>ERZ779725.203-NODE-203-length-40996-cov-6.316602_pt1 | contig 40996 bp, 26 predicted proteins | sample MGYA00511890_ERZ779725 | MGnify/ENA primary metagenome ERZ779725 (study PRJEB29588, sample SAMEA2148549) | human gut metagenome | biome: human gut; feature: human-associated habitat; material: faeces | place: Denmark | collected 2008/2010 ...
GTGCTTACAGCGTATAGCTGCTTAGCACATTATTGAATTATTAACGAACTATTGTAATATAAAAGCCCCTTCTTTTGCAGGAGGGGCTTTTATCCGTTATCTCATTTATTATTACTTACCTCTTTCAGCCATGAGCAAAGCAATCTCCTGCTCATTGATACCTACCATTGCCTCGCCGAGATCCTCGCTCAACTCAGCCAGCATCTTAGGGTCGTTGTAGTTGGTAACAGCCTTCACGATAGCCTGTGCACGCTTAGCAGGGTTACCGCTCTTGAAGATTCCAGAACCTACGAATACACCCTCGGCACCGAGTTGCATCATCAGGGCAGCATCAGCTGGAGTAGCCACACCCCCGGCAGCGAAATTAACCACTGGCAACTTGCCGTTCTCGTGAACATACTTCACCAGGTCGTAAGGAGCCTGCAACTGCTTGGCTGCCTCGTAAAGCTCATCCTCGCTCATAGAAACCAGGCGGCGAATTTCGCTCTGCATCATACGCATGTGGGTAACAGCCTGAACCACATCACCTGTTCCTGGCTCACCTTTGGTACGGATCATCGTAGCACCCTCAGCAATACGGCGGAGCGCCTCGCCCAGGTTCTTGGCACCACAAACGAATGGCACGTCGAACTGAGTCTTGTCGATGTGATAAACATTATCTGCTGGAGAGAGCACCTCGCTCTCGTCAATATAGTCGATTTCGATAGCCTGAAGAATCTGAGCCTCAGCGAAGTGACCGATGCGGCACTTAGCCATTACAGGGATAGAAACAGCCTCCTGAATACCCTTGATCATCTTAGGGTCGCTCATACGTGAAACACCACCTGCTGCACGGATATCAGCTGGAATACGTTCCAGCGCCATTACTGCGCATGCACCTGCTGCCTCTGCGATTTTTGCCTGTTCTGGAGTTGTTACGTCCATAATCACACCACCCTTGAGCATCTGAGCCAAGTTGCGGTTCAATTCTTGTCTATTTTCTGCCATAATTCTTATATTTTTATTCAATTACGGCTGCAAAGGAAACATTTTTCAGCGAAATAGCAGAAAAATGTTCCATTTTCTGCAAACATTGAGTCATTTTGTATAAAGAGAGATTCGCAAATATATAAGAGATATTCCTGAATATATAAAGCAGTACACAGATTGTACTGCTAAGAGAAATCGAGAGGAGTTCACCTTCTGAACTTCTACATTTTTTGTATCTTGGCGAAAAATTTCGTAACGAAAAATTTCGATTATGGAATATAGAAGACCCATTCTTCAGGAAATGGATACTCAAGAACATGATTGAGTAAGATTATATACAGAGAAATCGCCAGCAAAGCTGTAAAAAAGCTTCGCTGGCGATTCTGCTAGAGAGAGAGAGTTATCTATGTGTTAAAAATACCAACTCATAGTTTTATGGTTCCTAAGTCTATGAGTTCCGAGGTGGAAAACATAGAGTTAAAAAGCAAAGAAAAAAACAACACGGACAAATTGATTTTGTCCGGACAAATTGTCCGGTAGCTTATAAGTTACTAATATTTAACCATTTACAAGCGACCGGACAAAAGAGCCGGACAAATTGAATTTGTCCGTGTTTCTATTTTAACTTAATTACTTTAACTTTTCTTCGTTCATACACTACGCTGATGCAACTTAGTACCGTTACCAGGCAAGAAGTAAAATGAACCTTATTTTAATCTTTCAAGCACCCGATAGGAACAACATAAACACCATCTTTTCTTCGATAAGCGAAATCGCCTGTTCCCGTAAGTACCATCATGAAAGATGGATCATTCATTTTTTCTGTATTTATTTTACCTGCAAGAGTTAGCAGGTTTTCTGCACCCTCGTTAATGAGCTTGTCGCCACCTAACTTTACTTCAACAAGTCCATATTTACCATTACGCAGATGCACAACAGCATCACATTCCAATCCATTTTTATCGCGATAATGATACACCTCTCCATCTAATGCATCTGCAAAGACTCGCAAATCACGAATACAAAGGGTTTCAAAAAAGAGCCCCATCGTATTGAGGTCGTTGATAAGATCTTTAGGCCCCAGTCCCAATACTGCCGCTCCGATAGACGGGTCTATAAAGTAACGGGTATTTGCAGTACGGATAGCCGTCTTGGAGCGTAGGTTAGGATTCCAGGCTTCGGAATCCTCTATGACAAAAATCTTGCGCAAGGCTTCCAGATAGCTACCTGCTGTCTTCACGCTAATTTCATTTTCATCATTTGTCATCATATCAGCCACTATCGTTCCGATGGTTGCTTGCGAACCTTGATTCCGGGCGTATGAACGCAATAGCAATCTTGTAGTCGTTGCGTTACGATTTACTCCATCCACCCGCGAAACATCTTTCTTAATAACAGCATCCACATAGTCGAATGCTTGTTCCAAAGCTGCTTCGCCTTGTAATCCACAAGCAAAAGGCCAACCACCACGGCAAATCAGATATGCCAGGTCATCTATCTTCAGTTTGTTAATGGCAACTATCTTTTCTGGTGTTTCAAATAAATGTGCCAAACTCACCTTTCCGTTTGATTCGCCTGATTCATAGAGACTCATTGGTCTCATCGTTAGCCAACTGAACCGTCCCGTTCCAGAATGGTGCATATCTTTTTCATCTGCAGGAACAGCAGAGCCTGTCAAGACAAACTGTCCCACATCATGCCGATGGTCAACCTCAAATCTGATGGCATCCCAAAGTTTGGGTGCCAACTGCCATTCATCAATAAGTCTTGGCGTATCACCCTCCAGCAAGACAGAAGCATCAATCTCTGCCATCTGTAGATTTGTTTCCAATGAGGCAGGATTATCCATATACAGGATACTATTAGCCTGCTGTTCGGCGGTGGTAGTTTTCCCACACCATTTTGGACCTTCTATCAAGATAGCCCCCTTGCTTGCCAGTTTCTTTGCCAGCATTTGGTCTGCGATTCTATATTTGTATTCCATATTTTCAAATATTTGATTACGTGTGCAAAGATACTACTTTTTTTTGATATTTCCTCAGTTGGCTGGATTTTATTTCCTCAGTTGGCTGGATTTCATTTCCTCAGTTGGCCGTATTTTATTGCCTTAATTGGCTGGGCTCATTTTAATCAACAGGTTTTGGTTGCCTGAAAGCAGAAGGCGTTACCCCTCTCATCTTCTTGAAGAACTTGGTGAGATGAGCCTGCGAGGAAAAACCGAAGGTATTGGCTATCTCCTGAACCGTATGCGTGGTGGTAGAAAGCTCGCGCTCTATCTCCTTCACGATGTATTCATCGATGATTGCCTTCGGCGTCTTGCCGGAGATGCGGCGGGTAACCTGAGCCAGATAACGGCCACTCACATTCAACTGGTCGGCATAGAAATGAACATCGCTGTAAGTGCGGCAGAAGTTATTAACCTGCGAGATAAACTGGTTGTAAAGTTCGGAACTTCTGCCCTGCAGATTGCTCTGGCGCACGAGTTCTACATTGATGAAATCCTGCGCCATCGCCAACGCCTCCTCCATCTTCTTGCCCTGATTCAGATAGACAGCAAGAGCTGAAGAGAAACGGTTGATGAGACCATGCGAATTGGCATTGTCGAGGCGATAGATCCGGAGTCCCTGCTTCTCGGCAAGGCTCAGCAGTTTGGAATTCTGAAGAATGATGTCGCTCTCCTTCTTGCGTGACACGACGACAGAACAGAGCGGCAGCAGACGGTATTTGATCTGGCTCACCACATCTTCCGTCATCAGCGCATCGCCCTGGCTCGACCAGATGGCAGGGGCATAGATGATATGGGCAGGACGGTATTTGGTCAAGGCATCGATGACCACATTCAGCGTCTCCACCCTGCGTATCATACCAATCTTCACTATATCAGGCTGCATATCGTTCATGATAGCCTCTATCTGCCCCGAAACAATCTCGGCTGGAATATCGAAGAACTCCTGAATACCGAGCGTATTCTGCACAGTGATGCTGGTTATCGCCGAAACAGCATAACCGCCCAACTCGGAAATCGTCCTGATGTCCGCCTGTACACCAGAGCCTCCGGTGCTGTCTGAACCTGTAATCGTTAATATCATATCCTTAAACTTTGAACCCGATGATAAGTTTGAGGGCAAAGATACAAAAAAAGAGCGAATAATCCGCAGAATTTGCAGATAATTCGCTCTTTTTTTTATTCTTCAGTGAGATCTTTACATTCCTTGAGTATCTCGGCAGGTACCTCATCGCAACGCTTGTAGCGGCTGATGTCGGTAACATCGTCCTTGGCAGTCCATATCATGGAACCGGAAGCCAGGAGGCGGGTTACGAGATAACTCTGATTCCAGTCGCCCATACCATTATCATAGCTTCCGCTGATGATGTAGCCCTGGTATGGATCGTTCTTGATAGCGAACGAACCGGTGATATGGCGACCATACATACTGTCAAACTTCTGATACATCTCGAAAGTCTGGTCCTTGCGATTGAAAACGATGTAGCAGTATGTGCCCTCAGCAAGAGCTTCACCGTTCCACTCAGCCAACTCCCATGTGCCATGAAGATTGGCAGGTGTAACTTCCAGAGAAGGCTCCTCCGGTTCTTCATCATCGCTGCTGCAGGCAGCAAAGCCGCAGGCAAACAAAGCAATCACCAGGAGGGTGAAGAGTTTTTTCAAATATTTCATTGTCTTGGTATTTTTTTCTTTTTTACTTTTTTACCTTTTTACCTTTACAACGACCTGTATCGTTCTGTCAGACGGGCGGGCGTCCAAGCCCTCCAGAATAACAGGGAAGGTGAAGGATTCGGGCATCGTAGCCGGAATCTTATCGGCTATGATGGTGATGACGAGGTCAGCCTCATCACCCGGTTCTATCACCTCAGGCTCTGTCGTAAGACGGGCATAAGGAGGAAGAAGGAGGCTGGATATACGGAGCGGCTTGTCACCGCTGTTTCCGCAGAGGATACGTGCCTCAGGCTCTGTGCCCGGCTTTACCTCTGTGATACTTGCCTTCACCTGTTTCAGTCTGAGTGCGCCCATCTTGTGCGGATAGCGTGCCCACTGGTCAGCACCCGGCAGTACCTTTCCCGTTAAGGCAAGCTTAACGGCAGGCTGTCCCTCTACCTCTTTCAGATAGAGATAAGCACCCGTATTGATGGTGCCCGGATAGCGGTTAGGCGTGAAGGTGATCTGCACCTGACAGGTATCGCCAGGCTTCATCACATCGCCCCTGACATAAGAACTGGTACATCCACAGGTGGTTCTCACCTGTGTGATGTGCAGTATCTTCTTGCTCACATTCTTACCTACGAAGGTGAAGGTGCGAGGCGCATCGTCCTCGGTCATCGTACCTGCATCGATAAGCGGATGCTCAAACTTCAGCAGTTCCTCCTGCGCATTCACCGTAACAGGCAAAGCCAGGAAGAAAAGCGATAGGAAAGCAAATATCTTCATATTACATCCAACCATTGTTACCGGCACTCTTTCTAACGGTCACAACTACGGTCTGGCTGGTACCATCGGCAGCTGTTACGGTGAGCGATGTACTTCCGGCAGCGAGTCCCTTCACGATGAGCGTCTTGCCATCTACCGAAGCAGAAGCTACGCCGTTCTTCGCTACAGAGCAAGAAAATCCCCCTGTCTGACCTGCGAAATATGCAGCGAGGTTGAGAGAAACTGTCTTCTCGATGCCTACATACACGTTAGGCAACTTCATATCAGAACTGAATACCTTGTTCGTGATGTTATTCAAGAGCTGAGCTGCATCAATCAGACCAGCACCCATCTTGCCGATGTACTTAGAGAGCTGTACAATCTCTGGCGAAGCACCTACGGTAGTATGGTTCATATAGTAGGTCTTAGTTGCACCATTCTGATAATGACTATCCAAATCCTTCACAGATTTCTTCATCAGGGCTACGAAGTCGGCAGCACGATAATGACGGTTCGTCTTGGCAGCATAAGCGAGACCCAAGGCAGCCACACCCGAAACATGAGGACAAGCCATAGAGGTTCCCTCCATGTAGCCGTAAGCAGGCTGACCGTTCTTGATCATCGTAGAGAGCACAGCACCTTTCTGCTCGGTGGTCTCTGCCCAGTATTCATCTTCCTGCTCGCCAATCTTGCTGTAATATTCCAAGTCGCCACCAGGAGCGCTCAGGGTTACGAGCGAACCGAAATCGGTGTAGCAGGCTGGAGTAAAGTCGGCAGCTAATGAAGATACGCAGACGCACTTAGAGTAAGCACCTGGGAAAGCAGGATTGCCAGCATACTCGTTACCGGCTGCGAAGACTGGAATACCACCGTCGATGACACCATTAGGCGAACCGGCATTGTTGATGAAGTAATCCAGAGCTTCCTTCTCCAGCGGATAGGTCTCAGCCCATTCCTTCTCGGTAGCAGGGCCCGGAGTATAACCGTTGATGATACTAGACTCTGAAGAGTTGTAACCCCAACTGCACTGCAGGATGACTGCACCATTATCGGCAGCATACTTGATGGCTCTCGCCTCGCCTGCCAAGGTTACACTGTTCTGACCGGAGAATACCTGACAAGACATAATCTTGACACCAGAGTTAGGAGTTCCGTCACCACCGGCAACACCAGATACACCGATACCATTATTATTTACGGCTGCAATGGTACCAGCTACGTGAGTACCATGACCGGTGTCATTGGCATCAGTCCAGGTAATATCGCCGCTCTCAGTAACGAAGTTGTAGCCATGAAGGTCGCCCTCATAACCGTTTCCGTCGCCGTCAGTCTGGGCACCCTGAACACTTTCGCCCGGGTTGCACCACATGTTGGCTGCCAGATCAGGGTGCGTATACATCACGCCCTCATCAAGAATAGCCACGATGATAGAAGGATCGCCTTTACAGGTCTTCCATGCCTCAAGTGCATTCACATCACATCCTGCCTTAGCGCCTACCTTGTTGTTGTTGAGGTTCTCAAAATCATAGTTGCCCTCGCCCAGGTTACGGTAATGCCACTGGCTGGTAAAGCCCGGATCGTTTGGCTCGCCATTGGCTGCTGAGCGGGTAGACTTCTGCTGAAGTGCCTTATCGCTGAGATAGATGCGCTTGCTGTCGGTATTGTAAGCACGCTTGATGCGGCCGTTGGTCTGAACCTTTGAGATTTCGCCCAACTGCTTCAGGCGCTCGGCAGCCGTCTTCAGGTCGGTTCCCTTATTAAACTTCACCGTATACCAGAGGTGGAGTCCCGCCTCGCGGGTTCTTGCCTCAGTATTTGCATCTACCGGGAACACACGCTCGAAGCTGTAGCTTCCCAAGATGTCGAGCACCTCATCGGTAGAAGGAATACCCGAACGGGTAGCCTTTCCGGCGCGGGGCTTGCTCAGTTGTGCCTGGTCGAGGATATCGCTCATCTCCGGACTAAACTTAATCAGCAGTTCACCCGCCTCAGCATCTGCAGGAATGGTGATTTCTGAATTGCCGTCAGAAGAGCCGATGGTTGACAGGCTGTCAGAACAGCCCGTCAATGCCAATGCGACCATTGCTATATAGAAAAACTTTTTCTTCATTGTTTGCTTCTATATTGTTTTTATGTTTATCTTACTTTTTCTTAGTTCTCCTGTACTTAGCCATCAGCGCAGCTTCATCAATATCGCCTGCTGCCACGTATGTGCGGTAGTAGAGCGGATAAGCTACACCCGGAACCTCCCAGTTGCTGCCTGGGTCTTTGGTTCCGTAATAGTAGTCGTAGCTGTAGCTGTCGTCTGTCATATTAGAGAAACCAACGGCAGCGCCATCGCTATTCTTACCCTTAGGCTGCTGGTTGAACACCATCGTAGGTGCATTCCATTCTACCAGGTGTGGATGGAAGAGAATCCAGTTTGGCACCTTTCCTGTAAAGAAGTTCAGGTTGAGTGACAACTGACGGCAGTTTGGCAATACACGTGGCACCTGGAGAGGATAAACATCCTCACTAACTACAGAACCATCCTTGTGTTTGCAGGTTACAGGATTATCCTTGCCTGAGAGCAACCACTTGCAGGTATCGCCTACCAGCTTGTCGAGATAATCTTCCTTGTTGGTAGAGAAGTCAGACTTGGTGTATCGGGTAGCCTTGCCGGCAGCCTCCAGTGCCTCAGTCATCTCTTCATCGGTAGGAAGTTCACCCTCCAGGAAGCAGTAAGACAACTCCAGTGTATTCAACTTATCCCATGTCAGGAGCTTGAGAAGCGCCTGGCGGTCTGGGGTTCCGGCATTTACCTTACCATACAGTCCGATAGGATAGTTATTATAAACATAGACGCCTGATGCATTCTTTTCGCCCAGCGAAGCGATGTCGAAGAGAACATCCGTACGGCGCTGTGCGTAGAGAATGAGGTTACGCAACTTAGGGAAGTTCTTCTCGTTGACGATATCGGTGATATCTGACAACTTGTTGAAGTTGTTACTTACCAGGTTGAGCGATTCAAGACTCTTGCCCAGATTAATAAAGTTAGCAGGCAACTGAGTCAGACCGTAAGCCTGAACGGTAAGATTCTTCAGATACTTCAGCGAGCAGATTTCATCACCGAGGTTCACCTCACGAATCTGGTTGTTCTCGTTGGAAGTAACAGAGAAAGACTCCAGGAACTTGAGGTTGCCCACTTCCTTAGGAAGAGTTTCGCCACTCTTGAGGTTGAACATGCTGAACTTGACAGAACGTACACGTCCTAAAGCCTCAGGATGTTTTTTCACTAAATCATCAGTAGCTTCCCAGAGCGTTACGCCGCTCCAGTTGCGCATGTTATCGCTGGAATCGAAGGTAGCAATGCTACCCAGTTTCTGGTTGATCATGATGACAGAGAGAGAGTCACCGGCACGGTTGTCCTCAATCTTTGGTGCTGCCTTCTGACGAATGGTCAGGATAACATCATCTGTAGGATTGCCATCTGCATCTACCAGCTGGTCTTCAGCCTTGACTGGCACGAGATGAACCTTAGCCACACGAACGGCAGGAACCACGTTCATCGCCCAGCGGAACTTGAACTTCACGGTGCGAGGACGGTACTTTCTGTCCAGCACGATACCCAGGTTAGTACCTGTCAGCTTATCTTCATCCTTACTGTTCAGGAGCCAGTGCTCGCTCTCGTTCTCTGCCTTCTCGGCATCGGTCAGATCACCCTCAAAAGAATACTCTATCTTACCAATCTTGCATTCCACGTTGGCAGAAATCAGACTCTCGAAAGCACGGTTATCGTAAGAATCGGAGTTTTCGATTTCTACAACAGAATCCTTCAGGAAGATCTGCTTGCCATAACCGAACTGGGTGATGGTAAGCTTGCAACTCTGTCCGTTGGCACCCTGGAAACTGAGTTCTGTGCTGCGGAGCGTGTTGGAAAGAGTAGAATCCACCTTGATGGTACCCTCAACAGAACCCACGCCGTTGGCAGGCGAAAGCGTCAGCCAAGGCTCAGAGGTATTAGCTACCCAGTCCTGTGAGGCAGCGATGGCTATCTGCTCTGTTCCACCCTGAGGGCCTATGGCTATCTCCTTTTTATCGAGCGCCAGTCCTCCTGGGATATCGACATCATCCTTATCGCTGCAGGCTGTGAAAAGCCCGGCAGCGAGAACGATACCTAATGTCAGTTTATTCATATATTTCATATTACTACTTTCTTATAGGGTTTAATTTTCGAGATCCAAAGCATCGCAACCGCGGATGTCCTGATTCTTGTTGTAGAACAGCATATACATACCTGCCTTGATGTATGCGCAGACGCTCGTTACATCGATAGAGATGTTAGGGTTGTCTGCGATATTCAGGATATAAAGGTGAGAGGTCAGTGTCTCTTCTACCTTACGGATATCGTTGGAACCAATCTGGAACTGGATCAGGCTCGGACAGGTTGTGATTCCTGTAGGCCATGTACGCAGGCAACGCTGGTCGGTCTTCTCATCACGCTGGTGGTTGATGGCAAAGGCACGGAGCACGGCACTGTTCAATGGCTGGGTTGGCACCTCGGTGAAGCAGTTGTAGCTCAAGTCCATATTGGTAATGTATGGCAATGTGGTTGAGCGGAAGTCATCAGAGAGGGATGTCAACTTGTTGAATCGGAAGTCGATAACCTGCAGCAGATAAGCCTTCTTGCCCTTGATGGAACCCTTAGGGATGGTGCGCATCTGGTTGCCGCTCAAATCGATGGTTGTGATTGGCGAACCGGCTGTAAACAGCTCTGAAGGGAACTTCTCTATCTTATTGTTTGACAGACTGACTGAAGCTGCATTAATACCCTTGTAGGTACCATGACTATTATCTACACCTGTAATCTCGTTGTAAGAGAAGTCTACAGAACCCATCTCGCGAACAGAACTTGCATCGAAGATATTCGGAATCTTCTTCAACTTGTTATGAGCGAAAGTCAGGCTTTCCACATCATCTGTAAAGGCACAGAGATTAGCAGGAATCTCTTCAATCTGGTTGTTGTTCAGATAGAGTGAAGAAAGTGCTACCTCAGAACCGAACGGATTTACCTTCTTGATATTATTGTAAGCCAGGTCGAGCAAACCGAGATTTACCATCTTTCTCAATGCAGAAGACTCAGGGAACTCCTCCAGGTTATTGTAACTCATATAGAGAATCTGGAGTGTCTTACCTGTCTTCTCCTCAGCTAAGCGAGTCCAATCTTCTCTCAACTGATTAGCAGAGATTCCCTTGCATCGCGCCAGGTTCATCGCCTGCAATTTAGGGAGCTTATAGTAGAAGTCTGGAATGCAACTGATCTTCGGACAGTTGTAAAGTTCGATATCGGTCAGGTTTTCCATCTTGTCCCAATCCTCTTCCTTAAACTCCTGTGCAAACTTACCATAAACAGGATCGTCAGGCTTGTAGAAATTCGCACAAACCGAGTCGGATGTGATAGAAGAGTTACCGATATAGAACTGCTGCAACTTAGTCAGGCGATAGATGGCCTTAGATACACCTGTAATCTTGTTGGTCAATGTACCGATTTGCGCATCCTTCAGGTTGATGCGGCTGTCCTTCTTAATTCTGTTCTTCGGTGCCACCTTAGGATCAGAGTTGTAGCTTTCTACAATCATATCCGACATGTTGGCACGTGGGTCATACTTCAGAAACTTGTTCTCATAGTCGTGACGCATGCTGCTCTTCTTTGCTGCAGTCAGACTGTTGGCATCATAATTATTGAAGATGTTGGCACCAATCTTCTCATCGTGAGAACCGAGGTTGAGCACCTGGAGTTCTGTCAGCTGTCCGATGGCATCAGGTACGATTCCCTTTGCACCGAAACCGGCGATAACGAGACCGATGACACGGCCGTTGCTGTTGAGCGTTACGCCCGGCTGTTCGCCCCACATATCGAGTTCCTTGTTGAAGTTCCAGTTAGCTCCCTTGAAGGTAGCATCGCCATAGAAGCTCCACTCCTTACCATGGAGAGATTCCCAGATAGCCTTCAAAGCCTCATAGTCCTTGATATACTCCTTTGTCTTGGAAAGGAGGATAGGCACCTGAGCCGTATCATTCAGTTGATTATCCTCTACGATAAACGCCTCACCCTTTACAGGCTGGGTTTCGTACTTGGTCTTCACCGCACCTGTCTTCCCGTAGGTGGTATAAGAGGTAACCTGATAAGTACCGGCAGGCAACCATACGGTAGAATCGCAGTAAGCTGTACCTGTATCCATATACTTATCGTTCTCATTGTCAGGATTCTGATGCTCTTCGCTAGACTCCTTATATTTCACCTTCAGTTCAGGAAAGGTATAGGTCTCACGGGTAAAGAGGTTGGTTACGCTGACGTCAACGAGACGGATGTTAGAGAAGAGATACTCAGTACCACCGGCACGGGTCTTCTCCCACTCCTTCACGAGATTGAACTTCACCTTACCACGCTCCACAGTCTCCACCATAAGGTTCTGTACTTCCAGACCGCCACCTACTACAGTGAATGTTTCGCCGGCAGAAGAAGCCAGCAACTCCTCGTCTACCGCATCATAGAGATAGAAACCGATAACGGTGTAAGTACCCGAAGCGAGTTGCAGTTTTTCACTTCTCAGACCATACTCTGCATTCTCTGAATTATAAGAATTGAGCACCAGTGTCTGAGAGACAGTTGTACCGTTGTGCTCCATGACCACCTTGATTTTCTTGGCATCATCCAGTTTCTCAAGTTTGTCAAGGGCAGCAGCACGGGTAGCTCTAGAAGAAACCTTCTTGCTGAGTTTGAACTGCACATATCCGTATGTGCCGTCCCAGCCTCCGGTTTCATCATCCGAGCAACTTGTTGCTGCAAAGGTCAGGAGAGAGACCAAGAGCAACAAGAGTGCCTTTGAAAATATTTTCATTCTGTTCATTACTTTCTAATTTTTCTGATAGAAGTATGTTTCTTACTCATTCCCTCACCAGGAGATTCAACAACAAGAACCTTTACAGGAGTTCCGTTGTCCTTGAATACCATAAACATTGGAGTAGCAGCAGGAACATCTACGAAGAATATACTGTTATTATTCATATCCATACTAAGCTCTGCATAAACATCATTTCCGTTGTTATCCTTAACTGTAAGATAGCCTGTCTCCATCATAGTGTTAGGGTCCCAATCCTTGATATTAGGATTAACTGTAAGAGAGCTTCCTACTCCTGACTGAGCGACATATATTTCGTCACCATTGTAGCCAAATTTTTCTGATATGATAGAACCATACGTTGATTTATCCTTCTTGCACTCTACTGGCAAGTAGTTCATCTCCAAGATTGTAGGCGCTGCAGACTGATCATCAGCAGAAGAGTTGGCCTCCTTCTGTACAACTTCCATCAGGAAGCAGTTGTTGTAATCAATTTTCACGTCTGTGTAGTTGTTCTCCAGCATATCATCTAGGCCGTTCTCCAGACTCTCGAATACGCTCTGTGGCAAAGCATAAACCACGAATGTACGGCTTCCGCTGTTCAAAGGCTCAATTGTGAGTTTAACATTACCCTTCTCACCCTGCAACTTCACAGCGCCAGTTTGATCCTCGAACAAACCATTCTTTGTTTTCTCGAAGACTACAAGCTGATAAGCATCATCCAAGGTCTTGAGGGTGAAAGGAACGAAGTTGTGGAATGTGAAATCGTTGGTCTCACCGCCATTCAGTTTAGAACCATTCTGAGTGAACACCTTACCATCGAGTGATACATTCCAGACATTCCACTTCGAAACAAGTTTATCATCATTAGGATGAGTAATTTCCATCATATTTTCAGGCATACCCTCAAAGATAACAGGTACGGTTTTAGCAGCCTTGCCATCCTCAGAAGTGAAGGTGATGGTGTAGTTACCGTCCTTGATGGCATACTTGGCACTTACACCCTGATTCTCCTTGAAGGAAACTCCGCCTACAGCATCCTTGTTAGGTGTACCTACCATGAAACCACCTTCCAAGTCTACCCAAGCTGGAGTATTAGTAACCGCAAAACGGTAGTTTGACTTTACGGTAAACTTGTTGTATATAGGCTGTGCTGCGAGGTCCTTGTAACCTACAGTGATACCTGTCTCGGTGATATCATTGCCAGCCGCATCGAATACCTGCAACTTATAGCCGGCAGCCGAACGCTTAACCTCAGCGACGGCAACCTTCTGACCACCCATGTTCAGGAAGAGCTGAGCCACGCTCATATCCTTGCTGGCATCATCAGCAGTAATCTTAATCTTGATGGTCTGCTTGCCTGCAGTACCATTGAGTACGAAGGCGTCTGTTTTCTCGCCCTGCACCAGTTTACACCAGATTTTGTCTGAAGAAAGACTCCAGCTCTCGTTGGCATCGAAGGTGAAGTCCAACTCAGCACCAGCTTCACCGGCGATAGTCTGTACCTGTGGGAACACAGGAGTTACGGCATCGTCATCGCTGGAACAAGCTGTGAACAGAGTCACTGATACCAGCGCCATCAATACGAGCCAATATTTTGAAATCAATGTTTTCATTTTCTTTTTATTCTACGATTAATATCCTTGTTCTTTCAATTTCTCTGCCTCTGCATCGCTGATCCATTCATACATGGTGATGAAGGTTCCTACGTTGCCGAATAATGAACCATCTTTGTTGTTTACACTCATAACAACATACTGCAATACATAGTTCTGGCAGGTGTTATAATAAGAGGTATAGAGAGAAGGCTGGCTGATGCGCAACTTGCCGTCTCCATAGATGGTACCGAACGCCTCGCCGGTTTCACCAGCTATCTGGTCGTCCATCTCTACCTTTGGCTCAAGAACGTTCTTGGTATTGAACTTCAACTTCAGGTTGTAGCCCTTATAGTAAACATCCTTCAGCAGAACGGTATTCTCCTCGCCTTCCACTACCTCAGTCTTGATCAGACGGTTGGTTACGTTGTTCAGATACTGGCTGTAGAAGGTAGATGTTACCATGCACCAGCCAGAGAAGTTGTGGATATCGAAAGGACAAGACTTCTGCATTACCACGTGGGCATAGTCCTTATAGAGATCTGTCCAGTTATACTTCTCCGGAATCACCAGTTTCAGGGTGAAGCCGAGCGAATCGGTCTTGCCGATGTTATCATAGATACCCTGAACCTTCACATTTCCTACCATCTCGCCCGCCTTGATTGTAACGGTGTTGTTGAGGATGCGGTAATGCTTACCCTCGATGGCATTGCTCTGCTTGTCTACTACCTCTACGCCGAAGGTGCGGTCGTAGTCAGCTTTTTCGGTTGCAGATACAGGCACATTGAAAACCTCATTGCTTTCCTGTACAGCATACTGATAGAGCGTATCAGAGAACATGATATGACTTGAACCAGCATAAGTGGTATAATCCTGTGAACAACTCACAAGAGCGATGAGTGCAGCTACGGCTGCCAAACATCCCATCATTATTTTCTTCATGATCTTCTCTTTATTTTATTTGTTACTTTCATTAGGCTGAATCTCAGAACCTGGTGCCTCAAGCTCATGCTGAGGAATTGGCCAGACAAAGAGAGGGTCATCCTTTTCAACCTTCAGACTGCTCTGCACGAAGTTGGCAGCAGGCTGGTCGGCAGCCTTACGCTCAAATCCCTTGTGCCAGCGCTTGAGGTCGTTCAGACGGAAGCCTTCCATATAGAGTTCCTTCACGCGCTCTGCCTCGATTATCTTCATGGCGTTGCTCTCGCTCATCGAGGTGTTACCACCATATGAAGAGTAGCGGGCTGTACGCAAGGTAGAGATGTCCTTACCTGCCTTACCATAGTCCTCCTTCATGGCGTAAGCCTCAGCACGAATCAGATACTGCTCTGAGAGACGGAATACCATTGGCTGGTGAACATGCAGGATATTGTTGTTCAGGAATTCTGCATCGCCGAAATACTTGCTCAGCAAAGGCCACTGCAAACCATGCTCATAACCTGTTACACGGGTTGTGAAGATGGCTGCAGCACGGAGGTCCTTGCTGTCGAATGAGTTGATGACCCATGTCTCAGGCACATAGTCTGGACGATAAGTTACGAAGTTGTAGTTATCGAAGATGGTACCCAGAGCACCGCCATAGCTGTTCACGGTAAAACCTACCTTCCAGATAGCCTCACGCGAATCACCATAGGTCCAGATATACTTATAATCGTTCACCTGGTTTGAATAGGTGTTGGAAGAAGCCTTCTCTAATGTATAATACTTACTGCCGATTACCTTAGATGCATACTTGATGGCATCATCATACTTGTGCATATATAAGGATACGCGCGCACGCAAGGCATGACAGGTATACTCGTTGAAGTAAATCTCGTTGTAGAGACTTCCTGTGAAGTCTTCGTCTACTTTCAGATATTCAGCAGCCTTGTCAAGATCTCTCAATACGAAATCGTATGATTCCTTCAGAGTGGCTCTCTTCTGTGGCTCATTGCCGTAATAGTGCTCTGTGAGTACAACGCCGAGTTCCTTCGCAGCCTGCTCATCGCTATCGTAAGCCTTGCAGAAACACTTGATCAGTTCTGAGTAAGCCAGGGCACGGGCGAAGTAAGCCTCGCCCTCATACTGCTCCAACTTATCAAGCTGCTTATCATCATTGGTTGCAGCCTTTACCTTTTCAACATTATCGAGCAGGAAATTGCATCGGTTGATCACATCATAAAGGTCGGCATATACCGCCTTGATGTCGGTGTTGGTAGCCTTGATATCTTTCCAACGGTAGATATCGCCATAGGCATTAGAGTAGCCCTTCACGCAGTACACGAAGTCTGCCTGCAGATCTGGCAGGATTGTCAGATTGCCCGAATAGAGGGCGCTGCTCTTGAAACTGTCGTAGATACCGTACACCAGCTTGTCCATGTCGTCCACCGTGTTGATAGCCTGGTCCATGAGGATAGAATCCTCAGGATACTTATCAAGACAGGAAGACATGGAGAGGGCTAGGATTCCCGACAGGATGTATGTCTTTATATTTTTGATATTCATTTTTTTTCCTTTCTTGGTTAGAATTGCAATTCAACACCCAGAGTAAACTGGCGTGATGCCGGATACTGTGCCTGGTAAATATTGGATGAAACCTCAGGATCCAGACCGTTGAAACCGGTTACGGTGAAGAGGTTCTGTGCCTGACCATAGATTCTGACCATAGAGAAGAAGTTGGTCTTGCGCAACAGACTCTGTGGCAATGAATAGGACAGACTGAGATTCTTCAGACGGAGGAACGATGCATTCTCCAAGAAGCGATCGTCGAGCTGGGTTACCTCGCCCCAACGTGGGATATCGGTAATGTCGCCTGGCTGCTTCCAGCGGTCGTACAACAGACGGTTTGACTGGTTGTAAGCAGTACCGAAGGTTATACCGCTCTCCTCGAAGTAACGGTCGTTGTTAATCACGTAGCGTGTACCAATCCAGCTGAACTGGGCAGAAAGCTGCAAGCCCTTCCAACGGAAGCTTGTACCGAAACCGCCCATCCAAGGTGCATCATAGGTCTTGCCTGTCATCACCTTGTCGCTCTCACGGAACTCGTTGGTCACGTTGCCGTTCTTGTCATACCAGAGCTGCTCACCATTCGCTGGGTTCACACCGGCATAACGGTTCAGGAAGAACTCGCTTACTGAGTGACCTACCACATACTTCAAACCGGTGGTTGAGTTTACATACTCGGTTACACCGTTATAGAGTTCCTTCAATCGGTTCTGGTTGTAAGATACGTTGGCACTTACATTCCAGGTGAAGTCGCGTGTGCGGATTACATCACCGTCAGCACTCAGCTCGATACCCTTGTTAGCCATCACACCTACGTTCTTCCAGCGATAGCCCTCGCCGGTTACGGTATAAGACTCAGGAACGCGCATCAGCATATTAGAGGTACGCTTGTAGTAAGCCTCGAAGCTGAAGTTGATTCTGTCGAGGAAGCCCAAACGGAGGGCGAAGTTGTTTGCCCATGTTGACTCCCAACCCAATTCCTCGTTACCACTCTGTGATGGATAGAAACCGGCAGTATTATCGTAGTTGGCACCACCCGATACCAGAGCCAGGTGATAATAGTTAGGAATCTCAGAGTTACCCGATGTACCGGTACTTACGGCAATCTGGGCTGTGCTGAGCCACTTCATATCCTTCAGCCAGTCGGTCGACTTCACGTTGTACATGAAACCGAGCGACCAGAATGTACCCCAGCGATGATCCTTACCGAAACGTGAAGAAGCATCAGTACGCAGAGAGAAATCGGCATAGTAGAGCTCCTTATAGTTATACTCGCCACGCATGAAGAATGACAGGTAAGAATAATCAGAAGATGAATCCGCCCAGCGGCTGGCACGTGTACCTGATGATACGTTGGTCAGGAGATCGCTGGTCTGACCCTTGGAATATACCTGGAAACCATCTGAGTGGAAATTGACAGCCTCCTGACCCAGCATCACGTTGAACGAATGGATATCGTTCAGAGTGAAACGGTAGTTAGCCGTAGTAGTCTCTGTCAGGTTGATGGCATCGCTGCTCTGGCGTGCCGCAGTACCCTGTCCGTGATTTGAAGAGAGACTTGGGAACGACTGGAGGAATGCTGTAGAATGGGTGAAATCGACACCAAACTGAGTACGGATAGTCAGATTCTCTATCGGATAGATTTCAGCATACATGGTAGAGAGCACCTTATATTTCTTGTTCTTGATAGGATTCAAGCCCATGTAAACGATAGGGTTCTCGCTGGTTCCAGCCCAGTTGCCTGCTGAAAGTGAAGCCAGACTGCCATCCTTTGCGTATGGATTCCAGTAAGGCAGCATGAATCGGCATGCTGAGATAGGAGTAACGGTAGTATAGCTACCGTCGTCAGCCTGCTGAGCCTCCTCATAGGCAGCCATGGTGTTGGTACCTACCTTCAACCACTTGCTAGCCTTTACATCTGCATTGGTGCGGATGTTGTAACGGCGGAAGGTTGAATTCTGTGCGATACCGTCCTGATCGTAGAAACCACCAGAAACATAGTAGTTCAAGCGGTCGGTAGCACGGTTGATAGAGAGTTCGTAGCTCTGCAGCGGAGCGCGGTCGTTAAACACCTCGTCCAGCCAGTTTACGTTTACTCTTGAAAGGAGATTGTAATCCTTACCTGTATCCAGACCTACTTCTTTCTCAAACTGGATACGCTCATCGGTATTCATCATTTTCCAGTTGGTCTGTGCCAACTCAGAGAAACCATACTGTGCACGGAGCGTAATCTTCGCCTTGTCCATTGACAAGCCTCGCTTGGAAGTGATGACAACCACACCATTGGCAGCACGTGCACCATAGATAGAGGTAGAAGAGGCATCTTTCAATACAGAGATACTTTCGATGTCGTTAGGACTCAAAGTATTGAAATCAGAACTTGAGATTGGCACGCCGTCGAGGATAAAGAGTGGCGACTTTCCGGAGTTGATAGAGTTGGTACCACGGATTTGGAAGGTAGCCGCCTTGCTAGGTTCACCCGAAGAAGAGATGACCTGCAAACCAGTACTCTGTCCCTGCAAAGCTTGGTCGAAGCTTGCCGCCGGCACATTTTCTATCTTTTCAGACTTTACGGCAGACACGGAACCCGCAATGGTTCCCTTCTTTCTCACGCCATACGCCACCACAACCACTTCATCCATCATCTTGGAATCCGAAGCAAGGGTGATGTTGAGCGTATTTGTCTGCGCTTTCACAACGTGCTTCTGCGTAACGCAACCCACATAAGAGTAGACAAGCGTAGCCTTCGAAGCACCCTTAATTTCGATGGTATAGTTACCGTCAATATCGGTCACTACGCCATTTGATGTTCCCTCTTGCATAATGGTCACACCAATCATCGGTTCGTTGTCTTCAGCAGACACGACTATACCCTTGACGCTGAAACTCTGCGCCAAGACCGATTGGATAGACAACAATACAAGTGAGACAAGTAAAAGAGTTAATCTTCTCATCCTTGTTTGTTTCAAGTTTATTAATTAATAATTATAATTTTTTTCTCATTTTTTTCTCGTTTGGTAAAAGCCGAAAGCACTCAGGGCGACACTTCGCCCCTCCATTTATACATTCTTTCACTAATATGCACGCATGGAAATACCTATTTAACTTAAATCGGTGCAAAATTACGAATATTTTCTTATTTGCCCAAGATTATCGCTTAAAATTTAAATGTTTGATATGAAATATCTATGTTTTTTAGCATATTTGCTCATAAATTTAGTTAATTGTCGATTTTTTGTCACATCCGATTACAGTTTGCAAAAACAAGTTCAATACATACTTTTTTGTTTCTATGCAGCCGTTTTCATAAAGCTGAAATTACGTCCCGACGTAGCTTGTACTACGTCCGGACGTATCTTTTGCTGCGTCGGGACGTAGCAAATGCTACATCGGGACGCATTTTTTACTGCATCGGAACGTATTTTATCAGCTGACGCAAGTGGTTCAATCAGCTAACGCAAGTAGCTCAATCAGCTAACGCAAGTAGCTCAATCAGCTGACTCAAGTGGCTCAATCAGCTGACGCAGATATCTCGACAAGCCGAAGGATACGTCTCCATTAGCCTACGGAGTCGTATCCGTAACCCAACGGAGTCGTATCCGTAACCCAACGCAGCCATATTCTTAACCCCACGCAGCCATATCTATAGGCAAACGGAAGCACATCATTTATTTACCTCTTCACCTTCATATATTCCGTAGGAGTCATGCCATACTCCTTGGAGAAGCATTTGGAGAAATAACTGCTGTTGGAAAAACCAACGGTATACATCACCTCGGAAACACTGAACTTGCCCTGGCTCAGGAGCTCGGCAGCACGGCTCATACGCATCTCACGGATATACTCTACAGGCGTACGGCCCGTTATCGCCTTCGTCTTGCGATACAGCTGTTTGCCACCTATGCCTATCACATCCTGCAACATCGAAACGTTGAAGTCGGAATCAATCATGTGCTTCTCTATCGCCTCATTGATCTCTTCGAGCAGACGCTTGTCTGCCACATCCAACTCGCTGACATCTACTTCCTTCTTTGCCCCTTCAGAAGATTCAGAGCGTGCAGGAACTGGTTCTGAGGATGATGACTCAGGCTCAGATACAGGCGAAGCGGATAACCCAATGGCAACAGAAGATGACACCTCAGGTATCTTCACATTCAGGTAGCGGACCATCAGAGCTGTCACCTCATCAAATGAATGATGAGCTACGGCAGCCTTCAAATCTTCCGTCAGACGGTTGAAGAAGTCAATACGCATCTGTACCTGCTCCAATACCTCAGCCTTCTGCTTCTGGGCATCAGCCAGTTCCTTGCGCAGAAAATACCAGCTTACCAGCCATGCCACAAACACGATGAGTGCCGTGATATAGAAGAGCTTGCACCACCATGAGAGATACCAAGGCGGCAGGACGGAGATGTCGAGCGAATAAACCTCGGCAGCTATCTTGCCTTCACCATCCACGGCATGAACCGTAAGATGATAATCGCCATACGACAAACCATTGTAGGTGATATCGATGTTGCTCGAGCTCAGATAATGCCAGTCGTGGTCGCTGCCTTCGAGTTTGTAAGCATAAACGGCTGAAGGATGATCAGCAAAAGGAAGGTCGGTGAGCTGCAAGATGAAGTTGTTCTCATCACTCTTCAGTTTCAGGATTTCTCCACGCTCCTCACGAGCCTGTCCGTTTACGATGATTCCAGCCAGCATCAGGCGGGTAAACTGCTTAGGCTTCTGTGCTACATCGGAACTGATTGCCACATAGCCGTCATTGCCGCCCATCATTACCTCATGAGTCTGTCTGCTGTAACAGATGTTGAGCGGCGCAACAGAAGGAATCATGAAACGCTGGCTCTCGCCCTGTGGATTGATTACGCAGCATTCATTGCCCGATACCACCCATATCTTGCCTTCCACATCGCACATGGTACTTACCTTGCCACCAATCTGCCATGTCTTGGAAGAAAAGCTGTTACCCAGCACAGAACCGGCTGCATAATAACAGATTACCGAATTGTTATCACCCATCCAGATATTGCCCTTGCTGTCTGCCATCAGATAGTTGACAACATCTGAATTAGCTACCTGCACCACCTTCATATCGTTCGGATTGATGCAGTCGAGACGGGTATAGGTAGAAACCCAAATCCTACCCTTTCCATCCATTACCATCTGACCTACATGCAGACCAGAGAGCGCATTTTTTCCCTTGTCCGAGTAATGCCAGTCGGCTATGGTCTTGCCGCTCAGAAGAGCCGCCTTATCCATCACGAAGACACCGCCCTGATAAGAACCCATCCATATCCTGCCCTTCTTGTCCTGGAGAATATCGTAAGCCCAGGCAGTAGAATACTTGCCACTCTTATCGTAGACGATGAAGTTGCGCATCTGACGGGAACTGCGGTCATAGAAGTTGATGCCATGGTCGGTACAGATCCATACATCACCATCATGGTCTTCATAAATCTTGCGTACACGGTTATGACTCAGCGGGAAAGCAGAGCTGTTCTGCTTGTACCATGCCACATTCTGATAACCTTCAGCATTCCGGGTGAAATGAATCAGTCCGTTGGTACCGCCCATCCACCATTCGCCGTTACGGGTCTGGAGCATGGCATGGAGACAGTTGCCCTCACCCGACATCGTAATCTTATCGAGCGATACATAGCGGTAATAGGTATGGGTAGTGAGACGGGAGAGTCCATTGTCAGTACCCACCCATACATTCTGCCATTTATCTACAAAGCAAGCCCAGACGATGTTGTTAGGAATAGAAGCATCATCGCGGGAATCATGGATATAATGGGTAATGGCATTGGAGAGTGCCATCTGATAGAGTCCGTTATCGGTTCCGATATAGAGATTGCCGGCAGCATCTACAGAAAGACATTTGATGGAATTGCCGTTCAGAGCTGGAATCTGTGAGAAGTTCCTGAGTTGCAGATCGGCACAATAGAGAGCGCCCTCGGTACCAATCCAGTAGCATCGGCGCTTGGCATCATAGGCGAGCGCATTGACCAGCGGCTGTTCTCCGGCACGGAGCGGAATCAGTCTGTTGCCGAGACGCAGACCAGCAAGCGAACCTACGAGCAAGCCTCGCGGAGTAGAGAGCAAGGCATAGACATCGCCACCGAAGTCAGTCTTACCACCCTTGATATCGAGCACACGGAGTTCCTTCAGCTGCTTGCGCTTCGCCTCATCGGCAAAAGCCTTCATGGCTGGTGTTTCGGCATATTGATAAGATTGCGTATCGAATTTCAGGATGCCGTTGCCAGTAGCCAGATAGAGCATTCTGCCCTCGAAACCGAGCGCATTGACACGCGTATTGCTGAATGTATGTTCCTGAAAATGGCGGTAGCCATGATAACCATCATAGCTGTAAAGACCATTGTCGGTTCCGAGCCATATCATACCATCACTGTCCTGGGTAATGGCACAAACTGCCTGAGCACCTTCAAGGGAGGTATTGACGAAACGCTGCGCATAGATGGCGAGCGAAACAAAGAGCATAGCAATTGCCATGCTGATGCGGTTTATAGGTTCTTTTGACTTTTTCATGTGTGCAAATTTACACAATATTCATGATAACGCCAAAAAATATCGGAGAAAATTCATAAAAAAAAAGAATCCCCTGGGAAAATAGCCGCTGCTATTCCCAGAGGATCCGATATAAACTATATACTTTATAACCAACTGAAATCTGTCTCAGTCTTCTTATATTGCCTGGAGCGTAATCGACTTTTCGATATTTCGCTTGCTGTCTTTTACCTTCAGGATGATGTCGCCCTTCTGCTTGCTGCTCTGTACGATGACTACGAGTTTGCCGGAGAAGAGTTTCATCTGTGGTTGGGTGAACGGTTCGAGCGATGTGGCATCACCATTGCAAGCTGCCTTGAAAGTGCCGGCACCACTCACCTCGAAGGTCAGTTCGTCATCGGCAAGCGGACATTCATTGCCGTCCTTATCCTGCAGACTCACGGTGATGAAGGCAAGGTCGTTACCATCGGCATTCAGAAGCACATTGTGCTCATCGGTACAGCCTTCTACCATGCAGGCAATAGGCTCATGATCAGGTGTTTCTACGCTGAACTTCATCTGTGCAGGCTCGCCGGCAGTACGCTTCACGTCCTCACCAACCTTTTCGCCATACTGGTTGTAAGTAACCACGCGAATCTCACCCGGTTCATACTTCACATTGTTCCAGCGCAGACGGTAGCGGTCCAGACGGCTTGACTTGTCCTTGCGCACTCTGCCCTGACTATTGCCGTTGACGAAAAGCTCGCCTTCCACACCATCGGTATAGCAATATACAGGGGTAACCTGTCCTTCTCTACCCTTCCAGTTCCAGTGAGGAAGAAGATGGGTAGTATGCTGCTGCTCGTTCCAGCGGGCACGATACATATAGTAGCGGTCCTTTGGAAGTCCGGCAAGGTCGCAGATACCGAAGTAGCTGCTACGACTTGGCCAGTAGGTATCGTAAGGAGTCGGCTCGCCCAGATAGTCGTAACCGGTCCATACAAACTCACCGATTACCCAACTGTAGTCATCCTGCATCTTCCAGTCATCATCAGGAAGATTGCTCCAGGAACAGTATTCGGTATCATAGCTTGAGCACTGACCATCAGGATAGGTAGCCTTATCACTTACCACTACCGGGAACTTATATACGCCACGGGAACTGACCGTAGAGGCGGTTTCAGAACCGAGGAGGAATCCCTGAGGCAACTGCTCGATATTCTTATAATATTTATGTACGCGATAGTTGAAGCCCGGTACATCCATGGTCTGGGCAAAGCCGCTCTTCAAGGCATCTTCTGCCTTATCCATACCCTGGGTTACAGGGCGGGATGGGTCGTACTGATGACAGATATCCTGCAGACGCTTAGCAATCTGCACACCCTCCTTGCTCCACTGTTCTGGAATCTCGTTGCCGATACTCCACATGATGATGCTAGGATGATTGCGGTGGTGCTTTACCAGATTGGTGATATCCTTATCGCTCCACTCCTTGAAGAACTTGGCATAGCCGTTCTTGCATTTAGGATAAATCCACATATCGAAACTCTCTGCCATCACCATCATACCGAGGGAATCGCAGATTTCCATCTGCATGGTAGAAGGCATGTTGTGGGCAGTACGGATGGCGTCGCAACCCATCTGCTTCATCATCTTGATCTGACGGATAAGAGCTGCCTTGTTCTCTGCTGCACCCAATGGACCGAGGTCGTGGTGCAGACAGACACCCTTCAGCTTTCGGGTAACGCCATTGAGCTGGAAACCATAATCCTTGGATACGGCAATGGTACGGATACCGGTCTTCAGGGTCTGCACATCAGCCACCTTCTTTCCTTCATATCGGGTAAGTTTTACCTGATAGAGGTAAGGAGATTCCGGAGACCAGAGATGAGGATTCGCTACCTTCAGAGTAGTCTTGATTTCAGGATTGGCACCTGTGACGATCTGCTCGGCAACCTTCTTGCCAGCCTCATCCAACAGGGCTATGATGGTCTTGCCCGACTTACCAGTCTTTCCTTCCAGCAGTGCATTTACTTCTACTTCAGCTTCCTGCTTATCAGCCTTCAGGGTACGGACGAAGGTATCCCAGGTAGAGAAGTTCTCGTTACCATAAAGTTCTACGGAAACCGGACGGTAAAGACCGCCTCCCGGATACCAACGACTGCTCTCCTCTACATTATTAAGATGTACCTCGATGAGATTACTCTTACCAAACTTGATGAAAGGTGTGATGTCGATGCGGAAGGCATTGTAGCCGTAAGCCCACTTGCCTGCCTCCTTGCCATTGACACTGACAACAGGCTGGCTCATGGCACCGTCGAAGACGAGTACGGCACGCTTATAGCCCTTAGGAGCCGTCCAGTTCATCTTATACATACCCTCACCTATCCAAGGCAGTGCACCAGAACGTCCCGATTTCTCGGTCTTTTCGGTTTCACCATTCTGCTCGATGGCCACCATCTGCAGGTCCCATTTCTTATCAAAAGGTCCCGAGATAGCCCAGTCGTGCGGAACAGCTACCTGCTGCCACGATTTGCCATCACGGGAGAAGTCCCATGAAGGCAGGTTGATAACCTTTCTGCTCTGCGCCTGGCACAGCGTAGTGAGTGCCAGGGCAAGAGTCATGAAAGTAATGCTTCTCTTGATCATATTGCTATTTAATATTCTTATTTATATGCATCAAATACGGCAGTTGGTTTGCCGCTGTTGTCGAACGCTCCCTTGGTATATGCAGACCAACCCAGAGTGGTATAGTTGGCTGGCTTCCAGTTGTTGTAAACTTCTGGTTCCCAATAGAAGATACCTTCGCAGGTAGAAATTGCCTTGCAGCCATCCACCATCTTCTTCATCATTGGCGCAGCCTGGTCAGAGCCCCACCACATACCGATTTCAGAGATGATGACGTCCTTGCCATACTTGGAAGAAAGAGTCTGGATGTTAGAGAGACAACTCTCTGCATAACTCTGCCAGTTATCATCTTCCGGATAAAGAGACAGTCCGATGACATCCCATTTTCCACCATTGTCCTTCAGCTTATCGTAGAGCCAGGTAAGTCCACCGAGGTCCTGTCCTTTATCTACATGAACGATGACCTTTGCATTAGGATAAACTTCCTTTACAGCATCATAACCAGCGTTGATATAAGCAGCAAAGTTGGCTGCATTCTTAGATACCTGACCGGTTACAGCCTCATCGCTATTGAAGAGCATTCCGTCGCGGGTTTCATTACCCACCTGCACCCACTCTACATTGGTTACACCTCTATCCTTCAAGGCTGTCAACACATCCTTGGTATGATCAGCCACAGCCTGTTTCATCTGTTCGACAGTATAGCCCTGCCATGCAGCAGGAACTTTCTGGTTGCCCGGGTCAGCCCAGGTATCAGAATAGTGGAAGTCAATCATCAGACGGAAGCCGAGCTGCTGAGCTCGCCAAGCCTTGGCGATGACATCATCCTTGCCACACCAGCCACCTTCCGGATTTACCCAGACACGCAGACGGATGGAATTGGTTCCCTCTTCGCGAAGGAGCTTCATGCATTCTGTTGCCTTGCCATTCTGATTATAGAATTTCACACCATCCTTCTCCATCTCTGTGAGCCAGGAAACATCGGCGCCCTTGGCGAAGCCACTCATATCGTATGTCTTCTCCTTTTCGGAAGTGGTATTATCATCATTGCTGCAACTCGTGCCCGTGATAGAAAACAAGAGTGCTGTAGCCAGCAATATGGCTTTTCCAAATATATTCTTCATTGCTATTTTTCTTATTAATTATTCATATTTCCATGTCATGGCGTTGAGGTCGGCGGTAACGGTTACTTCACCACCAGTTACATCATCCTTGAACCAAATGTCCCAACAGTCACTAGCTGTTGACAATTTAAAAAGATCGCTTGGATCAGAACCATACCAAGTCTGCTTGTCGTCCTTGTTTTCACCTACGAAGATAAATCGGAAGTTCTCCCAAGCATATGGCTTGTACTTGCAGGTATAAACGCCATCACTCACCTTGTTCATCACAGCAAGAAGGGTGTTACCATCCTTAGAGAACATACAGAGGGTATTGCTAACCTCTGGCTCTGGAGTTGTCTGGTCGCCCTCAACGATGGTGTATTCCAGCTGGCTGTGCTCACCAACTTTCACGGTTACGGTATAAGTACCAGCCTTGGCAATATTTACACTTCCAGCTGTTGCAGCATCTGTCATTTTGCCATCAGCCAAAGTATAGTTCATGGTCTTCACCACAGCTGCAGCATCTTCTGTACCTGTATCCTTGCTGTACTCTGCACCTGTTGCTACGATGCTAATTGGAGTATTATCGGCTGCGGTTGTAATCACCTTGGTCCAAGCATAGTTAGGAGCATCATAGGTCATATCTTCACCATTCAACTGCATCGACTTGATGTAAGTTGGCTTAAGTTCCTTAGCTTTTGTATCAAGAACTGTATAATAAATACCTGTCTGACCAGGGAACCAGATGTTCCATGCAGACTCAGTATTATCCATTTCGTACACATGGTTATCCTGTCCTACATTACCCCAAATGGTACCATCATTTTCCTTACCCCAGATATGGAACCAAGAAGAGGCATTCATATAGCCAGAATAAACTCCATCAGAATTAGGAGAATAGAGTTTGGTCAGAACTTGATCCTTTTTCTCATTCAGGATATTGATGTAGCTCATATCAATGAGGTATGGAGTAACCTTTACCTGGCAGACATTGCTGTAAGCGGCATCAAGATTACTACCCATCAGACTCTTGATACGGAAATAAAGAGGTGAACTCACATCAGGAGACAAGCCGAGATCCTTGGCTGCAGCATTGAGGTCTGCACCGGTGAAAGCCTTGGAAAGGTCGGTTACGGTGTATTCCTTTTCTGAAGTAAAGTTCTCTGAGGCTGATACCTGCAGATAAGTTTTCAACACTCCGTTGCCCGCAGGCTTGGTTTCATCGCTCGAAAGCAAGGTAGGATTCTGCCAAGCCAACGAGAGGACAACGTCCTTACTGTTATCTACAGACAGCTTCACATCGGATGCCGATGCCATCAGATCGGATGCTTTGAAGCCATCCAGATATATCTTGTCGCCACTCTCGTCGCAACTCACCAGGGCGGTGAGTACGCAGAGAAGCATCATCAGGTTTCTAAATATCTTTTTCATTCTTTTATCCTATTAATAGTTGTCGTTATGAAGATTTGGATTGGCGGTAAGCTCGGTGTTAGGGATTGGATAGATGTTGTACTTGCTGTCAACAGCCTGTCCATCGTGGGTGCCACCCTTCCACTGCCAGATGTACTTATTAGTAGTAAACTGACCATAGCGAATCAGGTCAGTACGGCGATAACCTTCATGATAGAGTTCACGGGCACGCTCATCGAGAATGAACTGGAGGAAGGCATCGTCGTTGGCAAAGTTGCTTGCCCATACATCAGAAGCATTAGAACGCTCACGAAGCAGATTGATCCAATAGATAGCACCCTGCTTGCGGGAAGCAATCACGTCAGGATCTGCAGCATCACTACCACCAGCCCAGTTATCCCAATCATTATGCAGACGAACCACGCACTCGGCATACATCAGATAGACATCAGCCAAGCGGAAAAGTGGGTAGTCGGTTTCTACACCTGCATCGGCAGTATTGGATGCCGTAGTACCATCATCCTTCAGGTTGCTCCACTTCTCTGAGAGATAACCAGAGGCTTCATCTGTCATGCTGGAAATATCCTTGCTCTGACCATTGGTGAAGAACTTGCAGCGCTTGTCGCCGTTACCGTCGATATCGGTCTGGGTAAACTTATCTACAAACTCAGGACGAAGACGGAATTCACTCCAGCCGGCAGTAACGCCATAATCGGCTACATTCTGGTTGGCATTCGACATACTTACCTGTCCACAAACCAGATAAGTAGATGAACCCCAGCTTACAGTATGCTCAGCACTTACCGGTAAGGCAAAGATAATCTCGTTGGTACGCTTGTCGTTATCTGCATTGAAGAGCTTGCTGTAATCAGACTCCAAAGAGTAGCCCATATCCATCACCTTCTCACAAGCCTCCTTGCACTCAGGATACTTGGCAACGCCGGTATAAACTTCGCTATTCAGATAAAGCTTGGCAAGCAAGGTATAGGCAGCACCCTGAGAAGCCTGACCGTAAGGACAGGTAGAAGCAGGAAGCATATCATCTACACAATCCTTCAACTCGCTCTCGATATAATCGAATGTCTGCTGAGGAGTATAACGAGGAGGAATGTAGCTGCCCACAGGGTCGTTCTCTGTCACCATCGGAATGTTGCGATAGAAATCGAGGGCATGGTAATAGAACAGAGCACGCATAAAACGGACTTCTGCCTTATACTCCTTCATCTTCTCTGCATCAGCACCTGAGAAACTGGCACTGTTGGCATTGCGGAGGAACTCGTTGCAGAGGGCGATGTTGTAGTAGATACGATAATACATATCTGATACCCACGCATCGTTGGCATCCCAAGAGAGATAGGTAAGCCCCGTAGTTTGCTCACCAGTCAGCCAGGTAGAGGCAAATTCATCGGTACCACACTCCTGCATATTGATAAACATACGCATGTAGTCGAAGCCACTGCCGCCGTTCAATACGGATTCCATATCCTTATTATCGCCGCCCTTGCCCTGACCGCTAGTCACCATGGCAGCGTAAATCTTACCCAGCACAGCCTCGTAATTGGCAAGCGAGGTATAAACATCCTTAGAGGTTGTCTCTGTATGAGGATATTGGTCGAGATCGGAAACACAGCTGGTTGTGCCTGTCAGCACCGCTGTTCCCATCATCATACTATATAATATATTCTTAAGTTTCATTGTTATCTGTTTTGATTGTTAGAACTGAAGTCCGAGGCTTACTGAATAGGTACGAGGACGTGGATAGAATGAGTTGTCCATTCCGTTTGGCACCTCAGGATCTGTACCTGAGTAACCGGTGATGGTGAATACATTCTGTACCATCGCTGATACGGTAAGTGAAGCCCACTTGTTGATCTTGCCTACATTGTAACTCAAACTCAGGTTGTCGAGTTTCAGGAAGGAAGCATTCTCTACGTAGTAATCTGAGAGATACTGACGGGTCTTGAAACCTGTCTTCAGGAAGCTGGTATTGAGGTTGTTGAGCTGTGAGTTGTTGTAGCTTACTGTCTCGAAAGCACCTGTACTCATACCCATGCCGTTGTATACATAGTTGTCGATGTTGGCACGGAAACTCATACCGAGTGTCAGCTGCTTGTATCTCAATGATGTGCTCAAGCCCATGATGTACTTAGGGGCTGGAGAGTGATAGCGGTAGAGATCGGCATCATTGATTTCGCCATCATTGTTCAAATCGGCATAAGCACCCTCGATAGGCTTGCCTGTCTTAGAGTCGTAGAGCTGATGATATACATAGAACATGTATGGTTCATATCCCTCTGAGAGTACCTGGAACTGGTAAGCATCGATAGATGGACCTACCTTCACGTTGGTCTGGCTTCCACCCTTTATCAATGAAAGGTTCTTCACCTTCATGTTCTGCCAGGTAAAGTTGTAGCTCAGGTTCCACTCCCAGTCCTTGGTCTGGATAGGGGTTGCATTCAGAGAAACCTCGATACCCTTGCTGTCCACATTACCTACGTTGGTAAGGATAGTCTTTGAGAAGTTGGTACCTGCTGCTGTTGGTACTGATGCCAACAGGTCCTTGGTCTTACGGGTATAGAAATCGATGGCACCACCGATACGGCCATCCAGGAATCCGAAATCAAGGCCGAAGTTCCAGGAGGTTGTAGTCTCCCACTTTAAGTCTGATACGTATGCCTCAGGACGGTAAGTATTGATATACTGTCCGTTGATGAATGCTTCGGCACCTGTCACACTATATGTATAAACCGGCAGATAGTTGTAGTTGCCGATACCTTCCTGCTGACCGGTAACACCATAGCTGGCACGGAGCTTCAAGTTAGAAAGTACCTTCTGGTTCTTCAACCAAGGCTCTTCTGTCAAAGTCCAGCCCAAAGCAACAGATGGGAAAGTACCCCAACGGGTATCCTTAGAGAAACGGGAAGATGCGTCTCGACGAACGGTAGCCGTCAGGAGATACTTTCCATCGAATGAATAGTTGATACGTCCGTAATATGACAACATTACATGACGGTAATCTGATGCCTTTACGGTTGACAGGTTTGTGCCTGCCGCACTTTTGGTATAATAAAGAGGTGTAGTACTCTTCCAGTACTGGTAGTCGTAACCGGCTGTCAGATCTACATTACTCTTGATATCTTCGAAATACTTTGCATAGTTGGCATAGAGGGTAAGCAAGCGGTTCTCGTTCTTCTGAGGACCATACTTGTAATCGCTACCGCCCAAAGATTCATCCTTGTTGTAGCTCTGTGCTGCGTAGGCAGGGACATGAATGGTTCCATCGCCCTTGGCATAGTCAGCACCCACGGTAGCATGGAGCTTGAGGTCTGGCAGGAAATGAACCTTGTAATCTACATCCATTGAACCGATGAAGCGGCTCACCTTACTCTTTGAATCATAAAGATCAACCAGACCGCGAGGGTTTCTTACACCCGCATTCACTGGATAGCCATCAGCATCGAGTGCCTCATTGTAACCACCATACTTGTCGTTACCGGAATAAACCGGAATGGTTGGGTTGAATGTGGCAGCTGCCCATACGGCACCACCATTATTGAATGAGTTGTTATTAAGCGTTCCCTTGGCGTTGATGGTCAACTTCAGGTGATCCTGGAAGAAGCTAGGAGTCAGCACTACGTTACCTGTCCAGCGCTCCACATTATCCTTGCGAACCAGACCGCTCTGGTTGTAATAGCCTACAGACACACGGAATGGCAACCACTTGTCGATGCTGCCGCTCACGCTGAGGTTATTATCTGTACCGAAGGCAGTACGGTAAACCTCATCATTCCAGTCGGTATTGGCAGTACCGAGCAATGACTTTTGGTTATCTGTACCAAACTGGTTGATGACATTCACGAATTCATCACGGCTGAGCATATCTACCATCTGCGCACGGGTCTGCAAACTGTTGGTAGTATTGAAGTTCACCTTTACAGCACCCTGCTGTCCCTTCTTGGTGGTAATGATGATGACACCATTTGAAGCACGGGAACCATAGATGGCTGTAGAAGAAGCATCCTTCAATACAGTCATGCTCTCGATATCAGAAGGGTTGATCATACTGAGGAAGTTGCTGCTGTTACCCGAGATACCACCCTGCTCCAATGGCACACCATCGAGCACGATAAGAGGGTCGTTGCTGGCATTCAGAGAGGCACCACCACGCACACGGATGGTACTACCGGCAGAGGCAGAACCACTGTTGGACATAATCTGTACACCCGAAACCTTACCGTTGATCAACTGTTCTGGAGAAGAAACGAGACCTTTGTTAAAGTCTTTCGATTTCACGGTAGCTACAGAACCTGTCAGGTCACTCTTTCTTGCCGTACCATATCCGATGACCACGACATCAGCCAGCGCCTTGCTGTCAGATTCGAGTTTCACCTTCATATTGTCTGAGATAGAAAGTACCTTATCAATATAACCGATATAAGATACCTTGATCTTCTTGGCTGAAGAAGATACCTGAAGACTGAAGTTACCGTCAAAATCAGTAACTGTACCGCCCTTTTCGCCTTCCACCATGACAGTGGCGCCAATCAGAGCCTCACCATTCTGCGCATCAGTCACCTCACCTTTGATGGTTCTTGTCTGCGCCATGAGTTGCAGACATCCGATGACGAACAATGCCACGAGAAGCAAACTTCTCTTTGCTAAATTCTGGATTGCGTTCATTGTTTTACTTTTAGGTTGCGTTTAAAATTGTTTTCGGTTGCAAAAGTAGGGAAAAGAGAAAAAAACAGCAGATAGATTTAAGACAAAAATAAAGAAAAAACGGACAAAAGCAAATCTTTATCTAGCTTTTGTCCGTTTTGTCATTAAAGAGACAGGAATCTTTAAATCAGTTCTATACCTTTACTCTTTTACAGGTACAAGTTTAATACCGAAGAGGTTGCATGTATCCTGCTTTGTAATAGTATGAGAACCTGCATCCAATGTTACAGTCATTGTCTTAGCTGTTGAATCAATAACTGCATTTACTTCAGCAGGCTTCTTTCCATCAATTTTGGCGTTCGTCTTGCTATCTGCAGAACTGAAATAAAGGGTCATTGTGACCTTCTTATCAACAGTTACTGAGATATTAGTTGCAGACTCCATCTTTACACAAGTAGAATATGAAGTGCCGTCAATAGTAGCAGTTCCCTTATTTGTAGCATAGTTACCTGAAACTGTTACTATGCTACTTGAAGGCTTAGAATCTGTGAATGTTACCAAAACAGTACCCTCGATAGGAGTTACAGTACTGCCACCTTCTGAACCACCAGTAGAGCCGCCAGTGATGCCACCTTCTGTAGAACCACCTTCGCCAGAAGCATTACCCTCACCGAACACCTTAACAACACCAGAAGTATAAGAGTCAAGAATACTTGCCAAAGCAGGCCATGGCTGCTGGTGACCGTTTGTTACGACTGTTTCATCAGGAATAACGAAATCAATGTCACCATGATTCAAACGACCTGCACCATAGAAACCTTCTACAATAGAAGGAACATCTTCCGCCTTATCTGCAGCGTATGCATACATGAGGCTTGGATTCGTATCGAAGTTGTTGTAAGAAGTACCACCAACCAAAGTCTTTACGCTTGTAGGAACCTGCTCACTTGGATTAGAAACCTCGTAGGCATCAAAGCTTGTATTGTTTTCTGCGTATGGGATATAGCTGAAGTTTGCTGGCTTGTTGGCAAATACATTGCCGTATGCCTTAATCAAACCACCTTTCTCACCAGAGAAAGTACCATCACCCTTGGCATCAGTACCCTGCAGAGAACTCATGATAGGACGCTTAACAGCATCAAAGTAGTTAGACTCCATGAATATACTTGAACCACTGGTTGCACCAATACCATAAACATCATTGTGCTGATAGTAGTTGTTGTACATGTGAACACTCATGGTACGAACGCGAGCCATACGAGAGTCTGAATGGTCGAACCAGTTGTGATGATAAGTAATCCAGTTTTCACCAGTTTCACTCTTCATACCACACATAGAAGCCTTACCATTATCCCAGAAGCGGTTGTAAGCTACAGTAACATACTTAGAATCGCCCTTGATGTCTACAGTACCGTCACCCTTAGCCTGGTCAGCAGCACTACCCTTCTTGCCATAGAAGAGATCCATGTTGTGAATCCATACATGAGAGTTATTGGTATCAAGAGACATGGCATCATCCAGGCAACGCATGATAGCAAAGTTACGGAACTCTACACTCTTGGTATTACGAAGCAAGAAACCAAATCCATATATAGTAGCATCTTCACCGACTCCTTCAAAAGTCATGTTCATTTCAGAGTGAGCACCCTTACCCTTAACCTGCAAACCTTCTGCAGAACTTGAAATGTGATCCAAATCAGAAAGATTTACCTTACCGATGATTCGGAAGGCGATAGGAGTAGTATCCTTGCCCTTAGAATAAGCATCAATAATAGACTGAAGACCTGTAATCGTCTCTTGCTTACCCGTATTAACGGTTGTAGAAACGGTCTTAGCTGTCTTGGCTGTAATATACAGAACCTTAGCACCAGCCTTCAAAGTACCATCATTATTATAAGCACCTACACCATCATACTTGAAATGAGCAAAGCCCTCACGGTTGTAGCTCTTTACTACCAAGTTAGAAGCAGTATTGGCACCAGCAATCTCTTTACCTTCAGCATTTACAGGAACAACCTTTACAGAATAAGTGCCTTCCTTCAAACCGAGAACATCGGCACGATAGTAAGATTTATACTGACGAACCAGCTGAGCATCAATCTTCTTGTCATCTACATATACATTATAAGAAGAAGCGCCCTCGAATGGATCCCACTTCAGGTAAGCAGACTCCTGCCAGCCCTTTGCCTCAGTAATCTGAATCACACCTGCAGGATTGTCAATATCACCACTTTCGCCCTGATCGGCCTTCTTAGCAAATCTGATGGCTTGAACTGAAGCATTGTACTCATCATTCTCTGCACCTGACTTAGGAGTAATAATAGCCTTATCACCTTCGAACTTCACACTTGTCAAGTCTGCAGTATTATAATACTTCACATCACCCGACTTGGTGGTAACATACATCTGGTTCACCTTGCTGTTACGAGCCACGGCATGGGTAATTTTAAATGTCGATGCCTGTGCCAAAGCTGCACTCAAGCTCATCAGGAGGAGTGCCAAAGTAAATACCATTTTCTTCATTTTGCGTTCCTCCTTTTTTATTTGATGATAACTTTCTTACCATTAATAATATAAACACCCTTAGATAAGCCCTTAGGGGAAGAACCTACACACTGGCCCTGAAGGTTATAAACCTTACCTCGCAATGCTTTCTTTATATCTTCTACCTGGCTGATGCCGGTAGTTTGATAAATGAAAGAAAGGGTTACGAGCGACATATCTGCCTGATCAGATGTACTATCTGAATATTGAAGAACAACATTGTCGCCATCAAAGGTAATCTCTGAGACAGTCTTTTCTATGACCTGACCATCAATCTTTATCGTCTGTTTGCTGCCGGCAAATACTGCCGTAGACAACATTCCAGCCAACAATAACAAATAAGCTTTTTTCATTTTAACGAATGTTTGTTAGATTATTTTTTTGGTTTGTTTTTGAATTTTACAATGCAAAAGTAGTGAAAAAATAGCTATTATAAAACATCCTGGCGCATTTTTCTTACGCAAACGTTTGCACAAGTATAAAATAAACTTTTTAAAAAGGGCATAAAAAAAGACTGAATCCTGTTACGAAGATTCAGTCTCATAAAGAAGTGGTACCACCAGGAATCGAACCGGGGACACAAGGATTTTCAGTCCTTTGCTCTACCAACTGAGCTATGGCACCAACTTTCACAAATCGCGATTTATCATTTGCGGGTGCAAAGGTAATACTTTTTTCTGGTTCCTGCAAATTTTTCGGGAAATTTCTTTCAAAAAAAGATAAAAAAGTCTATTTTTGTTGGTATTATCCATTATTTAATGTACCTTTGCAGCAGATATCGGGATTTAGCGCAGTTGGTAGCGCACGTCGTTCGGGACGATGAGGTCGCTGGTTCGAGTCCAGTAATCCCGACCAAAAGCCGTCAGATGTGCCGTAAACACTGAGGATTTGCCTTGGTCGTGGTCAAAATGGTCGGCGAAATTTCGGTTTCACAAGAACTTAAAAATCCGTAAGCCTATGAAGTTTTTAAAGGATTTTTTTTATATCAATTACCATGAACGGCGAGCATTACTCATAATCCTGACCCTGCTCGTTGTCAGTACCACAATGATTTTCATTGTAGGTTCTAAAGAAACTATGCCCTCAGAAAAGCAACAAGCCCATAACGATAGTATCATCAGGCATGCCACGCGGCAACATCCAGGCTATTATGAAGACGGACTTCAGTCGAGCGAAGTATTCGCCTTTGACCCCAATACGGCAAGCCAATCTGATTTCCAACGGCTGGGACTGGAATCATGGCAAGCCAGAAGCATCATCAAATATCGAAATAAAGGAGGTATCTTCAGGACACCAAGAGACTTTGCACGGGTTTACGGACTAACCAAGAAGCAATTCGAAAAACTGCTGCCCTTTATCAGAATTGGTAAAGACTACCAGCCGGCTGCCAACTTTTACCCAAGAGAAAGATACAACTACGGCTATCAAGAGACGGCTATAAGAACTAGAGAAGAAAGGAAGAAAGACACTATCCAATACAGTTATCCACGAAAACTGAAAGAAGGTCAGTATATCAACATCAATTCTGCTGATACGACCGAACTGCAGAAAATTCCCGGCATAGGCTCTTACTATGCCAGAAGCATCATCCGTTACAGAGAGCGGTTAGGCGGTTTTGTTTCCATGAGCCAGATACAAGAAGTGGAAGGCGTGCCCGAGACAGCCCTCCACTATATGAATATTGATGCAAAACATATCAGAAAAATGAATGTCAACCAGCTCAGTTTAACCGAATTGCGCAAACATCCTTACCTGAACTTTTACCAGGCAAAGGAAATCGTAAACTACCGCAGAACCCATGGTCCGCTGAAAAGTGCTGAAGAGCTGCGTCTCCTCAAAGACTTTCCACCTGCCGAAATAGAAAGAATCAAGCCGTATCTTGCCTACTAGGGGCAAGATAGCCTGTCTGCAAGTTTGCCGGTTTTGCTAAATGACACCAAACTGGTGCAGGAAGATAAGGAAAATACAGATTGGACAGATAAAACGGATAGTGAACAGGAAAACAGGGAAGAGAGTTCCCTTCAAGGTTCCCCAGTTGGTAAACTCATCACGCACAATCTTCTTTGGCACATACCATCCCAGGAACAGACAGGTGATGAATGAACTCAACGGCATGAGCAGCTGGGCAGTAAAGTTGTCACAATTGCTCAGGAAATCCTTGCCGAAGAAACCCAAATCAGGTACGGCACCCTGAGAGAGCGAACAGAATACAGCTATGATGCAGCAAACGACGGTCTCGAACCAGGCTCCCTTGGCACGGCTTATCTTACCCTCCTCATAAATAAAGGCGGTACCTATCTCGTGCATCGAGATGGTAGAAGTCAGGGCTGCCAATACAAGCAAAGCATAGAACAACACCGAAATCACATAACCGACAACCGGCATGTTACCGAAAGCCTGCTGGAATACGTTTGGCAAGGTAATGAAGATGAGCGAAGGACCGCTGTCTGGCTGCACACCTACCGAGAAAGCTGCAGGGAAGATCATCAAACCTGCCAATACGGCGATTACCGTATCAATGGTCACTATCTGAGTAGCCGACTTCAAGAGATTGGTCTGTCTGTTGAAGTAAGAGGCATAAGTACACAGACAAGCCGTACCCATACTCAAAGAGAAGAACGCCTGTCCCAGCGCTTCGAGCAACACGTTTTCATCTACCTTAGAGAAATCCGGCTGCAGCAGGAACTCCACTCCCTTCATCGCTCCCGGCAGAGAGCAGGAAGCTATCACAATCACAACCAACAGGAAGAAGAGCATAGGCATCAGAATCTTGGATGCTTTCTCTATACCATTGCGCACACCGCGCACTACCACCATGTGGGTAAGCAGGATAAAACCTACTGCCCAGAAGGTAGGACGGATAGGATCGGCTGAAAAGGTCTGGAAATAGGTCTTCACATACTCTGCGTCGCCATGAACACCGCCCATGATACTGGCATAGAGATACTGCAGGCACCAGCCAGCCACTACGGCATAGAAACCCAGGATAATCATAGAGGTGATGATACCCATCAAGCCCAAAGCACCCCAAGCCTTATGCTTACCCAGATTGGTATAAGCACGGGCTGCATTGGATGCAGAATGACGGCCGATGATGAATTCGCTCATCATGCCAGGCAATCCGAGTAGGATGATACATACCAAATAGATGAGAATGAAGGCGGCACCACCATTCTGACCTGCCATATAAGGGAAACGCCACACATTACCCAAACCGACTGCCGAGCCGGCTGTGGCAAGAATAACGCCCAACTTACTACCAAAATTTCCTCTTGTTTCCATTATCTAAATCTTTAATGTGTAGTGTTTGTTGTTTTCCGACGAAACGGGAGATGCTACACCTTATTATATATAGTTATATCTGATTATATTATCTATCCGATTACAAATACTTTATCCGAAGACCCCAAACTGGTTCAGGAATACCAGGAAGATGAGGACAGGACAAACGAACTTAATCAGGAAAAGATAAATACCGAAGAGACGGCCCTTCAAGGTTCCCCAGTTAGTAAACTCATCCTGTAAGATCTGCTTAGGTACATACCAACCCAGGAACAGGCAGGTAAGGAATCCTGCCAGAGGAAGGAATATCTGACCCGTAACGAAGTCGAACCAATCGAACAGCGCCTTTCCGAAGAACGAAAGCTTATCTGTTGCACCCAAAGAGAGCGAACAGAAGGCTCCGATGATGGCACAGGAAACCGTAACGATGGTAGCACCCTTCTTGCGGTCTATCTTCAACTCCTCGTAGAAGAAAGAAGTATTCACCTCATGAAGTGACATCAGCGAGGTCAAGGCTGCTACCGACAGCAACACGTAGAAGAGCAGCGAGATAATCCAACCCAGTACAGGTAACGATGCAAACGCCTGATTAAAGACATTCGGCAAAGTGATAAAGATGAGCGAAGGACCACTATCCGGTGATACTCCTACAGAGAAGGCTGCAGGGAAAATCATCAGACCAGCCAGTACTGCTACCAGCAAATCGATGATGGAAATCTGCAAAGCACTCTTAAAGAGATTGGTCTGACGGCTGAAGTAAGAGGCATAGGTACAGATACAGCCCATACCGATACTCATAGAATAGAACGACTGACCCAAGGCATTCAGGAACACGTTTCTGTCTACCTTTCCGAAATCAGGCTTCAACAGGAACTCCACGCCCTTACCTGCATCCGGCAACAGACAAGCTGCTACCACAATGATCAAAAGCAGGATGAACAGGAGAGGCATCATCACCTTAGAAGCCCTCTCTATACCGCCGCGCACACCATGAATAATCACGAAATGACAAATCAGGAATATCACTACCGTCCACATAACCGGACGCACAGGATCAGAAGAAAACTCCTTGAAGTAATTCGCCACAAAGGTTGGGTCACCATGCAGTTCGCCCATGATGCTGGCATAGACATACTGCAGACACCAGCCCGAAACCACCGCATAATAGCCCGTAATCAGGAAACCGGTAAGCACCTCAAGATAGCCTACCCACTTCCAAGCAGTACCATTAGAGAGTTTGGTATAGGCACGTGCGGTATTAGAGGCACCATGACGGCCGATGATAAACTCAGAAATCATACATGGAATGCCCAACAGGAGCACACTTCCGATGTATACCAGAATAAAGGCTGCGCCACCTTCCTGACCAGCCATATAAGGGAAGCGCCATACGTTACCCAAACCTACGGCGCCACCTGCTGTAGCAAGAATCAATCCAATCTTGCTACCAAAACTTCCTCTATTTGAATCAGTCATTTCTATCTTTCTATTACTAATTTCTTATTTTTTAATTTTTCTTCGTGCAAAATTATAAAATAATTCTGAAATATATGAAATATTTGAAAGCAAAAATACAATTTTAGTAATATTTATGCAATTTAATCCGTTTTAGGACGAAGAAATGACCTTTTCGATACATTTTCTAACGATATTCAGCCGGCAAGGTATCACGCCACTTCGAGAAAGGATTGCCCAAGAGATGCGAATTGTAGAATCGCTTGTCACCTGTTACCTCCATGCCGATGAAATCAGGTTTCTCATAGGCTTCGGTCTCGCTAGCCAACTCCACCTCTGCCATGACCAGACCTTCGTTATCGCCATAGAACTCATCTACCTCGAAGGTATGACTGCCACTTTTCACAAGATAGCGACGCTTATCGATGACGCCACCCTGACAAAGTTGCAGAAGATGCTGCGCCTCGTCCATCGTTATCTCCTTTTCAAACTCATAGCGGGTCATGCCGCCATTTACCGACTTGCCCTTAATAGTAAGGTAAGCCTTCTCGTCTCTCGTGCGAACCCGCACCGTAGCCCCTTCAGCCGGAATATACCCCTGCTGAATATGACTAGAAGAAAAGGCGGCGCTTTTATAAGCATCGCCCTTCCTAACGAGGAATTTTCTTTCTATTTCTAATCCACTCATTGTTTTATACTAATGATGTTGCATAGATGGCAAAAAGAATACCGAGGACTATCAATCCTATAAATATCCACTTGATTACTTTCTCGCCTTTTGCAGCCTGTTTCTTCTGATAAGCCTCATGTTTGGCTCTTCTTAAGTCTTTATTTCCACTCATAGTCGTATGTTTTTTAGATGATTATTGTTGTTCGTCATCATTCGTAGGGAACTCCATCAGGTATGCCTTGATGAAATCATCTATCTTGCCGTCCATCACGCCATCTACATCCGATGTCTGATAGTTGGTACGGTGGTCTTTCACACGACGGTCGTCGAAGACATAACTTCTAATCTGGCTTCCCCACTCTATCTTCTTCTTACCAGCCTCA
>ERZ779725.209-NODE-209-length-40785-cov-2.615861_pt1 | contig 40785 bp, 18 predicted proteins | sample MGYA00511890_ERZ779725 | MGnify/ENA primary metagenome ERZ779725 (study PRJEB29588, sample SAMEA2148549) | human gut metagenome | biome: human gut; feature: human-associated habitat; material: faeces | place: Denmark | collected 2008/2010 ...
TGGTCCGACCCGTATCTTCGCGGACGCGGTATCGGAATATACGGATATGACTGCGGAAAAGAAGCATATCAAGCGGCGGCGGGATATAATCACAATTATGCAAATAATCATATTTATAATACCGGTATACACGGTGTTGTAATCCGTGCCGGAGACAGAATAGATTTAGATTCGGCAAATCACACCGTAATTAATTGTGAAATTAATAATACCGGAAGATTTGAACAGTCCTTCGGTGCTTCTGTTGAAGCATACGGTGTTGGTGTAAATGTTATCGGAAATACCCTTCACGACGCACCGTTTTCTGCAATTCGCTTTGCGACCAATGACAGCGTAATTGAATATAACGATATATATAACTGCATGAACGAAGGAAACGATATGGGCGTTTTGTATGGCTCAGGCTGGGACGCAAGCATTTGTGCAGGTACTGAAATCAGATACAACTATATTCATGATATAGACGGAACATTATCGGGTTCGGGTATTGTCGGTGGCGGCGACATTGTAGGTTTAAAGGAAAATGTTGCAAGAAGAATCGGAATTTATTCCGACGACGGAAAACCGTTCTTGGAAATGCATCATAATATTTTTGCCAACATGCCTATAGGTATTGTAGGACACGGTGGCGCCGAGCATAATATGAACGATAATATTTTTATAAACGTTAGAAAACCAATTTGGATTGAAGGATATGTTGAAAGCATTAAAGCGGCATATGAGGAAAAAGGCGTAGGAGGAATGTGGTCTGTTCCTAACTTAGGCGGCGCTGAATATGGGGCTTTGGATAACCCCGCATGGAGAGAAAAACACCCTGAGGTTTTCAAGGTAAAAGACGAGCTTACGGCGAGAGCTGATTCCGCGTGGTGGGGCGGTCATGATATCAAAGGAAACTACAGCGTATTCTATACGAATCCCGATGATTGCAACGCTACGCTCACATTTTACTATGAATATGGATTAAAGTATGCAAGAGTTGCTAACAATACGTTTACGACCTCAACCGAAGGCTTTGCGGATGTTGCAAACGGCGATTATTCATTCACGGAAAATTCAAAAGTGCTTAAAACAAACCCAAATCTTAAATCTATTGATTTTAAAAAAATCGGAAGAAGTAAAGACGTAAAATCCATACTTGTGAACGGTTTGGCATCTACATCGAAAACATTAAAGCTTTCAGACTGCAACATCACCACCAAAGCATTAAGATTGGTTTTCAATGAAGAACTCACGAACTTTACTGCGAAATTATTTAATACTGCAAACAATGAAATTGCCGTTACAGCTTCAACAGGCGGAAAAGCCGCAACGGTTAAAGCTTCTGTACCTATGTCGTTGGAGGGGAATTATTATCTTATCTATACGGCAACGTCAGCCTCGGGAACTTTTGAAGGCTGTAAAAAGATCGCCTTCAATAAAATCTGGGCAGATGATTTTGAAAGTTATAATGACGTTTCAGAGCTTGGTGAAAATTACAACGTTACTTATCAGGGCAGCGGCGCCAAGGATTTTAGCGATAAAGCTTCAGAATTTGAACTTTTCACAAGAGACGGAAACACCTATCTCAATATGAAAAGCGACCAGATATACTTAAAGCCCAAAACGTGCGGTGTAAACGCAACATATGAAATTGATGTTCTTGCAAAGGATTCGACAGCAGAGAATCCTACATCCGCAAATTTTATGGTTCATACTAATATGTATCCCGATTATTATGAGGGAACCTTGATTCAAGTTTCATCATTTGCCAATGCAATAAAATATCAGGATTTCTTCTCAGCGGCAAGACCTCCGATTGTTCATGGTGAAACGTATGCGTTTATCAGAGAAACATCTGCTGTAAAGGGCTCGCCTTTTTATGCGGCGGCTTTCTGCAACGGAAATTTTCTTGGCGAAGGATATAAAGAGACTTTCAATATGACAAATGCTGATTACAACACATTTTCAATTTGTAAATGGAGTAATCCGGATTTACTTATCGACAATATGAAAATCTATACAGTAACGGAAGAAGATATAGAGACAACTCTCGAGCTTAAAAATATTTCAGCGACAAAATCAGAAGTTGTCTTGGATTACGGCGCAAAAATTCCTAACGGAGCTTTCACATTAACGAAAGACGGCGTGCCCGTTGCCGCTTCCGTTTCGAAAACAAACGGAGGAAAAACAGTTGTTATTACGCCTAAAACCGAGCTTGTACTTGATACACTCTATGAAATTCACGTAACGGGTGTTTCCGATGAATACGGAAGAACAATTAACGGATATAATCAGCCGTTTATGCTGAAAAAATTATTTGCAGACGACTTTCAGTCCTATACAAATGTTTCCGATATGGACAGCGTATGGAATGTAAGCAGTACATCATTAAGCAAAGATTATACGGTAAGCGATTATAATGCGCACGCCGGAAAAGATGTTTACACTCTCGAGGACGGCTGGCTTGCCATTAACGGAAACTACAACAAAGAAAACGGCGCAATCAATATAAAATCCGACGATGTATCGCAGTGGAACAAATATACCTTGGAATTGGATGTAAAAAGAGACCAAGGTACACCGTATTATTTAGATATAATGTATCATATGGTAAGAACTAACGGCAAACCCAACGATTATACAAATAATTTCCGTTTTGGACTTTGGCAAAACGGAAGGGTGCAAACCTTCTTTACAAAAGACATAGTATCAAATGATTCAGACGTCATATTCACAAAGGATTCTTATCACCTTAAATTAACGACAAAGACAGGAAATGATTTACAGGTATACAAGGACAACGAAAAAGCGTTATCATATGCATATGACCTACCGTTAGCAACCTATGCGGCAGGCGGTGAAATCGGATTTAAGGTTATAGGCGGAGATAATAAGCAGTATATAGATAACGTACTTGCGTATAAGCTTCTTACGTTTGATAAAATTCCTACAGCTCCCGAACTGCAAAATATTTCGGCAACAAAATCGGAAGTTACCATGGATTACAGCGAGATTGTTTTCGACGGAGATTTCACATTAACGAAAGATGGTGCGGCTGTTGAAGCTTCCGTTTCAAAAACAAACGGCGGAAAAACGGTTGTTATTACTCCTAAAACCGAGCTTGCGCTTGACACGGTATATGAACTTCATGCGTCTGACATTTTTGATTACGTAGGCGGAACAACACCCGCATATGACAAACCGTTTATGCTGCAAACATTATTCGCAGACGACTTTTCTTACACAAGCGTTGCCGAAATGGATAAGGTTTGGAACGTCAGCGATCAAAATTTGGATAAGGATTATTCGGTAAGCGGTTTCAACACTTTTGCAGGAAAAGATATTTACACTCTTGAAAACGGCAGACTTGCTATTAACGGAAACTATAAAAACGGCGCAATCAATATTAAAGCATATGACGCGTCGCAGTGGAATAACTATACATTGGAAGTGGATATCGGAAAAGACGCCGGTAAAAGATGGTGGTTAGATATTCTGTATAATATGTATAGAAATAACAAAAGACCTAACGATATCAGAAATAACTTCCGTTTGGGATTGGATTGGAAAAATAACACCGGGGCAACGGCGTATTTCCTTGATTGCAACAATTACGGTCATCCAACTAAAACGGGTGTGTTCAATGCTGATACGCATCACCTTAAATTTACAACCACAACAGGATATGACTTGCAGGTATTTAAGGACAAAGAAAATGTATTTTCACAAACATATGGCAGAGCTTTCGGAAACGGAGAAATCGGCTTCAAGGTATTGGGAGGCGATACGGATAAGCAATATATCGACAACGTGCTTGTATATAAGCTTGTTGAGTTGGATAACAGCATTCTTATAAAAGAAGCAAATGTAACCAAAACAGGCGTTACGGGAACATATATACTTGAAGCTTATGACGCTTCGAAAAACGCTAATGTAATTGTTGCGGCATACGGAGAATCCAACAAGCTTCTCGGAATGCAGATTATTACAGATGCAACATCGCAGGACGGCGCTTTCTTGTTTGAATGCAATACACCCGAAAATATCACATATGTAAAGGCATACCTTTGGAATTCAATCGGCGGTATGACCCCCGAAAGACTTCCCGGTATTAAAGCTTTAAAATACCATACATATGAATAATATCTGATTATTTTCATCATATAGAGGCGGTGAAATATCCGCCTCTATAATTATAAAAAAATAAAGAAAAAATGTGAATTTAAAGATTGACATTGCAAGAATTTTGTGATATAATCTTTTTTGAAAGTGCGGAAAACGGAACTTTCAAAAAAATTGATGATTATTTGATATGCTAAAAAGCAAATACCGATGAATAATATGTAATTCTTATTTTTATCGTATAGAGGCGGTGAAATAACGCCTCTATAATTATAAAAGATGAAGCTTTTAACAAAGGGCATAAATAGTATGTTTTTTATTAAAAATTTTACATTAAATACATAAATTAAATTTTGGAGGACATAAAAATGGATAAGGTAAATATTTTAGTAAATTCGCATTTTGATTTGATGTGGAGAAGACCGTTTAAGAAGAATTTTGTATCGAAAGGATATAATTATGTTTCTTACGGCGATTTGGAAGCTTATTACATAATAGATAATATAAACTTTGCAAAGAAGCACGATTTTTATAAATTCGATGTTGAGTGCGTTGATGTTTTGAAAAACTTCTTGGAGAATTATCCCGAGTATTTTGAAGATGTGAAAAAGCTCATGCGCGAAAAACGCCTTAACACAACATGGACGGGAAACAACATTGTTGACTGCAATATGGCAAACGGCGAATCGGTTGTCAGAAATTTTTTATACGGAAAGAAATATTTGGAAGAAAATTTCAATTATACTCCCAAATACTGTAATCGCTCGGATGCCTTTGGTAATTCGGCGCAGTTACCGCAGATTTTAAGAAAATTCGGAATGAAAATGGTATATAACATCACATACAGCAATGCTAACGGCAATTATTGGAGAGGTTTGGACGGCAGTACCGTTGTTGTGGGAACTGAACCCAAAAGCTGCGGCTCAACGGGCGGATATTACAAATATGCTCCATGCCCGAAATGTAAGGGCTTCAAAGACGGTTGTGATGAGTGCGGCGGCAGAGGAATAGATACAAAGCAAATGGAGCCGTTTTTGGTACATATTAATGATGAAAAAATAAAAGAAGACGGACAGGAAAAGCTTATAAGAGTATGGTCGGAGGAGATTTTATCATCTGACGAGAGCATAAAATGGTATGAAAAAAATAAGGATAGATTTGATATTCATTATGTCGGATATGATGATTTAATGGAAAAAGCAAATGCCGACTTGATTGCAAATGTTGATAATGCGCCCGAAAATGAACTGCATGACAGCTGTGAGATAAACGTTAATAACACAGGCTGTTATGTTTCGAGAATCGAAGCTAAAAGACGTTTGAGAAAATGCGAAAATATGATGTTCTCATTGGAAACGCTTTTAAACGCATCAAGCTGTCCCGATAAAGAAGAAATGAAAAAAGAAATCGAAAAGCTGTGGGATAATATCATATTCGGAATGTTCCATGATGCAGTACCAGGCACTCATGTCGACAGCGCAAATGAAGAGCTTATGGAAATATATGACGAAACGGAAAGCAAATTGAGCGAGCTTACATATAAGCTTCTTGATTATGCCAAATCAAACAACAAAAATGTTTTAAGCGTGTACAATCCGCTTTCGTTTAGCGTAACAAAGCTTATAAAAGCTGAAATAAAAACAGATAAGAATGTAAAATTGTCATTAAACGGAAAAGAAATTCCCGTTGTGTCGTCTGAAAAGCAGGGCGATAAAACGGAAATTGAATTTGTATGCGAAAGTATACCCGCATATGAAACTTTTGTTTATGACGTTGAATATACGGATTGCGATACGGCGGCGGCAGTAACCACCGAAGAAATAAAAACAAATGAAGCGGCTGAAATAAGCGATAAAATTGAGGAACGCGGCGCAACGGGAGCAAGCGCAAACGAAAGCGCTGAGATATTCGAGATAGAAAATAATTTTTATAAAATTACTGCCGATACGCAGGGATTAATCGAAATATTTGACAAAAAATTAAATAAACCGATTTCCAAAAAGGCACAGTTCAGACCGTTTGAGCTTGTTATGGAACATGACGAAGGCTCTCCGTGGTCAACTTTGAGCGAGGATATGAGAAGAACGGGCTGCTCGATATGGACAAGGCTTTTGAGAATCGAAAAATCCTCCGAATTTGAAAGACTTGTATTTGAGGTTCGCCCGGGCGACATTTCCACATACAGCGTAATGGGATTTTTCGGCGAATACAGCGTAACGCTTTATAAATCCATAAAACACGTTGATTTCAGAACAAACATAAAATGGGATACATACAGCTACAGAATAAGAATTGCTGTTCCAAGCATGATAAAAGGTAAGCATTTTTATGAAATTCCGTTCGGCTATATTGAAAGAAAGCCATATGAAGTGAATTTGAAATGGCCCGATAACACATCAACCTGGGCAGGCGCGGCAGGGGATTATCCTGCAATCAACTGGGCAGGCATAACGGACGGCGAGGCTTCAATTGCACTCTTTAATAAAGGAACGCCGTCATATCAGATTTCAGATGATGAAACGGGCGTGAATACGATATTTGTAACACCTTTAAGAAGTCCGTGCATTCCGACATATCTGCACGATACGCAGAATTATACAATGACCGATTTTGACGGAATGAGAGATGGGGGAGAATATACGTTTGACTTTGCGCTTTGCGGATATAAGGGCGATTTTAAGGCTAACGATGCAGTGAAAGACGGAATGATATTCAACAGAAATTTGCTTGCCGTAAATGATGAAATATCTTTAAATAAGCTTCCGACGCTGAAATCAGATGATTTGATTATAACAAATATCAAAATGAGCGAGGATAACAAAGGTGTTGTACTTCGTGTTCTTGAAATACACGGAGCAGGCGGAAAAGGCGAATTAAATATTCCGTTTGAACACGGCGGCATTTTTGAATGCGACCTCAATGAAAAAGCTATTGCGGAGCTTACAAATAATATCGATGCCAAGCCGTTTGAAATTAAAACTGTTTATATTAAGCTTTGAAATAGGGAGTGATAAAATGAGATTTGGAGTTAATTATATACCGTCAAAAAAATGGCTTTATTCATGGGCGGATTTTGACGAAAATTCAATTCGTGAGGATATCAAAGCAATAAAAAATTTGGGATTTGACCATGTAAGAACGCATATATTATGGAACATTTTTCAGCCCAATGAGAACTATGTTTCCGAGCTTTGCTTGGAAAATCTTTCAAAATTCACAAAAATATGCGAAGAAGAAAAAATGGATTTCTTTTTGACATTGTTTACCGGCTGGATGAGCGGAATGGTCTTTATGCCTCCGTGGCTTAATATCGGAGGCTTTGATTGCTGGAAAAAGGGAATGTTTTCAAACAAAGAAGCAATAAAAGCGGAGTATTATCTGATAGAAAAAGTGGCGGGCGTTGTTGCAAAAAGCAGTGCATTTTTAGGCTTTGATTTGGGTAATGAACTGAACTGCCTTTTCAGAGAAGAAATAGATGCGGATTTAACAGATGATATTGCAGACGAATGGAGCCATCTGATGTTCAAGAAATGTTATGAGGCGGCGCCTGAAAAGCTTCACAGTAACGGAATGGGACATTCTCCGTGGTTTGGAAAAACGGCAATGTCGAGAAAAACTCTTGCAAATGACGGAAGTATAACTCCCGTCCATGCTTGGGTAACTTTTACCGGTACTTCGGATAAATACGGAATCAACGGAAAAGAAACATATAGGCTTCCGAATTATATGATAGAAATGGCAAAAGCCTACAGCGAAGATGCAAACAGAATGTATCAGGTTCAAGAGTTCGGTATGGCGGACCAATGGTTTAAAACGAATGAAGAACTGGAGAATTTTATTTTCGGAACACTGGAAAACTGTGCGTCCGATAAAAATATCTGGGGTGTAACTTGGTGGTGTTCGCATGATATAAAGCAGGAATTTTTGGGATTTGTTGATTTTGAACACAACCTTGGTCTTATCGATACCGAAAACAAACCAAAGCAGGCGGGAATCATATTCAAAAAGTTTATAGATAACTATAAAGCGGAAAATTATATCCAGCCGCAGCCATCGAAAGCGCTTGTAATACAATCGGGAACGGGAGATGAATGTGATTTTACCAACGCACAGAGATATTTCGACTGTTATGCAAAAGGGGAAAACGTTGCATTTGTTACCGAAGAAATGAAAAACAACACGGATTATTTGGTATCAAGAGGAATAAAAGAAATTATCGAATAAACAATAACACGCCTGAAAAGATATGGGATTCGCTTATTGACGAAAAGCTGTTTTCTATGGGACAGCCTACATTTTACGGGGAAAACTCTTGTATAAACACACTTTTGGAAAAAGGCACAACTTTAGAAGAAGCAAAGCATTTTTCTAACAATTCGTACATGGGAATAAGTATAACGGGAAATGAATTTAACAGTATGTGGGGCTGTGTATTTTCGGTTTCGGCCGTATTGGAAACGGCAATGAATTGCGGAAAAACTTTAAATTCGGATGATGTATTTGTTCCTGATATAACTGTTCCGCATAATACAGATGAATTGTTCGAAAATTTTGAAAAATGCGCAAAACATTTACTTGATATATGCGTAAAATCTTATGAAAAACGTGCGGAAATCACTGAAAAAACACTTCCCGATCCGTTTGTTTCGCTGCTAACGCCGGGATGTATCGAAAAGCATTGCGACAGAATAATCGGGGTGAAATACCAAAATGTAACATTTGAATGTATGGGAATGGTAAACGTTTCCGACGGAATATATGCGGCAGACCGCTTGGTATTTAAAGATAAAAAATACACAATTGATGAAATAAGTACAGCTGTAAGAAATAATTTCAGCGGTTTAAAAATCTGCAAAATGACATAAAAGGATGTTTAAAATTCGGTGAAAATTCTGAGGCTGATAAATATGCGGTGCGGTTGGCGGAAATTCTCCAAAAACTGATACGCGGATTTGACCACGACAATCTGTATTATTCGCCGTCGCTTCATACGCTTGATTCAAATGTGGGATATGGTGCAGAGTATGGCGCAGGCTATGACGGACGTTGCGCCGGAGAGCCTTTTGCCAAGAACGCGGGTGCGTCAAATGAGGTAAGAACTTCTGCTCCCACCTCAATGATATTGTCATCTTCAAAGCTTCCGCAGTATAAATTTTTCGGAGGACAGCCGATAGACGTTAGTTTCAGCCCGGATATGGTGCGAAATCATAAAAAGGAAATCAGAACGCTTATAGAAGTTTATATGGAACGCGGCGGTTTACAGTTTCAAGTTAATTCCGTTTCTTCAAAGCTTTTGCGTGCCGCAATGGGAAATCCCGAAAAATATCCGAATTTGGTTGTAAGAATAGGCGGATACAGTATTTACTTTAATAATATATCGAAAGAATCTCAAAAAGAGTTTATAGAAAGATTTGAAAAGGAGGGCTATTAATATAATGAACCTGACAAGAATTTTTTCGGGCGGCGACCCGTTTTTGATGAGGCATAACGGAAAATACTACATATATTGCACAACCGAAAACAGTGAAAAATTGCAGTCTCCGAATGCGTTTAATACGGAAAAGGACGGTCGGGACGGCTTTTATGTTTACCAATCGGAGGATTTGGTTCATTGGGGAAATAAAGGATTATGCCTTTCAAAAGAAAATGTAATCGGAGACAAATGGTTTTGGGCGCCTGAGGTATCATATTATAACGGGAAGTTTTATATGGTATACTCTGCGAATGAACATCCCGCAATAGCTGTTTCGGATAGTCCTACAGGTCCGTTTGAAAAACATTCCGACGGTTGGCTGTGTGAGGAGCCTGCGATAGACGGACATCTTTTGTTTGACGAAAGCGGTATATATTTATATTATGTAAAGCTTGAAAAAGGAAACCGTATATTTGTTGCAAAAATGTCAGATGACTTAAAACGAATAGAGCATGAATATGAAAATGTGCTGATTCAAGCTGAAGAAAAATGGGAAACAATTGATTCTTTGGTTGCGGAAGGGCCGTTCGTTATAAAGCATAACGGATTGTATTATCTTTCTTATTCATGCAATCATACACGCTCGGAGGATTATGCCGTCGGATATGCTGTTGCGGATAATCCTATAGGTCCCTTCAAAAAGTATAAGTATAACCCTATACTGAAGAAAAAAGGAAACGTTGTCGGCGTTGGACATAACAGCTATATGCCGACAGATGATAAAAATAAATTTATCTGCGCTTATCATTGCCACAATGATAATTGCGATAATTTCAAACCGCGTATGGTTTGCTTATGCGAAGCGAAATTTGAAAAAGACAGCAATACCGATATTGATGTACTGAAAATGTATTATTAAATTTAAGGTAAGCACAGCGCATGAAATTTTATATATGTACAATTATTCGTCCAATCCGTTAAATTTGAGATTATTTGAAATAAAAAGTCTTGCAAAAGCATTAAATTGTTCAATTTTTGATTTAATAAATGACGAATAAGCGTTGTCTTACAATGTTTTTCAAGCTAAAATTTGGGTCATATTTTGCGAAGTGCCCGTGATTACCCTACGATTGAGTTATTGTCTGCAAAGATTTCATTTTAGACAAATTCAATTCAAGTGTTTTCGACAAGCTTCTGCTTCTTTTGAACAATATCATTTTTAAAGTCGTAAACCCAATCTGTTGTATCTGATAAGAGACTTGCATATCTTTCAATAATTTTCTCTGAATATAATTCGGGATTTTCTTGTATTCGTTTAAGATAGTTTGTGAACCATTCATTAACTTTACCGCTATACTGTACGGCAAATTCGCCTGCTCCGTTTTTTGTTTCAATCGCAAGGTCGACAAGAGCCTTATGTTTAAGGTTTAGTATTGAAGTTCAAGCTGGGTTGGAATTAATAAGGCAATACTTTTTAATCTGAATTTCGTGTCATCTTTTGTTAAAAAAAGCTTAAAATAGGCTAAAAAATGTCAAAATTTAGTAAAAATTATTTTAGTAAAAAGATAAGCAAAAACCGCATGGTTAATGACTTTTCAGTAACCATGCGGTTTTTAATGTGGTCGAGGCGACAGGACTTGAACCTGCGGCATCATGCTCCCAAAGCATGCACTCTACCAAACTGAGCTACGCCTCGAAACAACACTAATGTATTATACACTAATATTTTGATTTTGTCAATACATTTTTATGAAAAATAATAGATTAAATTTCCAAAAACAGTTTACAAATTTTTAAAAATATGGTATAATGTGAAAAATATTAAATTGGAGCGGATTATTATGAGTATAAAAAAATGCTATGAGAACGAGCTTCGGGATACGGTACAAAAAATCAAAAAAGCGGGCGGCAATTTTGTTTTTGCGGTTGTTACGGACACACATCTTGATAATTCTTTGCCCGAAACTCTCAAGAACATAAAGGCGGCGGACGAAGAACTTAATTTCAGATTTTTGGCTCATTTGGGCGATTTTCTAAACGGAAATATTCCCAAAAAATATACGGAAGAAATTTTCGCACAGCAAATGAAAAGCTTTATAAATTCCGTGAAATCAAAGGAGTTTTATCCGACGCAGGGTAATCATGACGGCTTTTGCGATTTGGAAAACTGTGTGAATGATATGGCAACAGACGAGGTTTGGTATCGTGCAACAAAGTTTTTAAGCCGTTATCCGAATGTACATAGGAAAAATATTGACCCGTATTATTATGCGGATTTTCCCGATGAGAAAATTCGTCTTGTTTTTATATGCGCATTTAATTATGAATATTCACCCGAAGGAGTTTTTAAAAAGATTTACGGTATAAAAAAGGAGCAGATTGAATGGCTTTCAAATGAAGCGTTAAACGTTTCAAACGATTGGACTGTCATGTTTTTTTCACATTATGTTCCTTTCGGCAGTTTTAATTCCGAGGGCGGCGTTGATGATGATGTTCTGGAAAAAAGCGAAGAGTTTCAAACGGTTTTAAAAGCAAAAGAAAAACACGGCTTTAGTGTTCCTATTTGGTTTGCGGGCGACTTGCACGGAGATTATGCAAATAAAATATGCGGTATAAACTGCGTAATAACCGCGTCCGAAACTGCATACGTACCACAACTTTGGAAAATGCCCGCACTCGGATATTATCCGAAACGTGAGCTTAACACGGTGAGCGAGGATTTATGGGAAGCCGTATCTCTTAATACAAAAAAACGCAAAATTTCGCTTATACGCTTCGGTGCGGGCGAAGACAGAATTTTGACATATTAGGAGGATTGATGCCATGGAAAAGTATTTTATAAACGAAGCAAAGAAAACAATAAAAGCTATAAAAGAAAATTACGAAAACGGCGACATATGCTTTGCACTTTTGACGGATTCGCATTTAACCGATACGGGAGACATAACACGTGAAAACATTTCATATGTTGACGAGGCTGTCGGCTTTGATTTTGTTGCGCATTTGGGCGGAATTACAAACGGAAACAATCCTAAAAATATTACGATTCAGCTTTTAAAAAGTGAATTTTCAAAATATGAAAACAGTATAAAAAATAAACGGCTTTTTGTCGTTCCCGGTGAGAAAGACGGCTGGCGTGACGAACGCTATACGGGACAGCTTGCGCTTAATATGATGACGGATGAAGTTTGGTATAAAGCGACGGCTTATCTGCAAAAATACCCTTTTATACAGCGTATAAAAAACAAACCGTATTTCTATGCAGATATCCCCGATAAAAACACAAGACTCATTTTTATGTCGTCATATTTTACGCAAATTGATGAAAAATCCGAGCTTTTCCAAAAAAATCGTATGTTTGAAATTTCAGAGCTTTCGTGGCTGAAAAACGAAGCTCTTAACTTAAAAGAGGGGAGTACGGCGCTTATATTTTCAAATGCGCTACCAATGACGAAATACGAAACGGGAAACGCTCCTTTTGTTTATAACGGTTATTCCACCGAGCAGACAATCGCAATTGTTCAGCAGGCGAAAAACAGGGGAATAAACGTAGGCGGCTGGTTTTCGGGATATTACAACTGCGATGCGGAGGACAAAACGGCAGATATTAATTTTATACTTACTGCGTCGTTATCTCCGAATTTGGAATCGTATTCAAAATCAAAAGACGTAAGAAAAATAACGGACAGAAAAAAAGAAAAAAATCAGGATTTGTGGGACGCTGTTCTTGTAAAGCAGAATGAGAAACGCATATATATTTATCGTTTCGGCGCAGGAAAAGACAGAGTGATTGAATATTAAAAACGGGGCAAAAGCCCCGTTTTAAATTGGAAATTTCATATTTACCGTAAGCCCTTTTTTGGGGAGACTGTTTTGGACGGTTATTCCGCACGGACGTCCGTACATCAGCACAATTCTTGCATTAATATTGTTAAGCCCTATGTGTGTTTCGGGAATATCCGTATCTTTTTTGAAAAGCGCATTCAGCTCATCGGTGGTTTTTTGCGTTATTTCGGAGCAGTTATCGCATACCGAAATAACAAAATATTTTCCCGCGGGGTGTGCCGATATTGTTATTTCGGGCGTACCCTCCGCCGTGCTTATTCCGTATTTGAAGCAGTTTTCCAAAACAGGCTGAATACACATTTTTGTAACCTGCTTGCCGTAAAGACTGCCGTCAATATCCCATGCAACCTTAAACGTATCGCCGTTTCTTGCGCGCATTATTTTCAAATATTCTTCCGTCATGCTTTTTTCTTCCGAAAGCGTTACTGTCATGGTTTCGGTTTTCAGATAGTATCTCATAAGCTTTGAAAGCGAGAGTATTGCCGACGAAAACAGCTGTTTATCCGCCTTTTTGTCAAGCGACATCATGTAAAGCATATTGAGTGTGTTAAATATAAAATGCGGATTCATTTGCCATTGCAGCGCCTTAAGCTGTGCATATTCAAAAATTTTCGTCTTTTTTTGAAGCTCGGATTTGAGCGTGTCGTTTGTCGTAACCATAGACAAAATACTCTGCGCAATTTTTCTTGTTGTTTCATCATTTTCAAGATAATTTTTTGAAATTTCTGAAGTAGGCTGCTCCAGAATTTCCGCAATTTCACGAATGGGGCGGTAGCTCGAATCGGTATACAGAAGAACCATAAATGCCGAAAATACAAGCACAGCCAAAACGCAGAAAATCAGTATAAGATAAGTAAAAAAGTTTGTTCTCTTATAGTCGGGGAGTTCTTCGACAATACCGTACGAAAAATCACCGTATTGGGATTTCATGCTCGATACGGCATAATATTTACCCTTGTTTTTTATTACATCGCTTTTATTGGGCGATTTATTGAGAAGCGACATAAGCTCAGCCGATGAAAGCTCCGTATCGCTTTGATATTCGATTTTATTTGTTTTGTTATTGAAAAAGATAATTTTGTCCGTACCCTCATTTTTGTAAAGACTTAAATGCTGCGCCAAATCTATATTTATAACGCCTGTAATATTTCTTTCGCCTGTGTTTATTGTGTATGTGAAGCTTAAAACATTACCGTAGCTCGGCATAAATCTCGAAAAAACGCATACCTTGCCGTCAGAGCCTTGGAAATTTTCATCATCGAGCCAGCCGAGGTCTTCAAAAGACGCAACACTTGTTGTACCGTTCGTTGTGATGATATAATCCCGATACGGGCTGTAAAGATATATTGAATTAACGGAATTTACCAAAGATGTGCCGATATTAAGCGTTTCCTTAAGCTCGGTAAGCTTTTTTAAAAGAAATTCTTCATTTAGACTTTTTTTTGAAAACATCGTGGCATTTCCCGAGATTATGATTTTACCGAGCTGAACATAGTAGGTGGAAAAAAATTCTTCACTTAAATTATGAATATTCTGTATGCTTTTGTCAACATTTTCAATCGATTTATCACGCTGATTTTTAAGATTGCTCCAGCCGATTAAAACCATAAGAAAAATGATAACTACAAGAAAGCACCCCGTTATAAGAAGTGCGTTTTTAAAGAAAAAATATCCGTTTTTCTTAATTTCTTTTATGCTGAACTTTATATCCATAGCTATTCTTCAACTTTCTTTCCGAGTACGTTTTGAATATAATCTTTAGGCGTATATCCCGTATAAAGCTTAAATACTCTGAAAAAATATTTTGTGTTTTCGTAGCCGACTTTTTCGGCAATTTCATATATTTTATATTTGTTTTCCTTAAGCATTTCCTTTGCCTTTTCCATTCGCACCTCCAAAAGATAATCGTTATACGTTTTTCCCGTATATTGTTTGAAATTCCTTGCGAAGTATGCAGGGGAGAAAAAGACCACACGTGCTGCATCCTCTCTGGAAATGTTTTTGTTGTAATTCTTTTTGATGTACGAAACAGCCTTTTCCATAATATCCTTTTTACTGTTTGAACCGCTTTGAATATTGTTTATTATATCAGAAAGAATATCCTCCTCCGAAACATCAAAACTGCCGCCGTAATTAAGAAGCTTAAAATAAGCAAGCGCATTGTCATTGCCCGACATTTTCACGCTTTTTATAATTCGCTTTGCTTCATCATATTTCTTTTCCGAAATGTAAGATGAGGTTATGAGAGCCTTTTCTTTAACATTAACCTCTTTGTTTTTACTTCCGATAAGCTCATACAAATCGGAAAATCCCGAATCCTTCCGCAAAACCTTAATCGGAAGCTTTAAAATATTGTTTATCCTGTCCGCAATGTTGTCATAATTTATTTTTTCATCATTCGTTCTGAAAATCAGATATTCAAAAAAACCGTTTTCTTTTCTTATGCAGTAAATATAGGCGGAATCGATAAATCCCGAAACGAGGTTGTCAATCGCCGTGTTAAGAGAATCCTTTGTATAGCCCCACTTTTTACCCAAAAAATCGTCATAGCCCTCCAGAGATAGCTCTATAATATCGCATGGGGTTTTATCGAGCGGAAAGGGGATATGGAGCGATAGAGCGCTTTTTTCCGTTTCTTCCTTGCTTTCGGCATCACCGTAAACAAGGTTCAAAAAGAATTCTTCGATTTCCGCAGATTCGTTTCCGATAAACTGCGGACGTTTTATATGCTTTGCGTCAAGCTCTCTTAAAAAGTCCATAATAAGTTCGTCAAGCACGGAAAAATCAAACGGCTTAACAAAATATTGCCTGATTCCGGCTTCAATACCTCGTTTTGCGTATTCAAATTCCTCATATCCGCTAATCAGAACGGATATGATTCCGAGATTATGCTTTTTTATATATTCCACAAGTTCAACACCCGAAACAAACGGCATTCTTATATCGGTTATAAGTATGTCCGCACCTTTTTTCTTTATAATATCGAGTGCGTCTTTTCCGTCCGAAACCTCTATTATTTTCAAAATTCCATTGAATTTTTCTCTAAGGTGATTGCATAAAAAGCTTCTGGAATATTCTTCATCTTCCGCAGCAAGTAGTTTGTACATAACAAAACCTCATTTTTTCTTTCTTATTTATATTATACTGTATATTGTCAAATATTTCAAGTATAATTTTGACGAAAAAGTATAATTTTAATACTTTTTTTATGAAATAAACGGAACAACTTACAAAACTTTACTGTCTCTTTTGTATACGATTTCATTAAAGTTGTACCAAAAGTATACCAAAGTACCAAATTTGAACTTGTTATTTTAATGCTTTTGTGCTAAAATTATATTATAAAGACAAAGGAGAGAGACAAAATGAATGTTTTTAAGAAAAATGCGAAAAATCGAATATCGGGTAACATTAAGGATAACTGGCAGCTTTTTATACTCCAGCTTCCCGCGCTCGTTTTATTTTTTGTTTTTTGCTACATACCTATGTACGGTGTAATTATCGCCTTTAAGGAATTTAATTCCAATAAAGGTATCTGGGCAAGCCCGTGGGTCGGACTGAGGAATTTTAAATTCTTCTTCGCTTCACAGGACGCCGCAAGGCTTATAAGAAATACGGTTTTGTATAACCTCTGGTTTTTGCTTATCGGAACTTTTTTTGCGGTTTTGGTAGCGCTTATGCTCTACAACTTAAGAAGACGCTATTTGGTAAAAACTTATAATACAATAATGATTTTACCGAAATTTATGTCGATAGTCCTCATTTCATTTATAGTATACGCTCTTTTGAATCCGAGCAGCGGTATCGTAAACAATATGCTTATTTCTATGGGTAAAGAACCTATCGACTGGTATTCAAAGCCCGAAGCATGGCCCGGAATACTTACTATTGTTCATCTGTGGCAGAATACGGGCTGGAGCTCTATTATATATTATGCGGCTCTTATGGGAATAAACCCCGAGCTTTTCGAGGCGGCGGAAATAGACGGAGCTTCCAAATATCTCCAAACGGTAAAAATCGCCGTTCCCGAAATAATGTCTTTGATAACCATTCAGGTGATTCTTGCATTGGGAAGCACATTTCAGGGAGATTTCGGACTTTTCTATCAGGTTCCCCGTAATGTTGCAACGCTGTACCCAACAACGGATATTATTAATACATATACCTTCCGTGCACTTATGTCGGCTTCGATGTCAAAGTCGGCGGCTGTCGGTCTTATGCAGTCTGTTGTCGGAATAGTACTGATTGTTTCCGTCAACCTGATTGTTAAGAAATTGAGCCCCGAAAACAGCTTATTCTAAAATAGAGAAAGAAGGTATAGATATGAAAAAGAAAAAGAAAATTTCGGCAGGACAGATTGTATTAAATGTAATATTCATTATTGTCAGTCTTTCCTTTATAATACCGCTCATACTTATGATTTCAATTTCGATTTCTTCGGAAGACGCTATAACGCAGTATGGCTATACGATACTTCCGAAGTCAATCGGATGGGACGGCTACAAAGCCGTGTTCAAAAATCCGAAACAGCTTCTTGACGCTTATAAAGTAACGATAATCTTTTCCGTTGTTGCGACATTTCTCTCCGTGCTTGTAAAAGCGCTTGCGGCATATCCGCTTTCGCGCCCCATATATAAGCTCAAAAAAGCAACAACAATGATGATGTTCTTTACAATGCTGTTTTCGGGCGGCTTGGTACCGTCATACATACTCAATACAAAATATCTTCATCTTGATAATACGATTTGGATTTATATTTTGCCCGCTCTCGTTTCCGCATGGGATATCTTTATAATGAGAACGTTCTTTCAGGGGCTTCCCAACGGACTTGTCGAAGCGGCAAAGATTGACGGAGCGAGCGAATACAGAGTATTCTTTACGATTGTGCTTCCGCTTTCAACTCCCGTTTTGGCTTCCTTGGGCTTTATGTATCTGATAGGCAAATGGAACGACTGGAACACAGCTCTTATATATATAAGAGATACGGAGCTTTACAGCCTGCAGTATCTGCTCCAAAGAATTTTAAGAGAAGCGGAATTTATCAACACAATGGCAAAGACGGGCGAAAGCGCGGTAGACTTCGTACCGCCGACGGAAACAATGCGTTATGCAATGGCGGTTTTGGCGGCAGGTCCTATGATGTTCGTATTCCCGTTTTTCCAAAAATATTTTGCACAGGGTCTTACAATAGGCTCGGTTAAAGGGTAAAAAAATAATTTATATAAAAGAAAGGAAACAAACTTATGACAAACAAAAAACAAATTTTATGCGGTATTCTTGCTTGTACAACTGCTCTTTCCATGGCAGGCTGCGGCGAGAAAAAGCAGACAGACTCGGGCAACGGAGACATCACAATAAAATGGGTTGTTCCCGGTCCCGGCAAACAGACGGATTCGGCGGAGGTATGGCAGAAAGCAAACGAGCTTTTGAAAACCTACGAAGGCATGGAAAACGTAAGCATTGATTTGGACGTTATCCCTGCTTCCGATTATAAGCAGAAAGTTATGCTTATGCAGACAAGCGGAAATGACGTTGATATTTTTGGAACGTATACGCTTGACTTCAACGAAGAGGTTAAAAACGGCACATTCTTGGATATTACGGATATGATGAAAACATATGCTCCCGACGTGCTTAACGAAATGCCCGAATGGGCGCTCCAGCTTATGCAGGTTGACGGTAAACAGTATTGCATAACAAACTATCAGCAGATGTCCGAGCCTATGTGGGGTTACACCTTCGACAAGGACGATGCGGACGAATTTCTTGATGCGGAAGCTTTGAAAAAAGAAGCTCTTTCAAGCGATATTCTCACAAAAGGCACACTCGATATTTTCGAAAAATACATGGCAGACTTAAAATCGGCAGGCAAGTTACACTTGGGTATGCGCCCCGGTTCAACATGGGCAATGAAAGGCTATGTACCGATAGTTTCCAACTATCTTTACAGAGCGGAAGCGGATAAAATCGTTGTTGAAGAACGCTTGGAACTCGATTCCCTCAAAATGCTTACGGAAGTATTTCACGATTGGTTTAAGAAAGGCTACATAAGAAAAGACGTTCTTTCCGCAGAGGTTTCAAAAGGCGATTATGATATATGGCACAGCCAGTATCACAAATATGCCGAAGAATCGCTTTCTAAAACAGAGGATGAACCTGTAACGCTCGTACAGTCGGAAAATCATTTCTATATCCCGACATCGGCTAACGCAGGCGGAAACGGAATAACGGCAACCTCGAAGAATCCCGAAAAAGCGCTCTCATTCTTAAATCTTATGTGCTCGTCCAAGGGTAAGGATTTATACAGAATGCTCGTTTACGGAATAGAAGACAAAAACTATAAGAAGCTTTCCGAAGACAGAATCGAACCTATCGGCTACACAGGCTCACAGGGTACGGCAGACGCTCCTTACGGACTTTGGAAATGGACAATGGGCAACACGGCAAACTCCTTTGAATCCACCTCCGACCCAGAAGGCTGGAATGATTATGTATTTAATGATTGGAACAAAAACGCAGTTCCTTCGCCTATCGCAGGTATCTATATAGACACAGCGCCTATCGAAACAGAGCTTTCACAGTGCGATTCCGTGTGTCAGGAATTTATCGACCAGCTCACAAGCGGAGCTATGACCGATTGGAAAGCAACCTACGAGGAGGCTATGAGAAAGCTTGAAATCGCAGGCAATAAGAAGGTTAAAGAATACATTCAGAAATGTGTTGACGATTTCTTGGCGACAAAAAAATAAATTAATATAAAAAGGAGATTTTAAAATGAAAAAAAGAATTTTTTCAATCCTTGTTTCCCTTTTGATGATTACATCTCTGGTCGGCATAGCAAATGCGGAAACACAAGCGGCAGACGGTCAAATTCATCATATCGATTTGACAAATTACTTTAACAGCGATTCAATCGCCTCGGAGGGTGATACACTCGGTGCGTCATGGAACGGCGGCAATGCAAGTAAGTACGGCTTTCCCGCATCGTTATTCACAGCGGCGGACGGCTATGTAACTTTCGGTGGAAGAAATGCTGTAAAAACAGATCCGAACGGTAAGATTGAAACAAGCAATATGACCGTTTCAGACAATCAGGCGGATAATTTCAAATTCTATATTCCGCAGGCAGGACTTGCGGGCGGAGTTAACGACAGCGTTTATCAGGCGGCAAATGAAGAAAAAACTTATACATTAAATGACGCAAGCAAAATAAACAAAATCAAATTTGCGCTTCATATGTTTAGCGACGCAAATATAACGGCAACAGTTAATTATTCCGACGGAACATCTGATTCATATGCACAGTGGTTTCAGGGTTCTGCAAGAAATGCGGATTCAAACAAAGTTGTTTGGAGTATATATAACAATTTAAGATGCTTCGGCTGGAAATGGACAACAAGCAGTATAAAACCTAATGCAGATGGAACTGCTGAAAAAGCGACGGACGGCGGAACAGATTACTATTGGGGAATAAGAGGTTACGAGATTCCCGTTGACGTATCAAAAGCTCCTGTTTCTTTTACTCTTAAAGCAACTAATCCTATTTCGCTTTTCGCACTTGCGGAATGCGAAATCACAAATGCAGAGCTTACGGCACAGCTTGCTTTGGTAAGAGCATACGAGGGCGGAGCGTATACTGCGGAGCAAATCAAAAATATTGTGCTCGCAAATTCTTATGCCGATATTCTTGTACAAAGAGGAACGATTACGGAGGAAAACGTTTCCGATATAAGAGCCTTGCTTGAAAGAGCAAATAAACAAAAAGCTCTTGCAGAAATTCATTATATTAATATTACTGATACATTTGATTCAAGTACAATCGGTTCCTTTGGCGAAACGCCTAACGCTGATACATGGTTCCGAGGCATGACGGATAAATTAAGCGATAATTCATTTAACGGTATGCAAGCAGGCGCTTTCGGTAATTCCGATTTTGTAAGTTTTGAGGAATGGGCAAACCGTGCAAAAACGGGAAATACAATTCTTGCATATATGCCTATGTCAACAAGAACGGCAACAGCGCTTGATTCGCACTATATCCCTGTTTCAAACGGTGAATTTACGGTTCCGCTTGATTCGGTTAATACGCAGGCTGTAAACTTCGTTTTAAACACGGGCGACGCACAGACATTTAAGGCGGAGGTTAAATATTCCGACAACACAACCGACAATTACTCTTTCGGCATACAGTCCTACGGCACAGTTTCAAGTCAAGCAACGACAGGCTATGATAACCTTGTAGGTTTAAAAGGCTTGTGGTGGAGATTTGCTAAAATTGATAAAGACGGTAAATTAGCAGATACGGATACAACTAACCGTTCGGTTGGTATAACAATGTTCGGTGTTAAAACCGACAAAACCAAAACACCTGTAAGCATAACGTTTACAAATACACACGGCTCAATGCCCGTATTTATGTATGCTGTTACACAGGTTCCCGTATATTCCACTGAAATGCTTGAAAATATAGAAACTGCAAAAGGATTGAACGCAAAAGAAGGTTTGCTTACAGCAGACGAAATCACAGCGGTAACGGAAGCAAAGGCTTATGCGGACGTTCTACTTTCGGCAGGTATAGGTTCTGAAGCTGACTACGCATTTTTGACAGCCTTGCTTGAAAAGGCAAACAAACAAAAGGCGCTCTCCGAAGTATCACATTTTGATATTTCAAAAGACTATAATGCCGACACAATCGGTGGTGTGGGCGAAACGGCAGGAGACACATGGTTTGACGGCTTTACGGGCTTTAACGGAAACTTTAACGGCTTTAATAAAACTGCGTTTGGAACAAAAGAATACTTTGATGCAACAGTATATGAATTGAATTCTGATGGAAATAAACAGCAGACAGGCACAATTTCCGTTTATATTCCTAACGTAGGAAGAAGCGCGGGCGAAGTTGATTCCGCAGCTTTGTGGAAAGATAAAACTCTTACGGTTGACCTTAACGACGTTCCGACCCAAACAATTCGTTATTTGGCTAATAACACGGAAACTACCGTGAAAGCGACTGTCTATTATAAAGACGGAACAACAGAGGAAAAATTAATAGGCGGTACAAATTTTGCTTCAACGTATTACAGCACAAAGTTTGTTGACGGCGCATATCTCTGGTTAGGCGGATTTGTTCATAAAGAAAATAACGGCGTTCTTACTGCAAAAAGCGGTACTGTGGGTATAATGGTCTACAATGTTGCGGTAGATGCAGCAAAAATTGCAGATAAAGTTGTGTTCTCTGTTGCAAGTGATACAAAGCCCGTATATTTCTACAGCGTTTCGCAGGTTCCCGTATCATACGAAACTATGAAAGCGGCTTTAGACGCAGGACTTAGCGGCGTATACACGGACGAAGACGAAGCGACAGCTAACAAGCTTGCAAACTATAAAGCGGTTTTGACAGATGCCGGCGCAATAGCAAGCACAGCGTATCCTATGGTAGAAAATTACATTAAGCAGGCAAATTCACAGAAAAACACATATGTTGACCTCACAAGTTACCTCAATGACGATATAATGGTTAAGTTAGGCGATTCCTATGCGGGAATTACACTCGGAAGAACGACAGAGCTTTTTGACGGCGAGAAAATACCGACAGACGGAATGATTACGATGTTACCTCCGTCAGACCCGACACAGATGAGCGATGAAACAGGCAGAACTTATAAATTAAGCGGAGCATATAACGGCAAGGGCAACGATTCCGTTCTTATCAAAAAAGAAGATAACAGCGGCGTAACAATCGCTGTACCACAGGCTAACGGTAAGGTTAAAGGTATGGGCGTTATTTTGGAAACAAACGGCGGCAATGACGGTACGGCTGTTTTGGTTGACGCAACGGTTAATTATTCCGACAATACTTCGGAGGATATAAAGGTATATCTCCAGAGATCGCATGGCTTTAACACGGCTAAAATGGCAGCACATTCAAAAGATTTCGGCAGACTTGTTATAAATTCCGACAATACGGTTGCAAATCACGAGAAATGGCCGAATGTAGATAGGGTAAGCTTCTATTCTTCAAATATCGAATTTAATTTGGATAAAACCGTTTCTTCGATAACCTTTAAGCCTTGCACTTCTGACGATTATCACATCGTTGCAATGACGGAATACGTTTATACAAATACAGAACTTTGGGATTTTGTTAATGCTATGTCGGCAAATGACATAAGCGGAATTACAAAGGAAAATGCAGATGAAACAATCAAGGGCTGTGAAGCCGTTATCGAGCTTTATAACCGCGGATTTACTGCTGATATCCAAGAAGAAGACTGCAGCAGCTACACGCAGATGTTAAACTATGCAAAAGCTCTTAAGGCAGATGAAGCTTCTGTTGATATCAATGTTACAATCGCAGAAGACGGCAATAATATGAAAGCAACGGCAGCAATGTCAAACACAACGGCAAATGCACAGGATTACGTTATAGTAATTGCGGCATATAAAGCTAATAAGCTTGTCGGTCTTAATATTTCCGCACAGGGAACATTGCAATCAGGCGACATAAACAAAACAGACAGCGTATCGCTTGAAAAAATAGAGGGTGCGCAGTACAAAGCTTTCGTTTGGGAAAGCATGTCAAGCTTAAAGCCTATCTATAAGGCAAACTAATAAAAATTTTCATACGGCGGAGGGTTTTCCTCCGCCCGTATGACCCGAATTTGAAAACAAAGGATTTTATCCTATTATATAGATAATCATAATAATATTACGGAGGAAAAACCATGAAAAAAACACTATCCTTACTGCTTGCATTTATGCTTATTGCGATACTTCCCGTAAGCGCACAGAGTGTATCATTAAGCGACAGACTTAATTACAACGCAATTTTTGATACTGATGTTGTGCCGAGAGCAACGGAGTTTCCGGCGGTTATTTATTCCGCAAGCGCATTTTCCGATACTCTTACGCTCGGAAATCTCGATTATTCCGTTACGGAGGGACATTCCGGAAAAGAAAACGACAGTATAAAATTAACCGATACGTATAATTTTGCTTTGGAAGAAGCGCCGTACAAAAAAATCGGATTTATTGCGTATGCGCTTAATTCCGATACGCTTACAAACGTAAAGATAGTTTATAAAAGCGGAGATACGGAAACCTTCCCGATTACCGTAAAGACAGCTTCCAAACAAGCGGATCTATCCGTTTCGGCAGGTATGGGGCTTAAAAAAGGCGGTACGGGTATGCGCCCCAAGGCAGAGGTAGGCGAAACGGAGCTTTTCATAAATGCGTATGAAATGTCGCCGTCCAAAACAACAAGCATTTCGGCTGTTGAATTTCCCGCTTCCGACTGTGTTTTATTCGCGGTATCGGCTCTTAAGTATACGCAGGAGGAGCTTGACAATCTTTCAGACCGTGTTATAGAAGAAACCTTAGCGCAGTATAAAGACAAAACCTTAACGGATATAACGGACGCAGATACGGATTCTTTGGAATCTCTCTATAATGCGCTTCTCACCGCACAGGAAAACGGCAGCGCGATTGCAACCGATGAAGTTATAGAAAAAATCAAAAACTTAAAAGACGGCTATCCGCTTTATTCAAAGAAAAAAGAAATATGCACATATTTTAACGATACATATGCGGTGCGTGATTACAGAACGCTTGCTGTTTCCGATCTTTCAGACAGCGATATAACGGTTATAGATACGCTTATTTCAAAATATACCGAAGCGCAAAGCTTTGATAATGAACGCTATGCGGAAATACTTTCATATTTTAATATGACGGACGATTATACATGGAATTTATCCGATAAAGAAACGCTTACAAACTTAAAAACAGCGTATGAGCGCAAAAAATATGAGGAAGAATTAACCTCAAAAATCAATTCGGCTTATGCGCCTTATAAGGATAAAACCGTTTCCGACCTTGCTGAGTCCGATATTGCAAAATTGCAGGAGCTTGTTGCGCTTTATGAAGAGGCAAAGCGTGAGAATGTGCCTTACAATGCGGACGACAGAGCGAAGATAGAAAAACTTCTCAATACATATTCGGCATATTTGAATTCCGAAAATGACGAATGTTACGACCTTAAAAATTACTATACGGGCAGTATTGTAGGTAATGCGGGCGATACCTCAAAAGCATGGGGCTTTCCCGACGGCTCGGGCTATGTCGGCTATTCGTCGGAAACATTTGAAAGCTTTTTGACAGATGGATATTTTTTGGCAAAAAATCAGTTTAACATTATGAAAGAAATTGAGTCCGTACCGAAATTGACAGAGCAAAATCTTGCAAAAGCCATTAAATTTAAAATGAGCGATGAAAGAACAGCTTCGGGCAAAAACGCAATACTTTTCGGTTCAAAGGAAGATAAAGAACACGGACTTATTACGAGCGTGAATATCTCCGCGCCGAAGCGTGTTTCGTCGCAGATTATGTTTTTATATCCTGCAGCAAGGTCTAATTACAGCTCGGATATTGTTATTAATTTTACCGACGGCACAACCATGACGCAGAAATACGGCATTGGCTGGTGTAATTGGGGGTCGCATACGGGTATGTATCAAAGCACGAAATATAGCAGAAATAATGATGTTATATCTGAAGCTGCAACGGATAACCCGTCGCTTTTGTGCCGAGGTCTTGTTCTCGATATTCCCAAGGGCAAGATTATAGAAAGCATAGACGTTGCGCAGACGCAAGGAGCGCTTTTGGCAATAACTGAGGTTCCGCTTTTAAATGCTGATTTTACCGAGCTTGTAAAAGAACAGTGGGCAAAGGTTGAAGCAATTGATACGGCAAATGTAACGAATGACCAACTTGCCGATGTAAAAACCATGGTTCTATATATGGCGGAATGTGAAAAAAGAGGTCTTGATATAGCTGATTTCGTATCGGATACCGCTAAAATGAACGAATTTAAGCAAATGATTCTTACGGTATCGCACACCGTTTACAGACAATCAAAGAATGAAGTCCGTGCCGACTTTGAATTTTCCGTTCCCGTAAATGCAAGCGATATAAATAAAAACATAACGGTTTTGAAAAACGGTATGGAAACAGCGGATTATTCCGTATCGCTTTCAAACGGCGGAAAATCACTTTCGCTTATATTAGCAGAAAGCAAAAACGGCGGAAATGAATATAAAATAACCTTATCCGGCAATCTTTCGCTGGAGCTTTTCCCGAAAATCAAACTCGGAAGTGATTACACGGTTTCATATGACGTTCCCGATTATCTTACATATTCGTATAACGGCGCGGAATTTACAATAAAAAACAATTCAAAAGAAGAAGCGAGCGGCTTTGTCGGTGTTTCCTGCTTAAGCGCGGACAATAAAACAATGTATTATTCCGCATTGAAGGAATATACGGTTTCGGCAGGAGTTGAAGTGAAAATTTCCTGCGATACCTCGAATTATTCACAGCTTGCGCCAAATACAAAAACTGTTTTGTGGGACGAAAACATGAAAACGGTTTCAAACGGAAGCGAAATATCGGCTTGCACCGATGAGCCTGTTTTGACCGCAAATTACAGCGAGCCTGCGTTTTCCATGAAGGACAACAGCATAAAATTAAACGGTATAACTCCGTCGGCAAGTGAAAATAAAGCTGTAAGCCTTAAAATTACGGACGAAAGCGGAAATGTAATTTTCACAGGAAGTCAGCTTACGGCAAAATCGGGATATTTCAATTTTGAATTTATTTTGCCCGATTATATGTATCAAAACTCAATGACGCTTACGTTTACTTTGGGCGGAGATGATTTTGAAACGCCGCAAACGCTTTCAAATACGATCTACTACTATGCGCCCGGCGACAGAAGCAATTTCATAGCCGAGCTTAAAGCTTCGAGTGAATCCGAAATAACGGCGAAAATCCCCGACGTCAAGAAAAATCTTGCAATTGCGATTGCACCTGCGGACGTGATTTCCGATGCGGACTATGCGAAAATGATATTTAATAACAAGGCTTTGCTTTTGGAAAATGACCCTGCAAAAACACAGGGAAACCTCAAAAAGCTTGCGATTATAACGGCATTTTGGGGCGATAACGCAAATATACTTATGAACGGAAGCGAGCTTTTATATAATGATTTAATGAATTTCAGCTCGATTGATTCGGACGGCGTAACGCTTTATTCGATATTAAAGAGCGGTATATCCGAAGAAGGCATAAAGCATTTCCAAGATGAAGTTTTCGGCAAAAAATACGCAAACGAAAACGAACTTATGAAAAAAATAACGGAGGAAATATTCCTGTCGGCGATTAACTATCCCTCTACGGGCGGTACGGGCTATATAGGAACGCTTCTGACGGCAAAAAATGCTTCCAAGGTAGAAATCACCATAACAAAATATCTGAACGCGCCTACATATGATTTTAATAACAAAATAGCGGCGCAAAGAGGAAACTTCAAGACGCTTTTGGAAGTTGAGAAATTTATTTCTTCATACAAAAAGCCCGAAAACGGTTCGTCCGGCGGCAGTTCGGGAGGCGGAGGCGGTTCATCGTTCTCATCGTCGATAACGGAAGAACCTGCACCTGCACCAACTCCCGCACCGAGCCTTACGTTTAACGATGTTCCGACATCGCATTGGGCATATGCAAGCATTATTTCACTTTATAATAAGGGAATAATTTCGGGCAAGGGAGATAAAACTTTCGCACCCGACGATACGATAACGAGAGGCGAGCTTGTAAAAATGCTTTGCAAGGCTTACGGCTTTACGGCAAGCAGAAACGACGTATTCTCCGATACGGCGGATAAATGGTACAACGAATTTGCGTGTGCCGCATATGAAAACGGAATTATAACGGGAATAAGCGAAAGCGAATTTGGCGGCGATGCGAACGTTACAAGACAAGACATCTGCACAATGCTTTACAGAACGGTTAATGCCGAGGTTTCGGGCGAGCTTGAGTTTGCAGATTCCAACAGCGTTTCCGACTATGCGAAATCGGCAGTGCTTTATATGGCGCAAAACGGCATAATAAACGGATTTTCCGATAATACGTTCAGAGCGGCGGAATATTGCACAAGAGCGCAGGCGGCAAAGATAATAGATATGTTTTTGAAATAATATCGGTAAAAGGAGAATAGATAAATGAAAAAGATACTAACAATACTTATTTCGGCAGTTATGCTTGTTTCTTTGATTCCGCAGGCTTTTGCGTATTCCGACACAACGGATAAGCCGATTGAGATTATATCGGGTCTCGGACTTATGAACGGCTATGACGACGGTACGTTTCTTCCCGATAACACAATGTCCCGTGCGGAATTTGCACAGGTTATAGCAAACATTTACGAATCGGGCGACGATGCCGAAGCGGCTTGGAAAGAGCAGTTTTTCAAGGACGAGAACGAAGAAACCTCGCTTGTAACGAAATTTTCGGAGGGCGAAAAAGAGATTTTCTCCGACGTTCCGTCATCACATTGGGCATTTAACGTTATAAATACCGTTTACGGTCTCGGACTTATGACCGGCGTTTCCGAAACGGAATTCGACCCCGAAAGTACGATTACCGTTGACCAGGCATATAAGGTTATGATTTGCCTGCTCGGTTACCGTCCCAAGGCTATCGTAAAAGGCGGCTATCCTGCCGGCTACAGAAGAACAGCGGTTGAGCTCGGGCTTTCAAGCGGTATAAAAAGCACAGACAAAATTACAAGAGGCGACGTTGCAAGAATGCTTTATAACGCGCTTGACGAGGAAATTTTGCAGATAACCTCAATAGGCAATACGATCGGCTACGAAACAATTCCCGGCGATACGTTTTCCAAAAAAATCCTCGGCTACGATACTGCCGAGGGCAGAATGACCGATAACGGACTTACCGACCTTATGGGGGCGTCCTCACAGTATAAGGAAACCGTAACGGTGAATGACGTTTCTGTTCGCCTTACCGATGATACGCAGTATATACGTAATTTTATCGGACGTGACGTAAAGATATTTTATAAGGAAAATGAAAAAGTAAACTATGCGGTATACGCATATCTTACCGACAGAGATGAAGTAACTTCATTTGAAATTTCTGATTTTTCGTCCTACAAAAACAATACTCTGACATATACGCAGGGCAAATCAAAGACACAAAAGACAGTTAAGCTTGAAAACGGAGCAGGAATGATTTTAAACGGCACAGGCGTAGGCTCATATGATGAAAATACGTTTAAAAGCATAAACAAAGGAACGGTAACGGTTATTAAACCTTTTGGAAAAAGCGCTTCAGACCTTATTCTTTTGGAATCATATACAAGCTTTTATGTTGATTTAAAGGATAACAACGATAAAAAGCTTTACAGTATTTCCACACTTGTGGATAATAAATGTATCGATTTATCCAATGAAGAAAAAAGCATTTATATATACGATGCAAACGGCGATTTAACAACCTTTGACGCCATAACCACGGATATGGTTTTGAGCGTTTCCGAAAGCGAAAAAGTGTTAAAGCTTTATATCGGAAACGGCGCAAAAGCTGACGCAACCGTTACGGAAATAAGCGAATCGGGCGGAAATACATATATAACGTGCGGAAACGATAAATATGTGCTTTCAAAGGATTATATAGAGCTTAAGGGAACGAATGAAATAAAAGCCGGAACAAAATATACGCTTTATATTGATAAATTCGGCGAAATTATAAATGCAAAACCGGCAAAAAAGGAAAACATAACTGCCGCAATTATAATAGGCGCAAAAACCTTCGGTACATTTGGTGAGGATTCAAAGATAAAATATTTCAACGAAGACAGCGAAATGAAAGAAAGCTATCTTGCGGACAGCGTAAAAATTAAAAACGAAAACGGCATAGAAACCACATATAAAGAAGCAAGCGACGCGATCAGCGTCATAAGCTCATACAGCGGTGTGGCACGTATCGGACTTAATGAAGAAAAGGAAGTAAACTACGTTGAGCTTGCAGGTATTCAGACTACATTCGGCAATGAGGAAAACCGACTTGTAAGAATAAAGCTTTCGGACACTGTTTCACCGACGCAAAAGGTAACTTCCTATTATAAGATTAATCAGGGCTTCGGCGGTAAAGCTGTTGTAGGAAGCAATACAAAGGTATTCAAGTATAACCCCGAAACGATGGACGACGACTCTTTTTCGATTAATACCGTGGGAATATTCGCAAACGATAACAGATATGACGTTTATGCTTATACAACAACGGCAGATTCAAAGCTTGCGGAATATATAGTGTATGAAAGTGCGGCAAAAAATTTGCTCACACCGTCAAACAAGGATTTTGCACTTGTAAAGGATATTTATAAAGGCGTTACGGCAAAGGGCGACAGCATGAACATACTTGAAATATATTTTAACGGAAACGATATGACAAAGGTTTACTGTGAGGATTCCGTACTCGAAGACGTAAGAGATATATGGGACAGAGATAAAATTGACGATAATTCACCCAAGTATAAGGTCGAAAAAGGAGATATTATCCGTTATACGACAAATTCCGATGAAACCTTAAAGAATATAGTTCTTATATTTGATGAAAACGCCGTAAATCCCCATTCGGGCGGACAGGGAAATCTGGCAGGCTCAATCGGTTATTTTGATTCAAGCGATTATACCCATTCAAATCCGTATGCGCAGACTGTTTCGGGCTTCAATTCAAATGCGCTTTACTGGACGGCAGAGGAGCTCAGAAATATGGTTTGCTATCCCTTGATTCAGCGTTCGGGACAGCTTACCGTTACCACTATGGACTTAACTAAGCTTCCGTATTCGGAGGACGAAATCGGAACGAAATACGCAACGGAAACATATACCGCAAACAGCAATGTTGTACTTTTCAGAATTGACGGCGATACAATCACACGTGAAACAATAAGCCCCTCTGAAATAAAAACGTACGAAAAAGCGGGGAGCGATTGCGATAGACTGTTCTATTCAACACGTGTCGGACAAACGCAGATGACATTTGCAATAAGAGGATATACAAAATAGCACAGGAGGGAACGATATGAAAAAATTATTATTAAGCATCATATGCTTTACGCTGTGTCTGACTTTTCTTGCGCTTCCCGTATGCGCGCAAAGAGAAGATATAGGCGCTGTTCCGTCCAATTACCAAATGGTGCTTATGGAAAATTCTATGATAGGCATATATTCGGGCGAGCTTGAAAAGCTTAATTGCTCACCTATAGCTGCGGAAGGAGCTTTGCTTCTTCCCGCACGCTGGTTTTTCCAAAAGCAGGGCTATGAGGTTTCATACAGTGACGGAGTGTGTACCTTTGCAAAAGACGGAAAATCTGTCGGCGCAACGCAAGGCAGCGCGGAAATAACCGTTGACGGTACGGCACATACTTTAAAAGCGCCCGTACAAAACATAGGCGGAAATCTCTATATTCCAAGTGATATATGTGATGTTTTGGGACTTAATTATAAGCACGGCGCAAACGGACTTTTCGTAATTTATACAGGCGAATACAAAACAGCGTCTGACAGAACCTTAATAAAGCTTCAGGGCGTTTATATGTCGCCCGAAGGTGCGGTTACAAGCGAGGGAACACCCAATAAACCTATTAATAATCTTCCCGCCGCTGTTGAAACGGCAAAGAATAATATGCTGATGTTCGGCTCGGAATATCCCGTCTATATATTTGTAAAGGGAGGCGAATATAAAGTAACTGCTACAACAACGCTGGACAAAAATGTGTTCGGCAAAGCGGAATATAAAGGACTTATTATAGTCGGCTATGACGGGGAAGCCGTATTTACGGGAGCAACCGAGATTAACGCTGAGGATTTTAAACCTGTAACGGATGCAGATACACTTTCACGTCTGCCGAAAGCCGGAAGAGGAAAGGTTGCGTATTTGGATTTATCAACGCAGGGAATTTCGGGGCTTTCCAAGTCCGACGAATCCTATCCGTATGTTTATGTAAACGATAAACAGCAGTTAATGTCCCGTTGGCCGAACGACGATTTTACAAAAGTAAGCAGTGTTCCCGTAAACGGTGAATTTTGCTACGAGGAAGCAAATCCCTCTCGCTGGACAAGAGCGAATGACCTTAGAATAAACGGTTATTTTGTAGCTGATTATTTCTATAATTCAACACGTACGGGCGGAGTTGACGCAAAATCAAAAAGAATAAAAACATTGGACGTAAGCTTCCAGTCTCATAGGGCAGGCTCACGCTGGTACGGCTGTAATCTGCTTGAAGAAATCGATGTGCCGGGCGAATGGTATGTTGACAGAGATACGAATATGCTCTATTTCTATCCGCCTTATACGCTAAAAGGCGCAAAGGTTGAGGTTTGTACATTTCATAGCGGAAATTTTTTAAATGCAACGGGTGTGAAAAATCTTACAGTTGACGGTATAACCGTTACAAAGCTCGGTAAAAACGCAATTGTCGGCAACGATATGGAAAACGTAACCGTAAAAAACTGTAATTTCACATTTTTGCAGGGTACGTATAACATTGCGGGTGAACGCTGCAAAAACATAACGGTTGACGGAAATTACAGCTATAACTGCGGCGGCGGATTTGTTTCGGTAAGAACGGGCGATATGGCGGCTATGGAATACGGCAATTTCAAATTCACAAACAATAGAATTGTAGCAGGCGGCTTTGTACCAACAAATATTAGCGGTGCGTTTAATGCAGGTTACAACAATAACGACTGGGTCGGCACAATGGGGGCGGATATTTCCAATAATATTATACAGGACTGCAACGGCTCATATGCTGTTTCATATGTCGGACTTGACAATAAGGTGCACCATAATGAAATTATAAACCAGGCTAAAAACATCCACGACGGCGGTGCGATATATTTCGGTAAATCCACCTCGTATAACGGCACGGAAATTTCGTTTAACTACATTCATCACCTAAACCGTGAGAACTTCTACTGCGGACTTTATAACGATGACGCTTACGCATGGGCAAACTGGCATCACAACGTTGTTTATAACGCAAACCGTTCTACAATTATCGGTTTGGGCTTCGGAATGAAATATCAGTACAATTTGGCTATAGATACGGTAAATCCCGCAACCGTAGGCTCACGTATGACATGGACGAAAGATGAGAAGCAGCAGGGAGAGGTTGTAAGAGCGGCGGCAAACGAAAAATGGGTGGCAAAATGGCCGTGGCTGAAAACAGCGGCAACGAGAGATCCGTTTTTGGCTCCGTGGGATTCATATGTATTCGGAAATATCGGAATAGGCGCACCTGCAACCGCAGGAACGGTTGACGAGCTTTCCAAATACGGCGCAAAGACAATCGAAAGAAACGGAAAAGAATATAACATAGAGGGTAAAAACAGTACAAAAGAAGGAAATCCGTCATACGCTTATGACGAAAATCTCTTTGAAGACCCGAAAACTCAAAATTGGAATTTAAAACCCGAAAGCGATATAGCAAAGGAATGGCCCGAATTTTTGGATATAAAAATGGAAGAAATCGGACTTTCCGAAGGATATGACAATTTAAAGCATATAGACGATACATTTAAGTTAAGATATCCGTATAACGGACAGACAAACGTTCAGACAAAAGAAGTTCGTTTTTCATGGGAGGCTTTGGAATGTGCAACGGAATACAAGCTTGTTGTTGCGACGGACCCCGAACTCCAAAACGTCGTTTTTGAGAAAACCTTACGTGAAAATTCCGACAACAATTCTTATACCACGGATTCACTTTTAAACGATACCGTTTATTATTGGAAGGTATATGCAATAGGTCTTGCAAGACAGGATATGTTTGAACAGGGAAGCGTCGGCGCACCGTATGCATTCAAAACGGCACGTGAAAACGAGCTTGATAAAGACAGCGTAAAGGTTGCTTATGAAGCGCTTATCGCACTTGATAAAGAAATCAAAGAAAGCGATTGCGAGTATACCGATGAATTTATGAAGAACCTTGAAGAACTTGTTACACGTGCAACAGATTTGTATAAAAACTCGAAGAGCCAGAGCGAGCTTGACGCACTTGAAGAAGAAATATACAACTTTATAAAACGTTCACCTTTCTTCGTCGAAGTTAATTTCTCCGTTCCCGATTTTCTCACAAATCCCAACGCTGAGTGGGATGCGGGAGGCGGAACGGTTACATACGACGGAAATACCATGACATATTCATCGCCGCAGGGGATGAGAACGGACGGTATAGTGAAAACAGGAACGTATAACGATATTCTTTGCTTCCAGGCGAAATTCGATAAGCTTATAGACGGCGGCGGATATCAGGGTATCGACTACAAAATGGAGGAAAACACAGCAAACAGCTATCTGTTTATTTTGAAGGAAAATGTATTTGAATTCCAAAAGGAGGGTAAATTCTTCCTTGAGCTTCCGTCCTTTAAGGTAAAGGCGGGCGAATGGATAGACTGCATGATGGGCGCTGTAAATACCCCCGGCGGCGTATTGCAGTTTGTAAGCCTTGACGGAAACGTTGTTTTTGCTGCGCTCGACCAAACGCCTACGCAGGTTAAGACGGGCGGACGTTTCAGAATACGTAAGAACGGCGAAAACGATATTCATTTGCGCCCAATGGAGAAAATTCCCGAAAAGCATGCGCTTATAGAGGATATTTACAATTCGTTTTCCAATCCGTATGATGAAACTCATCTTGCCGTACTCTTAACGGGTGCGTTTAATGCGATAGATATGGATAATTCAAACTTTGCTTCTCTTGATAAGAAAAAGCTTTCCGAAAAGCTTTATCCGCTTCTTAAAGAGAACGGAATAAAGATAAAAGGCACAGACTATTCGGAATATAAAAATGTCGTTTCCGATATGGCAATTTTGGAATACTATAATCAAGGAAAGGCAGACGCACTTTTCAAAAACAATGTTGTACTTCGTCATAACGATATAACGCAGTTTGAGAAAATAGACCAAAACGGTGTAAATTTGTATGCTTTTTCACAGGAGAAATTTAAGGACACCGACTACAACAAGGTAAATCAAGCTACGATGAACGGCGACTGCAAGACCTTTGACGAGTTAAGACTCAGGTATGCGAAGAATATATTTGCACACAGCATAAACGCTTGCTCAAACGGCTGGGGTGCGGACGCAACATATATGTTTGATATTATAACAAAGGCGAACTGCGATTATTTGGGAATAAATATTGACGATTACTTCGCACTATCCGACGTGGATAAAGTTTCAATTCATAATATCCTCGGACGAAGCGGCGTAAGCTTGGACAGAACGCTTGATGAAATTGTCGAAGAAATCCATACGTCAATAAAAGAACTGAAATAAATAATAAATAAGGAGAAGTAAAATGAGTAAGACTATAAGGCTTGCGGCAGTTTTATTGGCTGCTGTTATGATTTTGGGAGGCGGATTTAACTGCTTTGCACAGTCTGAAACGCTTAATATTTATGTTTCGGCAAACGGAAACGATGAAACGGGCGATGGGACACAGTCGTCTCCGTTTGCAACGCTCGGCAAAGCAAGGGATTATATCAGAACGCTTTCAAAGGATTCCGGTATTACGGTAAATATCGGAGCAGGCGAATATTATGTTAATTCGTCCGTTTCGTTTTCCTCGCAGGACAGCGGCAATGAAAATTGCATTGTTACATATAAAGCCGATGACGGCGCAGTTTTCAAAAATACAAAGAAGATAAATACAGACGAATTTAAGAAAGTTACAAGCCCCGAAATCTTAAAAAGGCTGAAAAAAGAAGTAAGGGGAGAGGCATATTATTTAGACCTCGGTTCATATTGTATCCCAACAGTAAAAACAGCTTTTATTTTGGACGGAGAAAAATTTGAATTTTCAAGATATCCCAAGGACAGCCTTTTAAAAGCTGCAAACGATGCGTCGGATAAAACCTTCAGCGTTTCCGACAGCAGAGTAAACGAATGGGCAAAGTCGGAAGATATGTTTGTAAAGGGTTCGCTTTCTTCAACGTATTCATGGGAAAAAGCAGACGTTTCCGATATTTCGGGCGGCTCTGTAACAGTATCTCGAAATGTCATAAACGATGCGGAAATATACTTTAATAACGTGCTTGAAGAAATGAGCGCTGTGGGCGAATATGTTATCGATACAAAAAACAAGGTAATGTATTGCATACTTCCCGAAGACTATAAAGGAAAAACCGCTGAAATTACTGCAGGTTCTCTGAATTCTCCTTTTATAAATTTAAACGGAGCCGAGTATATTAAATTTGACGGTCTTAATTTTTACGGATTAAGCAATAATGCGGTTTATATGACAAACTGCAAAAACATCAGCGTAGAAAACTGCTCGTTTAATTTTATTAATGCAGACTATGCGATAAGAATTGTAACGGGCAAAAATATAAACGTATACTCAAACGGCGCTTATAAATGTTCGGGAGGTTTTGTGAGGTTTTCGGGCGGAAACAGAGTAACGCTTGAAAGCGGAAATATAAATATAGAGAAAAACGTAATATTAAACTGCGCAACCGACCTTAATTCCTGTATTATAAGTTCGGGAGTAAATTCACCTACCGATACGGTTGACGCAATCGGAAATACGGTAAAAAATAATATAATAGGCGACAGCTCTCCCACAAATGCAATTTCCGCCGTGGGCATATATAACAAAGTATCAAACAACGAAATATATAATGTTTCGCGCCAAATCGATGACGGCGGAGCAATATATTACGGAAGAAGCAACACGAAATACGGAAACGATATATCGTATAACTATATTCATCATTTGAATAAGGCACATATGTTTTCCGCACTTTATGCCGACGACGGATACGGCGGAATCAATATGCACCATAACGTTATGTACAGTATGTCTCACCCCATACATATCGGAATGGGCATGAACAATAAGTTTGATAACAATATGTATATAGATGTGGACAAAGGAATACGCGCACAGACAAGAATGACATGGGGAGACGCATACGCCAACTTCGGAGATTTGTATCAGGAGACATACAATCTGATGGAAAAAACGATTATGAAGGAGCTTTATGCCGCCGCCTTTCCCGATTTAAAGGTTTCGGTAACAAGAAAACCGTTCTTTGCACCGTATAATTCGCAGATAACAGGCAACGTTTCTTTCGGAAACGTAAATGCGCTTTATGAAGTACCCACACATTTGTATTATTCGGACGAGACGGCACAAATTCTTACCATATCGGACGAGGCAAATGTTGCGGGTATAGAAAATGCACTTGCGACAAATGCTAATAACAGAACATATGTAAACGAGCTTAAAGCGTACGGTGCAAAGGTAACGGCGTCGGACGGAACAGATTTAAATGCAACTGCGGACGGAAATCCACGTTTTGATTATGATAGCGCATATTTTAAAAATGCGTCTGCACAAGATTTTACACTTACAAGCGCATTTTCTTCTTCGGTATCAACTGTAAATGAAATAAATATGTCTGAAATAGGAAATATAACGGCAAGCGAAAACAAGCTTTTAACACCTGCCGAAAAAATAAATATTTATGCAGTGCAAAACGGCAAAAAGATTGATATAACGTACGGAACCAATCCGTCCGTGTCGCAGTACAGAATACTTGTGTCTGCGGACAGCGGTTTTTCAAACACGGTTTTCGATAAGACGGTATATGAGGATAACATGACGTTTGCGTTAGAAACCGATGAACTTCCGTACGGTACATATTATATAAAAGCAATAGGTACGGGACTTTCAAAACAAAGCCAATTTACGGTGCAGTCTGACGTGATAACATTCACTCATGAGGATAAAACGGAAAAAGCCTATAAAAATGCGCTTTCACTTTTGGAAGATGAAATCAAAAAGGCACAGAGCGGAGATTATGTATACAGCGATGAAAGCATAATAACGGAGCTGGAAGCAAAGAAAGCATATCTTACCGAAAATGCGCAGAGCATATCAAAATCGGATGAAGAAACGGCAATATACGACCTTCTTATAAGGGCACAGGCGGAAAGAAATACGCTAAAACCCGAAATCAATAAATGTACGGCGGACACCTCCGACAGCAACGTTTATGTTGAGGCAAGCGGTTTTCATGCAAATTCGCTTGTAACCGTTCTTGTTACAAATCCGAATACGGATAAAAATACCTTTGCAAACGGAAATAAGGATATTGTAAGATATACAAATGTTTTGAGTGCAGACCATAACGGCTGTGTGTCATTTGATTTTGATACAAAAATAAACGATATAGACTATTTGGGAACATACACAGTTTATCTTGCCGATGCAAACGGAAGAATAATTTCTCAAACATATGATTACGGTACGGTTGAAACCTCTGCGGTAACATTCTATAAGGATTCCGCCGAAATTTCGGCAGAAGAGCTCTCGGCGCACAAGGGAGAAACGCTTACGGCAAAATTAAACGTGAATAACCGTATAAGCATAGATACGAATGCTTATGCTTCAATAGGCTCGTATAAATCGGGAAAGCTTATAGATGTTACTTTTGATAAGGTAACGCTTCTTAAAAACAGCGTAAACGAAGTAACAATAAGCTTCAAAGTGCCTGATGATTTTGACGAAAATACGACCGCCGAATTTATGCTTTTGGACGGAAAAACAGTTTTAAAACCGCTTTCGCTAAAGCGTATAATAAAAGAAATAGAGTAGGAGATTAAAAAAATGTTTAAGAAGATAGGGGCAGTGTCCCAAAGAAAGATTTATGTCGGATTCAATGAAAAAAATGAAAAATGCTTTCCGATTGAGGTAGACGGCTATAAGGTTTTGGACGGCTTTAAGACAGAAGCGCTTTCAAATTTTTGCGTAACCGAAAGCGGAAATTACATAGGAGGGTATTTTGTTGACGTATGCTCCGACAATATGCCGTTTCCCGCTGTGGGATTTTTCTTAAAAGCAAACGGAAAAATACTTTTAAACGGCGAAGCGCTTACGGAAAACAAAAGAGTGAAAATTACACAAAGTGATGAAGCGATAATTACGGGCGAGGATTATAACTGCTGTTTTTACCCAATAATCGAGGATAAAAACGATTACTTTTTAGAATATGATAAAGACGAAAATTCAGTCGGTATCATAAGCGTACATAACGGAAGCTGTGAAAACGATACAAGGGTAATTTTAAAATTCGGCTGTGCTTTTTCGCAAGGCTTTGAATTTATTAAGGACAATGCCGAGGTGAAATTTTACCCCAAATGTTCAATAAAAAGAATAATAGGAGATGAATAACATGAATTTGGAAATTTCAGTATCAAAAAATGACGGTCTTGCCGATGTTAAAACGCTTGCGCAGGCTATAAAAATTGCAAACGAAAAACGAAACGACTATGATGAAATTGTTATTAATATTGCAGAGGGCGAGTATTTTCAAAATGAAACCTTGGAGCTTACCGAAAAAGAATTAAAAAGCGGCAGAGCAAAGATAATATTCAAAGGAAACGGCGATAAAAAAACAATAATTTCAGGCGGTATAGAGCTTTCTCCGTTTGATTTCAAAATCGCGGAAAATGACCGTATCAGACCTGATATGAAAGGAAAAATTTTATCGCTCGACTTGAAAAAATACGGAATAACCGAAGTCGGTAAGCCTTTCACAAGAGATTCGTGGTATGATATGATTCCGTCGCAGTGTGAGCTTTTTGTTGATGACTGCGAGGCGCAAATTACATCATTTCCGAAAAACAGAAACCGCATTAAGATTAATAAAGAAGATATTTTAAGGACTGTACAGCCTTTAGAGCCGTACCCTGCGCCGTATGACCCCAAGCCCGATATATCGGATAAATGCGCTGTTATAAAATATAATTTTTTTGAAGCCGATAAGTGGAGTAAGGCGCACGACGCATATCTTTTCGGATTTCCCAACGCAGGCTTTTTCTCGTTCAGTGTTCCCGTGGATATAGATACAAAAGAAAAGACCATTTCTTTAAAAGAACGTGTCGGGGTAGGAAGTAATTCGTATTTTAATACATACTGTATACGTAACCTGCTTGAAGAACTGACGGAAAAAGGGGAATATTATATTGATTCCGATGAGTTAATTCTTTATTATTACCCGAAAACAAAGCTTACAAAGGACTCCAAAATCCGCCTGTCAAGCTTGAAAGAACCGCTTATTGCCTGCGAAAATATTTTTAATGTAAAATTTGAAAATATAGTTTTTGAGTGCACAAGAGGTATGGGCGTTTACATGGAGGACACAAAGCATGTTGAATTTTCAGACTGTACATTCAGAAATATAGGACTTGTTGCCGTTTCGTTTGGGCTCGGCTTTGAAACAACAATAAATATCCCCAAGGAAACAATGCACGTAAAGGACTATACCGATTTGCCTTTCAAAAAACGTGCAATAGGAAATATAAAAACGCAAATGCATAACGACCCGATGTCGCAGAGAAACGGCGGCTATGACAATCTTATCCGCGACTGCGAAATTTATAATATCGGCTGCGGAGGAATAATTCTCGACGGCGGCGACCGCATGAATTTATTAAGAGGGAACAACAGAATCGTGGGATGCGATATTCATGATTTCAACCGTCTTGAAGAA
>ERZ779725.213-NODE-213-length-40574-cov-2.672993_pt1 | contig 40574 bp, 39 predicted proteins | sample MGYA00511890_ERZ779725 | MGnify/ENA primary metagenome ERZ779725 (study PRJEB29588, sample SAMEA2148549) | human gut metagenome | biome: human gut; feature: human-associated habitat; material: faeces | place: Denmark | collected 2008/2010 ...
GAGCTTTTTAATATGGATTTTGACGGTCTTCCTATCGGAGAAATAACCGAAAAGCCTGCATGTTTGAACGTTTTCTCAAAATCGGTGAAAAAAATTACGAAATAAACGGTAAAATCCGCGAAACGGATACGGCGGCGCAAATTCGGGACGACCGCGCATATGTTCCGCTCCGTGCTATCGCAGAGCTTCTGGGTTACAATGTTGTTTATCTTCCTTAAAAAGAAAAAAAGGCATACGGAAAAATAAATCCGTATGCCTTTTTATTACTTTTCGGAAACGTTGAGTTTGCCGTCTTTTGCGTCAACCAAAAATACTGTGCCGGGTTCGGGGTCTGCCGAAATGATAAGCTTGGAGACTGCCGTTTCAATTTCCTTTTGGATATATCTTTTAAGCGGTCTTGCGCCGTAAACGGGGTCATAAGCCGTATCGGCGATAAAGCCTTTTGCTTCGGGAGTAACCTCGATTTTAAGCTGTTTGTCAAGGAGACGTTTTTCGAGCTTACCTAAAAGCAAGTCGATAATGTGCGTGATTTCCGTCTTTGTAAGCGGTTTATAGAACACTATATCGTCAAGTCTGTTGAGAAATTCGGGACGGAAGTGAGCCTTTATAAGTCTGTCAACTTCGTCTCTGTTTTCTTTCTTGATTTCGCCGTTTTCGTCTATGCCGTCCAAAATGCAGTCGCTTCCGATATTTGACGTCATAATTATTACGGTATTCTTAAAATCGACCGTTCTGCCCTGCGAATCCGTACATCTGCCGTCGTCGAGGATTTGGAGCAGAATATTGAACACGTCGGGGTGAGCCTTTTCGATTTCGTCAAAAAGGATAACGCTGTACGGTTTTCTTCTTACCGCTTCGGTAAGCTGACCGCCCTCTTCATAGCCCACATATCCCGGAGGCGCGCCGATAAGACGGGACACGCTGAATTTTTCCATATATTCTGTCATGTCTATTCTTATGATGTTGCGTTCATCGTCAAACAGCGCTTCGGCAAGCGTTTTTGCAAGCTCTGTTTTACCTACGCCCGTAGGTCCCACAAACATAAACGAGCCTATAGGTCTTGACGGATCGCATATGCCCGCTCTTGACCTTAAAATTGCATCCGAAACCTTTGTTACGGCTTCGTCCTGACCGATAACCCTCTTATGAAGGATGTTTTCCAGATTCATAAGCTTTTCTCTTTCTCCCTCCATAAGCTTCGATACGGGGATACCCGTCCAGCGGCAAATGATTTTTGCGATTTCCTCGTCCGTAACCTTATCATGGAGAAGTGTGGACGCATGGCTTAATTTTTCTTTTTCTTCGAGCTCTTTTTTCAGTTCGGGCAAACGTCCGTACTGAAGCTCTGCGGCTTTCTGCAAATCGTAACTGCGCTTTGCACGGTCAATTTCTGCCGAGGTTCTGTCTATTTCCTCACGCAGACGCTGTACATCGCCGATTGATTTCTTCTCGTTTTCCCATTTTACTTTCATGTTTTTGAATTTATCACGAAGCTCCGCAAGCTCTTCGCGCAGGTTCTTAAGACGCTCCATTGAAAGCTTATCGGTTTCGTTTTTCAATGCCGCTTCTTCAATTTCAAGCTGCATTATTTTTCTTGAAATATCCTCCATCTCGACAGGCATTGAATCCATCTGCGTTCTTATGAGCGCACAGGCTTCATCTACCAGGTCGATAGCCTTATCGGGGAGAAATCTGTCCGTTATATATCTGTTTGAAAGCACGGCGGCGCTGATTAATGCCGCATCTTGAATTTTTACGCCGTGGAATATTTCGTATTTTTCTTTTATACCTCTTAAAATCGAGATTGTATCCTCAACGGTAGGCTCGGAAACCATAACGGGCTGAAATCTTCTTTCAAGCGCCGCGTCCTTTTCGATATACTGTCTGTATTCGTTGAGCGTTGTTGCGCCTATACAATGAAGTTCGCCCCTTGCAAGCATAGGCTTTAACAAGTTGCCTGCGTCCATTGCGCCGTCGGTCTTGCCTGCTCCGACTATTGTATGAAGTTCATCTATGAAAAGTATAATCTTGCCGTCGGATTTTTTAACCTCATTAAGGACGGCTTTCAGACGTTCCTCAAATTCGCCTCTGAATTTTGCGCCTGCGATAAGAGCGCCCATATCGAGCGAAAATATTGTCTTTTCTTTAAGACCCGCGGGTACGTCCCCCTTTACGATACGAAGCGCAAGCCCTTCGGCTATAGCCGTTTTTCCGACGCCCGGTTCACCGATTAAAACAGGGTTGTTTTTCGTCTTACGGGACAAAATACGTATTACGTTACGAATTTCGTTATCTCTGCCGATTACGGGGTCAAGCTTATTCATACGTGCAAGCTCCACAAGGTCGCTGCCGTATTTTTTGAGTACGTCATACGTATCTTCGGGGTTATCCGAGGTAACTCTCGAATTTCCTCTTACAGTCTGCAAAGCCTCCAAAAACTTTGCTTTCGTTACGTTATATTTTGTAAAAAGCTTTTTCGTAAAGTCTGATTTCTTTTCTATCATGCCGAGAACGATATGCTCAACGGACACGTACTCGTCCTTCATGGAAGCCGCCGTTTTTTCGGCTTGATTCAAGGACAATTCCAAGGTATTTGAAATATATAAATTGTTATCGTTTTTGTTGCCGAGTTTCGGAAGAGCCTCGATAGCTTTTAGCGTTTCTCTCTTTATGCCCGCAACATCACAGCCCATTTTTATAAAAAGCTGAGGTACAAGACCGCTTTCGTCATTAATAAGCGCAAAAAGAAGATGCGCTTCTTCGATTGCGGGGTTGCCGTATTCAAGCGACAGGCTTTTTGCCTCGTTTATCGCTTCCATTGATTTTTGAGTGAATTTTTGAATGTTCATAAAAAATCCCCCTTCCGCCGCCCTGCATCGGCACAAATATTAATTAAATTTCCCTTATCGGCAGGGCAAGGAATGACAAGGGATTTTTTAACCATGTGTGTTTCTGCAAGAAATCACACGGATACTGTAAATTGAAGCATTTGCGTGAAAAGAGATTTCACGCATACCTCCTTTATAATATCACATCTGCGTGCTTAAGATAATTCTCATACATTTTTACCATATCCGCCCGAGGTGATACCCCGTTTAAGATACAGTCAAAATAACGCTTCGTCATGGAATCGAGATTATCTATATAAGCGCTCACGCTTTTTCCTATAACTTCATCAGCATTTTCATCATCGGCTCCTATTAAAAATTTTCTTAAAAGATAGCCGTTTGAAAACTCATGAAGCTTCTGACCGTGAAAGTCGAGAAGCCTTTTTTCCGTTTCGGAAAACAGCTTAAAAAAGTCGTTCATAGCCGATATAAGCTCGCCGTTTTGCGTGCGTATCCCTGCTTTTATGCTTCCGAAGCAGTGTCGGTTGTTTTTGAAAAGCGCAACGTTATATTTTATAACGGGGTTATATTTATACCGAAGTGCGCTTTTTACTATAAACACCGAATCCGCCGCCGCAGGCTGAATTTTAAATTCGGGAAAAAGCTTGATTGAATCCTCCAGGCTTTTGAGTATTTGCTTAATTCTCACCTCCGGAGTTGTGAGTGATAAATATTCCGCCAAAATCTCGTTTATTATGCCCGAACGATTTTTATTAAGTTTGTATGCAAGTTTATCAGCTTCTTTCACAACTTCGTCCGATAATACAAGAGAATACACGGATTTTTTCATTTTATCCCACGCTCCTTTCGCCTTGGATTATAATAAGTATAACACAAACTTAATAATTTGTCAATAGTTTTATATAAAAAAGTATACAAATTTTTAAGAATCACCAAAATGAAAATTTGTATATTTTGAAAATTTGCAAATATAAAAAAACAGCCGTCCCGCAAAAAAACGGGGCGGCTGTTTCTATGAAAAAATACTAATTGTTTTCGTTCTGATACTGCTGGTTCTGCTGCTGATTCTGACGGTTTTGCTGATTCTGACTGTTATTCTGCTGCTGTTGCTGTTGCTGCTGATTGTTTTTCTTTACGTTATTTTCTTTTGACATAATAAAGCCTTTCTGCCCTTTTATTTATTTCATATTCGGGCTTGATATGAAATTCTATATTAATTATTACCGAAAAAAATAAAATAATACATAAAAGCATAAAATAAAAATATCTCATTAAAAAAATTTTAAAAAATATGTTGCAATTTAAAAGTAATTGTGCTATAATGCAGATATATTTTTCCAAAGGAGATGGATTTTAATTGAAAATTGTTATTGTCGGAGACGGAAAAATAGGCGGAACGCTTTGCGAACAACTCGAAAACGAGGGGCATGACATCACCATGATTGACAACGATGAACGAGCCATAAAGGCGCTTTCCGACGCAAAGGATGTTCTTTGTATTCAGGGAAACGGCGCTCTTTACAGCGTTCAGCTTGAGGCAGGCGTTGACAATTGCGACCTTTTTATATGTTGTACCTCAAAAGACGAGCTCAATATGCTTTGCTGTCTGCTTGCGAAAAAGCTCGGAGCAAAAAGAACCATTGCCAGAGTACGAAATCCCGAATTTGACGCACAACTGGGTTATGTTAAGGAAGAACTTGGTCTCAGCATGGGGCTTAATCCCGAACTTGCTGCGGCGCGTGAAATTTCAAGACTTCTCATATTCCCCGCGGCAACAAAGCTTGAGGTTTTCGCAAAAGGCAGAGTAGAACTTGCGGAAGCGAGAATCTCCGAGAAGGGCGAACTCGAAGGCTTATCGCTTTCCGATATATACAGAAGCTACAAAATAAAAATTCTTGTATGCGCCGTTCAGAGAGGAAATGAAATAATAATCCCAACGGGCGATTTTCAGCTTAAAGCAGGCGACAGAATTCACCTTACCGCTCCTCATGAAGAAATAGAGAAGTTTTTCAGAATAATAGGCTACGAAAAACGAAAAATAAAAAACGTACTCGTTTTGGGCGGCGGAAAAATCAGCTTTTATCTTGCGAGATTGCTTGAAAAAACGGGTATGAACATAAAAATAATAGAAAGCGATTACAAAAAATGTGAGGAACTTAACGAACTTCTCCCCGAAGCTACGGTTATCCACGGAGACGGAACAGACCACGAACTCCTCATCGACGAGGGCATCGAATTTGCCGACGCATTTTTGGCGCTTACGGGTATAGATGAAGAAAATATCATCGTTTCCATGTATGCGCAAAGCTGCGGAGTTAAAAAAGTGATAACAAAGGTCAGCCGTGATTCGTATGTGGAAATGGCGGACAGAATAGACCTTGACAGCGTTATAACTCCGAAAAACATTGTTTCAAACAACGTTGTAGCGTTTGTAAGAGCAATGCAGAACTCAATCGACAGAAACAAGGTTGAAACGATTTACCGTCTTTTGGGAAACAAGGTTTTGGCTCTTGAATTTATCGTAAACGAAAAGGCGAAATATGTGGACGTACCGCTTAAGGACTTAAAAACAAAGAGCGACGCGCTTATTGCATGCATTGTAAGGAAAAGGAAAACCATTATCCCTGACGGTAACACGGAAATAAAAATGGGCGATACGGTTATTATAGTTACTAAAAACATGAGATTTTCCGATTTGTCGGATATGCTTGCATAAAGAGGTACTGCCATGAACAAAAGACTTATTATAAAAAATTTAAGCAAGCTTATGACGGCGGAAGCGTTTCTCATGCTTTTGCCCGCTCTTGTAAGCGTTATATACAAGGAATACAGAATAGCAATAATCTTCACGCTCACGGCGGCTGTTATTTTTGCGCTGTTTCTTCCGCTTTCGCTTGTTATTCCGAGAGGTAACAAGATTTATGCGAAAGAGGGCTTTGCGATAGTTGCACTTGCATGGATAACTTGGTCTTTGGCAGGCGCTGTTCCCTTTTATATAAGCGGTGTTATCCCGAATTATATCGATTGCTTTTTTGAAACCGTTTCGGGTCTTACCACAACGGGCGCAACAATTCTCACCGAAATAACCTCACTCCCCAAAGGCATACTTTTTTGGAGAAGCTTTACGCATTGGATTGGCGGAATGGGCGTTTTGGTTTTTGTTATGGCGGTGGTGCGCTTATCCGAAAACAGTATGAACCTGATGCGTGCGGAAGTGCCGGGTCCCACGGTCGGAAAGCTTGTTCCGAGAGGTGGAAAATCTGCAAAAATTCTTTACGGAATGTATCTTGCTCTCACGCTTTTGGAAATCGTTTTCCTGCTTTTGGGAAAAATGCCGCTTTTTGACAGCATAAATCATGCGTTTTCCAATGCGGGAACAGGCGGATTCAGCATAAAAAACGAAAGCATCGCTTACTATAACAGCGCTTATATTGACGGCGTTATCACAGTTTTTATGTTTTTGTTCGGCGTAAACTTCAATATATACTATTTCATAATATTGAAAAACTTAAGAGCTGCATTTAAGGACGAAGAGTTAAAGGTTTATTTCGCCGTTGTTGCCTGCTTTACGCTGATTATTTCCTTTAACATTCTTCCGCTTTACAAAGGCTTTGGCGAAGCATTCAGATATGCGTCTTTCCAGGTTTGCTCCGTTATCAGCACAACAGGTTTTATTACGTATGATTTTACGCTCTGGCCGCAATTATCGCAAATGCTTCTTCTGTTTCTTATGATTACGGGCGCTTGCGCAGGCTCGACAGGCGGCGGAATCAAAATTATACGTGTGGTTATGCTTTCAAAAATGATAAAAACCGAATGTAAAAATTTGCTTAACCCAAGAGAAGTGCACCAAATAAAAATAAACGGAAAAGCCGTACAGCCTGCCGTAGTACGCGGAAGCGCAACATTTTTTATAATATATTTCGCCGTGCTTGTTTCGTCCGTGTTTGCCATTTCGACTTTTAATGTGGATTTGGTAAAAAACCTGTCCTCCGTTATGACCTGCATAGGAAATGTCGGACCGGGCTTAGGAAAAATAGTCGGACCCGTCGGCAATTTCAGCACGCTTCCCGAATTTGTAAAAATCGTGCTTTGCGCCGATATGCTTTTTGGACGTCTTGAATTTTTCCCGATTATTATGATTTTCTCCCCTCGTCTTTGGAGCAGAAAGTTTTTATAGGAAAGAGTGATAAAATGATATTCGATACACACAGCCATTATGATGACGAAGCGTTCAACGCCGACCGTTTTACACTTTTGGAAAGCATGAAGGAAAACGGTATAGGCACGATTGTTTCAATCGGCTGCGACGATATAACCTCACAGAATGCACAGGCGCTTTCGGAAAAATATCCGTTTGTATACTTCACGGCAGGCTATCACCCCGAATTTGCCGAAAAATATGACGATAATGCCGAAAAGCTTATTCGCCGTCTTGCGAAAGACAAAAAAATGGTGGCAATAGGCGAAATCGGGCTTGATTACCATTATGATACGCCCGGCAGAGATATTCAAAAGGAAGTCTTTATAAAGCAAATAAAGCTTGCGCATGAGCTTGATTTGCCAATTGCAATACACTGCCGCGACGCTGTGGGGGACGTTATGGAAATAATTCGGAAGTACCCTGCGCGCGGAATTTTTCATTGCTACAGCGGAAGTAAAGAAACGGCGCAAGAAATTCTAAAACTCGGCTATTACATCTCATTTTCGGGAACGGTTACGTTCAAAAATGCAAAAAACGTTAAAGAAACGGCAAAAACAGTGCCGTCTGACAGATATCTTTGCGAAACGGACTGTCCGTATCTTTCCCCCGAACCGAACAGAGGAAAAAGAAACGACTCGAAAAATCTCGTTTATATATTGAAAAAGCTTGCCGAAATCCGAGGAATTTCATATGAACAAGCGGTTTTCGAAAACGAAGAAAACGCAAAAAAAATCTATGGAATTTCACAGCACAAAAACTTATGATTATATAAAAGGTCAATTTTTTCAGAGAAAAGATCATTGACTTTTATTATACCATATGGTATAATAAAAATAAAAGGTGAATAATATGTACGGAACAAAATTATGCCTGGGTGTAAGCGATAGCTTTGGTTTGACGCAAAAGGAACAAATAAAGCTTATAAAGGAAGCGGGCTTTGACGCTTTTTTTATAGAATGGAATAAGGATTTAAGCTTGCCCGAAATAAAGGATTATGCCGATTCTCTAAATATTGAAATACAATCCGTTCACGCTCCCTTCACAAAATCTGCCAATATGTGGGAAAACGGAAAAAAAGCGGAAGAAGCGGTTAATGAGCTTTTGGATTGTGTAAGCGAGTGTGCCGAAGCCGGTGTTAAAATCGTTGTATGCCACGCAATTATAGGTTTTGACAGGTTTGAGCCGAACGAGACAGGCGCAGAAAACTTTAAAAAGGTTATTGAAGAAGCTAAAAAGTCGGGAGTAAAAATCGCCTTTGAAAATACCGAGGGCGAAATGTATTTGAAAAGACTTATGGATGAATTCAAGAATTATGATAATGTAGGTTTTTGCTGGGATTCGGGGCACGAACAATGCTACAACCATAGTAAAGATATGCTTGCATTATACGGAGACAGACTCATTGCAACTCACCTAAACGATAATTTGGGAATAAGCGATTTCGATGGCAAAATCTTTTGGACCGATGACCTTCATCTGTTGCCCTTTGACGGAATTATAGATTGGAAAGACGCAGTTATAAGGCTTAACAAATGCGGTTACAACGGAATTTTAACACTCGAGTTAAGCAAAACAAGCAAGCCGGGAAGACACGAAAACGATAAGTATGCAAACATGAATATTTCCGAATATATTGCGGAATGCTACAACCGCGCCTGCCGAATTGCTTATTTAAAAAGTAACGTATAGTAAAAACCGCCCGTAAGAGGTAGTTTTCGGTCTGACTTTTTGCGGGCGGTTTTTTTATAATCCGTATTTTTCTATAAGCGCGTTGTGTTCATCGTTTGTTTTTGAAAAGTGAGTTGTTCCGTTTTTATCCACAAAGAAAAACAGATATTCCGTTTCATCGGGATAGAGCGCCGCTTCTATCGCCGTTATTCCGGGCGATGAAATGGCGGCAGGCGGCAAACCCTTTACAATATACGTATTGTAGGGTGATTTGATTTTTACATCATCAAGCGACAAAACGCTCTTTCTTTCCTCCAAAATATACTGGACGGTTGCGCATGATTCAAGCTTCATTCCCGTTTTTAATCTGTTATGAAAAACGGAGGAAACCGTCTTAAAATCAGCGGCATTATTCGCTTCACGTTCGATTATAGACGCTAAAATCACTGCTTCGTTTACCGTCATATCAAGCTCTTTGCACCTGTCGGTATATTCAGAAAGCCAATGCGCTTTAAAGTTTGAAGTCATAACCTTTATAACATCATCGCTCGGCGTATTTTTATAAAAATTATACGTATCGGGAAAAAGATAACCGCTCAAGCCCCCTGCCGAACCGTCAATGACAGTGCCGTCGTCAAGTGTAAAGCTTGTATGCTTTAATGCGGCATTAAACTCGTCCTCGCTCGATATAATATCGTTTGAAAAAAGTCTGTCGGAAATTTCTCGGTTTTCAAAGCCTTCGGGGATTGTAACCGTTATCTGCGAATCTGACGCTTTTTCGACAGCGTTCAAAATTTCCTTATATGACATTGAAGAATTTACCGTAACGGTACCGGGATTGATTTTTATATCCGCACCGCCTATTTTGCAAAAAGCGTTGAAAAGATATTTGCTTATAACGATATGCTCGTCCTGAAGCTTTGAAGCGATTGCGGAAATTCCGTCGCCTTCGCCTATCGTAACGGAAACGTTTTTATCCGAGCCGTAAAGTCCGAAAAAATCCGCCAAAATGACAGCAAAGACAATCAAAACCAAAGTATTGAAAATGCGCACAAATCTCTTTACCATTTGTTTATTTTCCTCCTTAAACCTCTTAAATACAAAATAAAAAGTATTTCAAAAACGCATGAAAGCGCCCCAAGCGGCACAAAATAATTATTTAAAAGCTCGTTTACGCTTTCAAGCATTGTAAGCTTTTGCAGTATGACGCCAGAAATATTAAAGGCAAAATGAAAAATCATTGCATATATAAGCGGAAATCCCTCATAAACAATACACGAAAGTATCATGCCGACAACCGTAAGCGGAACAAACGAATATAAATCCAAATGACTTATCCCGAAAATCAGCGCCGTAAAAAATACCGCTCGCATTTTGCCGTATTTTGAAAATTTATCATAAGTGAATTTTCTAAACAAAACCTCTTCCGTTACCGCAGGCATTAAGCAAACCGCAATTATATAACCCAACACTCCGATACCTTCGGGAAGCGAAAAGCCTTTTGGGGCGGGGATATTCGTATTTTCCAAAAAATAAACGGGGAAAAAATTCAAAAACGAACCCGAAATCTGCATAAGCATTCCCGACATTAGCGAAAGAACAGCCAAAACTGGAGATTTTGCTTTTAAATCCGATTTTGATATGTATTTCTCACCTTTTATTTTATAATACACAAAAACAGGAAGAAAAACACCGAAAATCTGCTGAAGCGCTATATTTAAGTTTTGATAATCGGACGCAAAATATGCAATCGTTCTTTGTACCGAAAATAAAAGCGCATATATAACTATAACAGCAATCATATTTTTAATTCTCCGTTTTGCGTAAATACTGTCTCAACTTTTCTGTCGAATTTTTCATGAGGCAAGCTATCGCACAGAAGTTCGGAGAAAATCAAAGAAACCGTTTTCCCTCTATAATTTTCCAAAAATCTGTCATAGTAGCCGCCGCCATAGCCCAATCTAAATTTTTCGCCGTCTATTGCAAGAGCAGGCACGACGATTAAGTCAATCGTGTTTGAGTAAACCTCACCTATCGGTTCATAAATCCCGTAAGCGCCTTTTATGAAGCCTTTTTTAGTATACAAAACAGGAAGTATTTCATCTCTCGCAATGTCTGTTTTAGGAAAAAGCGCTGCTTTTTTATCACTCAAAATTTTTTCAAAAAGAAAAAGCGTGTTAAATTCGTTTTTCAAGGGATAGTACAGCATTATGCTTTTTGCGTTTTTGTATAAATCGGACTTAACGAAATACTCTGTTGCGCTAAAGCTTTTAGCACGCTTATCTTCAATATTTTTCCGAATGGCAGAAAACGTTTTCCTGCATTCTTTCTTATCGTTCATTAGAAATCACCGATTCCGAAGCTTTTTATTCGGCTCGGGTTATTCCGCCAGTCGGGAGTAACCTTTATCCATAAGTCCAAAAATACCTTTTTGCCGTATTTGCGTTCGAGTTCTTCACGTGCATACGTTCCGATTTTTTTAATTAAGCTTCCGTTTTTGCCTATAATTATTTTTTTATGGCTTTCCTTTTCGCAGTAAATATTAACGGCGCATTTTATAAGTCCGTCCGTCTCTTCATACGTAACAGTGCTTACGGCAACGCCGTGCGGAATTTCTTCATCTATCAGCTTAAGCATTTTTTCACGCACAAGCTCACAGATATAATTGGGTTTATCGGTATCGGTTTTCATATCCTCGGGATAATAGAACGGTCCCTCCGTAAGATATCCCCTAAGTATTTCCTTAAGCGTTTTTATATTATCTTTTTTGAGCGCAGATACGGGAACAACCTCCAAAAAATCATAAAGCTTTGTATATTCGGCAATCACGGGAAGAAGCTCCGCTTTTTTTACCGTATCTGTTTTGTTTATTATAAGTATCGCTCTTACTTTTCCTTTTTTAAAATTGTTTATAATCGCTTTTTCCGTATCGCCCGGCATTCTCGGCTCGGCAACAAGAAGCGAAATATCGCAGTCCGAAACGGTATTTTCGGCGCAAGCCGTCATTTTCTCCGACATTTTCGTTTTCGGTTTATGGATTCCGGGGGTGTCGGTAAAAACAAACTGACAATCCCCCTCTGTCAAAATTCCCGTTATACGGCTTCTTGTTGTCTGCGGTTTATACGAAACAATCGCTATTTTTTCACCCATAAGGGCATTTAAAAGTGTGGATTTTCCCGTGTTCGGTCTGCCCGTTATGGCAATAAAGCCTGATTTTGTCATAATTATTTAATAACCTTTTCCTTATCTTCTTTTACAAGCTCCGCTATAAATTCACCCAAATTCTTGGTACCTGCGTCGCCCTCTTTTCTTGCACGGACGGAAACGGTTCCCTCCTGCTCTTCTTTCTCGCCCACTATAACCATGTACGGAATTTTTTCAAGCTGTGCTTCTCTTATCTTGTAACCGATTTTTTCGGCTCTCGAATCAACCTCTGCTCTTAAGCCTGCCGCACGCATATCAGCCTGTACTTTCTTTGCATAATCGAGGTAATTGTCCGAAATGGGAAGTATTCTTACCTGTTCGGGCGACAGCCAAAGCGGAAATGCTCCCGCATATTTTTCTATAAGAAGCGCAAGCGTTCTTTCGTAACAGCCGATTGAGGTTCTGTGAATTATATAAGGATTCTTCTTCGAGCCGTCCTTGTCGGTATATTCCATTCCGAAATTTTCGGCAAGCATCTGGTCAATCTGAATTGTTATAAGCGTATCTTCTTTTCCGTGAACGTTCTTTATTTGAATATCAAGCTTCGGTCCGTAGAATGCCGCCTCGCCTATACCTATTTTATATTCTATTCCCAAATGGTCGAGAATTTTCTTCATTGTACCCTGTGCTTCGTCCCATTGTTCGGGTGTGCCTATATATTTTTCTCTGTCATCGGGATCCCATTGTGAGAAACGGTATGAAACATCTTCGTAAAGACCCAAGGTTTTAAGCATATATATAGCCATTTCAAGGCAGCTCTTAAACTCCTGCTCAAGCTGTTCGGGAGTACACATAAGATGTCCTTCTGAAATTGTAAACTGTCTTACGCGGATAAGTCCGTGCATTTCGCCCGACGCTTCATTTCTGAAAAGCGTTGAAGTTTCGCCGTAGCGGAGCGGCAAATCTCTGTACGAACGGCCTCTGTTGAGATATGCCTGATACTGGAACGGGCAAGTCATGGGGCGAAGTGCGAAAACTTCTTTATCGTCGGGGTCGCCCATAACAAACATAGAATCAAGATAATGATCCCAATGACCCGAAAGCTTATAAAGGTCGCTTTTTGCCATATACGGAGTTTTTGTACGGAGCCAGCCGTGCGCTTCCTCGGTATCTTCAACAAATCTCTGCATTATCTGAAGAATTTTTGCGCCCTTGGGAAGCATAATCGGAAGTCCCTGACCGATAATATCCGCCGTTGTGAAAATTTCAAGCTCACGTCCAAGCTTATTGTGGTCTCTCTTTTTCGCTTCTTCTATTCTTTCAAGATGCTCTTTCAATTCGTCCTTTATCGGGAATGAAATACCGTAGATTCGTGTAAGCATCTTGTTTTTTTCGTTTCCTCTCCAATATGCGCCCGTTACGCTGAGTAATTTAAATGCTTTTATCGCGCCCGTAAACGTAAGATGAGGTCCTGCGCACAAATCGGTAAAACCGCCCTGGTCATAGAAGGATATTTCCTCACCGTCGGGAAGGTCGTTTATAAGCTCGATTTTATACGGCTCGTCCTTCATTTTATCAAGCGCTTCGGCTTTGGGAAGTACAAATCTTTCAAGTCTGTTATTCTGTTTTATAATTTTTTTCATTTCGGCTTCTATTGCCGCCAAATCCTCATTTGCAAATCCGCCATCACGGTCAAAATCATAATAAAAACCGCTGTCCGTTGCAGGTCCTATCGCAAGCTTTACGTCTCCGAAAAGATTTTTAACCGCCTGTGCCATTACATGAGAGGTTGTGTGCCAATATGTCTTTTTGCCCTCTTCGTCCGAAAAGTAATAAATTTCTATTTCATCGCCGCCCGAAACATTTTCGGCCATTCCCTTTGTATGACCGTTTATTCCAAACGCAAGAGCTCCCTTTAATATATCGGGGTTTTGTTCCTTAACCGCTTCAAAAGCGGATTTTTCTCCCTCAAAATCATTTAATTTAATGCTTACCATTTTATTTCATATCCTTTCATCTTATATATTCATATGTATTTACAAAAAGCCGAAATGTTCTTTTAATCAAGATAGTCTTTCAGCTTCTTGCTTCTTGACGGATGTCTTAACTTTCTTAAAGCCTTTGCTTCAATCTGTCTTATTCTTTCTCTTGTTACGTCGAATTCTTTTCCGACTTCCTCCAGGGTTCTCATACGTCCGTCATCAAGACCGAACCGCAGTCTTAAAACTCTTGCTTCCCTTGCCGTAAGCGTATCAAGCACATTTTTAAGCTGTTCCCGAAGGAGCATATATGTTGCCGAATCCGCAGGTGCGGGCGAGCTGTCGTCCTGTATAAAATCGCCCAAGTGGCTGTCCTCTTCCTCACCGATAGGCGTTTCCAGAGAAACAGGATCCTGTGCAATTTTTTGAATTTCTCTTACTCTTTCCAAGCTCATGCCAAGCTCTTTTGAAAGCTCCTCGGGGGTAGGTTCTCTGCCATACTCCTGCAGGAGCTGACGCGTGACGCGAAGAAGCTTATTAATCGTTTCTACCATGTGAACGGGGATTCTTATAGTTCTTGCCTGATCGGCAATAGCTCTCGTTATAGACTGACGAATCCACCAGGTTGCATACGTCGAAAACTTATAACCCTTGCGGTAGTCGAATTTTTCAACCGCTTTTATAAGTCCGAGATTACCCTCTTGAATCAAGTCCAAAAACAGCATACCTCTTCCGACATAACGCTTTGCGATACTTACTACAAGCCTTAAATTTGCCTCCGCAAGCTGACGCTCCGCTTCTTTATCGCCGTTTGCCATTTTTTCGGCAAGCAAAAGTTCGTCCTTTGTTGACAAAAGCGGCACTTTTCCTATTTCTTTAAGGTACATTCTGACAGGGTCGTCAATAGAAATTCCCTCGGCATTAAGAACCATATTCATTTCATAATCGTCGGGATATTCTATTTTTTCTTCCCCTTCAAATTCATCGTCAACACCGACGATTTCTATACCCATCTTTTCAAGCTTTTCATAGATTTTTTCGATATCCGATACGGATATATCGATTTGGTCAAATCTTACGTTAAGCTCATTAAGCGTTATCCTGCCGTTTTTCTTGGCATATTCGATAAGCTCTTTAATAATCTGTTTTTTTGTTACGCCTTCAGTCATACCGATTCCCCGTTTCTCTTTATTTTACTGTTTTCTTTTGCTGTTTTTCTTTTATTTTGTTTGCGTATTCGAGCAGGTCGGCATCGTCGCCGTCCATTATCTGCTCCTCACGCTGTTTTTTTTCTCTTTCTTCCCTTACCTTATCGATAAGGCTTGCAAAAAACGATTCAAAATCTCCGACAGGTTCTTTTTCTATAAAAAGCTTGCCCGCCTCCTTTGCTTCGTCGGAGCTTAATCTGTTGAATATCTGCGATACATCGAATTTTATACCCTCCAAATTAAAATCACATATTATATCGTATATTTTTTTGTTAAGCTCGCTTTCAAAATCGTCAATACTTATTTTGTCCTTAATTTTACTGAAATATGACGGATTTTCCGCTATTATTTTTATAAGCGTATCCTCCGCGCTTCTTTTCCTTATTATAACAGATTTTTCAAAATTTATTTCTTTATATTTTTCTTCTTTCTTTTTTTTGTCCTCAACGTATGCCATAACGGTTTCATAGCTTACGCCCGCAAGCTCCGCCGTTTTTTTGGCATATACCTCAAGCTCAAGACGACCTTGCGTATATTTTAGTATATCCGCCGCTTTTTTTACATATTCAACTCTTTCATCGTCATCGGTAAAGCCGCCCTCGGGATAAATCCCCATAAGGTCAAACTCAATGCCCGAAAGTGCGCTGTTAATTGCCTCTTGGTACGCTTCGGGACCGAATTTCTTTATAAGCTCGTCCGGGTCTTTTGCGCCGCTTATTTTAAGAACCTTTACTTTTATTCCGTCTTTTTTCAAGATTGCCGCCGCCTTTACTGCGGCATTTCTTCCTGCGGCGTCCGAATCGTATGATATAACAACCTTTTGCGTATATCTTTTCAAAAGTCGGGAATGTTCGGGGGCAAACGATGTACCCAAAGATGCGACAGCGTTGCCGAAGCCGCCTTGGTAAAGCGCTATAACGTCCATATACCCCTCGGCTAAAATTATAAAGTCAGTTTTTATATTTTTTGCAATATTAAGGTTAAAAAGATTATACCTTTTTTTAAATACGGGCGTATCACCCGTATTCAGATATTTAGGCATTCCGTCTCCCAAATCACGTCCGCCGAAAGCAATAAAGTTTCCTCTGACGTCCATAACGGGAAACATAACACGGTTACGAAAAAAATCAAATATTTTACCGTTTTTATTTACGCAAAGTCCGCTTTTTACGATTTCATCATCACTGTAACCCTTTGATTTGAGCGTTCTGTACATAAAATCCCATGAATCGGGAGAATACCCGAGACCGTATTTAGTTATGGTTTCATCTTTCAAACCGCGGTTTCTCAAATACGAAAGTGCCACAGAGCCTGCGCTCGAATTAAGCATTTTAAAATATGTTTTTCCCGCAATTTTGTTCATTTCAAAAATACGGTTTTTAAGCCTTGTTTCCGCCGTATCCTCCATATTTTCTTCGGGAACGGCTATACCTGCCCTTTCTGCAAGAAATCTGACCGTTTCCAAAAAATCAAGATTTTCCGCAGCCTCTATAAAATTTATTACCGTTCCGCCCGCTCCGCAGCCGAAGCAGTAATAAAGCTGTTTATCGGAGGAAACATGAAAGGATGGAGTTTTTTCGCTGTGAAACGGACAAAGTCCGACATAGCTTGTACCGCTCTTTTTTAGCGTTGTGTATGACGATATTACGTCTACTATATCGTTTTTATCTTTCACATCTTCCAAAAAGCCTTCCGAAAAACGCATACAAACACTCCAATCCTTAGATTTTACCTTACAATATTAATATTCGACATCTTTTTCATATTTCCTTTTAATAAGGAGAATTTTTTTTAAAATTTATTTTATTTGTAATTTCGCACAATTTTCCGCTTTGTTTTTGATGTATATTTTTTTATTTTTTTATTAAAAAACAGTAGATTTTTTATTTGTAATGTGTTATAATAGACTTTGCAAAAATATTTTGCCAATGAATTGTTCCACGTGGAACAAACGGAAAAGGGTGAATATATGGGAAAAATAATAGCGCTGGCAAATCAGAAAGGCGGCGTAGGTAAAACAACGTCGGCAATCAACATAGCCGCATGCCTGGGAAGCTTGGGAAAGAATGTTCTTCTTATAGACGCAGACCCGCAGGGCAATGCTACAAGCGGAGTAGGCATTGCAAAAGAAAATATAAAGAAATCCTTTTATGATTGTCTTATAGGAAACGAAAAAATCAAAAATGCTTCCGTAAAAACAGACTTTCAAGGACTTTCGATATGCCCCTGCAACATAGAGCTTGCGGGCGCAGAGGTTGAGCTTGTGGGGTTTTCGGACAGAGAATTTCAATTTTCAAAATCCTTAAAGGATATACGAAACGAATATGATTTTATAATCATAGACTGTCCTCCGTCTTTGGGACTTATAACAATAAATATTCTTTCGGGGTGCGACAGCGTTTTGATACCGCTTCAGTGTGAATACTTCGCCTTGGAGGGCTTAAGCCAGCTTATGAACACAGTCAAAAAAATAAAAGCCTCCTATAATCAGAATCTGTCGATAGAAGGAGTTATTCTTACAATGTTCGACGGAAGAACAAATTTAACGATACAGGTCGCGGGCGAAATAAAGAAATATTTCGGAGATAAGGTTTTTAATACTCCCGTTCCGAGAAGTGTGCGTTTGGGCGAAGCGCCCAGCTACGGAGAGCCTATCCTCTATTATGACAAGCATTCAAAATGCACGGACGCATACATAAATATTTCAAAAGCGATTATTAATAACAATTCATAAAAACGAAAGGAAGATAAAAATGCCGAAAAAATCGGGTCTTGGCGGAAAAGGCGTTGACGCTCTGTTCTCATCAGTTAATTTAAACGATGATGACAACCGTGTGTATGAGCTTAACGTTTATGATATAGAGCCCAACCGTGATCAGCCGAGACGTAATTTTGACGAAACGTCTTTGAAAAAGCTTGCCGAATCCATCGGCGAGGTAGGAGTGGTATCTCCGATACTCGTTACGAAAAAGGATAACGGAATGTATGAAATAGTGGCAGGCGAAAGAAGATGGCGCGCCTCAAAAATAGCAGGTAAGAAAAAAATCCCGGCAATCGTAAAAAAATACGAAAAAAAGGAAATAATGGAAGTAGCGTTAATTGAAAATCTTCAAAGAGAAGACTTAAACCCATACGAAGAAGCGCTCGGATATCAGTCTTTAAAAGATAATTTTGATTTAACGCAGGAGGAAATAGCGAAAAGAGTTTCAAAAAGCCGAAGCGGAATAGCAAACGTTATGAGAATTTTAACGCTTCCGAAGTTCGTTACGGACGAGATAAAAAAAGGAAAAGTCGGATTGGGACACGCCAAAGCTTTGCTTTCTTTGGAAACGGACGAAATGAAAAAAATTCTTCTCTACGATATTATTAACAAACAGCTTTCCGTACGAGAAGCCGAAGAGGAAGCAAAAAGACTGTCGCAGAAAAAAAGAACCTCTCTTATAAAGAAAAATTTAAAAAAAGACCCTCAATTCATAGAAATAGAGCAGAATTTGACGGAAAAATTCGGAACGAAGGTTCATATTAAAAGCGGTAAAATAAAAAGTAAAATTGAAATAGAATATTACACCGATAAGGATTTTCAAAATATTATAGATAAATTATACAGATAATAAAGAAAGGAGAAGGGAAGAAAATTCCCTCACAAAGAAAATGTTAGATATAAAAATGATTTTTGAAAACAAGGAAGAAGTTAAAAAGAAGGTAGCTTTAAAAGGCTGCGACCCCGAACTTGTCGAAAACGCTTGCCGTTTCGATGAAAAAAGAAGAGAACTCACGTATAAAGTCGAAGCTTTGAAAATGAAGAAAAACGCAGTTTCAAAGGAAATTCCAAAACTAAAAAAAGAAGGCAAAGATGTCGAGCCTATTTTTGCGGAAATGAAAGAATTATCCGATGAAATAAAAGAAATAGATACAGAGCTTTCACAGCTTAACGATGATTTAAGAGCGGCGCTATTAAGAATCCCGAATATCCCGGCAGACGTTGTTCCCGCAGGAAAAGACGATACTCAAAATAAAGAGATGAGGAAATGGGGTGAACCCAGAAAATTCGATTTTGAATTTAAGCCTCACTGGGATATAGGCGAAAACCTCGATATACTTGACTTTGAAAGAGGTTCAAAAATTTCCGGTTCAAGATTTACAGTATATAAAGGCTTGGGCGCAAAGCTTGAAAGAGCCGTAATCACATTCTTCTTAAATACTCACACAACTCACGGTTATACGGAAATTCTTCCTCCTTATATAGTAAACAGAGCGTCAATGACGGGTACGGGACAGCTTCCTAAATTTGAAGAAGACGCATTTTCTTTGAAAAACAACGATACATTCCTTATACCGACAGCAGAGGTTCCCGTAACAAACCTTTACAGAGATGAAATACTAAAAAAAGAAGATCTCCCAATATATCACTGTGCATATTCGGCTTGTTTCAGAGCGGAAGCCGGCAGCGCAGGAAGAGATACAAGAGGACTTATAAGACAGCATCAGTTTAATAAGGTTGAGCTTGTTAAATTTACAGAGCCCGAAAAATCTTTTGAAGAGCTTGAAAAGCTTACAAACGACGCTGAAAGACTTTTGCAGCTTTTGAAGCTTCCTTACAGAGTTGTTATGCTTTGCACGGGAGATTTGGGCTTCTCCTCGGCAATAACGTATGACCTCGAGGTTTATATGCCAAGCTACGGCAGATACGTTGAAATTTCATCATGCTCAAACTTTGTTGATTACCAGGCAAGACGCGCAAATATTAAATATAAAGAAAGCGCGTCTTCAAAGCCTCGTTTCGTTCATACTCTTAACGGTTCGGGTTTGGCTGTGGGAAGAACGGTTGCGGCAATTTTGGAAAATTATCAGAACGAAGACGGAAGCGTAACCGTTCCCGATGTGCTTAAAGATTTCATGGGCTGCGACGTTATAAAATAACATCATAAAAAACCGAAAAATATTTCAAATAATATTATGTAAACCAAAATAATAAGAAACTGCGGTTTTTTAGGTTTTTTGTTTTCCACAATTCTAAACAGAGTTTTCCACATTTTCTGTGGAAAACTCTAAAAAACGAGGTGATATAGTTGTTTTCAGAAGAAAACTTTTTTAATAATTTAGTAGACATAATAAAAAAAGGCGTATCGAACGATATTACATATCTGACATGGTTTGATAAGCTTAAATTCAAAGAAATAAAAAATAAAACGGCATATTTTTCCGTGCCGATAGACTATATGAAAGAAACGATAGAGAAAAGATATAACGCTCTTTTTAAGGAAGCTGTGGCGGAAGCGTCTCAGGGTGAGCTTATAAATTATGTGATATTTATAGAATCCCAGAAAAGCTCTTCGTTTCTGGAAAATTTCAATACTATAGATTATGAATCATGCCTTAATAAAAGATACACGTTTGAAAATTTTGTAATAGGCTCGTCAAACTCATTTGCACACGCGGCGGCTGTGGCGGTTGCACAGAATCCAGCAGGAAGTTACAATCCCCTTTTTCTGTACGGAGGAGTAGGGCTCGGAAAAACGCATTTGATGCACGCTATCGGAAACAGAATAACACAAACATTTTTGGATAAAAAGGTTCTTTATACAACAAGCGAAACATTCACAAACGAATTTATAGAATCGATTAAGACAGGAAAAAACAACGATTTTAGGGAAAAATTCAGAAATATAGACGTTCTTATGATAGACGACATACAGTTTATAGGCGGTAAGGAAAGAAGCCAGGAGGAATTTTTCCACACGTTTAACCATCTTTATCAAAACAACAAACAGATAATAATTTCCTCGGATCGTCCGCCGAAGGAAATCAGCACACTTGAGGACAGGCTCAGAACCCGTTTTGAAGCGGGACTTATGTGCGATATAAACGCACCCGATTTTGAAACGAGAATAGCCATATTAATGCGTAAAAAGGAGCAGGAACATATAGATATAGACGATGAGATTGTAGAGCTTATAGCGAAAAAAATCACATCAAATATAAGAGAGCTTGAGGGTATACTCATAAGAATAATGGCAATAACAAAGCTTTCGGACGAAAAAGTTACAAAAGATATGGCGGAAGATATTATAAAAGTAATTATAAAAGATAAGAAAAAAGCCAAGCCCGAAATAGAATCCGTAATATTTGAAACGGCAAATTACTTTAATTTGGAGCCCTCTTTATTAAAATCAAAATCAAAGAAAAAAGAAATAGCTCTTGCACGTCAAATTGCAATGTATATAGCCAGAAATATGCTTGAGATGTCGCTTCCTAAAATAGGAGAGGAATTTGGAGGAAGAGACCATTCCACAGTTATGCACAGCATTTCAAAAATTGAAGAAGAGAAAAAGTATGACCAAAACATACAAAACGTTATAGAAGAAGTTACATCAGCAGTTATAAATTAAGCTAAAATCAAGGGTTTTGAGACTTTTCCACAAGTCTGGGAAAACTCATAAGGAAAAAATGTTGATAAAAAATACAGAAAAAAGTTATCAACAAAGTTATAAACATTTCCGCATGGAAAACGTGTTGATAACTCAAAAATAAAGTTTAACCTATAATTATATGTGTGGAAAACCAAAAATATTCCACATTTTATAAAAAAGTTTTCCGGCTTTAAAATAAGCTTGTACCATGCGTTTGCGACACTTTTCAACATTTCCCCCGCCCCTATATACTAATACTGTTTATATATATTATTTATATATGTATAATAAATAAAGAAAGGATAAAAATATGATTATAGAATTTGAATGTCCGAAAGAAATACTTATGGAAAATCTTCTTATCGTACAAAAAGCGGTAGCTATGAAATCAGCTGTTCCGCAGCTTGAATGCTTCTATATAGAAGCGAAAAGCAACAAAATAACCGTTATAGGAAACAATTATGAAATATCTATAAAGACAGAATTTAACGCCGAAACTGAATCGGAAGGAAAAATACTTATAAATGCAAGGAACTTTTTCGATATGGTTCGCCTTATGCCCAGCGGCGATGTAAGAATTTCAGCCGATGACGATTATAAAGTTGAAATAAAAAATAACCGTACAAAATACGAAACAATAGGAATGAGTACGGAAGCTTTTCCGATGAATGAAGATACGCAGTTTTCTTACAGCTTTAAAATAAAAGAAAAAAATCTTAAGGAGCTTATTAAGAAAACATATTTTTCTGTCGGAAACGACGACAAAAATCCGACGTTTAAAGGAGCTCTTTTTGAGGTTAAAGAGGATAATTTAAAGGTTGTTACAACCGATACTTTCAGAATGTCTCTTATAAACGAAGAAATTGTAAATGAGTGCGGTGAATATTCCTTTATAATTCCCGGCAAAAGCCTTAACGACCTCCTTAAAATAATGGGCGACAGCGAAGAAGAAATGGAAGTTTCGTTCAGTGAAAAAAATGCTCTTATGAAGCTTAGAAACATAGAATTTTCAACAAGACTTATAGAAGGCGAATTTTTAAATTATGCGCATTTTATTCCGAATGAATCAAAAATAAAAGTTTATGTAGATACAAAAACTTTAAGCGAATCTTTGGAAAGATGCGCCCTTATCGTTACACCCGACGCAAGAGAACACGTTAAAATGACGGTTACCGACAATAAAATAGAGCTTCTTACCGTATCAAGAGTTGGTAAAATAGAGGACTGTGTGGACGCTGTGAAAACAGGCGACGATATTGAGGTAGGATTTAACTATAAATTCGTCCTTGACGCTCTTAAGTCTATAGAAGAAGATAGAGTTTCTTTGAATTTTACAAACAATTTAAGCCCTTGTATCATAAAATGTGATGATAACGACAGTTTTACGTATCTTGTTGTACCTGTAAGATTAAGAGATTAATTTTTTTCAGACTTCAAATCAAAGAAAGGAGTAAAAAATATGAAAAAAATAATAAAAATAGAAGGAATGAGCTGTGAACACTGCAAAAAAAGAGTGGAGGACGCACTTTCGGCAATCAGCGGTGTAAGCTCCGCCAAAGTAAATCTTAAAGAAAAAGAAGCGGTTGTTTCTTTAAAGGAAGAGGTTTCTGACGAAATTCTAAAAAATACGGTGAAAGAAGCAGGCTATGAACCCAAAAGCGTGGAAGTTAAAAAAGGACTTTTCTCGTGATTATATATCCGTATCAGATTTACTTTTATCTTATAAAAAAGCCGGGCGATTATTTCAAAAATATAGAAATTTCCTGGGAACAAAAGAATATTATCCCTTCAATAGATATGTATTTTCGTAAATTTTTATGGAGGTGCGATAAAAATGAAGAGGATAGTATTCTTTACGGGAATGAAAAGGAAACGTTTATAAAAGCTCTTCTTAATGATAATGAAAAATGTGAAATTATGTTTGCATTTGACTTAAGAACGGTTAAAGAAGAGCTTTTTAATATAACGGCGGAATTCGCTTCGTTTAAAGAAGCTTGTTTTTTGACGCCCGATAAGGAAATAAAAAGGCCGAGCTTTAATACTCTTATGGAAATAACCGTAAATTCCGCCGCTTGCAAATATTGCACGGAAGAAGAACCGAAGTATAAAGCTTTAAAAGATGAATTTTTGGTATCTGAAATTTATTTTTGGGAAAAATACGTAAAAAAACAGGATAAAATTGTTCCATGAGGAACAATTTTAAAAAAATGAAGTATTTTTCTTGACAAAATTCTGTAAATATGATATAATGCTTTATGCGTCAAAAATATTATGCGGGTGTGGCGGAATTGGCAGACGCGCAAGATTTAGGTTCTTGTGTCATCCGGCGTGGGGGTTCAAGTCCCTTCACCCGCACCATACCGAGTGTTCTTACAGAACTTGAAAGGTTTTGTATGACACTCGGTTTTTTATTGACTTTTTAACATGCGCAAGCGGCAAAATGAACATCTACGCCCTGTCTTGTGTGTACCGAAACATTGTTTTCGGGTAGCTTTTCAAGGTCGGGTATTTCAATATTGCCTATGCAATTATAGTGAATTGTGAGCTGTTGAACGGTTTTACCGTCAATTTTTTCGGACTGATGTACTTCAATTTTTTCAATCAATTCGTTTAACATTCTCGGAGTAAGTTTTCTTGCTCTGGTATATTTACGGACAGAAGCCGTAAACATATCAGCCGTTACAGATTTACTTTTTTCGGTATTAAGTTCCGTTTCCAATTCCTTAATGCGTGCCGTGACTTCTTTTTGCTCCGATTCGTATTTGACGGACAGTTTTGCAAATCTGTCATCGCTTATCTTGCCGGAAACATTGTCCTCATAGATATGCTCAAACAAATTATCGAGTTCGTCGTTTCTTGCATTTAATATATTTAATTCTTTTTGCTTTAATTGTCTTTCCTGTTCTGCTGCTTTTATTGAGTGTCCCATAACAATTTTAGCAAATTCACCCTCATACTGCGTTGAAAGTTTTGTTAAACGTCTGATTTCGCCAAGCACAACCTTTTCCAAAAAATCAACCCGTATATAGTGCGTTGAGTTACAGATTTTCCGTTTACCTTTGTTATATCCCGAACAGTTAAAATATTCTATTTCGGGATTTGCTTGATTAAAGTGATACCATAAGTTACTGCCACAGTCAGCACACACAAGCAACCCGGCAAACATATTTTTTTCGCCGTCCGATTTCTGCTTTTTGCGTGTTTTTCTGCTCCGTCTTTCTTGTATTGTTTCCCATACGCTTCGGTCAACAATAGGCTCGTGAACGTCTTTGAATACAACCCAATTTTCACGGTCATTTACTATGCGCTTTTTATTTTTGTATGACTTTGAATATGTTTTGAAATTCAAGACATCACCGCAATATTCTTGTTTTGTCAGAATTGAAACGATTGTTGAGCTTTTCCATTGACAGCTTAAAGTGTTTTTCGCACCCGGTCTGCCAATGCCTTTGCTTTGCCAATAGCTTGTGGGAATAAGGATATTTTCGCTTGCGAGAATATCCGCTATCTGATGAGGTCCGATTCCGTCCATTGTCATACTGAATATCCGTCTGACAACAGCGGCGGCTTCTTCATCAACAGCCCAGCTTTTGCTGCCGTCGGGATTTTTCATATATCCATACGGGGGCAATCCCATAGGCTCGCCTGCATTGCCTTTAATCTTATTGCTGATACGGCGTTTTTTTGAAATGTCCCTTGCGTACCATTCGTTAAAGAGATTTTTAATCGGAGCAAGTTCATTTTCGCCCTCTGCAGTGTCTATATTGTCTGATACTGCAACAAGCCTTATATCGTACTCCGGCAAAAATTCCTCTGTCAATTTTCCGACTTCAATATAATTTCTGCCAAGTCTTGAAAGGTCTTTTACAAATACGGCTGATACCTTGTTGTCCTCAATCGCTTCAATCATTCGTATGTAATCGGGGCGTTCCATTGTTACGCCGGAAATACCGTCGTCGCAAAAAATCAAGAGATTTGTATATCCCTTTTCTTTTGCAATTTTGGTTAGTAATTTTTTCTGATTTCCTATACTGTAACTGTCGCCTTCCAAATTATCATCACGGGAAAGACGCACATACAAAGCTGCGGTAACTTCTCTTTTTTTATTTTTTGACTGTCTCATAAAGTCCTCCTTTCTTGACAGCCAAATAAACAGTATTACCAATAATATTATACCGCGCTTTATTTGTTCTGTCAGCCGTATTCTGAAAATTTGTGAAGTTTTATTTCCCGTCCGTCATAAGACGGAGCAAAACCGTGCCCAAAGTATCGGTTGAGTTTTCTTTGAAAACAGGTTTAACTACAAAGGTGTTTTTGTCAAAATCATATTGTTTCGGTTGTTCCAATTCCGCATTATCCTTTTTAATATTTTCATTCTCATTCATAGTCTTTTACCTCATACATATTTATGAATGTTTAACAACAGTCTGACAGCCGGTGGCACGGCTCACGGGACTTTCACCCTCCGCATAGTTCTTATGCAACCGCCCAATGCAGTGACGCGTTCAAGACGGGAGTATCATTATTTCATCATAGCGTCATTGCTGTGCAGAATTGCCTTTTATTTTGCATTTACGGTAAAAATGTTTCTCGCTCCGGCATAAAGGAAAATGAAGTTGATAATCTAAGCCCCTGCCATCGTGGCGCACTTACTGTATAAGCTCTGCTATGACTGAATGTTGAAAGACTGTCTATACTGCGCCTATGCGCTTTCTTTGTCAAAGAACATTTATTATCAGCCTATCAAAACATACCCGATTTTGAATATGTTTTGATAGAATGATAATTATAATATCAGGAGCGTGGAAAGGGACACGCTCCGTCAATTTGATTTACGCTACATTGAATTGCAAAATTTTTGTTATGAGCTTTGTTTCCAATCTGCGGCACATATCCTCATCAATGCACAAATGCGGATTCCCACTTTCGTCATATAAAGTTCTTGTTGCAAGCGCTGAAATATAGCCTGAATAATGTTTTAAGACAATATCCATAGCGGTTACATCACCGCTTGAAGCTGCTGCAATGACGGGGAAGGGCACTAAACTTCGGTCATTTGTTATCGTCTTGTTCATTGCTGCTGTCCTCCAATCTTTTCTTTAATGCTTTCAGAGAGCTTGTCCTTTGGTACTGTACTGTTTTACGCACCATATTCAGTTTTTCCGCAATTTCTCTGTCTGTCATATCAAGAAAATACGACAACAAGATAATATCACGCTTGCGTTCGGTCAGAGATTGCAGAGCTTTCGCCAATCGCTCATTTCTTACGGTTACACTGCCGCCTAAAATATCAAATATATACTCATCTGCAAAATACTCGTCTGATACGCATAAGGATTGTAGCTCCTGCTCCGATAGTTCATCAAAGGATATTTCTTTGTTCCTGCGCCTGCTGTATTCTTTTTGAATATTGCAAGCTTCATTTTTTAATACCCTTTTACAGTAACAATCGAAAGTATGCTGTTTATGTATTTCGTGTTTTCCGGGTTTCATTTTCTCACCTCCTTTCGCTGCCGCAAAGGCGGTGATTTGTTCCCTTTCATTATTACTACAACGAAACAAAAAATTTTGGCAAGGTTTTCGGTATATAGCCCAAAACATTTTTGGAAAAACACAAAAACATCCGATTGAACACAAAAGTTCAATCGGATGTTTGATAAAATAATTCTATTGATATGATATAACATATCAATTTCAAAAGCAGCATTAGCCGTGTCAGAATAGTATTCATTTTTTAATCTGGTGATTTTATAAACTTATATTCGCTGCTTCTGACAAGCAGCGAGTTGTTATTCCAGCGCACAAAAAATCCCTCCAAACATTGTCGGCGGGCTATAATATAAAAAGCCAATAACCCACCTTTTTTGATGAGTTATCGGCTCTGCGTCTATGCAGTTAATTAGGCTTCTGCGTCTGTGCGTCCGGCTCTTTTATAATAGTTATATTAAATCGTTTTGCATTTATTAAAGTTTCATTTTTGCATTTCGGGCAGAACAAAGGAAAATTCCTTAATTCTGTATCTTCACGAAGCATTATCCGTGTTTTACTATGACATATCGGGCACAACACCCAATGTGCTAATTTTAGTTTCAATAAAATCACCCCTTTATAGATTTATATGAAATATTTAAGTAATTGTATTGATGTTACACATCATTTTGAAAATTGTATTTGAGGTGTAAAATATATATAGGTGATATGTTATGTCAAAATCAATGCAACACTATGATTTCAAAGCATTAGGTCAAGCGATAAAATCAGCAAGGTTAGCCGCCGGAATGACAAGAGAACAGTTAGGTCAGACGTTAAATCTTGCACCACGATACATTGTTTCAATCGAAAATGACGGGCAGCATCCGAGCTTGCAAGTTCTTTATGAACTTGTAACATTACTTAATGTATCGGTAGATCAATTTTTCTTTGATGATGTACCAAAGCGAACAACACTCCGTCGTCAAATCGACGGACTGCTTGACAGTATTTCTGAAAAAGATTTACCTATTATCGAAGCCACAGCACGAGGAATTATAGAAACGAGGACAGAAACGGAGGAACAATGACCTCCGTTTTTGTTTTACCCACATTTTTATCAAATATCTCTTTTACTCAAAATAGTGCTGCTTGTAATCATAAATATTGCTATATACACTATACAAATAATAACGAAAGACATATATCCCGATTTAATCAATTCCTGCGGTGCGTTTGAGTTCATTCCGTATGCCATAAGTGAATAAGGCCAGATATGCCCTAAATGCTTTGCAAGAAACACCATTCCGGACAGTCCTCCTCCGAGTGAAATTCCGACAGGAAGCGCAAAGCTCTTAATGAAAAGCGAAATCATAAGCTGTAAACTTGCCATAACCGAGCCTCCGAGCGTTCCAAAAAGACACCAAGTAATCAACTTATCACACGGAATAGCAGAAGTCAGACCTATAACTTTGCCGGATATGACAAACAATGTGCATATCCATATTTCACTTAAAAATATCATAAATACTACTTGTATGAGTTTTGCAATAAATACAAGATTTTTTGAAACAGGCATAGATAAAACCTTATTCCAATTACGGTTATTTTCTTCCTGCCGCATTATGTATGACGAATATATACCTATCATTATCGGTAAAAAGAAATAACAGGTAAACAGTGTGTGCTGTGTCCAAAGGCTAAACCATTCACTTTGTAATACTTCAATATTTGCTTTATAGTTTAATGTTCCGAGTAGTGCCGGTATAATCGGCATAAATATAAATGCCAGCCAAAGCGGTGATCGCTTTAATTTTAATCTTTCTGCTTTTATTAGTTTATATAACATCTTCAAAACTCCTTTTTACTAAAAATATATTTGCCTACTATATAAATCAGTATAAGCAAACAGACAAGCAAAGCAAATGCCGGCCAATCAATAGTCATTACACCGAAATACGCATTGTCAAATCGTGTCTGTTTATCCCAGCCAAAAAGTCCGACAAATTGCAAAGCCCCGTAATACCCCCATAATATGCTTTTTCGCAAAAACGGAAATTGTGGCAAAAACATAGAAAACAGTCCGGTAAACTCACCGATTACCCCAACGAAAAACGGAATAGCCTGATTCTTAAAAATCATAGACAGCGAGTGCTGAAAAATGTAAATTGAGGCAGTCGGAATAATAGTAAACAAGAGATAAAGCAAATAATTATTTATCGGAAATGCTTCTATGAAACCTACAATTTTTCCGTACACTATTGTCAATACCCAAAACAGAATAACGCCGGAAATAACAATAGTTAATCCATAAATCAATTTTACATCAAAGATTTTTCCTTTATCCTCCATAGTACATAACAATTTGAAATTACCGCCCTTATGTTCAATATCACAAAGTCTTGAAGCAATAACCGTACACAACAGCGGAAAAAATATAGCATTTACAAGAGGAAATTGATATAAAAACATTGTATATCCGTTTTGCCTGATAAAATCGCTCATATCTTTTGAAGATGTGCCGTAAAATGCCCACATTCCCATTAAAACAAGTAATGCAAAGGCAGTAAGAAATATATGCTTTCGTTTTGTTTTCATATATTCGCATTTAATTAGTTTTATCATAAGCTCATATCCTTTCCGGTCAAATCCAAGAAAATTTGTTCAAGAGACTTATTTTTATCTGTTTCGTGTAAATTAGACAGTGCTCCCTGATAACGCATTTTCCCGTTTGCTATAATGCCAATGTCATCTGCCAGCTGATCTATTTCAGAAAGCAAGTGGCTTGATACAATTACAGTCATTCCGTATTTTTTCGGGAGTGATTTTACAAGCTCTCTCATTTCTTGTATTCCCGACGGATCAAGTCCGTTTGTCGGCTCATCAAGAATGAGCAGCTTTGGGAAAGCAAGAAGTGCGGAAGCAAGACCGAGTCTTTGTTTCATACCAAGAGAGAATTGAGAAGTTTTTTTATTTCCCTGTCTGTCAAGACGGACAATTTTAAGAACTTCATCAATATTGCTATCCGGCAAATCGAGAATAGTCGTATATATTTTTAAGTTTTCCTTTGCCGTAAGATGTCCGTAATACGACGGTGATTCTATTAAGGAGCCTATATTCTTCAAAGTTAAAATCCGGTTTTTTTCAGTAAATCTCTGACCGAACATATCTATTTCCCCCGCCGTCGGGTGAACAAGTCCTAAAAGCATTTTAAGAGTTGTGGATTTGCCCGCTCCGTTAGGCCCTAAAAATCCATAAATTTTTCCCTCTTTCACTGACATATCAAGATTATTTACACAGCATATATCACCGTATCTTTTAGTCAGATTAGTTGTTTTTACAATTTCTTTCATATTGTTTGACCTCATTTCTTTTAAGATATTTTGATAATAACACGCGTACCTTTCGCCAAACTTAAATCAACCTTAACGCAACCTTAAATTTTGCATTTGTAGCGAAAATGTAGCGTTAAAGTATTTAATAATTGCCGGATAAGTGGTATAATTATTATGGTGATTTATTATGAAAGAAATATTGAATAAAAAAATACTTGTTGTTGATGACGAGCCGGAACTTTTGCAAATGGTGCAAAATGCACTGTTTGACGCTGGTTTTTGGAATGTTCATACTGCGGCAACTTGCGCACAAGCTGTGTCTTTTGCTAAATCCCAACCTGTGGCACTCTTTTTACTTGACGTTAATTTACCCGACGGGAACGGATTTATGTTATATAAAACTTTGCGTGAAAGCTCAAATGCTCCCGTAATATTTTTGACAGCAAGGGGTGAGGCTGATGATAAAGTACGCGGATTTGATTTAGGTGCAGACGATTATATTGTAAAACCCTTTTTGCTCTCTGAACTAATCTTGCGAGTAAAGGCATTGCTTCGCCGAACATATACAATCGTGCATAAAGAAACAGGGTTTTATGTTGATGATAAATACATTGACTTTGAAAAAGCTGCCGTAATACATAACGAAAAAGAAATTCCGCTGACACCGAAAGAATTTATTATCATTAAAAAATTATGGGAAAACAAAAACAAAATCGTTACAAATGATGCCCTGTGTCTTACGGCGTGGGGCGAGGACTACTACGGACACGAAAACACGCTAATGGTACACATTCGCAGGCTGCGTGAAAAAATTGAGAAAAGTCCGTCTGCTCCCCGTCATATTGTTACGGTAAAAGGACTTGGTTATAAGTGGGTGTCTGAAAATGAATAAAACTACAATAAAAATATTTTTAAGCTTTTCATTTGTGTCGGCTATAATTGCGACAATGCTCCTTGTTATGAACGCTTTGGGTATTGGAATACTGATTACTGACACAGGTATAATAACTCCGAAGCATTCGCCAACATCTGTTTTGGAAGATATTTCGCTAAATTTAGAAAAAACAGACACGGGATATACTCTTGCAAACACAAATATTCCGAGTGAATACTGGTGCATTCTCTTAAACGACGACGGAAACATTGTCTGGTCTCAAAATAAGCCTGATGATATTCCAACGCATTATTCTATACGAGACATTGCAAAACTCACGCATTGGTTTTTGTGCGATTACCCTGTTTTTGTCCGCACTGAAAACTGCGGACTTTTAATTCTCGGTATACCTAAAAATGCGGTCGGAAAATATGAGCTTATATATTCAATGAAATGGTTTGACACATTGCCCGAAAGAATTGTTATAATACTTTTAATAAATCTTGCAATAGCGCTTTTATTGAGCTTAATTTTCGGGAGAAAACTTTACGGCAACTTAAAAACAGTAACTTCCGCAATAAACGATTTGCGAAGTGAGAAAACTGTAAATTTGCCCGAAAAAGGAATATTTCGTGATGTTCGGCGAAACATTAACGAAACCTCAAAATCAATGCTTCGTAAAAATGCGATACTTTCCGAAAGAGATAAAGCACGCATAAATTGGATTGCAGGCATTTCACACGATATACGGACTCCGCTTGCAATCATAATGGGCAATGCCGAAGAACTTGAAAATTCACCTGAGCTCACGGAAAACAGCAGAAAGAAAGCAACGGCGGCAAAAAAACAGAGCATAAAAATAAAAAAACTGATAGAGGATTTGAATTTGATTTCATCTTTGGAATATGATATGCAGCCCTCAAAGAAACATCAAATATCCGTATGCCCGTTAATTCGTGAAATTGTCTGCGACATATATAACAATATCGGCGATAAATATTTGATAGATGTTGAACTGGGTGCGGAAAATGCTATCGTTTTGGGTGATGAAAATTTACTCGGCAGAGCATTTTTCAACATCATAAATAACAGCATTGTTCATAACAAAGACGGTTGTGCAATAAGCATTTCCGAATATGTAAAGGACAAAAATGTTTTTATAGAAATTAAAGACGACGGCAGCGGATTTGATAATGCTGTTATTCAAAATTCTGATGAAATATTGCAGGGCAAACACGGTTTAGGCCTTTCTATGACAAGAAAAATTGTTAAGGCACACGGCGGTACGCTGAAAATACAGAACAATAACGGTTGTGTTGTAACAATAAAAATACCGACAGAATAGTTTGAAAAAGCGAGGGAAAATAAACCTTCGCTTTTTTATTGTGTTTTTTGGACTTTTTTAGTGTTTGAATTGTAGTAATAATAGAGGGAAAAACTTGCGTTTTAAGAGAATAGCAAGCAAAGCGAGTGAGTACCCACTCACGATTTTTACGGCGGTCATTTCTTTGAAATTGCCGTAAAAATATTTTTGGGATATTCCCAAACCCTTTAATCTGAAAATGCGGAGGTTTTTATGAAAAACAGGAAAAGAAACATACAACTGAAAATATGGGTAACGGCAGAGGAACGAAAGCTGATTGAACATAAAATGTCGCTTGTGCCGACAAATCAAATCGGGGCGTATTTGCGGAAAATGGCGATTGACGGATATATCATATACACCGATACGAAAGACATTCAGGCTATGAATAAGGAATTGCAGAGGATCGGCAGAAACATAAATCAAATTGCAAAGCGTGTTAATTCCACAAGCAGTATATATATGACCGATATTGAGGAATTAAAAGAGGATTTACAGAATATATGGCGGTTACAAAGAACCATCCTATCAACTCTACGCTAAAAAAAGCAATTCAATATATCTGCAATCCCGAAAAGACAGACGGAACGCTGCTTATCGACTCTTACGGCTGCACGCCTGAAACTGCCGATATTGAGTTTGAATGGACGAGGAAAAAGGCAAAGGACAACGGCAAAGAGAGTCATCTTGCAAGACACTTTATACAAGCCTTTGAGCCGGGCGAAACAACGCCGGAACAGGCTCACGAAATCGGAAAGAAATTAGCTGATGAAATTCTGGGTGGCAAGTACGAATACATTTTAAGTACGCACATTGACAGGGGGCACATTCACAACCATATCATTTTTAATGATGTGAATTTTGTTGATTACAGGCACAGTCATATCAATAAAAAATGGTATTACGATACACGCAAAATAAGCGACCGTATTTGTGAGGAATACGGTCTATCTGTTATTCCGCAGAATGAGAATAAAGGCAAAAGCTATATCGAATATACGGCGGCAAAACAAGGTACAAGCTATAAGGCACAGCTTAAAGCGGATATTGACAAAGCTGTCCGAAAATCGCTTGACTATTCCGATTTTCTGCTGCGTATGAAAATCGCCGGATATGAAGTAAAGAAAGGTAAATATATTTCATTCCGAGCCGCAGAGCGGGAACGGTTTATACGGAGCAAAACTCTGGGCTGTTATTATACAGAGGATTCTATAAAAGAACGAATTGCAAAGAACGCTATACACCGACCGAAAAAAGAAAGCCGCTGTATCAACCTTATTATCGACATTCAGAATTGTATTAAGGCACAGGAAAGCAAAGGTTATGAGCATTGGAGCAAAATATATAACTTAAAGCAGGCGGCAAAAACTTTGAATTTCTTGACCGAAAATAATCTGACTACCTATGAGGATTTAGAGGCTGCCGTAAATAAAATACATTCAGACTTTGACGATACATCACAAAAAATAAAGACGGTTGAGAAAGCTATCGGCAAAAATGCGATACTGATAAAACAGCTTGAAATATATCGACAGTGCCGACCTATATACTTGAAACTGCAAAAGGTAAAAAACAAAGAAGGCTTTACACGGAAATTCCAAAGAGAACTGATTTTATATGAGGCTGCCGAAAGAAATCTGAAAGGCAAAAATCCGCCGCCGCTTGAAACTCTTATAAAGGACAACGGGGATCTGTCGGAACGGAAAGCAAAACTGTATGATGAATACAAAAAGCTGAAATCAAAATCCGCTGAAATCGAGGTTATCCGTTCAAATGTTGATACGCTGCTTAACCGTCCGAGAGAACGCAATCCCGAAATCGAAAAATAAATTGTAGCGCAAATGTAGCGTTATAGGGCTGGGCGCAGCAAAAGTATTGTGATACAATAAATATAACTAAAAAGGTTTAGGAGGTACAGCCTTATGAAGAAAATCAAAACATTTTTAACAGCAGCGGCAATTTTAGCCGCAATTACACAGTCGGCATACGCCGCAGAAATTCCGGTTGAGTGTGCGCCGGAAAACGCAACGGCTGAAAGCATTACAATAACGGAAAATCTGATTAGCCCGATTCTTGACGAGGTGCAAAACGGTTTAGGTTATCAGCCTGCTTGGTGCAAAGCTCATAACGCAGTATTTAACGCCGTGCTTGTAAATGAAACAGGCGGTTACGGTTATCTTGATTTAGCCGCTGTCGCACGGAACGCACTCATATATTACCGTGATGTTTATTTAAGACCTGAATACTATGCGGAAAAGGAAGCGGCTGCAAAACTGCTCTTATCGGATATTATTTCAGAGGTCGAGAACGGGACAAAAGATTATGATACCGCGCTCAAAGAGGCATACACAAAAATCTATCAGACAATAAATCCCGCCTATGTTCCGAATGAGGAAATCGGTGTTGACCGAATATATTTAGATATTCCCGCTGCCGATACAGTAATGTTTACACAGGCAAGAAAGCTGCTCAAAGAAGCACAGACAAGGAGTGTTCAAAAATGACGAGAACGGATATTTTAATACGGTTTATCAAAAAGAGCATAGCTCCGATAATAACCGCAATACTTTTATATAACCTGTTCGCCGGGCTTTGCATAGCAAACGGGAATTTGAATTATATGTATCTTTTAATGCTTTGCGGAATACCTTTCGGAATACGGTTTATGTTCACACTGCCGGTCTTTATCGGAAATCCGGGCGTCGGCATTTTTATGACGGCTGCCAACATAGCAATAGGCGCCGTAATCGGCGGCATAATCTTAATATGGAAATTGCTTGTCGCCGTCTGTTATGTGCCGTACACCGCTGTAAAGCTGATAACCGCATAAAAAAATAAACCGTGATACTCTCTACCATTTAAGATAGAATGTATCACGGTATTTTTGTGTTTTTTTGCAACAAGGGTACAGTTTGTACCCCTGTTAAATGTAGAAAATGAAATTGTCATTTTCGCAGGTTTTAGAGGAATTATATTACCCTGTCGGTTTCGGCGGTTAAAAAGCCTTATTTTACGCTGTTTTTTAGGTTTATATTTTCTACATGCCCGACCGCCTTTTGCGTATATAATTTGCCTTTTGCTTTCGTATTACAATTTTTCTGCATACGGGGCAATACTTGAATTTGTTGTTTGCCGCTTCGTACGGCTTTCTGCAATTTTGACAAATTCGTGTGTTTTTCGGTTTTGCAAGCTCAATATATAAATCCTTATCTGCCGGAAGTACGGCAATTCTAAACCATTTACAGATAATATGCGAATAAGTTATACATTGAACGCACACGCACGGATCGCCGTCGTCAAGCCTTATGCAATTTCCGTTATCATAATTACAGCACAGCCGTTTTATAAGGGCGTTTACCTTTCTGCTTTGTTTCGGAGTAAGGTCTATTCTGTCTTTCATAGCTCCGGCGGCTTGTGTGAGGGCGTTTTTTTGTCCTTTCGTTCGCCTTGCTCCTTTTTCGCTTGATTTAACTGCTGCTTGATAGACGGCTTTTTGCTATCCTCCGGTGGCTCATTATTGATAATGCCGTCAATTTTGTTGTAGTTTTGCTCTGTCTGCATTTCTGCCGTTTCAAGATAATTAAAGGGCTTGTCTGCAAATCGTATTTCTCTTATCTGTTCAAATTGAGATAAAACACCTTTTTGCAGTCTGTCAAACTCTGCATAGACTTCTTTTGTAAAACTGCCGTTATCGAGCATTTCCTGCTGACTGCATACCCAGCCGCTTCCGTACAGGAACGGGTAAAGCGTTAAATTATCCGTTATGTATGTGAGCGATTTATCGCTGTTGTCATAGTACGCAAAGCCGTTATTGCCGAAAAGATAATTTTCGCTTTTACCCAAATACAGCTTATCATCATAACCGACAAATGCCGTCATACCCTTGTAATTGCTTATCGCCGCCGAGCGCGTGTGAACATAATCGAAAAATTTATCAATCTTTTCCCAGCCTGCTTTATCGCAGTAATAGGCGTTATCTTTACCCTTATCGGAAAGTACAACAATATCCGAAACGCTTAAACTGTGCCCGTAAAAATCATAAGGGCGGTTTGTGTTAAATTCTGTGAAAATGCTTTCCAATGTTGTATCGGCTTTCATTTGTGCGGAATAAATAAGCTCATAGTTTTCGATAACGGGCAGCTGCTTATTTTTTTTAATATGTTCCAAGCTCTCAAAGCGCAGTCCTCTTGTGCTGTCGTCGTCTTTGAGATGATATATCATAAAAAGCCTTTTCGGATAGTTTTTCTCAAATTCGCACAGGCTCTTATGCGGCTCATCGGCAGAGGTTAAGCCCATTTCATTAAAAACCTGCTTTAATCTGTGAGTTTTACCATGCAGAATATTATCAGACAAATCCTTTTGCATTTCAATAATTTCAGAATACACACGGTCATAGTCGGGGTGGTTTGCTCTTAAATACTCGTCAATCCGAACAGCCAGCCCCATAGAATCCTCAATCTCGATTTCCGATAATGCGTCTGTTGTTATGGAATACTCTTTCGGAATGGTATTTAAGTTGCCGTTGTATCTTTCGGTAAATTCAGAACCGCTGTTTTCCAAAACTCCGTAGCTGTCAAGGAATACGGCTTTATTGTCCTTTTTGCACCGTTCGCCATAGTCCCAAAAGTTCACAAAGTCCTCCAAATCGCCAAGCTCGCCTATTTTTATTCCGCATTCTTCGGCTTTGTATCTGCCGTAGTCGTCATAGTCGGATATGTCGGGAATAAAGCTGTAACACTCCGTATTCAGGGCAAGGTTTATAAGGTCGGCAACGCTCCTTGTATGCTCCTGTGCCTTGACCGCAGCCGTAAATATCCGATATTCGTTGCCGTCAAGATTAGATAAAATATCCGCCAAGTAATTAAGCTCGTCAATGTTTTCGGTTTCCTTGAACAGTCTTTTTGCATTGACGCCGGGTAAATAAAAATCCGTAATTTCAAAAATGTATTCACCGGGTTTTGCGTCAAGTTCAAGCCCGATTTCCTTAAAAATATATGTCAATTCCTCTTTGTTTACGGGTAATTCCATTAAAAAATGCCGGTAATTATCCGGCGTATTCCTGTATTCATAGCCGTTTGCGATTGCTGCCGTAAAATAAAATTCCGCCATAATCACACCTCCAAATCCGCAAACTCTTTATCGGTCATACCGACCAATTTTGAAACAATATCTGCCGCCGTATCTTTCAAATCAGTGTCCTCAATATACGGGAGTGCTTCTTTGATTTTAATAATAAGCCCCACACGGTCAGCGGTATTATACATTCCGATTATGCTTTTTTCTTCGTCTGAAAATCGTGTCATAGTGATATGTCCTCCTTTTTCTTTGATTTCGCCGGCTTTTTCGGCGCTTTTTCAGTTTTGGCCTTTTCCTCTTTAAGCTGCTTACGGATAGAGGGCTTTTTATCTGTTTTCTGCGCCGTCTTTGCTTTCTGCTCTGATTCTGCCATAGTGGGCGTACCGATAAAATCCTCTTTTTGCGGCGGCTCCGGCAATTTAACCTCACCGAGAGCGGTATTCAGAGTTACTCTGCTGTTGTGAACATAATCGCACATTGCGCTGTAATACGCCTTATCCGTTTCGGAAACGGTTTTATCTTTCAATGCCATATTTGCCGTTTCCTCAATTTCAGACATACTGATATGCAGACGCAGATACGGAACAAAAAGGTTTAGTGCCGTATTTGCACTGTCCGTCACTTCATCGACGCCCTTTTGTCCTGTTGCCTGCCGTACAGATTCCAAATACTCCGGCGTAAGACTTCCCTTGAAATGATTTTCTATATGATTGATAAGCCCGTTTTCACGGTCGCCTATATCGTATCTGCCTATATCGTATCTGCCTATATAATTATCACGCATACCGTTATACATATAATCAATGCGGAATTTTGTTTTATCGTAGCCTTGATTTTCGGGATAGCTTTCGTCAAGATATGTAAAAAGTTTATCAGCCTTGTTAAGCGGCATTTTCTGTCCCGTTTCAAAATGCGGACTTTCCGACCACAAAATTGTAACTACCGGCTGTTTTGTGGGATTTAACATATCGAGAATTTCCGCATTAAGCCACTTTTTATAAATAACCGAATAATCAACCTGCATAAGCTCGGCAAGTTTTGAAAAACACCGTTCTCTGACTACTGTATCGTCAACTCCGATAATGCTGTAAAGGTCATTTGAGGAAAGCATATCATTGAGCTTTTGAAAAGAAACACCCGTGTAGATTTCATCTTTCATCTCGTCGTCCGAAAATTCCGCAGCGTACCAAGCGGAAATATCGGAATTTAAGTCAACGGATTTTTCTTTTTCAAGCTCCTTTAATTTTTCGGATATATCCGTAATCATTTCGTCCGCCGTAGTGCGTATCACTTCAAGCGACGCCTTTAATTCCTCCGTTTCCTTGCCGCTGCTCCAGCCTGCCACATAGCCGAAAGAGTAGTCGGAGGTATCAATCCCGAAATGCTGGCATACTGTATATGCAATGCTTTCCGCCTGCACTTCACGGGTGCGGTTATCCGGTCTGTCGTCCTCGATAACCTCATTTTCTTCATTTTCGGGAAGTGCGTGCAGCTTTGCGTGGGCGATTTCGTGAATGGCGGTTTTTATTGTCTGCATTTCCGATAAATCATCACGCACGGCAATTCTTTTTTCGGTCAGGTGATAATATCCGTTTGCCGCACGGTCTATCTTTTCAAGCTCAATGGGGACGGGGGATATTTCCTTTAACGCTTTGAAAAATTTTTCGTAGTCCTCAACATTGCCCGTAAGCTGATTCGCTATTGTGGGGATCTCTTTTCCGTCCGTCTGCGACAGGTCAAATACCGTTGTTATCTTAAATGCCGGAACGGTGATTGTTTTTGTAGTTGTTCTGTTGCTGCCGTCTGCGTTCAATATCGGATTTCCGTTTTTATCGTGTGCTGTTTCCTCAATTTCTTTTTTGTACGGAGCAGGGGCAAGAATTTTGATACCCTTTTCGCCCTTTCTGACCGCACGCTTAAATTCATTTTTCCAAGTGTTAAAACCGGCTATGTACGAAGCGTCCGGCTTCTGCATTAAAATCAATATTGTATTCCGAAAGCTGTAATTATGGAATTTTGACATTGCCGACAAATACTCTTTGTATCTGTCGCTGTTAAACAACTCCTTAATGCCTTGCTCCAATTTGTCGGTAATTTCCTTGACTTTCTCTTTTTGAGATTTGCCCGTAAATTCAATGGGCGTTACTTCTGACATCTGTTACACCTCCAAATTCTTGTTTTTATCCGGCTTAAACGGATTTTCTCTTGTGCTGTCAAATTCACGGTATCGCTCTGTAAGCTCGGTTATCATACTTTTAATGCCCTGCATAAATTCTTTCGGGCTTGATTCGCCTTTTGCAATCTCGGCAAGTTTATTTTCCCATTCCGCCGTGAGCTGTGCGGATATGAGAGTGTCGGGCAGAACGGAAACAAGCAGTATTCCGTTTTTGGTGGGCGTTATCTGCCGCCCGTTTCTCTGCACAAATCCCGTTTGCACCAGCTTTTCCAAAATGGCGGCTCTGGTTGCCGGTGTTCCCAAACCTTTACGCTCTGCGCTGTGGGTGGTTTCTTTTGCACCCGCCGTTTCCATTGCAGATAACAACGTGTCCTCCGTGTACGGTTTCGGGGGTTGCGTATATTTTTCTTTAAGCTCCGGCGCTGCCCCTGCGAATAGCTGACCTTTATAGAATTTCACAAGCGGCGCTGATTCCGCATTATCCGTCTTTGGATATATCAGCTTTTCTATTGCACGAAATCCCTCCGAAACAATTTCTTTGCCCTTTGCCGTGAATGTATATCCGCCGCACTCAAACACAGCCGTAATATTTTCATACACATAGCTTTCCGCCGACGCTGAAATTATCCGGCATAAAACAAGTTTCAGGATATTCAGCTCGCCTGTCGGAAGTTCCGACAAATCCGCTTTTTCAATTTCAAGCGTGGGAATAATGGCGTGGTGGTCTGATACTTTGCTGTTATTTATCATACGGGATATTTCGGGAAAGAAATCGGGTGCTTTGTCAAACGGCGGTATATCCGCACCAAGACGAATAAC
>ERZ779725.217-NODE-217-length-40044-cov-4.525570_pt1 | contig 40044 bp, 30 predicted proteins | sample MGYA00511890_ERZ779725 | MGnify/ENA primary metagenome ERZ779725 (study PRJEB29588, sample SAMEA2148549) | human gut metagenome | biome: human gut; feature: human-associated habitat; material: faeces | place: Denmark | collected 2008/2010 ...
CAAAGAAAAGTACGGTGCCTACTTTTCTTTTCAAAGAAAAGTACGGTGCCTACTTTTCTTCTCGAAGAAAAGTAGGTCAGTCGACGAAGTCGAATTCGAGGTCGTAAAGATTGACGACGTCGCCGTCCGCAACGCCGAGCTCGCGCATTTTGTCATAAATGCCGTTCTGGCGGAGGGTGCGGTCAAAATAGTTCATAGACTCGCGGTCATCAAGGTTGACGCCCTCCATGAGACGGCGGAGCCAAGCCCCCTCAATAAACCATACGCCGTCCTCCTTGCGGGCGGTGATGTCCGTCGGGACAAGCTCTCCGACAACCTCCTCCTCATATTCCGGCTCGTAGACCGTAACAGGAGGGAGAGTCTGCAACCGATCATAAACCTTGCGGAGAAGCTCGGGTATACCCTCGCCCGTTGCGGCACTGATGTAAACTATCTCATAGCCGTGCCCTTCACAAAACTTTTCAAACTTTGCGATGTCAACCAGCTCCCTGTCCAGAATGTCGCATTTGTTCGCCGCGATTATCTGCGGGCGGGAAGCAAGGTCGGGACTGTATTTTTCAAGCTCCGTGTTGATTGTTATAAGGTCGTCTGTCGGGTTGCGCCCTTCGGAAGCGGAAATATCAACGACGTGAACGAGCAGACGACACCTGTCAACATGACGGAGGAAGTCAAAGCCGAGACCAAGCCCCTCCGAAGCGCCCTCTATAAGTCCCGGAATGTCCGCCGCAACAAAGCCTTTGCCCTCACCGACGGAAACGACTCCGAGCATCGGAGCAAGCGTTGTGAAATGATACGCCGCAATTTTCGGTCGCGCCGCGCTTATGACGGAAAGCAGAGTTGACTTTCCGACGCTCGGAAGCCCGACAAAACCGACGTCCGCAAGCATTTTCAGTTCGAGCAGAACCTCTCTTTCCTCGCCCTCTCTGCCCGTTTTTGCAAAACGCGGAGCCTGACGGGTCGGGGTCGCAAAATGACGGTTACCCCAGCCGCCGCGACCGCCCTTGCAAAGGACGAAAGGCTCGCAGCAGCTCATATCCTTGATGATTTTCCCTGTTTTTGCGTCCTTTACGACAGTCCCCTCCGGAACGGGAATTATCAGATCCGGAGCGTTTGCGCCGTGAAATTTGGATTTCATCCCGTCGCCGCCGTTCGCCGCGACGTATTTTTTTCTGTTGCGGAAGTCGAGCAGCGTGTTCTTGCCCTTTTCTATGACGAGAACAATGTTCCCTCCGTTTCCGCCGTCACCGCCGTCGGGACCGCCGTGCGAAATGTATTTTTCCCTGTGAAACGAGATACAGCCGTTTCCGCCGTTGCCCGCCTTCACATATATTTTTACGTGATCATAAAAATCTGCCATATGTTTATCCTTTCTGCCGTTCAGTCGCCCAGCATTGCGAGAAATTCTTCTTCGTTTATTATCTTAACGCCCAGCGACTGAGCCTTTGTCAGCTTTGAGCCTGCGTCCTCTCCGGCAAGAACGTACGTCGTCTTTTTGGATACGGACGACGACGCCTTTCCGCCGTTTTCTTCTATGAGCCGCTCCGCTTCGTCACGCTTCATGGTCGGCAGGGTGCCCGTCAGGACAAAGGTCATCCCCGCAAACCTGTCTCCCGTGACGGTTTTTTCCTCCGTCATAACGACGCCTGCATTTTTCAGCCCGTTCGTAATTTGCTTTGTCTGCGGATGAGAAAAGAAGTTGACCGTCGACTCCGCCATAATACTGCCGAAATCGGGGAGGGCGGAAATTTCGTCTGCCGTTGCGGAAAAAAGCCTGTCGATGTCGCCTGCAAAGGCGGCGAGAGTTTTTGCGGCTTTTTCACCGATATTGCGTATGCCGAGCGAATAGATTACCCTTGCCAGCCCTGCGGACTTTGATTTTTCAATTGCCGCGCAGAGATTTACGGCGGAAACCTCGCCCATGCCGTCAAGAGACGCTATCTGCTCTTTTTGCAGATAATATATATCCGAAACGCGACGGACAAGTCCTTTGTCTATCAGCGCACCGACTATTGCGGGACCCATGCCGTCAATATTCATTGCGTGGCGCGACGCAAAATGCTCGACAGAGCGGCGGAGCTGCGCCGGGCACGACGGATTTGTGCATCTGTATGCCGCCTCGCCCTCATCCCTTGTGACAGGCTCGCCGCACGAAGGGCAGACCGTCGGCATAAAGAACGTTTTCTCCTCGCCCGTGCGCTTTGATTTATCAACGGACACAACCTCCGGAATTATGTCGCCTGCCTTCTGAACGAATACCGTATCGCCTATCATTATATCGCGTTCTCTGATAAAATCAAGATTGTGGAGAGTCGCCTTTGAAACGGTCGTTCCGGCAAGACGCACGGGCTCAAAGCGGGCATTCGGCGTAAGCACTCCCGTCCTGCCGACCTGAATTGTTATATCAAGGAGCTTTGTCGGCTTTCTTTCGGGCGGAAACTTGAACGCAACCGCCCATTTCGGCGTGCTCGTGTTTTCTCCTATCGTCACCCTTTCGGAAAGCGAATCAGCCTTTATCACCGCGCCGTCTATATCATAGGAAAGCGACGCGCGCTTCTCGCCTATTGCGGCGATTTTTTCGATTATCTTCTCCGTATCGCTTTCCTTTGAGATCCCGTCTATTATGTGAAAGCCCTGCGAACGGAGATATTCAAGCCCATCCGTGTGCGAATCAAAATGCTTCCCCTCTATCTGCTGAATATTGAAGACGAAAATGTCAAGATTGCGCGAAGCCGTTATCTTTGAATCGAGCTGACGGAGCGACCCCGCCGCCGCATTTCTGGGGTTTGCAAACGACGCCTTTCCCTCCTCCTCGCATTTTTCGTTCAGGCGCAAAAAGCTCTTTTTCGGCATATAGACCTCGCCCCTGACTTCAAGCAGGGGGAGCTTGTCCGGAAGAGAAAGCGGAATTGTTTTGATTGTTTTTATGTTCTCCGTGACATCCTCTCCCGTTATGCCGTCGCCGCGCGTCGAGCCGACAGTAAGTCTGCCGTCGATATAAAGGAGCGAAACGGAAAGCCCGTCTATCTTCGGCTCAACGGAATAAGTCACACGGTGCCCGACGGTCTCCTCTGTCCTTTGCAGAAACGCACGCACCTCATCATAGGAGAAAACGTCTGCAAGAGAACCCATACGGACGGTATGCGTCACCTTTTCAAACTTTGAGAGCGCTTCACCGCCGACACGTCTTGTCGGCGAATTTTCGGGAACAAGCTCCGGATATTTTTCTTCAAGCTCTTTAAGCTCGCGAAACATCATATCATATTCATAATCGGAAATTACCGGCGCGTCGTCCACATAATACAGCTTTGAATTATATTCGATTTTGTCTGCGAGGTCTTTCATCCTCTCCTTTATCGTATTTCTTTCGTCCATAAAGCGTTTCCTCCTTGTTTTCCGAAGGCATATTTTCACATTTTTAAGTATATCACAAAACTTTTTTATTTAACAGATTTATTTTGAAATTTATGTTGAATATTTTTCGGATATATAATATAATAATATTCGGCAAATTGCTTAAATACACGCATGTCGAAAGGGGTGTTTTTGTGAAAGTTAATGTTGACAGAGCCGAAGAAGGCTTTTTTGTGTGCATAACGGACGATGGAGAGGTCATAAACATACCAAAGGAGGATTTTCCCTTTGAGGTTCACGAATGTGACGTTCTTGACATAACTCTTTCGGACGGCAGACTGACGGAGGCGCGTTTTCTTGCCGACGAAACGGAGGCACAGAAACAGCGCGCAAAAAGCGTTATGGACAGGCTGAGAAGCAAATTCAAAAAGAAATGATAAATCCCCGCATATCCGGCGGTATGTGCGGAAGGAAAGCAATAAAAAACCGTCGGGAAAGAGGATAAAATGAGAACAAAGGCTGTAAGACTTTACGGGGTAAACGACCTCCGGCTTGAAGAATTCGAGCTTCCGGAAATAAAGGAGGACGAGATACTTGCGCATATCATATCGGACAGTATCTGTATGTCCACTCATAAAGCGGCGGATCAGGGCGCGGCACACAAGAGAGTTCCGGCAGACGTTGCGGAAAACCCCGTTATAGTCGGTCACGAGTTCTGCGGCGAAATAGTAAAGGTCGGCGCAAAATGGCAGGAGAAATACAAAGAGGGCGACAGATTCGTCATTCAGCCCGCGCTCAATTACAAGGGCAGTCTCGCATCTCCCGGCTATTCCTATAAATATATCGGCGGCGACGCTACGTATATCGTCATTCCTCACGAGGTTATGGAGCTTGATTGCCTGCTTCCCTATTCGGGCGACGCATTTTTCTATGGTTCTCTTTCGGAGCCCGTATCGTGCATTGTCGGCGGATTTCACGCAAGCTACCATACAAAAGCGGGCAGTTACGTTCACGAAATGGGTATAAAGGAGGGCGGCAAAGCGGCGATTCTCGCAGGCGTCGGACCTATGGGTCTCGGCGCGATTGATTACGCAATTCACTGTGACAGAAAGCCCTCGCTCCTCGTTGTAACAGACATAGACAGCGCACGTCTTGAGCGTGCGGCAAAGCTGCTGACCGTCGAAGAAGCCGCAAAAAACGGCGTCCGGCTCGTTTATCTCAACACTGCGGAATGTGAAGACCCCGTAAAAGTCCTCCGCGAGCTTTCGGACGGCGACGGCTATGACGACGTTTTCGTTTTCGCGCCGGTAAAGCCCGTTGTCGAGCAGGGCGACGCCATTCTCGGCAGAGACGGATGTCTGAACTTCTTTGCGGGTCCGACAAATTCCGCCTTCTCCGCCAGCTTCAATTTTTATAACGTACATTATGCGTCAACGCATGTCGTCGGCACATCGGGCGGCAACGTTGACGATATGAAGAAATCCATCGCTATGATGAGTGACGGCAGAATAAACCCCGCCGTTATGATAACGCACGTCGGCGGGCTTGACAGCGTCATAGATACAACCATCAACCTCCATAAAATCCCCGGAGGAAAGAAACTCGTTTATACGAACATAAAAATGCCCATGACGGCTATTGACGATTTTGAACGTCTCGGCGAAACGGATGAAAAATTTGCCGCTCTTGCGAAAATCGTTTCGGAAAACAACGGACTCTGGTGCGCCGAGGCGGAAAAATATCTGCTCTCGCATTCCGAAGAAATTTAAGGAGGAACACATATGAGCTTTGAAAAGGATATAAATGCGCTCGTCGCAATGTCAAATAAATACGGTGCGGACGAAGAGTTTGTCCTTGCCGGCGGCGGAAACACTTCATACAAAACAGCGGACACGCTCTATATAAAAGGCTCCGGCACGTCGCTTGCGACGATAACCGTGGACGGCTTTGTTAAAATCGACCGCGCCGAGCTTGAAAAGATATGGAGTGCAAAATTCTCGGATGTCGAAGCGGAGCGAGAGGCTCAGGTTCTCTCAATGATGATGAATTCCCGCAAAAAAGGCGAGGAGGGCAAGCGACCGAGCGTTGAAACGCTCCTGCACGACCTTCTCCCGCAGAAATTCGTTCTCCATGTTCACCCCGCCCTCGTAAACGGAATTACCTGTTCCGTCGACGGCGAAAGAATTGCTGCGGAGCTGTTTCCGGACGCCGTGTGGGTTCCTTCGACAAAGCCGGGATATATCCTCGCCGCGCTCTGCCGCGAGAAGCTCGGCGAATATGAAAGGTCGCAGGGCAAAATACCGCAGATAATCTTTCTTGAAAATCACGGTATCTTCATCTCCGCAGACACAACGGAGGAAATCGACGTTATCGCCAAAGAAGTATTTGATGCGATAAAAAAGAAAGTTGCGATTTTCCCGTGCAAAGAAAAAGTCGACTTCGACGAGGCTCTTGCCGAGACGCTCGCTCCCGAAATACGTATGCTTTATTCGGCAGAGGGCAAGGCTGTTGTCAAGCACACGGCATATCACGATATAATCGCTTTCGCGCGTGACAGAGAGGCGTTTTCCCCGCTCGCCGACAGCTTCTCTCCCGACCATATAGTCTATTGCAAGGCGCACCCGCTCTATGTTGAAAACAAGGGCGATGAAACTCCCGCAGAGCTTGAAAAAGCCTTCCGGAGTTATACGGAGAAAAACGGCTTTAAGCCGAAGATAATTTTTGTGCAGGGCGTCGGTATGTTTGCCTGCGGCGGCACGAAAAAGGAAGCGGAAACGGCAAGCGTCGTTTTTGAGGACGCAATAAAAATCGCAACTTATGCAATGTCCTTCGGCGGCGCAAAGCATATGAGCGAGGAGCTTACCGCGTTTATCTCAAACTGGGAGGTTGAAAGCTATCGCGCAAGGGTTGCGCTTTCCGGAGCGACGGATAAGCGTCTTGCGGGAAAAATATCGATAGTGACAGGCTCGGCGCAGGGCTTCGGCGCGGGAATTGCGGAGGCTATGATCCGCGAGGGAGCATACGTTGCAATTGCGGATATGAACGTCGAGGGCGCGGAAAATATGGCAAAGTCCCTCTGCGAAAAATACGGCAAGGGTGTTGCCTTCCCCGTTTACGTCAACGTCACGGACGAAAATTCCGTGCGCGAGATGATAAAAAAGACCGTTTTTGAATACGGCGGGCTTGACGTATTTGTCAACAATGCGGGCATTGTCCGCGCGGGCTCGCTTGAAGAAATGACCAAGCAGAATTTCGAGCTTGTGACGTCCATTGACTACACGGCGTTCTTTGTCTGCACAAAATATGCCGTTGTGCCGATGAAAATTCAGAGAAAATATGCGCCTGACTATATGGCGGACATAATCGGCATAAATTCAAAATCCGGACTTGAAGGCAGCAATAAAAACTTTGCCTATGCGGGCGCAAAATTCGGCGGCATAGGGCTGACGCAGAGCTTTGCTCTTGAGCTTGCGCCTTACGGTATCAAATGCAACTCCATCTGCCCCGGAAACTATCTTGACGGGCCGCTCTGGTCGGACCCCGTGCGCGGGCTTTTCGTTCAGTATCTCAACGCCGGAAAGGTTCCCGGCGCAAAGACGGTTGCAGACGTCCGTCGCTATTATGAAAGCAAGGTTCCGCTCGGCAGGGGATGTCTGCCGGAAGATATTGCAAAAGCGCTGTTTTATATTGTCGAGCAGAAATACGAAACAGGCCAGGCTGTCCCCGTAACAGGCGGACAGACAATGCTGAACTGACGGGAGGTGCGGCAAGTGAATACCGATAAACTGATATCCCTCCTTAACGCACCGAACAAATATACCCGTCTTGACGTGCTCGCGGAGCTGAAAATGCTGACGGACGGCGGTCTCCTCCCCGAGCCGAAGAAGACAACTCTTGTAAACAATCATATCCACACAACATATTCATTCTCTCCCTATTCGCCCACAAAAGCTGTCTATATGGCTTGGCAGAGCGGACTTGCAACGGCGGGAATAATGGATCACGACTCCCTCTCCGGCGCGGAGGAATTTCTCCGCGCGGCTGCCCTTGTCGGTATGCCCGCAACCGTCGGTATGGAATGTCGTGCGTCGATGAAAAACACAGCCCTCTGCGGAAAAAGAATAAACAATCCCGATCAGAAGTCCGTCGCTTATGTTGCGCTTCACGGCATACCGAATCAGAGCATAGACCTGCTCAACGGTTTCTTTTCGTACTATCGCTTCCGTCGCGGTGAGCGAAACAGAAAAATGTGCGAAAATATAAATGCGCTCCTCGGAAATTACGGCCTTGAGCTTGATTATGACAATGACGTCCTCCCCCTTTCAATGGCGCACGAGGGGGGCTCCGTCACGGAGCGTCACATTCTTTACGCACTTGCGAAAAAGATAACAGCCCGCTTTGATGAGCCGGAGAAGGTAGTCGATTTTCTTGAAAACGAAATGAAGCTCTCCATCTCACAAAAGGTTCGCGGGCAGATACTTTCCGGCAGAGACCATCCCGAATTTTACGAATATGACATTCTCGGCGCGCTGAAAAGCAATATGGTTGAAAAATTTTATATAGATGCGGATGCCGAATGCCCCGATATTTTCGAGCTTCAGAAGGTTTGTTCGGCTTGCGGCGCGGTTTTTGCATATGCCTACCTCGGCGACGTCGGCGATTCCGTCACGGGCGACAAAAAAGCACAGAAATTTGAAGACGATTATCTTGAGCTTCTCTTTTATGAGCTTGACCACATCGGCTTTGACGCCGTCACTTATATGCCCAGCAGAAATTCCGAAGCACAGCTCCGCCGCATAATGGAGCTTTGCGAAAAGCACCGCTTCTTCCAGATAAGCGGCGAGGATATAAATTCTCCCCGTCAGAGTTTTCTCTGCAACGCCATGGAAAACGAGATGTTCGCTCATCTCTCCGATGCCGCCTATGCGCTCATCGGTCACGAACGCCGCGCAACAAAGGGCATTGAAAGAGCGATGTTCTCCGAAAAGGCAAAGGATCTCTTCCCCGATATGCACACAAGAATCGAGCATTACAAAAACGTCGTAAAGAAAAACTGAAACAAAAAAACGGATCGCAATCGCGACCCGTTTTTTGTTTTTAAGGCTGTGTCCATAGTCCGTCCCTGCGGAGCAAATCCCAGTTGGGCTTGAGTATCTGAACTTTTTTCCCCTTCTCGTCAAGCATTGTCGACTTATAAACGTATCCGTCCCTTATCATCTGATCAAGCGCGCTCTTTATCGAGCGTCTGTCGATATTATTCTGCTTTGAAACACGCTCCGTTATCTTCTCCTGCGAACCGTTCTTTACAAATTCCCTGTGGACTGTCAGATAATTGAAAGTATTAACTATAAGTTTATAATAAGTTCTGTAAATTTCGGAGTCCGACGGCAATTCGCAACACCATGATGCGCTCGCTTTGAGCTGACTGCTCGTCGCCCCCGTAACACCGTATATACCGACTTTCTTGCGGCATTTATTGATAATAAACCGCACCACGGACGTAAAGTGTCCGTCCCCCGTGAAAATAATGAATGTGTCGATATTCTTCTTCGTCATCGCGCACTGATATATATAATCCAGCATTATGAAATCGGTAAAGTCCTTTTTGTAATGCTCACTCTGATTTTTAGTATCAATTATCATATTAGTTACGTTGCGTATTTTCTCAAGCTCGCCGCGCAATCCCGGATTTGAAAAATCCGCAAATATCGCTATTTCTTCAATATCGTATTTACTGCGAAGCTCCTCTGCCCATGCCTTTACGTCCGGCTTTACGGAATACAGTCGCTCAAGCGAGATAAACCAATGTTCAAAATCCACAAAGGCTATCGCGCGCGGCAAAGAACGTTTTTTCCCAAACATATTTTCTGCACCTCCCTTCCCATTTTATATTTTACACCATATCCCCTCCAAAGTCAACCTACTTTTCTTTGACCGTACTTTTCTTTGAAAAGAAAAGTAGGCAGAAGAAACTTCAGTTATTGGGGAGTGTGTGCAGAGTTTTAATTATCTGCACAGACGTGGCTTACCAAAAAGGCAAAAGAAACTTCGGTTATTGGGGAGTGTGTGCAAAGTTTTAATTATCTGCACAGACGGGGCTTGCAAAAAAAGCAAAAGAAAATTTAATTATCGGGGAGTCTTTTCAATCATCTCGCGCCGCAGGCGCACCTTTTCTCTTCGATCTTCTCTCTTCTCCCTTCTCTCAAAAAAAGCCGCCCGAAGGCGGCTTTTTGTGTTTTTTATTCGTCTGCGTTTGCTTTGGCTTCTGCAATGATCTTGTCTGCAACCATCTGAGGAACGTCCTCATAACGTTCAAACTTCATTGTGTAAGTGCCTCTGCCCTGAGTGATAGCGCGGAGCTGAATTGCAAAGTCAGACATTTCCGCAATCGGAGCTTCCGCTTCGAGCATCTGCTCGCCTTTCCTTTCGGTGGGCGTCATTCCGAGGACTCTGCCTCTGCGCTTTGTGAATGCGGACATGATATCACCTATCATATCGGAGGGAGCGTAAACCTTGACGTTTGCAACAGGCTCAAGGAGAACGGGGTTCGCCTTCATAAGTCCTTCCTTATATGCAAGGGAAGCGGCAATCTTGAACGCCATTTCCGAAGAGTCAACGGGGTGATATGAACCGTCATAGAGGTCGGCTTTCAGGTAAACAACGGGGTAACCTGCGAGAACGCCCTTCTGCATTGATTCAAGAAGTCCCTTTTCAACTGCGGGGTTGAAGTTCTTCGGAACCGTGCCGCCGACAACGGATACTTCAAAGGTAAGTCCTTCTGTTTCGCCGGGAGAGAAGCGGATGCGGACGGCACCGTACTGACCGTGACCGCCGGACTGCTTCTTGTGCTTGCCCTGAACATCGCTGCGACCTCTGATCGTCTCTCTGTACGCAACCTTGGGCTGTTCGAGATCAACGGAAACGCCGAAACGTGATTTCAGTTTGGAAACGATAACGTCGATATGAATGTCGCCCTGACCGGAAACGAGCATCTGCTTTGTTTCGGGGTTATTTTCATACTTGATGGAGGGATCTTCTTCGATAAGTCTTGCGATACCCTGCGCGATCTTGTCTTCCTCGCCCTTGCCCTTGGAGATGATTGCTCTCTGATAGAAGGATTCGGGATAAACAATCTTCTTATAAGGCTTTGCCGCGGGATCTGCGGAAAGGGTGTCGTTTGTGTTTGTATTCGCGAGCTTAGCCGTAACGCCGATGTCGCCGCAGCAGAGAACGTCGACCTCGGTCTGCTTTTTGCCGCAGATTGTATAGATATGGGCAAACTTTTCCGTCTGCTCGGTTCTGAGATTCTTGAGTTCCGTGCCGCTCTTGAGTTCGCCGTTCATAACCTTGAAGAACGACATTTTACCGACGAACGGGTCGGCGATTGTCTTGAATACGAATATCGAGGGAGCGCCTGTTTCTGACATTGTGACGGCGTGCTCGCTACCGTCGTCGTCCGTAACGATTTCGCCCTTGTGGAAGAGCGGATTCGGGAATGTGCCGACGATGAAGTCCATAAGAGATTCGATTCCGCAGAGGTTCGTTGCCGAGCCGCAGAATACGGGAGCGATCGAGCCTGTACGAACGCCTTCGTGAACGGCTTTCATGGCCTCTTCTCTTGTGATTTCTTCGCCGCCGAAATATTTTTCCATGAGTTCATCACTTGTTTCCGCAATGGACTCCATGAGCATTGTGTGGAATTTTTCAATTCTTTCGTTGTTTTCTTCGGGAATTTCGATTTCCTTACCCGCGTTACCCTTGCCGAAGCCGAACGCCTTCATATCGATAAGGTCGAGCAGACCGACGATTGTATCGCCCTTGAGAACGGGGATGACAACAGGGCACACGCTGTTTCCGAACATCTCGTGAAGTTCTTTGAAAACGTGACCGAAGCGCGCCTCGGGATCATCGCACTTGTTGATGAAAAATGCTCTCGGAACATGACGATCAGTAACGTTTCTCCAAGCGATTTCCGTTCCGACCTCAACGCCCGCTTTCGCGTTTACGACGATGAGCGCGGATCCGGAAACGCGGAGCGCCTGAACAACCTCTCCCGCAAAATCGAGGTATCCGGGAGTGTCTATTATGTTTATTTTTGTGCCTTTATAATTAACCGGAGCAATCGATGCCGAAAGAGAGAAGCCGCGCTTGATCTCCTCGGGATCGTAATCGCAGACGGTGTTTCCGTCTGTCGGATTGCCGAGACGGTCTGTTCCTTTCGTAAGATAAAGCATTGCCTCCGCAAGAGACGTCTTACCGTCGGCGCTGTGCCCGAGAAGGCATACGTTGCGGATGTTCTTTGTAAGTACTTTTTCCATATATCTACTCCTTGAATAATATTGTTTAGCTTCGTATTTCCGTCATTTTGAACAGAATAACAAAAATTCAACATATATATTATATAACTTTTGTTAGAAATTATCAAGATAAATTCGATTTTTTAACATTCGGCATATTGGCAGAAAAAGATAATTTATATTTGTGAAATATTTACATAATCGACCCTCAGAGGGGCATTTTTCGGCAAAAATCCGCCTTTTGAGCCGCTCCGGACATAATTCCGTTCACTGCGGGGAAAAACAGTATTTACAAAGTCTCTTCCTTTTTTCTATTGACAAAAGCCACACCCGACTATATAATTAGATTGCAAAAATAATTGCGGAGGTATTTATTTATGGAAATTACAAAGCAGTCCGTCATCGGCGACGTTCTTGATTTCGCTCCCGAAACGGCAGAATTTTTCTTTGAAATAGGTATGCACTGCCTCGGTTGCCCCATGTCCAGAGGCGAAACGATCGAGCAGGCTTGCGCCGTTCACGGCACTGACGCAGACGAGCTTGTAAAGAAGCTCAATGCGGCTGTCGCAAACAAGAAATAATCAGAAAAATCAAAAAGTTTTCCCCCGAATCCCGAAGGGCTCGGGGGAAAATTTTATAAAGGAGCATTATGACCAAATTCTTTAAGCCCGACCCGCGCCTTTCCGCCGTCGGAGAGCTTGTCCGCGGCAGATTTCTGATCGACGTCGGCACGGATCACGCCATTCTGCCGATATACCTCTGCCTTGCCGGAAAAATCGATTCGGCGATAGCGTCCGACATAAGAAAAGGCCCGCTTGAAAATGCGGAAAAGAACATTTCATGTCACGGGCTGTCCGAAAAAATCAGCACTGTGCTGACCCCGGGACTGCACGGCATGGACGGGCTTTCCCCTTCAGACATTGTAATTGCCGGCATGGGCGGGATAATGATAAAGGATATAATTTCGGAATCCGATGTTGCGCGGCGGTCGCACCTGATTCTCCAGCCGATGACCCATGCGCATATTCTGCGTGAACATCTCTGCGAAAACAGTTTCGATATAACCGAGGAGCGGCTTGCAAAGGCGGACGGCAGGGTCTACGTCATCCTCTCCGCCGCATACACGGGCAAAAAGGGCAATTATTCCCCCGCTGAAATATATGCGGGAAGATTTTCGGACATATATAAAAAGGAAAATGCGGCGCTCTGCTCCGAGCATTACGGGCGGCTCATGGCGGCTCTCAAAAAGAAAGTCGACGCGGGAGCCGATGCCGAAGCGGCGGAGCTTTATAAAGAAATCGATGCAATGAAAAAGGAGATTGTGCAATGACTGATGTAAAACAAATATATTCTCATCTTGATTCGCTCTTCCCCCGCTCACTTTCGTGCAACTGGGACAATGATGGACTCATGGTCTGCCCCGATTCTTCAAAAGAGGTCAAAAAGATATTGCTCACACTCGACGTGACGCAGAAGGTTGCGGACGAGGCGATACAGGGCGGCTATGACCTTATCATCTCCCATCATCCGCTGATATTCCGCCCGCTCCGTCAGCTTTCGGAGGAATTTGCGGGAGCCGCCGTGCCGATGAAGCTGTTTTCGGCGGGAATTTCGGTCATCAGTCTGCACACGCGCTTTGACGCAGGCGAGGGCGGCATAAACGATACGCTTGCTTTTCTCCTCGGGCTTTGCGTTGTCTCTCCGTTCGGCGAAGAAGGCGAGATGTGCGGCAGGCTCTGCAAAACGGAGAAAACGACCGTTATGGATTTCTGCAAAAGAATAAAATCCGCTCTCGGTTGCCCCTGCGTCGCCTGCGGGGATACGGGAAAGACGATAGAAATAGTTGCAATATGCGGCGGCGACGGAAAGAGCTTTATCCCTGCGGCGATGAAAGCGGGAGCCGACGCTTTTCTGACGGGCGCCTCCGGCTATAACGCCGCAATCGAGGCTTCTGACAGGGGGCTCTGCGTTATCGACGCGGGTCATTATCATACGGAATTTCTGCCGTTTGTGACGTCGATGAAAAAAATTCTCGCGTCCGCTTTTAAGGATGTTCGGGCTGAAATATCCTCTGCGGGGTGCGAAATTTCGTGTTTTTGAGCGGAATTGTTACAGTTATGTTTCAAAATCGCGGTTTTTATTGACAAATATTAAACGGAGTATTACAATAGCGATTGCGGCTTTTGTTGCAAAAATAAAGAAAGAAGGAGGTGTCGTCATGAACAAAGTAAAATTGAAAAAGGAATTTATGTCACAGGGAATGATAGGTGCCTTCGGATTGATTTTCTGAAAGCATATCTTTGCGCAATTTCGGCGTAGCCCTGGGGCTACGCCTTTTTCATTCGGGCGCGAAAGCGCAACCAAAATTCATCAAAGGTGAAATTTATGAATTCAAACAAGACAAAAAATCAGAAAAAAGCGGAAAAACGGGGAAAACTGAAAATGACCCTCGGTTTCATGCGCGGGTCTGTCGGCTTCTTTGTCACAAGTATAATCTCTGCTCTGCTTCTTGCCCTGCTCGATACGCTCAGCCCGAAAATTATAAGTGTAACCGTCGACAGTGTGCTCGGCAGCGAGCCTGCGGAGTTGCCGGAATGGGCACTCTCCATTATAAACTCTCTCGGCGGGTTTGAATATTTCCGTCACCATCTCTATTATGTTGCGCTGCTGCTCGTCGTCCTCGCGGTGTTTACGGCGGTATTCCAGTATTGCAACCGCGTGTTCAACGCAAAGGGCGCGGAGACTCTCGTCAAAAACATGCGCGACAGTATCTTCACCCATATCGACCGTCTCCCCTTCTCATGGCATATGAAAAACCAGACAGGCGACATAATTCAGAGATGTACGTCGGACGTGGACAACGTCAAGCGCTTCCTCTCCGACCAGCTGACATCCGTTTTCAGAATAATCATAATGCTCTGTCTCTCGCTCTATTTCATGTTCTCAATGAACGTCAAGCTCGCGCTCGTCGCGGTTGCATTCATGCCGTTCATCATAGGCTATTCCGCCCTTTTCCATGGAAAAATCGGAAAGAGATTTGAAGTCTGCGACGAAAACGAGGGAATTCTCTCCGCAATCGCGCAGGAAAATCTGACGGGCGTGCGCGTTGTCCGCGCGTTCGGCAGGGAGAGATACGAAAGAGAAAAGTTTACAAAGCAGAACGAATATTACACAGGACTCTGGGTCAACCTTCACAGGACGTTTTCGATATTCTGGTCGACCTCCGACCTTATCTCCGGCATCTGGGTCATGTGTATCGTTGTCGTCGGCGCGGTTATGTGCGTCAGAGGCGACGGAATGACAGCGGGCAAATACATAGCGTTCATCTCATATAACGCAATGCTTATGTGGCCGATACGTCAGCTCGGACGAATGATATCCGAAATGAGCAAAACGGGCGTTTCCCTCGGACGTATATATCAGATAATGTCCGCAGAGGAAGAGCATGACAAGCCCGACGCCGTCACGCCCGATATGCACGGAGACATCGTTTTTGACCACGTCAGCTTCGCTTATGACGGCTGCCCCGAAATCCTTTCGGACATCAATTTCAGCGTAAAAGCCGGAACGACGCTCGGTATTCTGGGCGGAACAGGCTCCGGCAAATCGACGCTTATGTATCTGCTGGACAGACTTTATGACATCCCCGAAGGGTGCGGAAAGATAACAATCGGCGGTGTGGACATTGCGGATATGAAAGCCGATTGGGTCAGAGAAAACGTCGGCATGGTGCTTCAGGAGCCGTTCCTCTTCTCAAAATCGATTGCGGAGAACGTCGGCATAACAAAAGAAAACATCGACCTTCCCGAAATCCGCGAGGCGGCAAGAATTGCTTGCCTTGACGAAACCGTCACTTCATTTTCAAAGGGCTATGACACATTCGTCGGCGAAAGAGGCGTGACGCTCTCCGGCGGACAAAAGCAGAGAGCGGCAATTGCAAGACTTATCGTCCAGCGAACGCCGATTATGGTCTTTGACGACTCGCTTTCCGCAGTCGACACGGAAACGGACAGCAAAATCCGTCATGCTCTTTCGGAAAATCTCGGCGGGTCGACCGTCATTCTCATTTCCCACCGCATAACAACTCTTATGCAGGCGGAAAAGATAGTCGTGCTCGATAAGGGCAGAGTCGCCGAAGAGGGCACACATTCCGAGCTTATTTCAAAGGGCGGCCTTTATAAACAGATATATGAAATTCAGACGAAAGGAGCGGAGGAGGTCATATGAACGCACGGAACACAAAAGATAAACAGCAATATGTTTCCCTTCCCTTCTTCGGACTGCCGAAGGTATTCAAATACATAAAGAAATACCGCAACTGGATAATCATAATGGTCACCTGCGGCGTGCTCGCGTCGGCGGGAGACATTCTTATTCCTTTCTTCCAGAGATACGCGCTCAATCATCTTGAAGACGGCGTTTTCATTGCAAACCTCGTCCCCTTCATACTGTTTTACGTGCTGACTCTCCTCGGAAAGATAATAACGGACTTTATCTCGTCATTCCTTTCGGGAAGGGTCGAACTTTCCGTCCTGCGCGACCTGCGCAAGCTCAGCTTCGACCATTTGCAGACGCTCTCCTTCTCATATTTCAATCAGAACAGCGTCGGATATATTCATTCGCGCGTCATGAGCGATACAGCCCGCATAGGCGAGCTTGTCTCATGGGTCATAATGCAGGGTGTATGGAATTTTTCATATCTTATCGGCGTTGTAATCGTTATGCTTTCGATGAACGTAAAGCTGACATTGCTCATACTCGCCGTAATCCCGCTTATAACCGTTGTTTTCGCGATATTCCAGAAGAAGCTCGTAAATGAAAACAGACACATAAGAGAAGTCAACTCAAAAATAACAGGCAACTTCAACGAAGGCATTACGGGCGCGAAGACAATAAAAACGCTCGTCATTGAAGATAAAGTGGAGCGCGATTTCGTCCGCGACTCAAAGGAAATGAAGCGCAGCTCCGTCATGGCTCAGCGTTACCGCTCGATCCTCTCCGCAATGATCGGCTTTGCCTCGTCCATCGCGCTTGCGATAGTCATCTGGAAGGGCGGCGAGCTTTCGCTCATCGGCAATGACGCCATCGGCTATATGGACGTCGGCACGCTTTCGCTTTTCATGTCATATGCGCTCGGCATTATCGAGCCGATACGCTGGATAGTTGATATGATATCGGATCTTGTCCGCGAGCAGGTAAACATCGAGAGACTGACAAAGCTCCTTGAAACAAAATCGGACGTTACCGACACGCCCGAGGTCATTGAAAAATACGGCGACACGTTCTCCCCGAAAAAGGAAAACTGGGAGGAGCTGCACGGCGATATCGAATTCCGTGATGTTTCCTTCAAATATCCGGACGGCGACGAATACATTCTTGAGCATTTCAATCTGAAAATCCCGCAGGGGTCGAATATTGCAATCGTCGGCGAAACGGGGGCGGGAAAATCGACCCTTGTAAACCTTGTCTGCCGCTTCTATGAGCCGACGTCGGGGCAAGTTCTCATCGACGGCAGGGACGCAAGAGAAAGAAGCCAGCTCTGGCTGCACAGCAACATCGGCTACGTCCTCCAGACGCCGCACCTCTTCTCCGGAACAATCCTTGAAAACCTGCGTTACGGCAAGCCGGACGCAACTATCGAAGAGATCAACGAAGCTCTTCGCAGAGTCTCTGCGGACGGCGTTGTCGCCAAAGCCGAAAACGGTCTTGACACCAACGTCGGCGAAGGGGGCGACCTTCTCTCGACAGGCGAAAAACAGCTCATCTCCTTTGCCCGCGCGATAGTCGCAGACCCGAAAATTCTCATCCTCGACGAGGCGACGGCGTCCATCGACACGCTCACCGAGCAGAACATTCAAAAGGCGATAAGCGAGGTTATCCGCGGCAGGACGTCGATTATGATCGCGCACAGGCTTTCAACAGTCCGCAACGCGGACGTCATTCTGGTCGTCAGCGACGGAAAAATCGTCGAGCAGGGAAATCATACCTCTCTCATGAAACAGAAGGGTCACTATTACAACCTTTACACGCGCCAGTACGAAGAAGACGCAACGAAAAACATATTGAGCTAAAGAAAAACTCCCTTCGGGGAGTTTTTTCTTTCAGAATTGAAGAGACAAGAAAAACGGAACGGCTTTGCCGCATTTTATAAATTCGCGGCGGAAACGGGGACGCAGAGAAGCCTGCAATAAATCCCGCGCGGAGCGCACCTCTTTTCTTCACTCTTCACTATTCTCTTTTATCTTAAAAAGCCCTCGCCGAAGCGAGGGCTTTGTTTTATCCGATCTTCATATCCGCGTCGTCCGGGGTGTTTATCTTTCTTATTCTCGCGCCGAGCGAGCGGAGCTTTGAAACAATATCGTCATATCCGCGCTCTATGTAATGAACGTCTTCAATCTCCGTCCTGCCGTTGCACGCAAGTCCCGCAATTATCATTGCCGCGCCCGCGCGCAGGTCAACCGCTCTGACGCATGCTCCCGTCAGCACTCCGACACCTTCTATAACGGCGGTCTTCCCGTCAACCTTTATCAACGCACCCATTCTGCGGAGCTCGTCGACGTAGCGGAAGCGTCCGTCCCAGATAGTCTCCGAAATATGACTTGTGCCGTTTGCAAGGCACATAAGCGTTGCAATCTGCGGGTTCATATCGGTCGGGAAGCCGGGATACGGAAGAGTTTTGACGTTTGCCGCAAGCAGCTCGCCCCTGCGGGTGACCATGACAGCCTCGTCATATTCTTCAACCTCTGCTCCCATTTCGCAGACCTTCGCGGTGATCGCTTCCAGGTGCTTTGGGATGACATTGCTTATATAAACCCTGCCGCCCGTTGCCGCCGCCGCAACCATGAACGTTCCCGCCTCGATCATATCGGGGATGATACTGTATGTACAGCCGTGGAGCTTTTCCACGCCCTTTATCTTTATAACGTCTGTTCCTGCGCCGGTGATGTTTGCTCCGCAGAAGTTGAGGAAGTTTGCAAGGTCAACTATATGCGGCTCCTTTGCGGCATTTTCAATGACGGTCACCCCGTCGCAGAGGACGGAAGCGATAATCGTGTTTATCGTCGCGCCGACCGTAACGCAGTCAAAAAAGATGTTCGCACTTTTCAGCCCACTCTCCGTGACGGCTTCCATACATCCGCCGGAAACCGTGACCGTTGCGCCCATTGCTGTAAACGCTTTTATGTGCTGATCGATGGGGCGGGAGCCGAAGTCGCAACCGCCGGGCAGACCGACCTTTGCAGAGCCGAAACGCGCAAGGCAAGCCCCCGCAAGGTAATACGACGCGCGCATTTTTCTTGCGAGTTCAAACGGCACGACATTATTTTTGACGCGCCTTGTATCAATTTCAACGGCATTTTTGCCGATGGGGCGCACTTTTGCGCCTATGCTCGAAAGCATTTCAAGCGACTGTCTGACATCGCTTATCTTGGGAAGATTCTCTATAATACAGACGTCGCCCGTGGTTATGCATGCGAAAATAACGGCAACAGCGGCATTCTTCATCCCGCTTATTTCCACCTTGCCGCTCAGTTTCACGCCGCCGTCGATAACTATCTTTTCCATGTGTAAAAACCTTTCTTGCCTGACGGAAAGAGTTCCTTTATAAATTATATTGTATAACGCGACAAATTGCAACAGTTTTTTTACTTTTTCACTCCGTCTATCATATTATAACTGTGCGCCGTGCCGTCCGAATAAATGAGGTTGATTACGGGAACATAATATTCCTTCCCGTCAGCCGCGCGGTAAACATCATATGAGTAATAAAGAGCGGAAAGTTCAAGCCGGTTTTTCGCCGCCACAGTCGACTGCGAAGGCAAATTTTCATCCGCCCAGCGCTTTTCGTCAAAAAGGACGGTGAGCAAGTCGACGCAGTCCGTTTTCAGCTTTTCCGTCGGCAGGAGGAGAGAAAATTCGCCTTCTCCGGAGATGACGTTCCCGCCCGCGTCGATGACAAGATAAAATGCCTGCGATGTCTGCATTTTCCCTATATACTGCAAAAACATCGCCGCATAATATTTTCCGTCATCCGTGACATAGAGACGATAAAGTCGGGCGCTCGTTTTTTCCGCCTTTTTGTTCTGCGGAAGCGAGTTTATATCGCCCGTGCGCATTGCCTTTTCCATCGCCGCTTCAAGCTTTTCGGAATAATTATCGAGCATGAATATTGCGGAGATGTCATCCGAGCTCATAAGAGCCGTCGGCATGACGACGTCCTGCGCGGATCTGTATTCAAATGTGCCGTTCTGCGAAAAGCGATAACTGCCGCCCTGTGCGACAAGCTCCTCCCCGTCACGCGAAACGTCGCCGAAAAGAGCACCGACGGCAAGCGCCAGCTCCTCTTCTCCGTAATTTCTCATATACGCGGGGACTGAAACCTTTTTCGCCCGCAGATATTTCTCGCCGACGGAAAGTCCGCTTTCAGAAAGAAGCTTTCCGACCGACGCTATTTCGCTTTCCGAATAATAATTCATGCGCTTATACTGCCATCTGACCTCGATTCCGAAGAAAACATTCATGACAAGCAACACGGCAATGGCAAAGATTTTGAGATTTTTCCAGCTCATTATTCAGTCACCTCCGCCGCTTTTGCAAAAAGCCACGTCGCGCCGACGGATTTTTCCGTCCCGGGGACGGTATAAAACGGGATAAGCCTTCCGTCGCCGAGCTTTTCTTCGCCGTATATATCGGCATACCATCTGCGCGGACAGGCGCTGTATATCTTTGTCGACTGGAGGTCATAAACCGCCAGAGACGCAGAAACAAGCGTCTCCCCACTGAATTCAAAGCGCAAAAGGTCGCTGTCGCCGTTAAAAACAGAAATGTTATTGCATGAATATCCGAAAACAACCTCGGTATTTTTGCCGTTTTTATATACGCCGCGGAGCTTTATGTCCGCCGGATCTCCCGCGCCGGATTCTTTTATCAGCTTTATCGCCATGCCGACGTAATCATAAATATCCGCGCCGCCGACGCCGGAATTCACCTTCACGCCGCCCGCGCTTCCCGTCACCGTATAGACGAGCTTTCCGTCGCGGCTGAGCCTTATGTTCTGTCCTTCCTCTATATATGAAATGGCACCGTCGCTTTCGTAATACTTTGCCGACTTTTCATAGTTTATGCCGAACGCCCCCGTCATGCGGGAGATTGCGGATTCGCTTTCCGTCATATCGCGCGCAACGACAAGCACCTCGGGCACGGAAAGGCTCTCCGTTCTGACGGTCATACCGGCGTAACCGTCGGCATATTCGAATTCAAAAGAAAATGCCCCCGACATATTATATGAAAAAATTCTTTCTCTGTTAAAATACACGTCAAGATACGAAGACGGTATCAGATCGGATTCGAAAAGATAATATTCCCCATGACGGTTTCTCGCTATAACGGAGAAAGGATACAGCTTTGAAACGGTCTTTCCGCCGTTTATATCCGTTCCTTCTATCTCCGTCGGCTCGCCGGAGGGATATATTATCAGCTCGCTTATGAATTCATCGCCGATCTTCCCGGCGGGTGAGTCCGTAAAGGTCATAAAATATATCATCGACCGCGGCAGCTCGCCGCAAAAGCTCATATAAACATTGTCACCGGAAAGAGCTTCGCGCCACATTCTTTCCCCCGCGACTCCGGACAGCCCGGAGACCTTTCCGTCCTCGCCGAGCGTTGACACAAGATATTCCGAAAAGCTCTTATAGAGCGTGCCGACCTTTGCGTCCTCCGTGTCCGAAAACATTCCGATATGCCTTCCGTCCGCTGAGCTGACGCCGATGAATTCCGGCGTGACGCAACCGGCGTCAAAATATTTTGCATATTCGTTCTTTGACGACTGATGCCTCAGCGACGCCATAAGCGACCTTGAAAGCTCGGCGCTCTGCACCTTCCCGAAGCCGAATATGTATATCGCGCAAAGACAGACAAGCGACACAAGAAGCGCCGCACAAACGACCGTTTTTACCGTTTCAATGGCTTTGTTTTCCTTCATTTTCGCCCATCAGTCCTTTCTTTAAGGTTTACGTTGTTTTCAGACGCCCGCCGTCTCTGTTCCGAACTCGCCCGGAAGGTTTGCGACATAAGGCAGACGGACATATACCGTCGTACCGCTGCCGACTTTCGATTCAAGCCAGATCTGACCGCCGTGTGCGTCGACGATCTCCTTTGCTATCGCAAGTCCGAGGCCCGTTCCGCCCGTATCGGAGGTGCGCGCCTTCTCGACCCTGTAAAATCTTTCAAATATTCTCGGTATGTCCTCTTCGGGAATACCCATTCCGTTATCCTTCACGCTTATGACAACGGAGTCCCCGTCTGCCTTTGCGGAAATATCGATTTTTCCGCCGTCCGGCGTATATTTGACGGCGTTCGCCACAATGTTTATCAGCACCTGCTGGAGCTTTTCCTTGTCCCCCGTGACGGGAGGAATGTCCTCGTCGCAGTTGCATGTCAGCGTGTGCCCGTGGTTGCCGGCGTCAACCGCCATTATATCGTGCAGACGACGGCAGAAATCGCCGATGTCAAAGGTCTCAACCTTCCATGCCGTGCGGTTATTGTCAAGACGGGAAAGGACGAGCAGCTCGCTGACTATTCTCGTCATTCTGTCGCACTCTTCAACAGCCATCCGGAGGAAATTGTTCTTCGATTCCTCGTCCAGCTGAGGATATTCAAGCACCGTTTCGACAGCTCCCTTTATGCTCGTCAGCGGCGTGCGGAGCTCGTGCGAAACATCCGCAACGAATTCCCTGCGTGATTTGTCAAGCTCGTATCTGCCCGTATTATCGTGGATAACACACATGATACCCGCGTTTTCGTCATCGCTCTGCGTATATCTGAATTCCGCAAAGGTTATATCAAGGGCTTTGCCGTCAAAAATGACGTCGCTTATGACATAATTCTTGCTTTCCCTGTATTTGCCCGAAACGTCCCTGTAATCAATCTGAAGAACCTTCATCATGTATGAGAAGGAAAAATCGATGTTTTCTTCATAACCGAAGAGCTTTTTCGCCGTTTTGTTTATATGCATGAGCCTGCCCTGACTGTCAAAGGCGATGACGGCATCATTGAGGTAAAGGAAGAGCGTTTCAAACTTTTCCCTTTCGCCCGATATTTCGTCAAGCGTGCTTTTCAGCACGTTTTTCATGTTATTGAAGGTGACGGCAAGCGTGCCTATCTCGTCGCTCGAGCCGACCTTGACCTCCTCCGAAAATTCCCCCGCGGAAATTCTCTTCGCGCTGACCGTCAGCGCTCTTATGGGCGAGGTTATCGCCTTTGCGAGGAAGAACGAAAGCACTATCGCGACAAGCATTCCGAAAAAGATTGACTGAACCGTTATCTGGAATATCATTTCGGAAAACGCGCGAACCTCCTCCTGCGAGTCCTTTACATAGACAACGCAGCTTTTCCCGCCGTTTTCGAGATAAACGGCATAGTCTATATAGCTTGTCCAATATTCCTTTTCCCCGCCGACTCCGCCCGCAAGCGCGGTGACAAGGTTCGGAGTTATTTCAAGCTCCTTGCCCAGCTCCGTATCCGACCCTTCGAGCATTTCCCCGCTCATATCGAGGACGTAATAGTTTCTGTATTTGCTTATGCCGAGCGTGCCGGAATACGCCCTGAGAATCTCATTCTGCTTTGCGGAGAAATTGTCGTCCGTCATTGCGGCGCGCAGCTCTGAGGTAAGACTGCTGTCATCCGCAAACGCCGCCTTCATTTCGCTCTGGAAGTCGCTCGAATAAAACCTGTTCGAGCTGAGTATGAGCACGGCGCTTATCGCCGCCATAAGAGTGATTGTGAAAACGACGAATATCAGAATTATTTTGAAATGCAGATTTCTGTACATCTTTCGTCCTTTCGTCTCTTATGAGGGAATATAATAGCCCTTTGTACGTTTTGTGAGTATGTATTCCGGCTCTGCCGGCGTGTCCTCGATTTTCGAGCGCAGGCGCGACATCGTAACGTCGACCGTGCGTATTCCGCCGAAAAAGTCCTCATATCCCCAGACCTTTTCAAGCAGCTCCTCTCTTGTGAAGAGCTCATCCGGATGCGAGGCAAGGAGCACAAGCACCTCGAATTCCTTTCTTGAAAGCTCAATCTCGCGCCCGTCCTTTGTGACGCGGAAATTCTTTGTATCGATTCTGAGTCCGCGGATGACAATCATCCCTTCCGGAGGGGCGGGTTGCTTCATTTCAACAAATTCTCCGGAGCTGCGGCGGATGTTCGCCTTCACTCTCGCGAGCAGCACCTTGATTGAGAACGGCTTTGTGACATAGTCGTCCGCACCGAGGTCAAGCCCCATTACCTTATCTATCTCCTCTTCCTTCGCCGTAACCATTATGATAGGCGTGGACAGGGTTTTTCTTATCTCACGACAGACGGAAAAGCCGTCGCGCTTGGGGAGCATTATATCAAGAAGAATGAGGTCGAAATTGCCCGTCAACGCTTTTTCAAGTCCTTCATCGCCGTCGAAGGCGGTATCGCAAAGGTAGCCTGCCATTTTCAGATTGACCTCAAGCAGCATTGATATTCTCTTTTCATCCTCTATGACGAGTATCCTCTTTTTTGCGGAGTTCTCTTCCATAAAAATATTCCCCCTTCGTTTTTTTATTTTGACGCGCCGTCGCCGTAAAGCATGTAGGCGCAGAGAAGGTCGACCACAAGACCATAACTCTTTATCCCCGCCTCCTGCCCGTGCGAGGTGATATATGTGTCGTTGACTTTGTTTGATACCGTCGCCGCGACGTTATCTCTGTATTTATCGAAAAATACCGAATACGAATTCAGCTCGCGCTTTATCTCTTCGGACATTTCCGAAATCAGCTTGTCATAAAGCTTCCTATCTGCGGAACAGAGCTTGTTTCTCACCTCGCAGAACATATCAAGATATCCGCTGTAACGGACATAGGGGTCGTCGCTCGATGTGCAGACGAGAAACGCGACAAAGTTTGCTTCGTCCTCCCTTGCAATCCCCCTCTGGTGTGCCATTTCATGCGCGGCAGAGCTGATGACGATGAAATCCGGATAATTTACGTTCACATTCGCCTCGCCCGTGAAAAAGCTGTAAACCCCTGAGGTGTGGGTATATGTCCACGGCTCGCTCAGCGCAACGGGCTTCGTGTTTGAACGAAAGCTCTGAAAGCACGGATATTTTTCGCTGACTTCTCGCCATGCGTCATTCAGTTTGTCATTCATTTCGGAATATGAAAAGTCCATGACGGAATACGTCCCGCGCGGATAAAAGACATTATCAAGCTCCTTTTCAGCGCCTTCCAGAAGCAGTCTTGCCGTATCATAAAGCTCTTCGGCGGAGACATCTTTTCTCTCCATTCCGAGTTTTTCGTCCATGGTCTTACCGTAATAGCCCGTGCCGTAACCGAAAACGAAAAGCGAATACACAAGCGATATTACCGCAAGCGTGCCGGAAGTGAACCTGATGAGCAAGCGAAGCGATTTATTTCCGGCTCTGACAATCAGCACAACGAGTATCAAAAGAAGCGCAGGCGAACAAAGGAGGAGCGTTTCCGCAAAGGAAAACGGCAGAAAATCGGTCATTTTCGCAAGAACAAGCCTTATAAAGGGGCCGGAGCCGTCATTTATCGCGTCGGCGAATGCCTTGTTTGATTTTGAAATAAGCTCGACCGCAAAAGCAGCGGCAAAGATGGCAAAAAGAACGATCGCCCAGACGGGAACCCAATCCAGAAGACGGAATCTCCCGCTTTTGTTTCTGTCTTTCATTCTCATCCCTCCCCCCCATCGGATTATTTCTGAATATACATATTTAATATATCATATCTTTGATTTATTTTCAACACTTTTTCTCCGCGCATACGCTTTTTACTGAAATTGCCTTTCAAAGTGCGTCGCGACATAAAAAAGCATACAGACAAAGCGGCATTTATCCGATTTTTTTGCTGTCATGCCCCTTGCGCTTGAAATTTTTATCGAAATGTGGTATAATGTTATATTACCCGGACAGACGGAGGTTTGCTATGCACAAAGACCACAGAAAACATACAAAAGACCGTTTTCTCGCAGAAGGACTTGACAGCTTCGAGCCACACGAGATTCTTGAGCTGTTGCTTTTTTATTCGATTCCGCAAAGGGATACAAACGGCATTGCGCACGAGCTGATAAACAGATTCGGCTCGCTTTCCGCCGTCCTTGACGCGCCCTATGAGGATCTGCTCGACGTCCCCGGCATAAGCGAACATTCAGCAACTCTCATAAAGCTTATTCCCGCAATATCACGCAGATATGCCCTTGAAAAGAATTCAAAGGTTACCCGTCTTGCGACGATCGAGGATATCGGCAGATATCTTGTCGCGCGGTATCTCGGCGTGACGGAGGAGACGGTGCTTTTGCTTCTGCTGGACAACAAATACCGTCTGATAGAATGTGTGAAGGTGCATGAAGGTTCCGTCAATTCGTCGGCAATAACGATGAGAAAGCTCGTCGAAACGGCGCTGTTCAAAAGGGCTTCGTTTGCAGTCCTTGCGCATAATCATCCGGACGGGATTGCGATTCCGTCATCTGACGACATATTCACGACGCAGCAGGCAAAACGCGCCTTTGACCTGATTGAAATAAAGCTTATAGGGCATATAATCGTCGCGGGCGACACATTCACAAACATAATTGACGTAAACAAATAAACAGAGGATTGAAAATGGATAAATTCAAGCTCGTCTCCCCGTATAAAGCGACAGGCGACCAGCCGGAGGCGATTGACGCGCTTGTCCGCGGCGTTCTTCGCGGCGACAGGGAGCAGTCGCTCGTCGGCGTGACGGGATCGGGAAAAACGTTCACCATGGCGTCGATAATCGAAAAGGTCAACCGTCCGACGCTCGTTCTTGCGCACAACAAGACGCTGGCGGCGCAGCTCTGCTCGGAATTCCGGGAATTCTTCCCCGATAACGCCGTTTCGTATTTCGTTTCGTATTACGATTACTACCAGCCGGAGGCGTATATCCCCGGTAAAGACCTGTATATCGAAAAGGACTCCCTCGTAAATGATGAAATCGACCGTCTCCGCCACAGCGCAACGTCTTCGCTGTTTGAAAGGCGTGACGTTATAATCGTCGCGAGCGTTTCCTGCATATATTCCCTCGGCGACCCCTCGGAATACAAGTCGCTCGTTTTGGCCGTGCGCGAGGGAATGGCAATCTCCCGCGAGGAGCTTATGCGTCGGCTGATAACGATAAATTATAATCGCAACGACCTCTCCCTCACAAGGGACAAGTTCCGCGCAAGGGGAGATACCGTCGAAGTGATGCCCGCGTCGGACACGACCGCTCTCCGCATTGAATTTTTCGGCGACGAGATCGACCGGATAAGCGAGATAAACGTTCTGACGGGTGAAACAAAGCGCCGCCTTTCGTATGCGGCGATATATCCCGCATCGCATTATGCAACATCGGAGGCAAAGCGCGACGCCGCCCTGGACGAAATCAACCGCGAAATGACAGAGCGCATTGCGGAATTCAGGGAACAGGGAAAATTTCTCGAAGCCCAGCGCATAGAAGAGCGCACAAAATACGATATGGAGATGATACGGGAGATTGGCTTCTGCTCCGGAATAGAAAACTATTCCAGAGTACTCTCCGGCAGACCCGAGGGGTCTGTTCCCTTCTGTCTGCTCGATTACTTCCCGCGTGACTTTCTGCTCTTTGTCGACGAATCGCACGTCACGCTGCCACAGGTCAGGGCTATGAGCGGAGGCGACTTTTCGCGCAAGAAAAACCTTATAGATTACGGCTTCCGTCTCCCCTCTGCATATGATAACCGCCCGCTGACCTTCCCGGAATTTGAAAGCAAGCTCAATCAGGTTATCTATGTCAGCGCAACGCCGGGCCCATATGAAAAGCAGCACAGCACGCAGCTTGTTGAGCAGGTCATCCGCCCGACGGGACTTCTCGACCCGAAAATCGAAGTACGCCCCGTCGCGGGACAGGTCGACGACCTTATGGGCGAGATCAAAAAGCGCACCGAAAAGGGAGAGAGGGTTCTCGTCACAACGCTTACGAAAAAGATGGCGGAGGACCTCTGCGAATATCTTGAAATGAACCTCATAAAGGTGCGGTATATTCATCACGAGGTTGAGACGATGGAGCGTCAGGAGCTGCTCCGGGACCTCCGCCTCGGCGTTTATGACGTTCTCGTCGGCATAAATCTGCTGCGCGAGGGGCTTGACCTGCCGGAGGTATCGCTCGTTGCGATTCTCGACGCGGATAAGGAAGGACTGCTGCGCTCGGAAACGTCGCTCGTTCAGACAATCGGCAGGGCGGCAAGAAACGAAAACGGCACCGTCATAATGTACGCCGACACCATAACGGACTCCATGCGTCACGCGATTGACGAAACGGAGCGCAGGCGCAGTATTCAGGAAAAATACAATAAGGAACACAATATCGTTCCTCACACGATAAAAAAGGACGTCCGCGCGGTCATCGAAATTGCTTCAAGCAAGGAGATAAACGCCGCAAAGGGCAAAAAGAAGATGGACGCAAAGGAAAGAGACTCTCTTATTGAAAAGTTGACGGCGGAAATGAAAAAAGCCGCTTCGCAGCTTGATTTTGAGCGTGCCGCTTACCTGCGCGACAGCATTGCAAAGATAAAAAACACGGAGAAAAAATAAAATGCCCGCAAAATTCATTCATGTGAAGGGTGTGCGAGTGCACAACCTCAAAAACATAGAGCTGACAATCCCCCGCGATAAACTCGTGGTATTCACGGGACTTTCCGGCTCGGGTAAATCGTCGCTCGCCTTTGATACAATTTATGCCGAAGGTCACAGGCGGTTTGTCGAGTCGCTCTCGTCATACGCAAGGCAGTTTCTCGGTCAGCTTGACAAGCCCGATATAGATTTTATCGAGGGGCTTTCGCCCGCTATTTCGATTGATCAGAAAACAACCTCCAAAAACCCGCGATCGACCGTCGGCACGGTGACGGAAATATACGATTATCTCCGCCTGCTTTATGCGAGAGTCGGAATTCCGCATTGCCCCGTCTGCGGCAAGGAAATATACCGCATGCCCACCGACGTTATGATAGACAGGATAATGGCTATGCCCGAGGGCACGAAATTTATGGTTTCCGCGCCTGTCGCAAGGGGGAAAAAGGGTCGGTTTGAAAAAGTGTTTGACGACGCACGCAAAAACGGCTTTTCAAGGGCGCGCGTCGACGGAACGGTATATTCAATCGACGAAATTCCGGAGCTTGACAAGAACAAAAAGCACAATATTGAAATCCTCGTCGACAGGCTCGTCCGCAGAGAGGGGATAGAGCAGCGCCTTTCGGACTCGCTTGAAACCGCGCTTTCAATGGGCGGCGGCACCGTCTCCGTAATCAACGCGGAAACGGAGGAGGAGCAGACCTTTTCGCAGAATTACGCCTGCGAGGAGCACGGCTTTTCCGTTCCGGAGCTTGAACCGAGAATGTTCTCCTTCAATAATCCCATAGGCGCGTGCGAAAAATGCGCGGGGCTCGGCGAGCTTCAGACGTTTTCCGTCGAAAAAATGATTCCGGACGAGTCGCTTTCTCTGCGCGAGGGAGCAATCAACGTAAACGGCTTCAAAAGTCTTGATGAGGACTCCTGGTCGGGGCCTCTGATAGAGGAGGTCGGCAAGAGTCACGGCTTTACGCTTGATACAAAGCTCTGCGATTTTTCAGTCGACGCGAAAAATGCCCTGCTCTACGGCACGGGCGACGAAAAATATCACGTTATCCGCAGTTTTGCGGGGCTTGAACACGACCAGATCGTAAAATGGGCAGGACTTGTGAACACCGTTCAGACGCGTTTTGCGCAGATGCAGAACGAATATTATCAGGAATTTCTTGAGTTTGTCCCGTGTCCGGAGTGTCACGGCAAGCGACTGAAAAAAGAGGTGCTTTCGGTCACCGTCGGCGGACGAAATATAGACGAGGTCTGCTCGCTCGATATTGCTTCCGCTCTCGACTTTTTTGAAAAACTGTCGCTTACGGGCGCGGACGAGCAGATTGCAAGGGAAATTCTGAAAGAGATAAAATCACGGCTCGGCTTTCTCAAAAGCGTCGGACTTGAATATCTGACGCTCGGCAGAAAAGCGGGAACGCTTTCCGGCGGCGAGGCGCAGAGAATACGCCTTGCAACGCAGATCGGCTCGTCGCTTGTCGGCGTGCTTTATATTCTCGATGAGCCGAGCATAGGGCTTCATCAGCGTGACAACCGCAAGCTGATTGATACCCTTCTCCGCCTGCGCGATACGGGAAATTCGGTCATCGTCGTCGAGCACGACGAGGAAACAATGCTCGCTTCGGACTATATCGTCGATATCGGTCCCGGCGCGGGCGTTCACGGCGGCGAGGTCGTCGCGGTGGGTACTCCGGAGGAAATTATGGCTTGCGAAAGGTCGATAACGGGTCAGTATCTTTCGCATAAAAAAGTCATTCCCGTGCCGGAAAAACGCAGAGAAGGCAACGGAAAATATCTTGTTGTCCGCGGAGCGAGAGAAAACAACCTCAAAAATATAACGGTCCGCTTCCCGCTCGGAAAATTCATCTGCGTGACGGGCGTTTCCGGCTCCGGAAAATCGTCGCTTGTCAATGCCGTGCTTCTCAAAACGCTCCAGAAAAAGCTCAACCGCGCCATAACATACCCCGGCAAATGCGACGGTATCGACGGAATCGAGGAGCTGGACAAGGTAATCGCGATAGACCAGAGCCCGATAGGACGCACACCGCGATCAAATCCCGCAACCTATACCGGACTTTTTACGGACATCCGCGAGCTTTTCGCAAGCACGCCGGACGCAAAAGTCCGCGGCTATTCCTCCGGTCGCTTCTCGTTCAACGTCAAGGGCGGGCGCTGCGAAGCGTGTCAGGGTGACGGTGTGCGCTGTATAGAAATGCATTTTCTCCCCGACGTTTACGTCACGTGTGACGTTTGTCACGGCAAACGCTACAACAGAGAAACGCTTGAAGTGAAATACAAGGGCAAAAGCATTTTCGACGTACTTGATATGACTGTTGAAGAGGGGCTGAAATTCTTTGAAAATCTGCCGAAGCTCCGCCGCAAGCTGCAAACGCTTTATGACGTCGGTCTCGGATATATAAAGATAGGTCAGCCGTCTCTCCGGCGGCGAAGCGCAGAGGGTCAAGCTCGCAACGGAGCTCGCGAGAAGAGGAACGGGCAGGACAGTTTATATTCTCGACGAGCCGACAACGGGTCTCCATTCGGAGGACGTCCGCAAGCTGCTTGAAATGCTTTCAAGACTCTGCGAAAACGGAAACACCGTCATAGTGATAGAGCATAATCTCGATGTCATCAAAACTGCCGATCATATAATCGACCTCGGTCCGGAGGGCGGCTCCGGAGGCGGAACGGTAATTGCCGAAGGAACACCCGAAGAGGTTGCAAAATGCGAAAAATCCTATACCGGACAGTTCCTTGCAAAGCTGCTCCGATGACAAAACGCACCGCGCTTGCGGTGCGTTTTTTGTTGACATTTCCGATATTTGATGCTATAATCTTTTTTCGGAAGCCACCATGACGGTGCGGTTGCTCCCTTCTTATTCAAGAGGGAGTGCAAAATTTCTTTCTCCCTCGATAAACGGAGGGAGGTGATACTATGTACATAACGCTCTCGGAGCTTATCGCAATATTAACCTTTTGCGTTCTCCTTGCCGGGTATATATCAGAACAAAAAAAGAAATAACCGCCAGGGCTGCGAACTCGTGCGGTTAATTCTTAACTCATAGGGGAGCAACCGTAATCGGTGGCTTCTTTCTATGCTCATTATACAACGTTTTTGCCCGATTGTCAACCGAAAAACGCAAATTTTCACGCCGGCAGGGCGTTTTTCCCGCCTCAAATACACAATTTATTTACAAAACGTCAACACACGCCGCGCGTTTCTCTGTTATTATTTATATAGCTTATGATTATCGGGCATAATATTTTATCAATCGCATAAATTAAAGCGTGTCACCGCTTTGAAAAAATGCGGCAAACGGAGGTAAACTGACATAATGAAATCAACCCTGAAAACGGTTCTGCTTTATGCTGCCGTTGTACTTGCGATAATCCTCGCGGTGTCGTGGATGCTTTCTTCAAACGCAAATAACGCCCCGACATACGGAGACATTATCGACCTTTTCAACAACGGAAAAGTTTCCGAATTTGAAGTCAACAGAAACAACGTTCTCACCGTCAAAACGACGGACGGAGAGAAATTTGAAATAATCATCCGCAGCGTTGACATGTTCCGCAAGGATATAGATTCTTATCTTGAAGAACAGCTTGCACTTCCCGAAGGCAAGAGAACGCTTGTGAAATGGGACATTGAGGACAATCAGCCGTCGATATGGCTTTCCATTCTTCCTTATGCCGTCATGCTTATAATTTTCGTCGGCTTCTGGCTTTATATGTCGTCGAAGGTAAACGGTATGAACGGAAAGATGAATTCCTTCTCCCGCGCACACATAACCTTCGGTAATGACAGAAAGGATAAAGTCCTCTTCTCCGATGTCGCCGGTTGCGATGAAGAAAAACAGGATCTGCGCGAGGTAGTCGATTACCTCCGCGACCCCACAAAATACAGAAAGCTCGGCGCAAAAATACCGCATGGCGTGCTTCTTGTCGGCCCTCCCGGAACGGGTAAAACGCTTCTTGCAAAGGCGGTTGCCGGTGAAGCCGGCGTTCCCTTCCTTTCAATCTCCGCTTCGGACTTTGTTGAAATGTATGTCGGCGTCGGTGCGTCGAGAGTCCGCGACCTTTTTGAAACGGCAAAGCGCGCTCCCGCAAGCATTATATTCATAGATGAAATCGACGCTGTCGGTCGTCACAGAGGCGCTGGTCTCGGCGGCGGTCACGACGAGCGCGAGCAGACGCTCAACCAGCTGCTCGTCGAAATGGACGGCTTCGGTACGAATCAGGGCGTCGTCGTCATGGCGGCGACGAACCGCGCCGACATCCTCGACCCCGCGCTGCTGCGCCCGGGCCGCTTCGACCGTCAGGTCTACGTGGGGCTTCCCGACATCCGCGGCCGCGAGGAGATCCTGAAGATCCACGTCAAGAATAAGCCCCTTGCCGAGGATGTGGACCTCTCCACCGTCGCCAAGGGAACGCCCGGCTTCACGGGCGCGGACCTCGAGAACCTCTCGAACGAGGCGGCGCTGCTCGCCGCGCGCCGCGGCAGCAAGCTCATCACGATGTCCGACTTCTCCGAGGCGGAGATCAAGGTCATCGCAGGTCCCGAGAAGAAGAGCCGCGTCGTCAGCGAGCACGAGCGCAAGCTGACCGCCTATCACGAGGCCGGTCACGCCATCGTGATGCACGCACTGCCGACGCACGACCCCGTGCACCAGATCACGATCGTCCCGCGCGGCGGCGCAGGCGGCATGACAATCTCGCTGCCCACGGAGGACCGCTCGTACCAGTCCAAGCGCTATATGGAAGAGCAGATCGTCTCGCTGCTTGGCGGGCGCGTGGCGGAAAAGCTGATGCTCGGCGACATTTCGACCGGCGCGTCGAACGATATCCAGCGCGCCTCGCAGATCGCGCGCAAGATGGTCTCGGTGTACGGCATGAGCGACAGGCTTGGCTCGATCTCGTTTGAATCCGGCCACGATGAAATTTTCATCGGCCGCTCGATGGCGCAGGCCAAGCCGTATTCCGAGCAGGTCGCCGCACAGATCGACGAGGAGGTCAAGTCCATCGTCGACGCGGCCTACGAGCGCTGCGAGGACATCCTCTCGCGCGATCAGAAGCACCTCATCGCCGTGGCGGAATTCCTGCTTGCGCACGAGACGATGAGCGCTGAGGAATTCGAGGCCGTCTTCACCGACGAAGCCGCCGGCCATGACAAAATCTAATCCTGCTATGAATAAAATATCTCATCAGCAAGCCGCTGGTGAGATATTTTTTCACATTTTCGCAAGAATTCCTGCATTTTCAGTGCTTTTCCCCTTGCCAATTCGGTTTCTTCTGCTATAATGGGGCATTAATCATTCCATTTACATGAAAGAAAAGAGAGAATCGTACATGAAAAAAAGCAGTAGTTTCAGCGGCTCGCTCGGCTTTGTGCTGGCTGCGGCGGGCAGCGCGGTGGGCGTCGGCAATATCTGGCGCTTCCCCTATCTCTGTGCCAAGGACGGCGGCGGACTGTTCCTGCTCGTCTATCTGGTGCTGGTGCTGACATTCGGCTTCACCCTGCTGACGACTGACGTAGCCATCGGCCGCCGCACGAAGCAGAACGCCCTCAATGCCTTTGCAACGCTCAACAAGAAGTGGAAGTTTTTGGGTTACCTCACCTTCCTCGTCCCCACGCTCATCATGACGTATTACTCCGTCATCGGCGGCTGGATCACGAAGTATTTTACCCTCTACCTCGTCTCAAGCGGCGATGCCGCCGCGCAGGACGGGTTCTTCACCTCGTTCATCACCTCCCCCGTCTCGCCCATCGTCTTCATGCTGATCTTTTTGGCGCTGACGGCGTGGGTCGTGTACTGCGGCGTTGAAAAGGGCATTGAAAAATACTCCCGCTACATCATGCCGGGTCTGCTCCTTCTCATCATCGGCATCGCCATCTTCTCGCTCACGCTCTCTTACACCGACGAGAGCGGCATGACGCGCACGGGTATCGAAGGATTGCTCGTCTACATTAAGCCTGACTTCACGGGCCTGACCGTCCAGCGCTTTTTGAACATCGCGCTCGACGCAATGAGTCAGCTCTTCTTCTCGCTCAGTGTCAGCATGGGCATCATGATCACCTACGGCAGCTACGTCAAGGACGACGTCGACCTCAACAAGGCCAACAACCAGATCGAAATTTTCGACACGGGCGTCGCGTTCCTCGCGGGCCTCATGATCATCCCCGCCGTCTATGTCTTTCTCGGCACCGACGGCATGGCCAGCGGCCCGAGCCTGACGTTCATCAGCCTGCCGAAGGTCTTCGCCGCGATGGGCGGCGTGGGCCGCGTCATCGGCGCGGTGTTCTTCCTCGCGCTCGGCTTTGCCGCGCTGACGAGCTGCGTGTCCGTCATGGAGACGCTTGTCGCCAACTGCATGGAGATCTTCCACAAGTCGCGCAAGGAGATGTGCGCCGCCGTGGGCGTCTATTCGCTCGTGACGGCTGTGCTCATCTGCATGGGCTACAATGTGCTCTACTTTGAGCTTCCGCTGCCCAACAGCTCGACCGCGCAGCTGCTCGACGTGATGGACTACATCAGCAACAGCTTCCTGATGCCGTTTATCAGCCTGCTCACGAGCATTTTGGTCGGCTGGGTCGTGGGTCCGAAGTGGATCATCGCCGAGGTTGAGAAAAACGGCGAGCACTTTGGCAGGGCAAAGCTTTACAGCGTGATGATGAAGTACGTCGTGCCCGTGGTCATGCTCATCCTGTTTTTGACCTCCACCGGCCTTGGCAGCCTGATCTTCGGCAGCTGAGAGAAAAGCTGCCGAAGCCTTTTGAAGTTCATACAATAAACAAGCTCCCGGCCGATGGCCGGGAGCTTGTTCGTTTTCACTTATCTAACGCCCGTGCAGGGAAACTTACATTTCTTTGATGGCAGCCTGAGCGGCAAAAGATAATGAGAGGATTTGGATATGCACGATAGACCAATCACTTGACCCATGGTAAAGCCTGACCTATAAATTCAGGAAGTTGGTCGAGCCTAAGAGCCCAACTTAGGAGCAACAATCCAAGCAGCCATGCAAGGATTTTGTTGATTTTCTCCATTGGAAATTGGCAGTTTTCAGCTTTGTTAAGGCGAAAAATATACCGCACCAAGAGATTAATTGCATTTAGTAGTACAAATGCTATTAATAAAATCACAAGCACAAGACGATAAATGCCAACACTATGCATGTTTTCAAGGACAGAAGTTGAAAAAGTAATTCCAGCAACAAAAGAAATAATAATTGAAGCAAAAATTCCTAAAATTGTTATATATTCTTTTTCAATTCCTTTGAACTCTTTATATAGTTCATCATGCAAAGATTGTTTTGTCTCCGCAGTGCTTTTTTCAAGGATTTCCCGAGCATTTCCTATCTGACGCATCGCTAAATGGACATGATCCCATAAGCGAATTACGGTATCTTGCATCATCTTAGGAGTTTTCGATTCCTCGCTCAGCGCATAATTCATCAGGGTCTCGAGATTGGAATTAAATGTTCCTTGTTCTTCTGGAGACATGGCATACACAATGGTAGTTATCTCTGAGTAAATGATTCTGTCGCCAGCTTCTATATAGTCATTAATTGATTCAATTGTTTTTACAGGGGAATATTCTTCACAGGGCTTTCGCAGAGAAGTACAAATCCCAACAATTTTTTGGCGTCTATACATGAAGTTGGACTTGGCACGCGGCTTGGCAATGGTTCCGTCATCTGCTCTTGTCAGACGGTCTAAATTGTCATTATTGGCCATTGAAATACCTCTGGATAGCGTCTTTAGTAATAATCGCATTCTGTCGAGGACGGTATGCGTTTTTCCATGGTGTCTGATTGTGTGTTAGTTGAACCAAGTCGGAAGCGGAATAGGCGCCAAACTTATCGACAATATCGTTAATGATTCTTTTGTCGTCGCTACTTATACAGCTATCATCAAATGGCACTTCTCGAATAGACCAAAAATTATTTTGGTTTTCTAAAGTATAATAACTTGTAACAGAAGGGATTTCGCCGCCACCAAAAGACTTAAATTCATGATAAGCAGAGGGCACTACTGGTCCAAAATCCCATGCTTCAATTTCGTCACTGAAACACGGTTCGTGAGAAGAAGTAAACGCAAGATAATAGGCTTGGACAAAATATAACAACTTTTGCAATTTTAAATTTGATATAGAGTAATTTTTTTCGTTGCTGTAGTTAATGATATATCTAGCAACATCCAATACAGGAATCATGGAATCACCTCCCTAATAGGTATTCGTCTTTAATTCTATTCTAACACATTTGTCAATCATATATTGCTGAGTAAAGAAGGAGTTGCACAAAACTGTGCAACTCCTTCTTTAGATACTCACTATCACTTTCTTGTCATGCCATTTTTTCCGAAAAAACTTCATCCCTGTACTCTTGCAGTACGCAGCGGCCTCTTCCGCTGAAATGGTAAAGGAAAAAAGCTCGTGAGGGTTCGTGATGTGGTTGGGCAGCATACTGTTCCTGGGAACACCAGAACCTGTCCTCTTCTGCTGCCGGTATAAGTCTAAAGCGATTTGGCTGGCCGTCGGGAGTTTTTCTTTTTTATCGCTTGAAAGGTCCAAGGTCCAGTTGAATGTATCGTCATCGATCAAAACCAACTGTAAGATAAATTGCTCAATCAATGCGTCGGATATTGTCGGACCTGAAAAATCGATCCAGCGGTCCAGCGTTTCGCGGATACGGGCGAAGTCAAGTGAAAATGTGGCCGATTGCTGCTCAGCAGTCATGTGCAGATCTTTGATCTGCAATTCAAGAACACTAATCTCGTTCCGCATGGCGGCGCTGTCAGAGAGAAATTCCTCTCGTGTGATATCTCCCATAGCGCACATTCGGCGTAGGCGTTCCAGACTTTTTTGCAGCTTTTCCAGTTGTGCTTCCTTTGAACTAAGTGCATTTATATATGTCTCACTGTCTTTGGTCGCACATTCTTCCAGCATCTGATAAGTCAAAAGCACTGCTTCTTTCCGGTCCTTCCAAACCATGCGGAATACATCCCTTGCCATAAGGTCAATATGCCAATACGGTATACTCTTTGACTGGCACACCAAAGACGGATCCAGCCCGTGAGATATCAGATATTGCGCACTAGCCGTGCGTTTTTGGCGGTAGCATTCGTATCCATAGCTTTTCTGTCCATCTCGGTTGATGTGCCACAAAAACTTCCGAAAAGCAGAACCGCAGCTGCACCGCAGTTTTGTACACCAGACAGATTGTGGCTCCTTCCGACCGAACTTCTTCATATTACCGTCTGCCCCAATACAACGGGCACTGCGTTTACGGCGAATGTCGGAGCATTTTTGCCAAAGCTCTTCCGATACGATAGGTTCAAAATCCCCTTTGACATATACATAGTCCTCTTCCCGGTGATTGACTCTCTTCTGTGTCAGGTATCCGTCGCTATGGGACTTGTTGTAGCAGATACATCCCTTATAGGTCGCGTTTTTTATGATCCGTCCAACGCCGTCAACTTTCCATGATACTTCTCCATGGGCATTTTTACACCCCAAGCGGATAAGTTCGCTGCAAATGCGCTTGTAGCCCCAGCCGTCGGCATATAACTGAAAGATTTTATGGACCACATAGGCTTGATCGGGGTTTATCTGGTATGTACCGGCAACAAGGTCATATCCCAAAATATTGCCATTTCCATACAGACGGCCCTTTTCTCGGCTTACCTGTTGTCCTGCTAAAACTCGTTCCGATATCTTGCGGCTTTCCTCCTGCGCCAATGTTGCCATGATCGTCAGCCGAAGTTCGCCGTCACCGTCTAAAGTCCAGATGTTGTCTTGGATAAAATATACTTCTACGCCCAGCCTTTTCAGTTCACGGGTAACAGTCAGAGTGTCTACTGTATTACGGGCAAAGCGGCATACCTCACGGGTAACGATAAGGTCAAAGGCCCCGCGCCGGGCAGCTTGCAGCATATTCATGAATGCTGGCCGTTTCTGCGCCGCTGTTCCCGTGATACCTTCATCGTAGTACCGATCTACGATGACCCAGTCAGAGTGCTGTTTGATGATTCCCTCATACCATGCCTGTTGATTCTCAAAGGCAGCTAGCTGCGCTTCATGCTCAGTGGACACGCGGCCATAAATGGCCACTTTACGCATCTGAGTGTTAAGCGGCCCCATGTTGCTTTGTCACTCCCTTCTTGGATACCTCATCATGCAGCATTCGCGCCCGTGTACTTTTGCAAAACCTTGTTGTATGTAGCGGTGTTCACCAATCCCTGCGCATACAGCGCAGCAATCATTTTGATAGCAAATTCGATATCAGTAACATGGATATCCATAATATATGTCCTTTCCGGTTTTCACCGTATCAGTTGTTTTGTGTGTTTATGAGCCGGTCCTTTTGGTGCTGCGTTTCCGGGCCCCGTGGTCTGCATCTGCTTAATGGCTTGCTTGTATTCTTCCATGGTCGAAAGCGGGGACGCAGATGCGCTGTTACTAACAGGCGGAGCTGTTGCTTCACGCATTTTATCGAAAAATTCTTTTATCTGAGATTTAAGATGGTCCGGCAGCGCGGCCAACGCCGCTTTGATCCGCTGTACCTCTCTCTGCCACTTTGAACACTCCGTCTGTAAAGCTCGATTCATGGCTTCCAGATGCTCTTTCTCGTAACTCGCTTTTTCTTTGATCTCCCTTTTTTCGACTTCGGCTTGTTCCCGTACAGACTTCAATTCGGCTTCTAATGCAAATCGCATTTCGGCTTCTCTTGAGAGGTCCTGCATTGCGGCGGCAGCTCGTTCCTCAGCTTCCCGGGCCTGTTCTTGGATATTCGCAACAGTGATCTCAATATCGCGTCCTAATGGGTACAGTTCTTGCGTGAGCTTTCGCAGCTTTTTCTTCTGTGCCGGCACATTCAATGGATGGGTGCTGTCTATGCTTTTTTCCAGCTCATTGACGATACCGTTCATCTTGTTGGATTTGCGCAGTTCGGACATTTCGATATGTTTATGACCGGTTTCTTCCACAGAGCGCCCCCTCGATAGTTCCGGGAATCGTGCGCTCATGCAGTCAAAGAATTCATTCTGCCATGCGACACAGCCCTTTTTTCCGCCGATGATATCCTTGGCCGAAAGTCGGCCATCGGATGTGATGGGTACGAACACCATGTGCAGATGGGGCGTTTTTTCATCCATGTGTACGACAGCAGAAATGATATTGGAGCGGCCAACCTTCTGTGCCATGAAATTGCAACCGGCTGCAAAAAATTCTCTTATCTTTTCGGGAGGCTTCCCCTCAAAAAATTCCGGTCCGCTGGTGATGATCGTATCAATGCAGACAACGCTATCTTTTCTGATCCGTGTATTTAGTTCGGAGATTCGTCCTTCTATCTCCTGACGATAGTGCGCCGTCGGCTCAATCAGATGATAATCATCCTTGATACGGTCCATGTCTATTGTCGGATTACTGGCGTAGCTTTTTTTGAGGCGTTCATGGTGTGCTTCGATGCCATGGATGCCGCTGCCGCGCTTCATCTTTTCAAAACGAAGGATAGCATAGTTTTCTCCCATTCGTGTTCACTCTCCTTTACTGCGGAGGGGCGGACACTTTGTCCTATCTCGGCCAAGGCCGCAGGAGGCGCACTTTGCATGAAATGAGAATAGGGCCATCGATCACGGACAAAGTGTAACATACTATACTTATTGCATAAGTAGTATGGCAGGGAGGTTTCCCTGCACCCTCCGGGGTTGCTGACTGCGGTCAGCTACCAACGGCACCGTCG
>ERZ779725.222-NODE-222-length-39522-cov-3.878050_pt1 | contig 39522 bp, 65 predicted proteins | sample MGYA00511890_ERZ779725 | MGnify/ENA primary metagenome ERZ779725 (study PRJEB29588, sample SAMEA2148549) | human gut metagenome | biome: human gut; feature: human-associated habitat; material: faeces | place: Denmark | collected 2008/2010 ...
TCCGGGAAATTTACGGCTGCGGTTCTGAGTTGTGGAGCGACGATGCTGTGAAAGAAATCCATCCCATGAAAAAGCCATGTAAGAAAGTGTGTTAATACGGTCTGGTAGCGAATGAAAGGAGGTTGTATGTCGGATGAGGTGAAGTCCCATCTGACGAAACCGCACATATGTGCATTTTGTCAGCATTTTGAATCGGCACCGGGTGAACTTATCGGTGTTTGCAAACAGAATTTACAACATACCGTAACCGGTGTAAGTTGGTATCCAAACGTGCAGGCCGGCAACATGGCTTGTGATTCATTTCAATTAAAGGAGACAGAGCATCATGGCGAATTTTAAATTGGCAGCAGACGGACAATCCATTCCGCATGTGATTGAGCTGAATGATGTATACGACGTTGCAGAACTCGACCTGGGGTATATCATCAACGAAGAGCAGGCGAGGCAGGTGTTGATCAACATCTGCGCGAAATATCCGGATACGACGAATGTCGACAGCAATGTGATCGCAGTGGAAGTGAAAGGAGTCGTCAATGCATAAGTTTTACGCGATGGATATTGAAACGGTTCGTGATCTGAATCAACAGTGGGCGCTGCCCGTGCCAACAGCTCCGGGCAATTATAAAAAGCCTGAGGCAATTGAGCAATACATTCGTGAGGCGCGTACGAAACAGCTGGAACAGATGGCGCTGTTTCCGTTGACCGGACGTGTGTTCTGTGTTGCATTTGTTTCCGGCGACGGCGAAGCTCCTGTTGTGTTTCGTTGTGGAGATGAGACGCTGTTTGATGAAGCCAACGTTCTGCGGAATACGTTGCAATGGTTGCGAAAAATGCAGTTGGCAGGGGATACATTAATTACGTACAATGGGTACAGCTTTGATCTTCCTTACATCTTCAAACGGGCAGCCATTCAGAATGTTCGGTTGCAGGATACATCGGAGAACGCGCTCACATTGCTTTCTTATACAGATTCGTACACGTTTTCCCGCGATCTGCATATTGACCTATACCGAGAATGGTGCGGATCGAATGGAAAGGGAGCGTCTGAAAGTTTGGATACGCTTGTGCGCGCTGTACTGGGTGTGGATCGTGCGGTCATTGCTGACACTGGTAAAACGCACGAGCTGATCCAGACCGCTGCTGGCAGATCTGCGTTGGAAGGCAAATGTGTCGCAGATGCGACCTATACAAAGCAACTCTATGAGCGCTTGTACGGTATCCTATTTTAATTGAAAGGAACGTGAAATGACGGAAGCCTATCTGAACAAGAACCACGAGGTCTTACGAAATCGACGTAAATTCTTGAAGGTCTCTTCAAGGCTCCGTCAGGAGGGCTTCAGAATTTACACCGCAGGTCATGCGGGAAGTGCCTGTAGAGAAGTTCGATAGAACTTCGTTGAAGCAGGAAGATTCGTAAGAATCGTGAACAGCACGATGTGGACGATTGATTATAAAAAGCAGCAAGAACTCCAGCGTTCTCATCTTCGGGAAGAACAATGGCAGATTTTGGAATCTGAAAATCCCGATTGGGATCGGTGGAATGCGATTGAAGATGAGCTGAACGCGTTGGACCAGGTGGACGAATGAATTCAAAATGTCCGCGCTGTGGAGCTGCGTTAATCCTACGCAACGGTAAATATGGGATGTTCTGGGGCTGTTCGAAGTTTCCCGCCTGCAGATTCACCGCAGATATTCAATGTGATCATCCCGATCATTATTCGCATAAAGAGGCAGAAGCGGAACGGTTTGAGGATGAGCTTCGCGGAATCTGTATTGCATCCGTGAACGGAGGTTAGATATTGGGTTTTAAGTGGAAGAAACAAAGGAGTCATAAATGAAATGTCCGAAGTGTGGTTTAAACAAGATGGAATGGTCCCCGGTTGCGAACGGCATTGCTGTTTGTAAGAACTGCCGGTATCAGGGTGTACCGGATCCGGGGCCGAAGACCAATTTCGACTGGATCACTAAAAGCCCGGAGGTGTTGGCGGAGGGATCGGTGTGTAATCGCAATGGAATGTGGGAATTTGTCTGGCATAACATTGCGATTATTCGTATGAAAAGTCGGGAAGCCGCCGTTGCAGCAGCTATTGAATATCTCAAGCAGGAGGTGGGTGAATGATTGAACCGAAGTTTACGCCGGGGCCGTGGAGCCTACTATTCAATGACAAAACTAAAGTGGTGTTGGAACAACAAGGCGTCGCTGTTTTTATTGCCGATACCTATGCTGGCTTCACCAAAAGCGAGGAAGAACAGAAAGCCAACGCCGCACTGATTGCCGCCGCGCCGGAGATGTATGAGGCTCTTGCCGATATCGCTGAAAATTGCGGGAATCGCGGTTGCTCGGAAACGTGCGCTGAAGCAGGGTGTAAAATCTGCAAAATCTTAAAGAAAGTGAGGGGAAAATGCTGATTTTATTGCATGACAGTCGCGGAAATGAGCTGGTCGTCAGCACGGATATCATCGCGATGGTGAGTGAACAATGGGCAGAGCATTTAATGTCTGTACGTTATATCTTGTCTACGACAACCGGAGGGGAGATCACGATAAAAGAGTCGCCACAGGAAGTGAAATTCCTGCAAGACCGGGAGGTTGAGAAAGTGAATGGTGAGAGAGTGAAGGGTGAGAGAGTGAAGGGTGAGAGAGTGAAGGGTGAGAGATGAAAGAGATTGGAATGCTATTTTCCGGCGAGATGGTTCGGGCAATTCTGGGCGAACGCAAAACGCAGACGCGAAGGCTTGCTCGTGATTGTCGTATCGACAGCAACGGCAATGCCTGGCAGGGCAAATGGAACTTCGGCCAAGACGTGTGGGGGAAGCCGCATGTTGATCGGTGGAAAAAACCTTGTAACGTCGGCGATCATATTTATGTGCGAGAAACGTGGTCGTACTATTATTTCGACTCTGATACGAAAAAGCAGTTCTATTACTACAAGGCTGATTACCCGGACTTTGAAAAAGGGTTTACGCCTGAGGGATGGGATTCTCGACCTCCCGCAGCTGGTGGTGATCGTTGGTATCCGTCGATCCACATGCCGAAAGCTGCTGCCCGAATTTGGCTGGAAGTGACCGATATGAGAATTGAACAGCTGCTGGACATTTCGAGCCACGATGCGAATTGCGAAGGCTTCACAGAAGCCGGAACGCATCCGCGAGCAGATTTCTTGGCTGCGTGGGATCAATTGTATGGAAATGGAGCGGCAGAGGCTGACCCGTGGGTGTGGGTGATTGAATTTAAACAAATCGAGGTGAAGTGAAATGATCGATATGGATGATGATACGCGGGAGGCAGTGATCGGCATAGCGCTCGTATTAGGGTTTATTATGATCACGATCATCGTTGTCATCGCGGGATGTCTTGGCGGTTGTTATATCATAGAAGCTGAAAGTACGAAACGTGAATACATCAAACGCGGTTACGTCGAGCAGTGGAATCCTGTCCATCAAAGAGTGGAATGGATCAGGAGCGATGATGTCGGTCATGAATGAGCATCTGCAATTCATTTGTTTCGTTGCCGGAATCGCTGGAATTATTTTGATGTTTGTATTAGGAGATGATGACTGACTATGCACAATGATATTGAGATTTCGTTACGAGACTTGGGCGGTTCCTCGTACTATAATGTGTACGTAGGATCGGCTTGTTTCACTATCGACTTTCTCTTTTTTAAAGACAGTGAGTATCGGGTTCCTAAGGAATTGGAACGAGTTGTACTGCAATACTGCATCTCGTTCAACACAACGATGCGAACGGAACATCATGGTATTCATGAGATACGATTGAGAACTGGAAAACAATTTTGTATTCCTACGAACTTCTCTGTAGAACACATCATCAATCGGATCAAGTTGGAGGCATCTTCGTGTTGTTCCGTTTGTTGCCATCGTGACGGTTACGGTAGTTGTAAGCGTGCTGAATATGGTCAAAACTGGTCTTATGGCGATGTACAGGAGTGCGAAGGTTTCGCGAGAGAACAGAACGCATATCGCAGCCGTCATTGTCCATCGGAATTTTCCAAATGGCTTAAAATTCGACACGATGCGCATTCATATATCGCTTCTGTCTATAGTAAATTCTTGGGACGTGATAAGTATCAGGTAATATGGGATCGCATGAAATGTGAATTTAGCGAGTACGATGAGGCATATGATTTTATTGTATCCTCATTAATAGAGCGGGAGAACGTGAAAGCGATGCAGTAAGTGAATCAGGATAAGAAAACCGTTCATAAAAAGAAAGAATATTGAGTATGCTGAATTATGTGATATCCCAATTTCAGTACATCAGCGACATGACCAAGTTTAAATGCGTCGCTGTTAATCCTAATACAGGATATATCGACTTTAATATTTTATTACCCATGCCGGAGACGCTGCATATCCAATCTCCACAAGCGGGTGAACTTCCGGAAGGATTTGTTTTTCCTGATGTGAAAACATTCAATCTAGATAGTTTCTTGCAGAGATGCGTGAATCAAGCGTTTCTGTGCTACTTGCTTTGGCAGAGTATAATCGTCAAAAGTTTGGTTTTGCGGATCGGTACGATTGGCGTGTTAATCATTGGGGCACCAAGTGGAATGCGCAGTGGGAACTGATAGACAAGGCACCGGACGCGCTTCCCGAATTTCAGACAGCATGGTGTATACCGGAGGGTTGGTTGAAGGCTTTGGCAAAGCATGTCGATTTTACATTGCTCTATGCCGATGAGAATATGGGGAGTAATTGCGGACGTGTTAAGGCGTCTCATGGAGAAATGACTATTGAGAAGCTCGAATATAGCGCAGAGTCCATTGCATTGGCATACTATATTCATTATGGGAGTGATGGCAAACAAGCTCTGACTGAGGCCAATGCGGATGGTTCCAGCAAGGAATATCAGGATGCGATACAGAACTATGACGAATACATCCGTAAGTGGGTATGTTGCATATGAGAGGTTATTCATGAATGCGAAATTTTGGTTCCTTTACTTTGTTATTGGAATTGCGTGCGGTGTTTTATTTTCTTTGTTGAGGAGTGAAGAATGACCTGGCCTGAGGCATTTGCACTTGTCGGCATAAATCTTGTGATGTTTGGATTTTTGACAATTTTAGTATGGAGGATGTGGAAGTTATGAGTAAAGAGCGAAGCAAACAGACAGCTGAAACGCAACTCAGCAGCGATCGCACTGTGTCCAGTCAGACGTTAGAGGAATTGAAGCAGCGATATTTTCAGCGGTATAAGTATGATCCTCGGCCGGCAGAACTGTTTGATCTGATACCTGCACACAAACTTCGAAAATACCTCACTGAAAAAATAGAAGAGACTCCATCCGTTTATTTGAAAAGTTTTTGTAAATTTATGACGCCGTTCAAGTAACAAACAGGAGAGATGACCATGCGAAAGATCGTACTTCAGGTAGTTATTACAACGGTATCGAACATTAAGGCTGAGGACATTAAGAACGCCTTAGATGATCAGTTGTCCTCATTCAGTGAAACCGCAAATCTGTGCCATGAGGTCTCGATTGTACAAGATGGACAATTGGAATCATTGCCGGAACCTGCCCATGTTCCGATTCCCCACTATATGCCTGGGGACATGAACAATCCGTTGATTCCCAGCAATCGAGATTATAATGATGGTGTGATCAATATCAGACAATGGACATCATCTGCTGAGTGAGACACGATATGACTACGTATATCACATCAAAAGACTATGATCGTTTGTATGACCTTGTGAACTCAGGGATGAGGATTCTGTGTTTCACAACGCATCCAAATTATGGAAAACAACCGGCACAGGTGCTGTATTTACCCGAATATGAGGCATTGAGTATCGGCGCATTTTCAGCGCATCATTGCCGGATTGCACGTACGCGGGAAGAATTTATTGAACATTGTAAGGCAACTGAACTGGAATTTATCGATCCAGCAAGCCAGCAAGAAAATCACAAAATTATAGTTTCCTATGAGGATTTATTGAAAGAAATTCCAGGAGGAGCCGATATTCTGTGGGAAGAGCGATCTGTTGTGAGTCAGACGTTCGAATGTTGCGGCGAGTGCATGCATGAAGAATGGGGTGACGACGAGACACCTCTAAATGCATTGTTCCGTTTATACAAACGTGTAAGAATGGCGGCTATTCTTGATGCAGACGATTGATCCAATGAATCCAATGCATAAGACGACCACCGCCACGGTGTCTGATATTACGGAAGAACCGTCCGTAACTTCCGGATATCATCTGATGAAAAGTACCACAAGTCGAGCGACAGTGCGTCCTGCATTAGCGTATTCAATGTATGAAGATCATACTGATGTACGTCTTGCATCGCGGTATCAAATCCCATCTGAACAGCTGCTACGTAAATCCAAAAGGAAGAAGCATAGATGACTATAAGAGTTAAGGAACACGATACGATGACGAAACAGACATTTCACCGGGAACTGATGTTCGATCCGACTGTCCCCGGCTGTTTTCGACCGCTGACCCGGCAGGAAATTCAGAAACAGCGTTTGCCCAAATCGGAACCCGTGGATGTGTTCCGCAATGATCCCCGGGAAAAACTCTGGAAGATTGCCGGCTTGCAGGATGCTGACGGGTATCTTGAATTGGCACTCGATGCTATCCGGTATTTTTTCTTCGGTAATAAAGACGATGACAATACGTTTATCGAGGGAAATCTTTATCGATATCGTTACGTTGAGACATTTGAGGATGGTCATCATATTCATTACGAGGTGGGGAAGTGGTTGTTCGAGCGGGAGTCGTGGAGTTGTCTGCTTGAAACAGAACCGCTCCACATCTGCTTCGATGAATTCGTCCGCCCGCTTCAGGAATACATTGCCGAACTCTTTCAACAAATCGAAAATAAGAAAATAGGAGTGTGTTATTAATGCTGAGACAACCTAAGGTATGGAGTGGAGAATATCCGATCTTTTTTGACGAGTCTGTCTGTTATGATGAGGAGATGCTGGCGGACATGCTTTGCACATTGGAGATAAAACCCAGTAAAGCTCTTCCTATTTACTCCGCAGAGCCTATCTATGTGTCTAATGCACTAAAAAAGAATTATTTGATGGAGTGCGTCGAGGACGAAATGCCGATGGACTGCGAAGTTCCGGAAAGCCTGGAAGAACTGATCGACGAATTTATTGAAAAAGTCAACATGTATGAGACACCGCTGTGCTACTGGGAAGGTAATCTGCTTGCTTTGACAGACGAGCAGGTGAACTCGTTGTGTGCTGCCGTACAGAAAGTGAAAGACGCGTGTGCGACTGAAAAGTGAGTATCAGATGATTTGCTATAAAGATATGACATTTTGTGCAGCTGACGATTGCAGCAATCTGAATTGTCTGCGCAATACCAAGAGAGCTGATTTTCAACCGGACGATTTCTTCAAAGACAAAGTCGCCTATTCTGATTTTCAGAAAGACTGTCCGAATTATGAGAAGGAAAGTAAATGAAAAATTTCACCGAAACTCAGGAACGAATCGCAAATAAGTGCGATGAACTGAAAGCGTTACTCCTTGAGAAGAATCGAAAGTATGGAAACTCCGCATTGGAGCCCAAACGTTGCTTTTCCAAGTCGTCTGTACAAGAACAAATCCTCGTCCGTATGGACGACAAACTCTCTCGAATCCAGAATCGCCAGAACGATGAAGATGAAGACGTGTTCATGGATCTGGCAGGGTATCTGATACTCTACCTCGTAGCGAGAGATGCGGGGAAAAATTAAACAATGGAGACAATCATTAACGTAAGGTGGCTTTGGTAATGATTTTTGAACCCGATCAAATCAACATGCCGGTTCGGTCGTTGAAGAGAAGACGTCCTGACATTTATCAATTGCTTCTTCCTGAATTGGAAGCGCTTTCTCCTGAACAACCATTGGAGAAAGCAATCGGCACCATGATCCGATTGATTCTCGCATTGCAAAAACACAGGGAGTGTACACAACATGTATAGAGCGAAAGTCCTTGATCAGTTTGTCGAAGATGTGAGCGAACACCAACTGACAATCATGAGGGATGCCGGCGTATACCGGCATCTTTTGTGTAGAAATCCGAAATTCGACAAAATGTATGCGTTTGAGATTATAACTTCTCCGAATCTTCTGTTGTTTCATGGAGATTGCGGGACATTTGTATTTTCCCGGTTGCATGACATGTTTCAGTTTTTCCGCTCTGACTGTGTGCGGAGTGATTTACCGCTGGGGTATTGGTCTGAAAAAATTGAAGCTGCTCCTACGGGCATCGACGTTATGCTGTATTCACAGCGGCTAGCGGAAGACGGTGTCCAGGCAGTCTTCGACGCATGGGCACAGTCGCAATCGCTGCAAGGATCAGAGTTGGAGCATGCGCAGCAGGAATTGGATGATCAAATTCTCATCCACTGTGATTCTCTCGATGCGCTGTTTGATTGTATTGGGACGGAGTTGGCATGTGGTTACACGTTTGACATAGTCGATGTTAATTATCGAACGTTGCATCCGGCTGCGATCTGGTGCATGTATGCAATTGTCTGGGCGATTCAACAATATGATAAAGCAAAAGAATCAAAGGAGCAGAAATGAGCAGCAGTACATTTATTAACCCGTTCTTGTATGTCGAATGTGCTTCTGTGGAGCAGGCGGATGGGCTGGAGGCCTGTCTGCAGCTGGAACAAGAGCGCGCACTGAGCATTGATGAGGAGGATGATATAAATCCGTTACCGATGCGATCATTCGATTTTCTGCGCGGTGGACCTGCGAATTCAACCAGAATTCAGATATTGTTACAGGACGATGATGATGATTGCGAATCGTTTGACAGTGATATCGTTCAATTGAATCAATGGCTCCAGGCTGTGTACAAACTGCGGATTCAAGGATATTGGATCGCGGAAGTCGATGGAATGAGATCTCGTGGCGAACTGAACGCGGAAGGCGGCGTTCGTTATACGGATGTAGATTGGTTGCTGCATTATTCCTGCGATCGAATTGATGCTTTGCGTGAGCTTGCAGAGTGGTTGGAAAAAACAATGAAGCTGAGTAAAAAGCAGTAGGAGATATGGAGAGATGGATCTTGATGTAAAGATTGCGACAACGTTTAGTGAGCGTCAATCTTATCTACGGAGAAAGGTTCCGCATGTATCTGCATTGACGACGTTGTTTCTTTATTATCCGCATATATGTGCGAACAGCCATTTTGTACGTCGGACGGATGGTTCACAGTATATTTATAAACGAACGGATCCTTGTATACCGCGTAATACGATTACCGCGCCGCTGATTATGGAAATGGAGGAATACTTCAAGTCTCTGATACCAGCTTCTATGCAGGTGACAGATCTTCAGTGGACACATGAATCCAACAGGTACACAGTTCGATTTCAATTCTGTGACCGTACGAATCGTTGGGTTGAAATCAGCGCTTATTCAGTACATAAACCGACTGCAATGGCATTGCTGCTGGCACGTTGTGGTAAGTCTGACCGATTCCAGGCGTTGTCCAATTCTGTAGCGAGTGTGCTGAATAAGCGTCCGATGCCTACGACGCGGGAGCGCCTGATCGGTGCAGCAAGTGATATGAATACTGTGAAGCAAACCGGTGTTGCTATTGTAGAGAAGACCCCCCCTGTTGTTCAGGATTCAAGTCAGAGCCAGCATCATGAGGTGCGGTATCCGGCACAATTGACCGCGACGATCTCTGCGAAAGACATCTTGCAGTATATGCCGTATACCCTGGGACGTGCGTTACATTCCATTTTTTGTTGGGCGCATGTTGTGGACGATACGGTGCGGGCAGCGCAATACATTCGTTCCGCAATCGAATCACTGGAGATATCGCAGCAACGTCCCGGCATCGGTGTATCTGCGGTCGCAGTTGCGTTGTATCGGTTATTGTACGCGGCGAACAGAGAATCGCGCCCGTTGTACATCGGAATGTTCATCGTAGAGGAAAAAGTTACGACCGCGTTGCAATTGTTACGGGAAGAGCAAGAACAGCTCTTTCAGACGGATCATTGATTTTTCGGTTGGAGTCACGTATGGTAGTAGCGGTGACATATCTCAGTGGCTGTCGTGCAGTCCATAACAGGCAAGCATCGATCCTGAGAAGCGTGCGACCCAGACGTACTCCTGCTTCACTCCAACCGGAGAGCGACGGCTTCGGCAATCGATGCGACCGTCGCATTTTTTATGTACCAATCTATCTATTGACTACAAGGTTACTGTTATGTGGAATGCTCTGATAAAACTCATATTAAAATGGGCTCATATGCATAGATGGGAAGTGGAAAGGACAGAGCTCGTCGAAAAGAGAGATACGCAACGATATCACAGCTCGCTCACTTACATTCGGATTTACACGCTGCAGTGTAAAAAGTGTGGCATGCTGAAGTGCGTCAAATGCAACATTAAATAAATAAAGAAAGATTACTTTTATGGGAATGACGATCCAAAAGCTGTGTCATTATTTTTGGTATTCAGCGGATTCGATGGAGGAACGCTATGCTGGCAGCTGTTCTGCTCGTGGACCTTTCTTTTATTCATACAGCACGACCATTGCCTGCCATTGTGGAAGTGTTTACATGCTTTCAGAGGATGGATTCTCTTGTACAACGGCTACAAAACATCTGGCTCCTTTACGAATGGCATGCCCAAACTTGTCGCGAGCTATCTTCGTTCCGTTTGAATACAACGATTCGTTTTCATCTGTGCAAGCATGTGTGAAGACCATCTCGAATCGTTTGTATCATCGATTGATAGATCCGGATATCATATTGAAACTTCGATACGCCGAACATCGCAGGATGTATTTGATGAGCGCGAACGCGTACCGCGTTATTCTGGAGCAGTTGCATGAATACGATCCGGTTCGACCTACGCCTGCTGAGCAGAACTGGATTCACCGGTGTAAAACGATCTGCGTTGAGACGAATAACAAACAGCGAAAAGCGCTGTCAGCAGAAGCGCTGCAATTGCGAGCAAACATCCTGCACGCGAACATCGAAAACTTTTTGAAAGATTTTTGGAAGAGTGTGCGTCCGGTTGTTTCTGTAACAGATCAATATCCTGTGTTCGACTTTTTTGACTTAGATCCGTTCTCTGCGTTGTGTTGTAACAACGCATACAGCAGGCATGATCTGGATGCCGAACAACTGGATCAATATTGCAAACAATCCAAGATTCATCTTTCGTACTGTATACCGCAGTCCAACAAAACGATATGGCGAACGACGCAGGCTGTTTCCATTGAAGAGTCCTTGCTGAAGGCAGCATTGACTCGTTGGGTACAGGGACGGGTTTCTGTAGGACAGCATGTCGGTCCTTATGAGATTATACAGGTGCCCGGACTGTTCGCAAAAATCGGTTGTCACGTGATTGCCCGCTGGCATCTGGAGCAACTTGCATGGCACTTAATTCCGAAAGAGGCGGAACAGGCTGGAATTCCAAATCGATTTCCGGATGGAACAGCGACGTTTTTCCAAGTATTTCAGAAGCATGTCAATGTTATGTATCAGCATTGCCGGGAATTGTTGCGACCGATGCAGCAGGATAAATCCAGTGAGGGTGAAGAATATCTTATACAGAAGGAGCGTGTATGGTTTTGGGAACATCTCAAACAGCGAATGCACCGCATCGAATTAAAGCAGCGTTAAAGGATCTTGTCGTAGACGAACCTCAATGGATGCGGCGGGGGTTGTTTCCCACTGCATCCGGGTATGGAAAGAAGATACCGACACGATACAAATTGCGGTATAACAATCGACTGCATCGTATATACGGATGCTGTTTCAGCAACGTTGTGACAACGTACATCGTCAGTTGTAACCGAACCATTATCGTTGATATCGAAGGTCAGTAGGGAGCTATGACTCGTTATTAGCCTTATCTAATGACATATAGGTTTGAGCTTAATTTTAGATCTTCAGAATACTACTATGTAGTATTTTCACAGAATGTACGGATCCATGCGGACATTACCTAGAACATTCATATATGGAGTATTTGGATCGCATGGGTCTGGTTACACTATTACACGTATAGAAAGACTATAGCGATGGAATCTACATTTTGTTTTGAAACAGAGTTACAGAAGAAGCATGAGGCGATTGCACGTAGGTTGTTTTATCGGATCAAGCCGTTGCTGTCTGAGTGGGGATTGTCTGCTTGTTATATCGCAGGCGGTTGCTTTACGGATACGGTAAACGATATTGACGTGTTTCCTGTAGATACAGCCGAGTTTTCCTCGGTACTGAACAGATGCAAGGACTTGGAGACGAAACCGATCTACGAATCAAAAAACGCATTGACGTTTCAGTATGACAATATCCGGGTACAACTTTGTAATTACTGTTATCCGACGTTAGAGGCGCTGGTCGACTCGTTCGATTTTGCGCATATACAGGTAGGAGCGTATATACGTCCGATGCACATGTGTAGTACGGATTCATCAGAGTCATACTATGGCATCGGCTCATTGCTCACATACTGTACAGATGACTATAAACGGTCGTTGCTGTCGAGGCGCACATGGTACACGTTGTATGATGTGACGGATCCGGCTCGCATCGAACGGATGTATCCGCTGTCTTCGATGCTGCGGGCGATAAAATACAAAGAACGAGGGTTGATGTCGAAGTCTCAGTATGCGACTACGTTGATTCAAATTCTGTACAATTTGCTGCGTCGCGGTTTCTCGGATTATGCGGATTTCAAAGATCAGCTGGACGCGGTCGATCTGGCTGTTATAACGAACAATCCATATTCTCCTAAGTTCAAAGAAGACGACGATTGTGACTACAATCAGGTTTGTATGGAGTTTGAACCGTTGATGCAGGTATATCATATGCTGCATCATATTGGAAGGATTCAGCCGGCATCAGGGGAGGAGCGCGAACAACTGATACAAGAAATAGAGCGATATGAATATACTACGCAGGGATTCGACATTGATTAACGAAACAACAAACAATCAGGAGACTTTTATGGAGTACAACAACAAGGACAATGAGGCGCGGGATATGTTCGATATGCTGGAACAGGCGGTGCCTTCGATGCGGATCAGTTCTCAGTGTATGAATGCGTGGTGGCAGGATGCGTTTCCGTCCCGGTATCAGTGGGTCGCGCACGGAATGGCAGGTGCGGTTACCGAATTGCCTGCTGTGGTTGAAAACGCGCCGATGGCAACTCCTGTCGCGAAGGGTGTGTTACGCGCTCCTGCGTATACCGTGTCAGAGATGCTGCAACTGTATCGGCAGCACACCGGTATCTCTGAAGAACAGGAATCCACGACTCGGATCCTGGCAAATGCGATGGCACGGTATCTGGCGACGTTGGAGGACGATGTCGCCGCGATTCAGGACGTTGATGTAACAGGACCTGTTTCCGGCAGGTTATCGGATGTGTTATCCTATGACTGGTGCGTCAAGCTGTTCCGTACGTTTCCGAACAGCGGTGTAAACAGCAAAGGCGTCTGGTTGTCGCGAAAGTTGACCGGAACGCCGGTTCGCATCGTAAACAGGAGCGCTGTTACACAGGAGGAGCTGGACCAGTATCGCGCAATTCCGGCATATGGTGAATCTGATATCAACGCCTGTATCCAGCCGCATAAGATCGAGTGGGAATGGGTAAAAAGTTCGGGTGACTCGGAGTATGCGTACGTACAGATTACGATGCGACATGCTATCAAGCAGCTTCCGCAGGTTACGTATCGGTCACCTGTGTTTCCGTATTATGCACGGTTGGATGGATTGGCGTATCACTGGCTGAATGTGTATCGGTTGTGGCAAAAGCAAACAATGAAGAGCTTGGAGGGAGCGATCAATGGAGAAGAAAACTGAGAGCATCGAACTGACGGAAAGCAACGAACGGAGTTACGTTGAACTGTTCTGTCCGCGTTGTCGAGAAACACGATTTGTCACTGCAAATATGATTCAACTGGAGTACGGGCACCTGAATGTTGTAGTCGATAGCAAGGGTCGCTGTGAATTAGACTGGGACACTGCCGATATTTCTGGTGACTTTGAGTATGTTTGTGATGAATGCGGTGAACGAATAGCCACTACGCTGAACGAAGTAGAAGAACGTTTGAAACAAGAGAATCACGAGTGAAGATCTATGAGGAGACAGTATGAGTGTGCATGCCTATGTTGCAACTACGTATCGAGTGAAGTTCGGCACATCGTTTCCTGCGGATGAGTTCCAGACGAATTTAGAGCGGATTGCAGAGGATCCGAAGTATGAAGGTATTGTCGAGTGGACGGATCCGTCCCATACGATGTATGAGCTGAACAAACTGAAGCTGCGGTGTTTGATGCGCGATGCAGATGTGAGCTCGGATCTTCGGGAATTTGCACATGTCCTCGTTGAGTCCAGCGATCCGGAACTTGAGTATGTTCGGGTGGAGCTGTTTTAGCCAATAGGAGGTTCTTATGGGTGAAAAAGCGCATGTGCTGTCGAATGGAGATAATACCGAGTACGAGCTGAATCGTGATGCACTGGAGGAGTTGGCTCACGATGAAACTGTAACAGAAGCGCTTCGTTCGTTTGCACAGACGTTACTTGATTCAGGGGATCCGAATCATGATTATGTCAGAGTGGAGATATGGTAAATGAAAGTCAAAGACTATCTTGGAATTCCGATAGATGAGCATTGGGAAGATACATTGAGACGGCGATATCGGAGACCGTCCGTCCCGTGTATAATACAAGATTGTATTGTAAAAGAAGCAGATGCCACATATGTATACAAAGGAATCCACGGACGCTGCACACGCTGTGGCAACCTGTTGCGATCGGTTTGGAAGTTTGACGGTATTACGGAACGTGATCCAACACCAGAAAGTCCGGTCTGGTTCAGTAAAACGTTTCGCTGTGATCAATGCGGTACTGAAGTGTTCTTTCTTCCGGTTCGTTGTCATCAAGTCGATGGATGTACCGCATGGTACCATCATTGTGTCGATCACGTGCCGGAAAAAATACGCAATCAGATAAAGAATTGTATTCGGCACGCTTTGTCGCAGTATGCCGGTCAGGTACGCGTGGCTGATTCTACGGATGATTCTCCGATTGTAGAGATGAATAAGATCACAGAGACTACCCTGAATCAGATACTGTTCGAGCTGAAAGAGGGCGGTCTCATGATTTGTGAACGTCCATAGTTGTAGAGACCATATACTGGGAACAAAAAAGGAATAAGCGTTATTATGAGTTGTAATTCTGCGTACAGTTCGCTGTTTGTCGTTTGCAAAACAGCGGAGCAGCGAGATGAGCTGCTGGCTCGTTTTCAAAAAGAGAAACCGGGTCAGGGAGCGTTTATTGCCGAGCAACTTTTGTCCTATGAGCCTCTGTATATTGATATCGATTTCCCCTCAAGTGAAGTATCACGCGATCTTGACCACTATATTCTGGAGCTCGATCGTTGGCTTTACGAGAATTTCAACCTCCATCTGAAAGGTCATTGGCTGTTGGAGGCTGAAGGTGGTGATTTTCGATGTGAAATCGCGGAAGGAAAAATTTCCGATGCCGCGTTGAACTGGCTGGAAACCTATACGGCGGAACAGATCAATGATATTCGAAGGTATGCGGAAGAGACGTACAAATGAAGATCATAGACAATGAATCTGCGATTCGCACAATGACGTCGGATTTGAAGTCGACATTGCGGTTGTTGAACGGCGCGTGCCGTGATCGGCGAATCGAACCGCGAGATGGTTGCGCGTATCTGAAAGAACATAAGCATGGCTGCCACAGTTGCAGGATCGGAAGATTGAAAGAACGGATCAAATCCCACTTGGATGCGATTGAAGGATGTTGAATTTCATACGATCAATCTGGAGGGTTATATGCCATTAATGAAGAAATTCGTATGTGACGAGTCTTCTATACGAGCGCGTACGTTTACTGCATTGATGGTTCAGGTATCGCAAATCATGAACAGTTTGTCACATGCGGGCTATGAAATTCAAACGGTACGGTTTACCGTAAAAGAGTCGTGGTTTATTGACTCTTATGAGTGTAAGATACGCGCAACGAAATGGGTTCCGGATATTGAAACAAAGGATGGATATGAGTAAAGAAAGAAAATCGTCGACACAGAGCAGGAAATCCTGTAAGAACTGCAGGTACGGGCATAGCGTGCCGGTCGTTGTCGGGAGTGACAGTACGACACGGCTGGTCTGTACGCATCCGAACGCCTCGCTGGAAACGGTAGAGATTCCTCCCTTGACGATGGCGTGTCGGGTGGATGATACGCTGTGCGGTATGTCGATGAGGTGGTTTGAGATGAAATAGCACAAATCCTTCCAGAAAATCAGGAAAAGTCACGATTGTGCTATATGGGAAAAATAGCACAAATCGTGACAACAAGAAGAGAAATACGATATGGACGATGATTTTTGGTACGACGGTGATGGTTGTATACGAAATGGGATTGACGGCGTTCCGATCGCAAATCTGGTGTGTTGGACTGATTTGCTGTATCTGTGGAACGATCCGTCCGCTGCGTCGGAGCAACTGGATCGAATCGGCAGGTTGTTTGCGAAAGCTGTGGATATGAGGAACCTGCTGAAGGTAATACACGAAAAATACGAACTGGATGAAGATTCGGAAATTGCCGGTCTTTTGTCTGAGATTGAAGGAGCGCATGTATAGAATGGATATGGACATTATTTCAAAACTGCTTTTGGTCTTCATTGTAGTATGTCTGCTTCTCGCCGGGTACACACAGCTCATTCAGTTTTTTATGCGGCGGTTGATTCGTACGTTGGAACAGTGCATCGATCAGCCGTCACGGGAATTGGAGGCTGAATGTCGGCGCTATGAGCGTATTATCAAGATTCTGACGTTCGGTATATGGAAGTAAGTTGAGTGAAAGAATAAACGTATGAATTCAGAACCGTGCTATTGTGGTGCGACAGATTGCCCGAAGTGTCATCCTGAACTGCAGCGATTGGAAGAGTGCCCATGCTGCGGCAGGAAAGCGCCGGTGTGGTACACACAGGAGCATTGGGGTGAGACTTGTTGCGACCAATGTGATCAATCGGAGTCAGAGTAAATGACGGCAAAGCACCCTGTATATCGGATTCCGTCCTGTTTGGATTTGGAGCTATTCGATCGTGTCGCGATTTTTTATTGTGACGCATACTACATATGGCTGGCTACCGGGGGTGCGCGGCAGAAAGAAAAAGAGAAGGAGTGTTCAAATGAAGATGACGTTGGATCTGGATGTGCCTCGATTTGATTTGTGCAAGCAGGCGCAGGAGATCGGACTGTACAGCAAATTTGTCGGATTTCATACGCTGTGCGCATGGCACAAGCCGATAGCTGACACACAGGAATCTTTGTTATTGTTCGCTGATCCTGAAGCGCATACACAGGGACAACTGTATCGGGCACCGTGTAGGTCTGAATTATGTGAATTACTGAGACTGTTTGATCCAGATTTATATTTTGATATAACATATACAGCAGATCTCAGTCGAGTTGTACGAATTTGTACGGAAATGCGCGGAGACGTACAAACGGTACTTCAGCAAACGCCGGATACAACTGTGGTAGATGCATATCTGACGTTGCTGATTCGCCAGTATCAACAGACCGATTGGAGTAGTCGGACGAAAGTTTGTCGTGGCCTGTGCAACTATGGTTGGAGTACCGAGTATCAAAAATTGCTGTATTTGATATCGACAGACACGATTGTGGAGTATTATGACGATGACGCACGTCAACACGTCCTGAGTCACTTGGATCAGATGTTCGACAAGATGCCGGAAGCTCCGGATATTCATAAGGAGAAATTTCTTGCCTGGTGTCGGGAGCATCAAGTACGGTTTCTCCCACCGACGCAGACGGAATATTCGCTGTTTCCGGAACTGAGGACTCAGTGCCAGTGCTGCGGACAAGCCGACAAATCGGCTGTATCGTTGTGCGAGCGGTGTTTTTCGTCTGTTATGAAAAATCTGAATGTAACGACGAATGAGTACCAGATGGTACTTGATATCGAGTCTATCGTACAACGTGTGTGCAACGAATTCCATGATCCGGCGATACAGTATGTTCATGCGGTATCTGCGATCGCATCGCAGCTTGACGTTACGGTAGATACCAAGACTACCGTTGTGGATCCGCACACGATTCGAATGGAGTTAAGCGTGTGCAATGATCGACAGGTCTTGTATACGCGCAGTTTTGACTGCAATGTAGAGGTAAAGGACAACACCAACAAGAAAGGAGCATCTTATGCCGAAGCCGACTAAGTATCACGCCGGTGATCTGGTTCGAGTCAACTTTAACTACAATTGGAGTATTCCACAGCTGGTTCAGCTGAAGCAACAGCACAGCATCGTGTCGGTACTGGATGGACCGCGTACAGAAGAAGGCGTTGTGCAATATCAGATCAAACTGCAGGACGTTATCTGGGTTCCGCGTGCTGCTCTGTTGCGCAGGGCGAATGAGAAAGAGCGACAGGCATATGCCAATGCAGTGGGCGACTGTGAGCATCGCAATAAGACGGATCATACCAAGGAACCGGAATTGGACCTGAAGTTTAAGGATCTGGATACGCCGGCGATTGACGCTGACTCGTCCGGATCGTTTGCCGATACGTTGAAACAGCTGTTTCGGGGGATTTCTGACACTCCTGTCGAGCCGTTGAAACAAGATGACAAAGACACGGAAAAGACGCATCTGCCTCCGTTGCTGGGGACAGTTATCGATAAAATGTCTGACGCAGGGGATATACTCAGTGCATTGTTACACGGACTGTTTGCGGATATGCCGCCGGCTGCCAGTGGGGATTCGTCGGCGGATGAGTGTACGTTTACGTTATCTCCTGCCGCCGAACAAGAGCTGGGAGATGCGTTTACACATGCGGCAAAGATTGCAGGCAAGCATGGTGTACCGTTTTTTGCATTTGCAACGATATCGCAGAAACGTGCTTCAGATACAAGTGATTGCTGGAAAGTCGAGAATATGATGTCGATGCGAAATATGTGCAAGTCTCGGTGTGCCAGAATGCATCAGGCATTGCAGCTGCTACTCCCGGATGACAGCGAGTAACTTCAGCATATTTACAGGGAGGGGCTCAGCCCCTCCCTGTGTTTTTTCTTTTAGCTATCATTTTATATGACATGTGAAATCCGAGAATTCTGCAGATATGTTATAATAACGTAACACAAAAGACAAAACAGGTGAACTTACATGCGGAAGCAGGCAGAGATCAAAACAACGCTTCAGCCACATCAAAAACGTGCGTTGATCAAAGCGTTGCGTAATAATTTGATTTTGGCGCATGGTACAGGGACTGGAAAGACACTGACTGCGATTGCAATTGCGGATGCGCTCGGAAAACCAGCAACGGCATTGGTTCCGGCACCACTTGTTGCGAATTTCAGAAAAGAGATCGCCAAGCACAAGCAGGGAGGTCCTGATATTCAGGTCATGTCGCTGCCAACTGCAGTTCGTAGAAATCTGCGGATTCCAACCGGCAGTACATTGATCGTAGATGAAGCGCATGCACTGCGAAATCCAGATACGAAGAGGCAGAACTACGTTCGGCAACTGCTTCAAAGAGCTGGTCGTGTGTATGCGTTGACCGGTACGCCTGGATATAATGATGTGACCGACTGGGCTTCTTTGATCAACATCGTGGCGAAGCGTCCGGTTGTTCCGGTACAGGACGCGGAGTTTAAAAAGAGGTACATCAATCAAGTCAAGGTTCCTCCGACGTTATGGGCGCGATTGTTATATCGCGCGAAACCGGGCGTTGTTCATCAACTGAAGAATGTGAAAGAGTTGCGCCGTGCATTTGAACCGTACGTCGATGTGTTTGATAAAGAGGTTGAAAAACCAAAGGTTGTAGAAGAGTCAATTGAAGTACCGATGTCCGAAGATCAGACTTTGCTGTACCGATACCTGGAAGGAAATCTTCCCAGCGAGATTCGATATAAGTTACGCCATAATCTGCCGCCCAGTAAGCAGGAAGCTAAGCAACTGAACAGTTTCTTGGCGGGCGTCAGACAGGCGTCGAATACGACACGCAGTTTTTCTGAGCCGTTAACACCGGAACAATTAGAACAGCAGAGTACGAAGTTGCGGGAAGCGGTAGATCGCTTGGCAAAGATGTATCAGAATGATCCGAATTTCAGAGGGTTGGTGTATTCTAACTTTATTGGAAGCGGTGTGGAACCGTACGGCGAGCTGTTGAAAGCACGTGGTATTCCGTACCGTACGTTTACAGGTGCGTTGGATGCGAAGGAAAAGAAACAGGTAGTCGACGACTACAACAGTGGGAAAATTCCTGTGATCATAGGATCCGGAAGTGCATCGGAAGGATTGGATTTGAAAGGGACGAAATTGATTCAGCTGCTGGATCCACACTTCAATGAGGCGCGTTTGGATCAGGTTATCGGAAGAGGTGTACGATATAAAAGCCATGCACATCTGCCGGAATCAGAGCGACAAGTAAAAGTACAGCGTTATTACAGTATTCTGCCAGATGATCGTTCCTGGCTCGGAAAGCTGTTTACATCTCCGACGACGTCTGTCGACCAGTATCTGTCATCCCGCGCACAGGAAAAACAACAATTGATGAATCAAGTGACACAGTTATTTCGACCGGAGAATTAAGATGCGGACGGTACAAGATGTAATTCGCGATATTGTGACGACGGTTCCGGAGAACTGGAATCATAAAGAGGCGCTGACCCATGCAGGTGTGGGTGCGGGTATTGGCGGACTGCTCGGATTTCTGCTGAGCGGTAAAAAGCGACGGTTGCGCAATACATTGATTGGGGCAGGTGCACTCGGTTTGGGTGGATTGGGAACATATGCGCTGAAACAGAACATTCTCGAACATACCGGTGGTCTGTATACGAAGAAACGGAAAGGACAGTTGCCTGTGCTGCCTGCTGTTTCAAAAGATCTTAACACACCAGGTCAGCACTATGTCGTTTATATGCCGGGTGCCGGTGAAGAGAAACGTCCGGTTCCCACGGAAGCGTCGAAGAATACTGCTGTGATTCCGTATGGAGAGATCGATACTGCCGTGAACTTCATTGATTCTCTTCGTCCGCAGGATACTGTGAGCCTTGTAGGATTCAGTATGGGAGGTGGCGGAGCGTTGAAAGCAGCGGAGCGTGTCAAGCATCCGATTCAGTCAATGTATACATTGGATCCTGTATCCGCAGATCCGCTGTACGCGGCAAAAGTAAAATTGCTTGGATGGAATAAACCGAAGACGGTTGGTATATGGAAAAATATTCGACCAAAGGACTATACCGCGAAGACAATTCCGAATGCATTTGTCCGGAGAAATCCATTTGTACTGGGTGATATTGCTCCTGAGTCCAGCAACATCCATGTGAATGATGACCATTCTTTGTGGTCTACTGGTCTTCGTATACAGGAACAACAACCGGCCGAGTTGCAACGCTTACAGCAGACGTTAGCCAGATTGGCTGTAAAATCCAAGGCATCCCATATGCCACGCAGTTGATTTCGCTCAGATGAAATCACACAGCAGGACTCTGGCAGTTGGATCGTGTCTGTGGTATATTGAGTACCTGTTGACACGATCCAACATCAAACAGAGAGTAGAATCGCTATGATTGAAGTTCGAGAGTTTCAAGGAAAGAAATTGGTGGAGTATCTGCGTCCGGGCCTGCGTGTTCGATTGCTGTTTGCACATGGGCTGGGGGATACAGTCCTGTTTCTCCCGGTTTACAATGCATTGAAAGCGCTTTATCCAGATGTCTACTGGGCGTTGAAGACATACAATGGGCAGGAGGAGCTGTTTGATGATGGCGACGTTACCGGACCTGTGGATTATGAGTTTACGATTGATTTTCCCTGTGGTGAGCATATTCCAGGTATGACGAAGCCACGGATGTGCTGCGAACAGGAACTTGGAATCGATTACGATGCGGTTGTACCGGATACCTATCCGCCAATTCTGGCGTGTCGAAGTCCACTGGTCGGTGTGCATTTCAACAGTACCTGTTTTCCGGCACAGAGCATTCCGATCCAGACCGCCAAGAGCATTTGGGAAGGCGTATTGGCGGCAGGTTGCGTACCAATTGAAGTCCATTTTGAACACAAGTATCACAACAAGAAAAATTACAAGTACCCATTTGTGGATGCGACGGTGCGCGGATGTCAGCCCCGTATCTCCGCACTGACGGGACTTCTGCAGCAATGTGGCGCATTCATCGGCTGTAACTCCGGTCCGTACTGGCTTGCATCGGCAATTGGGATTCCGACACTGTTTGCGCATACCATATATCCGTTGCATTCGTATATCCGGGGATCTGCGGATATAATAAAGAAAGAAGACGTGACCGCAGAAAAAATTCGTGATTGGGTAATAAAGGCGTACTCCAATGGCAGAACAATTTGAAAAAACAATGTACGGTTTCTGGAAGCAGCGGAATCCGAAACCGTTTTCTTACAGCGAGCAGTATCGGAACAGTCAGTCTACGAACGATGCAATGAGCTGGTTCCGGATCGGTTGGTTGTCCGCAGCGCTTCCTTATACGAAATTGCGTGAGTTTCGCGTTGTAGACGTTGGTGCCGGGAATCTGCGGTTTACCGAAATCGGTAAACGCGTGTTCCGGGATTGCGTCCCATATGATGTGGAAGGAGAGCAATCCATCTCCACGGATGAGCTGTATCAGACGAATTGGGACATCGCGTGTTTGTTCGATGTGCTGGAGCATTTCCAGGACATCAATGATCTGTTCCGCATTCCGGCAACGTACTATTATCTGTCGTTTCCGGAGACGCCGGACGATGATGCATTGGATATGATTGGCGGGCTGGCGAACTGGAAACACTATAAGCCGAATGAACACATCTGGTGCTTGAACCGCATGGGCATTTGTGAATGGCTGGAGGACAAGGGATACGCAGTGCTGCAGGCTGAGTATCCGGAAGATGTCATTCGGACACGGTGGTGTCCTGATGTTCCGAACATTGCATCTGTACTGGCACGTAAACAAGAGGTTTGATATGACGCAACAGACACAAGAGTGGGCCGTGCCTATGCGAAAGGAAGCGCTCGGTCCCGTGGGAAATCCGGATTCTCCTTGGTGGGGTGTCGCGGGCGCTGGACTAGGCGGTCTGGCAGGAGCTGCGATGACAAGGAGCTGGTGGGGACCTGTTCTCGGTATTCTGGTTGGCTGGATGCTGGGAGGAAAAGCGCCGAAGTGGTGGAATACCTGGTGGCAGGAAAACAACATTACTCCAAGAAATCCACGTACCGGTGAGACAATTCAGCCGCAGCAGCCGGACGTTAATCCGGAAGGTGTGAATCCGACTGTGGAAGGTGTGCGCAATCCAGACACAGCGCCGACTGCAGAGATGAACACAGATCGGCAGCAACTGGAGGAAGAGGGCGTACAGGAGCAGCTGCGGCAGGCACAGGAAGAAGCGCTTGCTCAGCAACAAGTGCCGGAGGTCGTCTCTCCCGATCAATGGGAGCAGCAGATGATCGAGGAAGCGGATATGAGTCGGATGAATCAGATTCTGGAGCAGCAGGAACAGGCGCGTCAACAAGCCGCGCTGCAACCGCGCGTCGTACGGATGTCCGACGTTCCTCCGCAGTTCCGTCCCAATCAGCCGGCAGCAGAGCCTGTGATTCCGTCTCAGCAGGCGGAACAGACGGCGTTTCAACGGTTTCGTGAACCAACGCCGCAGGAACTTCAGAATATGTATACGCCGCAGGAAATCGAAGCATTTACAGCACAGCAAGGTCCGCTGTATTTCAGCACGAATCCGCAGCTTGATATGTATCAGCAGAGTGCAGTGCAGCAGATGCGTGGAACATTGGCAGCTGAGCAGCGACGTAGCGATCAGGCGCAATATCAAAATAAACAGCAGATGCAGCAACCTGGTTTTATATGGAATCAGGTGCAAGATGCTGCGCACGCCGCCGATCAACAGAAGCCGTTGTCGCGTGCATTTCAATCGTCTATGTTCTCACTGGAACAATTGCCGTGGAATCAGACGCAACGTCGGATCGAAGATAGGAATACACAGCAGGATCTGATGTCGAGCAGTCCTGCGGATGCTGTTCGCAATCGAAATCGTAACTTGATAGGAGGACGATAAGATGGCAGAGAAACTGGAAGCCGTGGAAAACAAGCAACGTAAGCGCAATGAAGCTGCAAAGTATTATCCTGTGTTGATGGAGGTAAACGGTGAGCCTGTGTGGTTCATGTTTACACACAGTCAATTGAAAGTTGCGGCAGCTCGTGCAGATCGAAATCCTGAGGATATTCCGACTGTGACGGATTCACTGATCGGAAAACTGATTAATTGGTTTAAATAAAAAGGAAGTTGGTACTATGGAAGGAAACAAATTTTTGGAAGGGATCGACATCAAACCGCTCCAAAAATCAGCATCTGCGGTTGTAGATCAAACGATTCAGAAGGAGGCGAGTGCTGCAGAAGTCTGGACGACTTTGTGCAAAGTGGCGAACGACGGCGCACAGTCTGCGGTGGTGGAGTGGACCAAGCAGAACCCGGAACTGGCTCCGATCGCACTCGGAAAACTGATGGGACATATCGCTTCCAATCAGTAACGTCGTTTCCGCCGATTATTTGTAACCGGCATCTCTTACGCCTATAGTAGTGTCAGACAGCAACTAATCTACATTACTATAGGCGTATATCATTATGACAGATGAAATCAAAGACGCGGTATCCGAACTCGTGGAGAAAGGGCTTAGCGGACAAAAGAAGAGTGTGCCTACCATCATAGTAAGTGTGATCAGTATTACGATGCTGTTGATGCTTACAATCAACACGTATTTCGTGAAAGCGTGGATGGAGCGCGTGGAGGTTCACGGTATCGACTCGCAAAAGCAGATGCAATCCATTGTACAGGATATCAAGTCCATTGAGCTGAAGCTGACAGTATTGAACAGCACGTTGGTGGACCGTACAGAAGTGCGTCGTATGATTCTGGAGCAAACCGTCCCGCATATTCAAGAGGCGATTCGGGCGCACGAGAAGGAATTCCATCTGAAATAGTGATGACAGCGAGCACATAAAAAGGGGAAGAGCTTAACAGCCCTTCCCCTTTCTCGTTATTTTTCTGCGGCTTCTTCGTGATATCGATCCGCGATTACGGTAAGCCGATGTTCCTGCAACAGCTTTTCGAAGTTGCAGTAGATGTCCTCCGCGATTTCCTGAATCAGCGATTCCTCCTTCCGCAACAGCATACGAAGCATACAGCAGATATCCTCGGTCATGAATATCGTGCGAATCAACTCTTCCTTATCGCACTTAGGTGTGCGAAGTCTGATGATCTGTTGACAGAGTTCCGCTGACTTGTCTGCCGCCCATTGTTTGAATTCAGTGAAGTCATAGTGCTCAAATGCACGCTCGACCAGTTGCGTACGACGTTGTGCACACGATCCCTGTCCGGTCTGCTTTGCAGCCGGTTGTTCTACTTGATGCAGTTCTTTCATTATTTCATCCCTCCCATCATACTGCCGAGCAGATTCTGAATGCCACCGGCACCTCCCATCTGTCCCAGCATCGGTGCAAGCTGAGACAGAATATTCTGTGGATTGCCGCCCGCTTTCAGGAATGTGCCCATCGTACCGATTGCAACGTCCGCCAGCTTGTCGATATCCGCATCGCCGCTTTTGGTGATCGCGTATTTCGGTTTTCCGTCAATTTTTGTAATTTCAATGATTGCACTTGCCATACTTTTTGATTCCTTTTGTTATAGGTGCAGTGGTTGGAAATTAAATGTGCCTTGGTTGGCAGCTTCTAATCGCGCAGCTCTCAATTCTTCTTGCAGTTTTTGGATTCGCTGTTCCGCGTTTTGTGTGTCCTGTGTGACAGACGGTACGGTGGATCCGGAGCTGACCGGAGGAATGGACGGCGTTGTCGTAGTTTCTGTCGTCGGTGCTGTCGGTGTATTGGATTCTGTTGTAGGAACTGATGTACCGGCGTCTTCTAAATCGGCGAATTTAGATTCCGGCTGACTCTGCTTTTCCGTTTCAGTTTCTTCCGTTGGTTCCGGTTGTGACTGTGCGTCCGATTGTTCTTGTGGTACTGTAATCACAGTCGTAGTAGGTGATTCCCCGTATACGCGCTTGATTTCGCGGGAGATTCCCTCCATCAGGTCTGCCAGTTTAATTAAATCCAGATCCATGTTAAATTCCTTTAATCGTTCCGATTAATGTTTCCGGCGTTGTATTCAACCGTTGTGCCAACCGTTCAGCCACTTCCCAGCGACGAACCCCATAAATTTTCCAATAGTTGACTTGTTGCCGCGTGACACCACATCGGAGCGCCATGTCGCGATCCGATTTCCCCAGTTTGGTTTGAAACAGCTCAAATCTGCTTTTCATAGCGATCCTTTCCTCCTTATTTTCGATATTAGCATCTGCAATACTACTGTTGCAAACGGACGCAAAACTACTTTTGCGATTTCAGAGCGATAGCGAAGATTTGTCTATGGTAGTGAATAGAGGGCAAGACGTTGCATTGACTGTCTTGCGTCACAATCACAAATCATAAACAATGAGGTACTTCATGATGGAAATGAGTGATCATCCTGTAACCAAGCAATATTTCGACTTTGCGGATCGGATGCCATACGGCGGGTATGGCGATGGCTTTGGCGGCGGCGCATGGTGGATCTTCGCGATTCTGGTGCTGTTCCTTTGGGGTGGTAACGGCTTCGGCAACCGCAACGGTGCCGGCGCGGTGGCAGCGGATCTGGGTGTTACCACGGCAGAAAATGCGGCAGAAACTCGCGCCGGCCTGAATTATCTGGGTCAATCGCAGGCGGCTCAAAGCAATACGCTCGGTCAGATCAAGGACAACATGTCCGCAGGATTTGCCGGTGTCCAGCAGTCGCTGTGCCAAGGCTTCTCCGGTATCAACACCAATCTGCAGAATGGCTTCTACGGTCTGAACACCTCGATCCTGAACAGCAAATTTGAGCTTGCGCAGGCGATCGACCGTTGTTGCTGCAATACTCAGCAGAGCATTGCCGCACTGGGCGCTGCGATGGATCGCAATACCTGCGCGATCATCAACTCCGGCAAGGACAATACACAGGCGATCCTGAATGCGCTCTGCAACCATTGGCAGGAGCAGGCCACACGCAAGATCACCAATCTGGAGTGTGAGGTCCGGGAACAGCGCATCCTTTCTGCCATTGCGGCAAAAAACGCATAACGCCGTCGAGCAGTTCCTCTGGCGGCTCAGATGAATCCTCTTCTGCCGTTCCGAACACGGTTCAGACGGCAGGATTGTTTTCCGAAGTAGCTCCGCTGGTTGAGTCGGCCGCAACATCGGTCGAACAGCCCGCGAGTGGGAACACCGGAAAGAAAAAGGGAGCGCTGGCATCGGTGGTCACAGCGCTGGGAGTTGGTTCGGGACTACTGACATCCATGATTCCTGTATAGGGCTACCGGGAGCATCCCACCTTCGGGTGGGATGCTTTTTTATTCTTTCGTAATATATCCACGGCGTGCACAAATCAATAACAGGCGAAGTCTGCTTTCTTCTGACAGATATGATAGCGCACGGGTGAACACGAAGTCCTTATCGTATTCCGTAGGGCGAAATCTCAATTTCGTACGTTTCGATAGTTGCTGAAATAACTTGCGTACCAGCAGTTCTTCAGGAGATGTCCCATTGACTTTTCGACGACCGGATGTTCTCATCAGTTGAATGCAGATACGTGGAGTGTTTTGTGGTTTGAAAACTCATTGGCACCGATGATTCGTTCTTCCGATTGAACAGGTCCGTATACGTTGCCGTCCCGTGTTGTATGGAACTGCTCTGTCGGTGGGTAGTACGTTGTGATCGTATGTGTTTGACAACCTGTTATTGTTGTCAGTAGAATAGCAACGACAAGAAGTATAATTTGTGCGGAGTTCATACAGGGATCACGTCTCCTATGTGAATTGAAAGTTGGTGTCGGTACTATTATATTGTCATAAGTTATCACGTTTACAAATGAAAGGAATAGGCATTATGGCGAACGAACAGAAACCGCATCAGTATCAACCGAAGCTGAATGCGGATGCATTGATCCTCGGCTATCTGGGCAAGAGCCCGGAACCTGTTGCCTTTGCGAAAGGATATCTGGCTGCACAGCCTAAGTAATGAGGTGACAGTTTATGGCACCACGAATTCAATACAACGACCAAGGTCTGATCTCGCAAGGTCCCGTTCGTCTGATGTATCCACGCCCTGTCACACCGCTGGAACAGGCGCGATTCCAGCAACGCACGGGTATGGAATACCCCGTGTTGAATTCGTGGGCTCAGCAGCAATTCGGCTATCCGCTCAGTCCTGCTGGTTCTACCGCAGCTCCTGTGTATCAAGGCGGATTGTTTCCGGCGCATCTGCAGAGTGCTTTGAATGCGTATCGACGATTGCAACAGACAAATGAAAGTTCTCCAGTGGCTTCTTACGGCACTAAACTGCACAGTGCGCTGGGTCTCTGGGGTCTTGCGCAAATGCCCTTACGCACTTGGGGACCAGCGGCAGCAAGAGCTACCGTGTCTGGGGCTCCGCTGGTGTCTGCAACGGCAAGGGCGCTGACTGCTGCTGGTCCCGCCTCCCGCAGTTTTCAGTTTCTTCCGCGTGGTTTTGCTCCCGGCGTAGGAGCGCTTGGCGCTGGGTTGGTGCATGGCGCTGAATGGATGAAGACACCTCATCAGATTGCGGCAGAACAGCGACAGCGGGAACAAGCCGTACGTAATTCGTTCCAAGGAAATACAACGGCGGCAAGGCTTGGACGGGTGTTGTACAATCTGGGGGATCAAGCTGACCGTGCATCGGATGCAGTTGGTACAGTAGGTGGTGCAGTCACTGGAAATCCATGGTTGTTTCTGCTGTCAAACGGATCTACATCTGCGATGGGCCGTTCCTATGCGAACGCACTGAGCAATAAGGGGAATAATGAAGAACAGCGTATTCGGAATTCGATCTGGAATGCGATGCCGTGGTATGAGAAGCTGGGCGGTGGAAGTGTGTCTGAACAATTGGAGCCGGCAGTTTATGCATCGTATGTTAGTCGAGGCACGTTCAATCCGGAGCTGTATCGATCCTGGTATGCGGCGCAGCAATCCCGTGGGCTGAATCGTAAAGAGATCATGAAAGCGCGTGAGGATCTGGTAAAACGGAATCCTCTCTACTTTGAATCTGGTATTTCTGATGCGGATCGGACGAGATCTTCATCTGAGTTGTATCGGCAGGCAATGAAACGAGAACCGAAATAATTTGGAGAAAGGGTACGATTATGTCAGCGACATACGATCGGAGACGGCAGAACGAATTGATTATGCGTTCGAAGAGTGCTTACTTAAAACGGCATTATGGGGACAATATCCGCATCGTCGAAGACGCCAAAGAAACAAAAGAGGCGTTGAATCATGCGATCCTCCCCGTACCCGGACATTTGGCCACTGCCAACAAAGTACCGCTTCCTGCGTTGCGCGCTGAGCGGACGACGCATGACAATACCGGTAATCTGGTATCGAAATCTGCCGGACGACAGTTTTCGATCGAGCAGTCCGGATTTGTTGATTACAATGAGCTGTTGGAATCAGACATCGGTGGATTCAGTAAAAAAGCCGGACTTCCAGCACAAGCGGCAGCTTCACCTGCACAGAGCGTTGTGAATACAACTTTTGATATGTCGTCTCCGGACGAGAATGATATCTCAATTCTGGATGTGCTGGAGGATTGACCATGTTGCGCAAGACATCCAATGATATTCGATGTCAACTCTGCGGTGCGCCCGCAGTAAAACGAATTTGTGAGATTCCGGTCTGCGCAAAGTGCGCGACGGAGAAAGAGGCTTATATTCGTCAGATGACGAAATTTGAGGAACCATAATGAACAATGCTGCTCGTCCATACTCGTTAGAGGGTGCGCCGAATCAATATGCACAGATGCTGGCGCAACCACTGTGGGATAGCTATTCCAATAAGCTGTATCCCGTCACGCTGCGTGACGCTATGATGTGGGCGATTTGGCTACGATCGAGACATGGTGACTTCACTGCTGCGATTTTGCGTGCGATTGCATATTTTCTGAACGGTGTGGATATCGTCGGAGATCTGGAAGATTCTGATAGTCGGGATCACTTCCAGACACAGCTGATGATGAAGCATAAAATTGAACAGAAGATTCTTGCAGTCGGGTTGGATCTCCAATTCTATGGTAACAGTTTTTCAACGGCGATGCTTCCGATTACGCGGACATTGAAATGCCCGCGTTGCGGTACATTCCGATATCTGCGAAAGCTGCGTCGGGGTCGGGATTATGATTTCAATAAAGGGGAGTTCACGACCGTTTGTCCCAGTTGCAAGTATAATGGGGTTCATCCATACGTTGATTATGTGGATCGTGCGTCCGCGCAACCATTGAATGTGATCAACTGGAACCCGCTTCACATCGATATTGACTTCTGTGCGTTGACCGACGCTGAGAAAATTACGTATACGCCATCGAAGGCGGATCGGGATTTCATCGACAATGTCGCGCAATCGGTTGCACTTGAAACACTGCCGAAGCTCCTGCTGGATGCTACGGTGAACGAGTCTGCGATTGAGTTTAACGGAGATTCCTGCCTGCATCTGGCTGCGACATCGGATGCGATGAACAAACAAACGATGAAAGGGTGGGGACTGCCCCGATTTCTGACCTCATTCAAATACATCATTCAGTTGATGCTGTTGGAGCGTCAGACGGAAGCAGTCGTCAAAGATTTTATGCTACCGATCCGTCTGCTGTTCCCGGATCCCGCGACAACGGCAAGAGGCTCGGACCTGACATCTGGAGCTGTTCATAACATCAATTTAGGATATTTGCGGTCTGTGATCGACCGATCCTTACGTTCGCAGGCACTACACCAGTCCAGTTGGCAGATGATTCCGACAGCCGTACAGCAGCTGACACTGGGCGGGGACGGCAAGGCGATTGTTCCTGTTGACATGTTGCAGTATACCAAGGAACAGTTGTTGGATACGCTCTGTGTTCCTGTCGAGTTCTACAAATCTTCTCTGCTGAGCAGTCAGGCGCTTCCGATGTCGCTGCGGACATTTGAACAGAGCTGGTCGCGGGAGATCGAGCCGCTGGACGATTATTTGAATTGGTATTTAACGAAATGTCAACAGCTGCTGGGATGGCCTCACTTGGAAGGAGCGCTGATGCGGCAGAGCGTTGTATTCGATCCTGCCCGTATTAGCGCGATGACGGAACTGTACCAGAATAAGCGGTTGACGGAAGCGACATACATGCGGGCAATGCGGATCGATCCGAAGATGGAGGCACGTCTGCGGGTGGAAGAAGCTGTCGCGATGGCGAAGGAGCAACAGGAGATCAGCAACCGTCTGCAAAAAGCCGGATTCCTGGATGCTATGATGAACATGCCCAATCAACAGGCAATGGATCAGGCGGCAATGAATGCGCAGGGCGGTGATCCTGCTGCGCAGGGAGGCGTTTCCGCAGGGATGGAAGCAGCTCCTCCAGGTGGTGCCCAGCCAATGGGTGGCGTACCGGTTGCATCGCCGATGACAGGTGATCCGATTACCGATATCCAGAATTTAATGTCGGTGAAAGCGCCTCAGGGGATTTCGATGGAACAGGTACAGGCAGACGCGCAGGTCGTTGCGCAGATTTTGATGAAAACTCCGGTTGGTGCACCTCGACAGCAGATCTATACGATGGTGAAGCAGCTGAATCCGACACTGTATGATGTTGCGAAGTCCGCATTGGAGCGTTTTGACAATCAAGCCAGACAGCAGGGTTTGGAAATGGCAAGACAACAGGGGTGATGGTATGAAATGGAATAAAACTGCAACATTGTCCAAACAGGCATACGCCGGCACGATTTCCGGATACAACTGGCCTGAACGTCATACAACCGATGGTGTGGAACACGGTGAGGATAAGACCAACGAAGCATTGATCGTGGGAAATAAGCCGACTGCCACATATACTGGAAGCACAGTTCCAGGTGTCGCAGGTACACCATTGACAAGTCCTCCGAAGAAACCGGACTCCGGGACGGAAGCTCCAGTCAGCGTGTTTGTCGGCGTCGCGCCTGAAGACATTCTGACGAAAAAAGCAGCAGCAAAGGTGAAGCCTCCTAAACTGCCGAAAGCGCCGGAAATTCCTACGGTGAAACCGGACGACAATTGGGTGAAGGATGCATTGAACCGGCCTGCCACTGGGAGTAACGATCCGCTGGTTCCTGCATTTACGATGGCGAAATATCGAGGAGCGGGTTCCGGATTTTTGAATAAACTTCCGCTGGATCGGTTTGATAATGCGATTCGTACAATTACGGTGAATCCACTGGGTAAGGCACTGTTGACGGGCGGTGCGCTCGGTCTTGGCGCATACGCTGCAGCACCTGCGTTGATGCGTATGTACGGCGCTACGACCGGACAGCCGGTGGCGGATGAGTATGGCAATCCGATGCCAATGCATCCGAAGGATCGTTTGATGTTTGCGACTGCACTCGGGTTGTTGGGAGCAGGTGGCAGTGCAGCATTGTCCTGGGATAAAAATCGACCATTCGGTGGATTGTTGCGATATCAGCCGAAACAAGTGCGTCCTATGTTGCGTAAAACAGAATCAGCATTGTCCCGCAGTGATGTGATTCCGATGAGTATGGCGAAAGAAGGAATTCTAACCAATCAGAATCTATCGCTGGAAATGAAGGCCAATGCTTTGGGTTTGCTGAACGCAATACCGGCGACCGGGAATCAACCGATCTCCGGTGCGGATATCGTCGGTGCGGCGGTGTCGACAGGAGCGTCTGCTGCGGCAGGAGCTGCGATCGGTTTTCTGACCGCAGCGGCACTGGGACTTCCCAGCCCGACAAAAGCGGCAGCAGTCACCGGGATCGGAAATGCATTATTACATAATTTGTGAGGGATGACAAATGACATATCGAGAAAAATTGGATTCGATTCGGATGCGAAAGGTCGCAGCTGTCGGTGATACGCTGAAACCCGTCGTCAACACGGTACGGGAAGGAGTTATCGGCGGTGTGAACCTGATGCACGTGCTCGCCCCGATGTTGGGAATCGGCGCAGGATATGGGCTGTCACGCATGACCAGCCCGGAGCACATCACGGAGAATGCGGATAAGGAGCTGTACTCCAGTGCGCTGTCGACGGAAATCGCGTCGTTGCAGAGGCAGCTGGATTCAATGAAACAGGAAGAACAGCAGTCTGTAACCAGACCGAAACATGATCAGTTCGTATGAGTCCTCTTGATATTTCATTAAGGCCTATTCCATCTGCCGCATTGGACCGCATGTACCGGCAAGGACGGCTTGGCGAGACGCATGAGGGTCGTCCGTTCCTGAGTGATGCGGAATTAGCAGTGCCGGAAGACGTTCGTACCGTGATGGCAGGACGCTGTGAGTGCTTTGATCTGTCGAACGCAGATGATCGGATCAAATACGGAGATCTGCGGGCGCAGATAGCGGCAGGTACACGGATTCAGTTGGTGTGGGAGGAACGCATGAAGCTGGATGCCGGGCAACTGCTGGTATACATTACGTATTTGGATTTGGCAGACGTAACAAAAACGACAAACATTGAGGGATAGCATGCAAAAGAAAGCAGAATTCAAGCCGGCATGGCATCAGTTGCAGCTGTTGAATCCGGCATTGACATTGGTGGGATCGGACCGTGCGACGGTCGGACTTCCGCAATTGGCGGACAATCCGCGTACAAATCTGATGCTGTGGAATAGCCTCGGATCTCTGGCTGCCGGATTGACGCTTGGAGGACTGATCAAAGGTATTACCGGCGCAGATCAGGCGAATTGGTGGCGGAAACATAGAAACGCGGCAGAAGCGGACAAGGTCAATGCGATTCAGCCATTGTCGCATCCGGATACGGATCTGACAGATACGGAGCAGCGTGAAAAACGGCGTGTGCGGGAATTGCAGAAACAGAGCAATTCGCCCGTGCAGGAGCCGCCGGAGCGCGGACCGAACATTTTGCAGCGGTATTTGACGAATGTTACACGATCTGCGCTGCCGCTTGCTGCCGGTGGCCTTGGACTGTGGTTTGGAACACAGGCCGTGTCCAATCAGTTGCAGGAGTCCAGAGAAGAGGCATTGGATCGGGAGATTGCAGCCAAACGCAATCAACTGGATTCGTTGCATCGCCAGATTCTGGATATGCGGTTACGTGGAAGGAATGTAAAAACGGCAGTACCGAAACAAGCATCTTCATTAGCGGATGACATAACTGCGGCAGTTACGGCTCCTGTCCGTGTTTTGACGGATGATGCCAGTACGGCGTACCATGGTATCAAAGGGGAGCTTCGCGACATCAAAGAATCGCTGTTTGGTCGCTCTCCGAGGAGTGGGACAGATGCCAGCCGGGGTGCGATTGGGACACTCGCAGATATTCCGTCGCTGAGTGCCGGTGCGCTCGCGCTGCTTGGCGCATATACAACATATCAGTTTGCAAAGCGTCGGGATGAGAATCGGGCAAAGTTGAAGCAGATGCAGTCCCTGGCTGCGACGAACATGACGCATATGGTGCCGCGCCTTCAGTTAGAGCTGGATGCGGACAACAATGTGAAAGTGAGCGGAAACTAGTCCAGCGACTGACAACAATCGAGCTATTCGCTTATCTAGCGTGTTATTTCAAAAATAACGCGCTTTTTGTGTTGACAAAAAACAGGTCGTATGCTATGTTACCCAGCAGGTTTGCTGGCCAATTCACCTTTAACAAAGGACAGTACACATGGATACACCTGCTGCTTTCGATCCTGCTGATTTGGGAACTCCGCTGAACTCCGCTCCTACCCTGACTAATTTTGCACAGACACGTTACAACATGCTTGCGCAACGACCTGCGCGAACATCGACAAAACTGCCTTATATGACATATGAACAGATCGCATCGGATCAGGACGTATACGACCCGACCGACTTCAAGACGGTCGGTGAACGTATTCGGGAGAATGTAAGACAGGCTGTGTTGAGTCGATTTCCGTTGTCGAATGATCAGTATACGCTTCGTATTGAAAATTTGGCGTATGAAAAACCAAAACGTCAGCATTTGCGGGATGAAAAAGAGGCGATTCTGAATAATGCATCGCTCGGTGACCGTTTGCGCGGTGATTGGGTACTGATTGACAATGCGACGGGAAAGGAATTGCAACGTAAAACGGCAACGTTGATGAACGTTCCTCGTATGACTGAACGAGGAACGTTTATTCGTAATGGATCGGAATTGGCATTGAAGCACATGTTTCGACTCCGTCCGGGTGTGTATGCGAGAATCAAAGACAACGGCATCATCGCAGCACACATCAATCCTGCGCAGACAACGGGAAGACAGATGTCGATGGAGCTTGATCCGGAAACCGGTGTTCTGTATATGACACGCGGTACGCGTATGTATGGCGTTCTTCCGATGTTGCGTGCAGCCGGTGTGTCAGAGGATGCGATCCGAACCGCGTGGGGCGACGAGTTGTATCAGATGAATCTGGGTAAGTACGGCAGACTGATGGATGAGTCTGACGGAAACAAGAGAGCTGTTACAACGATGAATGAGTATCGGGATCTCTGGAACAACGAAATCAGTAAAACATTGCTGGATCCGGAGACAACAAAGAGTACACTGGGTGTGGCCTATGACCGTATTACACCGGATACGCTGCTGCAGACGAGTAAAAAGATCCTGAAGATCGCAAGAGAGGCGGATACGCTGGATCTGGACGACCGTGATGGTTTGCAGTTCCAGAAAGTATTGGGACCGGCGGATTATATTGCGGAGCGTATTGTACGGGATGGTGGGGGTGTTCTTCGAACACTGTTCAATCGTATTTCGCGGAAAGGGACTTTGGATGATGTAGAGCCTGGCGAGTTTCAGCCGCACATAGATTCTGTATTCATGGAAGGGAAGCATGCCGGTTATATCGAAGGCAGTTCTCCGATGGAATCTCTCGACTTTAATACCGGCGTATCTCGATTGGGTGAAGGGGGGATCGGAGACACACGAGCTGCACCGGCGGAGAGTCGCGGCGTTCAGGACAGTTTTGCCGGATTTATCGATCCGATTCGCTGTTTTGCTGTGGGGCATACCGTTTTAATTCGGGAACCTGACGGTGTAGAGCGCTGGAAACCGTTGGAAACCGTTACGATGGATGATCTCGTCGGCTGCTGGATCGATGACGTACTGCAGTTCCGAAAGCCGTTGGAGATCCATCAGTATCCGTATGACGGAGAACTGATCCTGTTTGACAATGGGACATCTGCCTGCTTTGTAACACCGAATCACCGGATGCATGTCATTTATGCGTCAGCAATGGATCGCGGACTGCTGGATCTGGCGACCGAAATCGGCACGGATGATCAAGGTATTGTATCACACTTCGTTGTGCGTGCAGACGAGCTGCTGGATAGCAAGACAGTTGTGCTCGCATCATTGACAGTAGATAATACACTGACTGCATCGTTGTTTCATCAAAGTGAAATTCAACGCGTTCCCTACAACGGGTTCGTGTACTGTCTGTCAGTCCCCGGCGAGCGGTTGTTCGTCAAGTATCAAGAATCATCTAATATTCTTTCTATGAATAGTCCGGAAAGTCTCAAGGTTGGACTTGACGTATACCTGACACACGGTGCACTGAAGGACAGCAAAGGGAATCTCTATACGCGGATGCGTACAAAAGACGGATCTGTCAATTACGTCGATATGACGACCGCTGCAAATGCGATTGTTGCAACGCCTGAATTTTACGATCCGAAAGCAGATCCGAACGAACGGATTCCTGCGTTTTTCCATGGAAAGGGCATTGAGTACGTTCCAAGAAAAGACGTTGACTTCTATCTGGCATCATCTAACAATATGATGAGCACTGGTGCTGGGATGATCCCGTTAATTGGCGGTATTCGAAGCAATCGCACGTTAATGGGCTCTAAGTACCCGCTTCAGGCACTTCCATTGAAACATCGGCAAGCTCCCGGCGTGCAGCGCCTGTTGACGCTGCCGGACGGTACGCAAACGACAACGGAAAAATACATCGGCAAATACCTGGGGGCGAAATTCGCCCCGGTAAACGGTACGATTCTCAGCGTAGAGCCTGATAGCATTGTGATGCGGGGGACTGACGGAAAGAAGTATGAGATTGACCTATATCACAATTTTCCCGCAAATCAGAAAGGCTATATCACGAATCATCCTGTCGTACAGCCCGGACAGAAGGTGAAAGCCAACGAAATCCTTGCACCTTCAAACTATACGGATGAGAATGGAGTGGCGGCACTCGGTACGAATCTGCGTGTCGCGTTTCGGAACGGCAGAAATGCCGGTACGTTCGAAGATGCGATTCGCATCTCGGATGAAGCAGCCGAGCTTCTCGGATCAGAGCAGATGTATAAAACGCGAGGTGACGTGACATCTGATATTGAATACGGAAAGCAGAAATACCTGTCACTGTTCCGCAGCAATGAGTTTACACGTGAGCAGCTGGATCAGCTGGGAGACGATGGTGTTGTGAAAGTCGGTACCGTATTGAAGAAAGGCGATCCTATTATGATGGGTGTACAGCACAAAGATCAATCTACCCGTGGGATCGCACGCAATGCGGCGACTCCGTACCTGTCCGTCTGGGAACATGACTATCCGGGAACTGTGATGGATGTCGCGCGCGGTCGTAAGCATCTGACGGTATATACACAGGCGTATACCCCGATGCAGGTCGGGGATAAAATGTGTTATGACGAAGAGACTCAGATTTTTACCGACAGAGGTTGGTTGTATTTCAAGGATCTTCGAGGGGATGACCGTGTTCTGACGTTGAATCCACAGTCCGGGGAGTCGTATCTGATTAACTTTGTCCGTGCGTATCAATACGCATACAAAGGAAAGATGTATTCCTTGCAGACGCCTGATCTGGACATTCTTGTAACACCGAACCATCGACATCTGGTTGCGCGGAACTGTGACTGTACGTACATGCGGTTGATGTTCTCGACCGAGATTTTCGGAAAGTGTGTATATCATTTGACGAATGTCCGCGTAGAGGATGAGAACAGCTATAAATGCTCGAAGGTCGAAGGTGCTGTAGAAGAATGGGTGGATTATGACGGTATGATCTATTGTGTCGAAGTACCGTATACCCATACCGTATTTGTTCGCAGGAACGGTAAGACGGTGTGGAGCGGAAACAGCTCCCGGTATGGATCGAAAGGAACGGTAAGCTGCTACGATGAAGACACGACGGTCTTCACGGACCAGGGATTCAAACCGTTCAGTCAACTTCGAGTTGAGGATAAGGTCGCGGTGTTGGATCCGGTGTCGAACACTTTCCAGTTTGAACATCCAAGTGCCATTCATTCCGGACCATACAAAGGTCTGATGTACGGATATCGGGATCGTAATCTGGACTGGCTTGTGACGCCGACTCACGATATGTGGTGTAAACGCGCACACCGGAATCACAAAGGGGACACTACGTATCAGGAATTCGGACGGGTCAACGTACAGACGGTGCAGGGATACGCATGGTTGCACCCGGTAGCGGCTCCGCATCGTGATCTTGCGCATCAGACAGCGCGCGCTAAAGAATTGCTGGATACGATTCGGCGGGATCCGGTCACAGAAGTACGTAGCGTTGCGGAAGCACGACAGCGCGCGTGCATTCGATATGGATTGCACGCGATCATTGAACAGGAGCAGCAGTATTCCCGTACGCTGTTTCGACTCCGTGTTTCGGATTGTCGTACCGCGCAGTCAAAGCAGCGTGCAAGGGAAGATGGATACTATACAAAAGAATATGACGGATTTGTCTATTGTTGTACCGTATCGACCGGGATTCTGCTGGTTGCCCGGAACGGAAAACCGATGTGGTGCGGGAACTCAATCGTTCCGAAAGAGGAAATGCTGCGGGATTCGCAGGGTCGTCCAGTTCATATTGAACTCAGCCCTCTGGGAACAACAAGCCGGCTGAATACCGCGTTACTGGCAGATGCCAATCTGGGAAAGATCGCGGAGAAAACAGGAAAACCGGTGATTCTTCCGGATTTTCTAACCGACGATACAATTCCGGATTTTGTAGAGAAGGAACTGAAGAAGCACGGTTTGACCGAAAGCGAGGATCTGTTCGATCCTGTGTCCGGTAAAACGGTGAAAGACGTAGCTACCGGTATCGTATTTCACTATAAGCTCAAGCACATGTCGGAATCGAAACAGGGTGCGCGGTCGACCGGGGAATATACAGCGGAAGACCTTCCGATGAAGGGCGGTAAGACAGGTGCTCGTCGACTCGGCAATATGGAGGTTTCTGCGCTGGCCGCACACGGCGCAGATCAGGTACTGCGGGATGCCAAGCTGATCCGGGGACAGCGAAACGATGAATTCTGGCGTTCTTTCCGGGATGGGATGACACCGACACCGCCGTCCTCACCGCTTGTCAACCAGAAATTCTTTGCGCATTTACGCGCTGCCGGCATTTCACTGGAAGAATACCCGGATCGGGTTCATATGTACGGCGCAACGGATCGGGACATTAAGAAGCTGACAGGAC
>ERZ779725.227-NODE-227-length-38636-cov-5.280527_pt1 | contig 38636 bp, 31 predicted proteins | sample MGYA00511890_ERZ779725 | MGnify/ENA primary metagenome ERZ779725 (study PRJEB29588, sample SAMEA2148549) | human gut metagenome | biome: human gut; feature: human-associated habitat; material: faeces | place: Denmark | collected 2008/2010 ...
TCTATCCTCCATTATCCATCCAGTTTCTTCTGCACATTGCCAAACATAAAAAATCCCGCATGAGCGGGATTTTTGTGTTTGTATTAAACAGAGAAGAGCAGTTTTGCGTAGTCCGGCATGGGCCAGTATTCGGATGAGGTGACAGATTCCGCTTCGTCTGCATAGGCGCGGAGCGCAGACATGTCACGGCATATGACGGAACGGAAATAAGCCGCTCTTTCGGATTCCGTATCGCCGTGATATGCGGACATATCGGATGAGAGCTTTTCGCATGCGGAATAAATCATTCCGAGAAGAGATGAGAGCTTTTTGCAAAGCGCCGTTTCCGCACTGACGTCAACATCACAGCCGATGTCGGTCTTGATTTTAACCGTTCCGGCAACTTCTTTTGAAAATGCCATAACGGCGGGGATTATCTGTTTTCTGGTCATTTCAAGCATTGTCAAAGCCTCTATGCCGACGGTTTTGCAATAGCTTTCGAGCATTATTTCATGGCGCGAGCGCACCTCTGTTTCTGTCAGCACGCCGTATTTTGTAAAGAGCGATATATTTTCAGGCGCAATGAGCCTTTCGACGGCGTCGGGCGTCGACGGAAGGTTATAAAGTCCGCGCTTTTCCGCTTCCTTTACCCATTCTGCGGAATAGTTGTTTCCGTTGAAAATAATGCGCTTATGAGTCTTTATTGTGTCTCTTATCAGGGAATGAAGCTCGGTATCAAAATTGCTTGCGGCTTCGAGCTTGCTTGCGAATTCGTCGAGCGTTTCGGCGACTATCGTGTTTATGACGGTGTTTGTGTCCGCTATCGACTGGCTTGACCCCGGTGAACGGAATTCAAACTTGTTTCCGGTGAAGGCAAAAGGAGAGGTGCGGTTTCTGTCCGTTGTGTCGCGTGGGAATTTCGGCAGGGTGTGGACGCCTACTCGCATGAGCGTGCGCTCTTTTTTGCTCATCGTGCTGTCATTTTCTATTGCCGAGAGGACTTCCGTAAGCTCCGTGCCGAGAAACATTGAAATTATCGCGGGAGGTGCTTCGTCCGCGCCGAGACGGTGATCGTTGCTTGCCGAAGCAACGGAAATACGGAGCAGCTCCTGATGAAGGTCGACCGCCTTTATAACCGCCGCAAGGAAGAGCAGAAATTGTGCGTTTTCCGCGGGAGTGTCGCCCGGTTCGAGCAGATTTGTGCCCGTATCGGTCGCCATTGACCAGTTATTGTGCTTTCCGGAGCCGTTTACGCCCGCAAAGGGCTTTTCATGGAGCAGGCAGGCGAGCCCGTGACGCGAGGCGACGTTTTTCATCGTTTCCATCATGAGCTGGTTGTTGTCCGTCGCTATATTTGACGTCGTGTAGAGCACGGCGACCTCATGCTGCGACGGGGCGACCTCGTTGTGCTCCGTTTTTGCGGGTATGCCGAGCTTCCAGAGCTCTTCGTTCAGCTCGCTCATAAACGCCTTTACGCGCGGCTTTATCGACCCGTAATAGTGGTCGTCGAGCTCCTGTCCCTTCGGCGGTTTTGCTCCGAAAAGCGTTCTCCCCGTGAAAACGAGGTCCTCGCGACGGTCAAAGAGCTTTTTGTCTATGAGGAAATATTCCTGCTCCGCGCCGACGGTCGTCACGACCTTTTTGACGCTGTCGTTTCCGAACAGCTTCATTATCCGCATTGCATGACGGTTTATGAGCTCCATCGAACGGAGGAGGGGCGTTTTCTTGTCGAGCGCCTCGCCGCCGTATGAACAGAACGCCGTCGGAATGCAGAGCGTATTTTCTTTTATGAAAGCATAAGAGGTTGCGTCCCATGCGGTATATCCGCGGGCTTCAAAGGTTGCGCGCAGACCGCCGGAGGGGAAGGACGACGCGTCCGATTCGCCTTTTATCAGCGCCTTGCCGGAGAATTCTTCAATGACGCCGCCGCCACGACCGAAGGAAATGAAGCTGTCATGCTTTTCGGCTGTGATACCGGTCATTGGCTGGAACCAATGCGTATAATGAGTTGCGCCGAGCTCTTCAGCCCATTTTCTCATTCCCTCCGCAACGTCATCCGCAATTTCCGGAGCGAGGCTTTTGCCCTCGTCCATTGTTTTTTTCAGTCGGAGATATACGTTTTCGGGCAGATATTTTTTCATCGCGCTGTCGCCGAAAACCATTGAACCGTAATTGTCAAGTATGTTCATGGGAACCCCTTATTTCTCTTACAATAATAAAAAATTATATAATATGTCAATGCCTTTGTCAATAAAAACGGGAAAAAGAAAAAAACAAAAACCGAAGTTTTTGTTTTTGTCCCGTTTTTATTTCATGTCCGATATATAGCTTCTTGTGGTCGAGAGTGCAAAGAATGCAATTCCGATCTCGCACATTTCAAGAACATTTATAACCGTGATTGAAGACTCCCAGAACGCATAAAGAATGAAAGTCGGCACGGCGTAAACGATTACAAGCATTGTGGTCGCAAGCGAGAAGAAGAAATAAAGCGAATTTACGGGGCGCTTGATGGAGAGTCTTGCTTCCAGAAGCATGAGAACCATGCAGCTTACCGCCGCTGTGTTCGCGAGGATTCTGTTGTAATCCGAATAGATATAGTCGGGGTCAAAATATGAAATGCAGACGAAAAGTATGCCCCAGACGGGAAGAAGCAACGCCATGTTGCTTTTTGAACGTCGTTTGCTGAGATTTACGGAGGCAGAGAAGAGGAAATACACCCCCGCGAAGAACATCAGTATCACGCAGAGGAGCATTGCCGCGCCGTAAAGCGGGGAGGCGGTTTTGTCTGATTTTATAATGCGATAGAATAATGAGAAAACGTCTCTTTTATAATATATGGTTGCGATTATGGGAGTGATTATAAAAGCCGCGCCGCAGAGTGCACAGCAGAAAACGGAAAAGAGGTTTCCCGTCGTTTCGCTGCGTTCGGATGGCGAAGTTTTCCGAAGGAGAAGAGAGACAACAAGCGCGAGTATAATCGCCGCAAACAAGAGCCAACCGAAAATATTTATATCCTTTTTCGCCCCGAGATCATACTCAAGGGAATAGGGATTGTAATATTTCTTCATGAAAATTATTCTGTATACCATCAGCGACAGCGACGATACAAGTGCAAAGGCGACCGTTCCCGCTGCAAGGCGTTTCTCTCGAATCAAAATATGCCTCCGGAAAATGACTTTTTGTAAAGAATATTATAACTTACGAATGTTAATAAAGTGTAATCAAACAATAAATTTTATTTATCGTTTTCCTTGTCTGTCGGCTCGGTTTTTATCTCCGTGAATTCTCCTTCAATCGTCTTTTTACCCAATGATTTTTTGATCGAACGGAACTTGCCCGAAACAACTGCCGTTGCGCAGAGATTTTCGATTGCCTCGATAATCAGCGAAACGCCGATTATTCTGACGACGAAATCCGCTGTCGCACCTGCGTTGAAAACGATTATAAATCCGAAAACAAGCCCGATGACCGAGAGAACAAGCACGCCGAGCCAGCCGTCTTCCGTTGCTTTCTTTATTTCAAACGAGGTGACCAGCTTCGATGCGCTGTCCGCGATCATCGCAATGCCGATTATGACAGGCAAAATGCTCTTGACAAAATCGGGGCTGGCGATGAGAATTATTCCGCATACAAGGCAGAACATGCCGAAAACAAGCCCTGTTGCCGACAAAATCGACGATGCGCCGCGGAAGAAAAACTTCATTATCATATATGCTCCGCATATGACAGCCGTCGCGCCGATTATCCGGCAGATGACGTCTATCGTCTGCGAAGGATAGATAAGAAGAATTACTCCGAGGATTATATAAATAACGGAAAGGATAATATATCCCCATTTTGCTTTTTTGATAAATTCCATAACAGCCTCCGTGAAAATTTTTTAATATTATATCACCTGTGTCGGCACTTGTCAAATAAAATCGGATATGTTATAATTCAAGCGGAAATTGAATCTTGAAAAAACGACGTTTTCAAGCGCTGCTTGCTGTTGTTTTTCTGTGCTTCGGTGTAAAATGGGCGTAGACCGAAAGGGAAAAAACAAAAGCAGGAGGAAAACAAAATGTTATTTTCAAAACCGAAAGAAAACAAAACGGAGGACGGGAAAATGTTTGATATGAGAAAGATAGGGAAGCGCATAGCGGAGCTGAGAAAATCAAAGAACATAACCCAGATGGCGCTTGCCGATATGATGGGAATCAGCTTTCAGGCGGTATCAAACTGGGAACGCGGCGAGAGTATGCCCGATATTTCAAAGCTCGGCGAGCTTTCGGAGATATTCGGGGTGTCAATCGACGATATTCTCTGCAACAAACGCGCGGCGGAAATTGTTGAAGAAATATCGGCGGGGGAGAAGCCTTCCGATATAACGCCCGAGGAGCTTACGGAAACAGTCCCGCTTATGGCGCCCAAGCAGGCAGAGGAGAGTATTAAAGAAAATAAGGAAAAAATGACGTTTTCTCAGCTTGCCTCGCTTGCACCTTATATGAATGGAGACGACCTGGGCGAAATTGCCGGGGAGCTTGCGAAAAACGGCGGCTCGCTTGAAGATATTGCCGCACTTGCGCCTTATATGGATGAAGACGATGTGGGCAAGGTCGTCAGAGAGCTGGTGAAAAACGGTGGCTCGCTTGAAGATATTGCCGCGCTTGCACCGTTTATGGATGATGACGATATAAAAGAGCTTGCAAAAGAAAAGCTGAAAAGCAGTGGTAAAATCGAGGACATCTCAGCATTTGTACCTTTTATGGATGAGGACGACATCGGCGAGATCATAAAACATATGATTTCAAAATGACGAAATAAACGAATAAAAACGGCGAAGATTCGGGAAAATACGAAAATTTTTCTGCAACCTTCGCCTTTTTGCTTAAAAAGTATTGACAAAATGTTTTTTACCGCATATAATAAAGCATTATTATTTGTTTCCGAGGTGAAAACTATGTCCAAATACGATCCTTATCAGAATATGCTGAAGGTGCTTGACAGCGCAGCGGACAAAATGGGAATAACGGCAGACGACTATGCGTTTCTGCGTTATCCCGAAAGAACAATAACTGTACACGTTCCCGTTAAAATGGATGACGGTCACACAAAGGTTTTTGAAGGCTATCGCGTTCAGTATTCGAGTGTTAGAGGACCGTATAAAGGCGGTATCCGATATCACAGAGATACCGACCTCGGAGAGGTTACTGCGCTTGCAGCCTGGATGAGCCTTAAGTGTGCCGTTGCGGGAATACCTTACGGCGGCGGCAAGGGAGGAATAACGGTCGATCCAAGGGCTCTTTCTGTCGGCGAGCTTGAACGTCTTACAAGGGGTTACACAAAGGCGATTGCTCCGGTTATTGGACCCGATATGGATATACCCGCACCGGACGTCAACACAAATTCGCAAACGATGGCATGGATACTTGACACATTCAATCTTCTCAGCGGCGGAAAGTCGCTTCCCGGCGTTGTAACAGGCAAGCCAACGGAGCTTGGCGGCTCGCTCGGAAGAAATGAATCAACGGGACGCGGCGTGCTTTTCGTTATGCGTGAGATGCTTAAAAAGTTCGGTAAAAGTCTTGCGGGCACAAAGGTTGCCGTTCAGGGAGCGGGAAATGTCGGCGGAATTGCCGCACAACTGCTTTGGAATGAGGGGTGCACGATAGTTGCGATTTCCGATTCGTCGGGGTCGATTTATTCCGAAAAGGGAATTGATATAAACAGATTTCTGGCATATAAAGCAGCGTCGACAAAAAACAAAGCGGCAGATTATGAGGAAGAGGGAATAGTTCATCTTCCTTGTGATGGCGTTCTGACCGTTCCTGCCGATGTGCTTGTTCCCGCCGCGCTTGAAAATTCAATAACGGAAGAAATCGCAAAGGACGTGAAGGCAAAGATAATCGTTGAAGGCGCAAACGGTCCGACAACAGCCGAAGCCGACGCCGTTCTTGAAGAAAAGGGAATAACGGTCGTTCCGGACATTCTTGCAAACTCCGGCGGCGTTATAGTTTCATATTTTGAATGGGTGCAGAATCTGCAGAATTATTACTGGGGCGAAGAAGAGGTTAATTCACGCCTTGAAACAACTATCGTCTCCGCTTTTGAGACTGTCTGGAAGTGCGCTGAAAAATACAAAACATCGCTCCGTCTCGGCGCATATATCACCGCCGTTGACCGCATTGTCACAACGAAAAAACTCAAGGGCTCCGCAATTTAATCATTGACAAAAAGAATTGCTTCCGCTATAATATTATGGCGGAAGCAGTTTTGCTTTTGATATTCGGGATGTAGGGTAACGGTCACCCGCTTGCTTTGGGAGCGTGTGACCGCCTCATGAGCCGACCGCCGAAAGCTCGCAAAAGCTCTTGTTTTCTCGCATTTCCTCTTATTTTCTCCGCCGAGAGGTTTGGCAAAAATCTTTTGACCACAGATTTGACCACTTACGGATTTGACCGCAAAAACTGAATATCGGGATGTAGGGTAACGGTCACCCACCAGTTTTGGGAACTGGCCCAAGCAGGTTCAACTCCTGTCATCCCGACCAAAAATCAGCCGAAAATGAGGTTTTTCACCCCACTTTCGGCTGATTTTTTGCTTATAATCGGCTTTTATCCACCACTTCGGCAAATTCGCCTGACGGCAGAAACGCGGCTTGTGCCATAGTTACAGCACAAGCCGCTTTCTTTTTTCGGAAGGCTTTTTCTTTGACTACCGCGGCGCAATTTTTACTCTGCGTTTTGTTCCAGCATTACGATGAGTTTCTTAAACGCATCTTCCTCTCTGATAAAATCAAATTGTCTGTTCTCCAATGCTTTTAATCTGAGATTGCAGGCGTTCCCTTTGTAATTCTTGGACGTATCCGCTTTTTTGTACTTCAATCTATTCACCATAGGTGCTGTATAATCCATATCCTTCAGATTCGCTTCAATAACCGCATAGCGGCAGCTCTCTGTCAAAGCGTCAAGCGTTTTTTGCGAATCGTGCATTTGTGCGTACTCAGAAGCTATCATAGAGTAAAAAAGCGACAGGTAAGACGCACAAAATCCTACGTTTCCGTCTGCATACAAACGCTCCATAATGTCAATCGCAAACCGAAATGCCTCGATTTTTTCCTTATGTGAAAAAGAAATTTTTGCTGTCATATGCAAAGCGGTTATTGCTGCTGTATGGATCAGAGAAGCTATATAGCTTTGGCACTCCCTAACTCCATCTTCGCCGTCTAAAATAGTCGCCCGGAGTTCCTCCCTTGTCACATAAAAACCGCCGCACATATCTGCATAATAAAGAGCTTTTTCCTTATCAATACCGTCATAGGTATGACACAGGCACTGAAGCGCGTTCGCTCTTTGTCCGGAATCTGTCGTCTTCCGTAAAAGTTTCTCTCCGAGTGAAATAATACGTTCTGCTTTGTCCTTTGGACACGGATAGACTGCATCTCTGTTTATCGCAAACATCAATCCTTCGATCACGCGGCAATCGTTCGGAAATTCCGCATACGCCTGTTCCCATAATTCAAGGTTCTTTTCGTTCTCACCGTTTTTTTGATAAATGGCGGCTTGCCGTTCATATTCAGCAATTGCTTCTTCCACTCTTACCTGATCCACGCACAAAAGCTCATCCACCGTTATGTCAAAATAAAATGCAATGCGCGGCAAGAGCGTAATATCGGGAAATCCTTCGCCGCGCTCCCATTTTCCGACCGATTGCGGTGTAATGCCAAGATGATTGGCAAGTGCTTCTTGTGTGATATTTTTCTGTAAGCGCAATGAACGCAGTTTGTCTTTCAAATTTATTTGCATATTGTGTTCCCACTTTCATTTAGATTGATAAGCGCTTATCTTGGTTACATTATACCATGCTTCACCATTGATATCAAGAACCGCAATGTTTATTTTCAGGCGCAATATACAACCCGCAGTTGTTTCGACCGCTTTTTCTTTGCCTACTGCACCGCAATTTTTAAGGGCTGACCGCCGTGGTCAGCCCTCGTTTTTTGCGTTTGCCTTGATTTCCGCAATCTCCTTTTTCATCTCCGCAATCAGCACCTTTAGCTTTTCCTCGCACTCCTCACGCGTGGTGGAGTAGAACAACATGGAAGATGACTGAACTGAACCCAAAGCGATAGACACGAAATAGAAAAGCATTTTTGTACAATGCTTTTTAAGTCTATCTTGCCATAGCCGCCGTCTATAAGCAACGCCGTTCGTTTCCGATAAGCAAATACATTTTAAAAGGACCGAACGCACCCCATTCCGAAATCCGATAGGTATTTTCCGCTAACTTTTTCACTGCCATTTCAGTCTACCATAAATTCATATTCGCCTGCCGTGAGCGTTTTTTCGCCGCTCGGTAAGACTACTTTTGCCGTTGTGTTGGCGGGGACGGAAATCATGTAAACCGTTTTGCCGCCCTCACGCCGCCAGTCGCTTTTGACTTTTCCGTAAACGCTTTTGTATTCGCATTTTGCAAATGTAAAGTGTCCGCCGACCTTTGGGGCTATCGTAAATTTATTTTCGCCCGACACCTGAATTCCGCACATTTCGGAAACGACCCATTCCAGAACCGCGCCCTTTGAATAGTGGTCGAGCGATGCAATACCGACCTGCGCCTGCGTTCCTTCCCAGCTTTCCCAAATCGTATTGGCGTTCATTTTCGGCATGAAGAGCCAGCCGGGCATCTGCTCGTTTTCGAGAAGCCTGTACGCATATTCCACGTCGATTTTTTCAAGAACGTATAGAATAAAAGGCGTGGACAAAAATCCCGTGCCGAGCCGCCAACCGTAGTGTTCGAGCGCGGTAATCAGGCGTTTTTGAGCAAATTCCCTTTGTTTTTCGTCCAAAAGCCCCATGTAAAGCGGTCGGACGAGTTTTGCCTGTCTGTCAGTATCGAGCGTAAATTCCGGACATTCTATCAGTTTGCCGTAGCCGATTTTCGCCTTTTCGGCGTATTCCGAAAAGCGTTTTTTATCGTCCTGCTTACCCAAACCTTCGGCTATTTCAGCCATTGTTTGTAACAGATAAACGATATATGCCGTTGTTTCTTCGGGATGCGGACACGCAAAATCACGAAAGCCCGTAATATGCACTTCGGTAGGCTCTGCCCACTCGCCGTAAGACTGACCGTAGTTGGAAATGTATTTCCTATATTTTCGATCAATTCCCGTTCGGACTGCCGTCGGATACCATTTGCCGAGCGTTTTGATTTTGAAATCGGCATACTGTTTCATTGCGGCGTAGCTGTTTTCAAGAATCTTTTGATCGCCGTAGCGCTTGTAAATGCGATACGGAATCAGAACGCCCGCGTCTGACCAACCTGCTGAGCCGTCCATAAAGTCCATATAAAAGTCGACTCCGCCCTTGGGGGTGATCTGACGGAATTTTCCGTTTTTGCGCTGCCCGTCAAGCATATCATGAACATACTTTCTCGCAAACGGTGCATAATTGAACAGATACGATGCCGTATTGCAGAAGATCTGCGCGTCGCCCGTCCAGCCGTGACGTTCTCTCGTCGGACAATCTGTTGGAACGTCGGCGTGATTGTTTTTCGCCGACCAACGAGTTGCTTGCACAAGTCTGTTCAAAAGCTCGTTGCTGCTGTAAAACGAAAGCGTTTCTTCCATATCGGAGCAGACCGAGACAGCCGTAAAATCTTCCTTTTTCCACTCGACATCGGATTCAATCAAAACATACTGAAACCCGAAAATCGCAAATTTCGTCTTGTATTCGTTCGAGCCGTCCTTACAGTAGTACTCGATTTGCTGCAACGGCGTCACTCTCGTGCGTTTTTTGTTGGCGCACTGAAAATTCTTTTGCGTAAATTCGCCGTTTTCGTCGAACATTTCACCGAAGCGGAGTTTGATTTTCTGCCCCTTCTTCGCCATTACGGCAAACGAAATATATCCCGCGATGTTCTGCCCGAAGTCGAGGACTTTTGCGCCACCCGGCGTGGTAATCACCTTTTGAACGGAAAATCTTTCGTGTTCGGTAACGGGAACATTATTCGACGAAGCGGGCGTAACATCGCGTTTTGTTTCCTTTGCAAGGCCGCCGTAGGAAGGCGTGCGCCATGCCTCGACTATCTCGCCATCCTTGTTGTCGGCAAAGCGGATTTTGCCGTCGTTCGACCACGCCCACGTTTGATCCGTGCCGATGACCGCTTTGTTTCCGCTCTTATCCGTGATTTCAAGCTGGGCATATAACTTCGTCTGCGTTCCGTATTGGTTGCGAAGTCCCCATGCGCCGCACGAGCCGCGATACCAACCGTCGGCAAGCTCAACCGTAATTACGTTTTCGCCGTTTTCAAGCAGTTCGGTAACGTCGTAAGTCTGCAACTGAATTCGCTTTGTGTAATCGGTATGCCCGGGCGCGAGCACGAAATCGTCGACGCGTTTGCCGTTGACCAAAGCCTCATACAGTCCGCAGGCGGTGATATACAGCCTTGCTTTCGCAACATTGTGCGCGGAAAACTCTTTTTTGAAGCAGTCGACAGGGTAACGCTTTTTCGGGTTTACGCGATAGTTTCCGCTGATCCATTTTGCCCTGAAATCGCTTGCCGACAAAAGCCCCGTTTCAAAAAACGCCGTTTCGGAAGATTCGACCTTCGAGTCGGTTTCGTCCCAAAGAGTAGCATTCCATTCCACACGCTGACGGGAAGCAAGGTCATTCGGGTAATCCGCGTGCATACTATCCGAGGAAACCTTTCCGCTGTCCCAGACAATCTGTTCGTCGGTTTTTGCGACAATACGGTATGCCGTCTGCTTTGTGCCGCCCTCGCAGTTCCACATCAGGCGGGGATGCCTGATGTCAATGCCGATCGGATTTATCAGATATTCGGTTTTCAGATTTATCGCTTTCATTGCTCACTCTCCTTTTGCCGCAAGTTCGGCTTGAATTTTTGCGCGGTACGCCTCACCCGCGGCAAGCTCACGTTGCCATGCGGCTTCCTCTGCCTCGGCGCGTTTTGCTTCCTTTTGCTCTTTCTTTAGCCGGTCTTCCGGAGACATAGCGGCAAGCCTTGCATCTTTGCGAGCCTTTGCTTTTTCGGCTTTCGCTTTTTCCTTTTCTTCGGCAAGGCGCTTCTTTTCTTCCGCCTTTGCCGCTTTTTCCGCTGCCGCCTTTTGATAGTCGGCAAGTTCCTTTTCAAAATCCAGCCCCTTTGCTGCGCATTTTTCCTTCAACGCCGCTTCAAAGGCAAGCTCGTTTTCGTGCAGATACTTTGCTTCCTCCCCAGCCGCGCGGACTTCGGGCGCAACCCATTCCTCTCTGCGTGCCGCCGCTTCCGCCTGCTGATATTCTCTGATCTTTGCCTGCTTGCGGGATAGCGTTTTTTCAACGGACAGGAAAATCAGAAGAACGGCAAGGATGATGCCGGTGATCGTTTCAAGTCCCACAAACGAGAAGGTGATCATATTTTTGACCGCCTGCGACTGCTGCGCGGCAACGGTCACCCCGTCCACCAGCTTCGGGGCAACATATCCGGCTTTGGAGATCAGCGCATTGAAAAGACTGGTTGCAACACCGACGGTTGCCACAGCGAGAATATTATATATTGACATTGCCACTCCGTCCGAGCGCATGCCGCTTTTCCATTCCAGATGGTCAAGTCCGTCTGCAAAGAGCGCCATAAAGACATAAGCGCAGGGAAGCCCGCCGATGTTTTTTATAAACTGCCCGACAAGTACAACCGCCATATTCGTCGGCACAGCCCAACAGATTGCACTGCCGATCGCATAGAGGATAAATCCCGCAAGCGTCACATTCCGCTTGCCGAATTTCTTTGCCAGCGGCCACACGGCAAAAATGCCGATGCCCATGGGAATTCCGCCGATGACGGAAATCATCGTCTGCGTGACGCCGTCGTTATAAGTGCCGAGGACATAGTTGCAATAATAAACAAGACCGATGTTTTTCAGCGACGTACCGAGGGTATAGATGAAGAAATAGACAAACATGAGAATCATGTATTTGTCGGTCAGAACTATTTTCAGTTGCGTCAGAAAAGGCAGCTTTTTTTCTTCCGTGCCGGACTGCTCCTCTGTCACGCGCTCTTTGGTAAAGTAATATTCAAGGAGCGTCAGCGGCAGGGAAAGGATGGAAAGAACGCTCATCACGAGGATCCATTTGGTCTGATCCACGCCGAGCATCGGCATGACTACCATCGGAAAGATCAATGCCACGATGATGCCGCTCATCATAATGGTGGAAATCTGATTGAATACAGAAAGTCCTCCTCGCTGGATTGTGTTTCGTGTCGAAAGCGGGCACATCAGGTTGTGCGACATATTGTATATAGTATATGCAAAAGAATAGAACAGATTATAGGAAAGCATGACCCAGATGACCTGAACCGTCTCGCCCGCGTTCGGAACGGTGAAAAGCAGAATTCCAGTCAGCGCAACGAGCGGAGCCGAGAGAAGCAGCCAAGGGCGCGCCTTGCCTTGCTTTGTTTTCGTGCGGTCGATGATATAGCCCATAATGACATTTGTGATTGCGTCTATAATTTTGGAGACAAGCGGGAACACAACAAGAAACGCACCGCCCCAGACGGTTGTCAGCTTCAGAACATCGGTATAATAGACGTTCAGATAGGTTGCAAGCACGGCGTTGAGCAGGAGTGCGCCGCAGGGACCGAGCAGATACCCGAGCCATTTTTCTTTGCCTGTGACATTTTGCGAGTGTACGCGGCTGTCAAACAGCTTTGCAGATAGCATTTCGTTTTTCATTTTTCGTCCGCTCCTTTGATTTTATATGATTTGCACATCGCGGCAATTCCGCGGAAAAAGTGACCGTTTCCGAACTGCACGAAGCCCTCCGCAATGTTCCACGGCATGGATTTTCCCGCCGAAAGGGAAAGCGTGCGCACACAGTTGGTATCAAAAATCCGTTGCAGGAAGATAGCGCCCTTGATTCGGTTGTCGCGCTCCGTGCCTCGCGGCATTTTTTTCGCCTTTTTCAGCTGACGCTTTGCGACCCCGCACACGGCGTTATAAAGAATTCTGCCCATAAAGGTCTTTTGGAAGTCGCAGAAGCGGCTTTCCATGGTCAGGGGCAATACGGGCGGCTCTTCGGGAAGCGGTGTACCGAGCAAATCGGCAAATTCGGTGTTCCCGATGCGCGCGGCACCCTTCATTTTTTCGTTTATACCGATGTCATACGGCGATTCCGGCACTTCGCCAACGGTCACCGTCAGCGGTGCGGTCAGTCGGACATCCTCGCTCGATGTACCGACTTCAATTGTATATTCTCCGTTTTCAAGCGTCCAAGCGTTCTCTTTGACGTTCCAAAAAGAAAGCTCCGACAAAGCAAATGAGAGCGTGACGACTTTTTCTTCTCCCGCTTTCAGATATACCTTTGCAAAGGCGCGAAGTTCGCTTTCCGGCTTGAAAACAGCAGAATTTTCATTGTTTTTCACATAAAGCTGGACAACTTCCGCACCGTCGCGGTTGCCTGTATTGCGAACGGTCAGAGCCGCTGTGACGACTCCGTTTTCCTTTGTGACGGCAAGATTTTTGTATTCAAAATCTGTGTAGGACAGTCCAAAGCCGAATGGGAATGCGGTCTTAATCTTCGCCGTTTTCGCATAGCGATAGCCGACGAAAACGCTCTCCTTGTAAAACTCATTGTATTTTTTACTGTATTCATCGCCGTAAGGAACATCGGCATAGCTCTTGTACCAGGCCTCCGCCAGCTTTCCCGACGGATTGGCTTCGCCGAAAAGCAGTCTCGCCCCCGCTTCGCCGCCGCATTGCCCCGGCAGATAAAGGTTCAGAATCGCGTTGACACCGTCTACAAACGGAAGCTCCACAGGGGAACCGCCCGAAAGCACAATGACAATCTTTTTGCCCGTTTTCATCAAAGCATCGGCAAGTGCCAGCTGATCGTCCGGAAGGCGCATATGCGCTCTGTCCCCTCCCTCGCTCTCCGCAAGGTCGGTAAGACCGAGATAGAGAAGAACGGTATCATATTTTTCCGCAAGGGCAACCGCTTCCGAAATCGGGGTTCCTTCCGCAGGGTCGACACCCGCGCTGTACCCGCGCGCATACCCGTATTTTATCCCGCGCGCATCGAAAGCGTCTTTGTGCGAAACAACCTTTGTCGGCGAGATCATCGAACTGCCCGAGCCCTGATAGCGCATTTTTTCAAACAGCTCGCCGATGACGCAAAGCGGCTTTGTGCCGTCCAGCGGAAGCGTGCCGTCGTTCTTCATCAGCACCGCGCTGTCCGCCGCAACGCGAGCGGCAAGTTCCGCGTGACCCTCAAGGTCAAACGATTCCGTTTTTGATGCGGTTGCAAACTTCTCGGTCGCCGCAAGAATGCGGGTTACGCAGGCATTGGCTTCGTCCCCGGAAAGGCTACCGTCCCGAAGCGCATCATAGACCTTTTTCAGGCTGACCGCCGTATCCCCCGGCATTTCGAGATCCTCTCCGGCTCGGATTCCGGCAATGCGGTCATGCGTGCCGCCCCAGTCGCTCATCACGATCCCGTCAAAGCCCCATTCCGTGCGAAGGACATCGGTCAGAAGCCACTTGTTTTCGGATGCGAACGTGCCGTTGATCCGGTTATAGGACGACATGACCGCTCCCGGCTTTCCTTCCTTCACAGCTGTTTCAAACGGTTTCAGATAAATCTCCCGCATTGCCCGTTCGTCCGCAACGGAGTTGCCGACAAAACGGAAGTTTTCCTGATTGTTGAGCGCAAAGTGCTTGAGGCAGGCACTCACGCCCTTGGACTGCACGCCGCGCACGAACGCCGCACCGAACTTTCCCGCAAGGAGCGGGTCTTCGCTGTAATATTCAAAATTTCTGCCGCAAAGCGGGTTGCGCTTGATGTTGACACCCGGTCCGAGAAGCATATGCACTCCGTAATACCGGCATTCCTCCCCGATTGCCCGCCCGATCTGTTCGGCATTTTCGGGATTCCAAGAGGATGCTACGCACGCCGCCGTCGGAAATGCGGTCGCAGGTTCGCTTTTGGAAACTCCGTTGTCCCCGCCGCCGATCTGCTTGCGCAATCCGTGCGGTCCGTCCGCCATAGCAAGTCGCGGAACGCCCAGCCGCGGAACGCCGTGTGTGTACATAAAGTCCGTGCCCTGCAAAAGAGCGGATTTTTCTTTTTTAGTAAGTTCGGTAGCCTTATTTTTCATAGGTAGACCCCTCCCGATTTTATTCTGCTACCATTATATCATCCGGCGACATTTTTGTATTGCATTATTGTATTGATTGTGGTATAATTGTATTGAATTGAGGTGATGGAGATGAAAAACATCGATCTGGAGTATCTGTGTTCGGTGATTGCGGGGCTTTCGGGAATTCCCGTGCGAATTTTTGACGGGGATGTTCTTGTCTATTATTCCTTTGTCGGCAGGCTTCCGCGAGACCCGATGGTGATCTGCTAAAACGAAATTTTTGCCATAGAGAAGAATATCGGTTACTATATGACCGCGCAGTTTCAGTATTACGGCGTTGTCAGGCACGGAAAAACAAGGGTGGTCATGGGACCGACAAGGCAGGTTACCGTCAGCGATGCGGAACTGCGCTCGCTTGCGTTTCTTGCCGATGTCCCGCCGGATGACACCGATGATTTTGTCGCCGGGATGAAAAGCATTGTCCCCATGCCGCTGGAAAGCGTGATGCAGACGCTCTGTGCCGTCAATTACATTCTCAACGGAGAAAAGGTCTCGCTTGCCGACCTGACGATTTATGACGAATTGCAAACAAACCTTTCTTCGCAAATGGTAGCTGAAAAAACAGAAATCCTGACAGAGTATCCGACAGATTTGCATAACACGCTGTCCCTCGAACAAACGCTGATGAGCATGATCCGCAAGGGCGATACGGCGGCGCTTTCGGAATGGGCAAAAAATGCGCCTGCGATCAGGGGAGGAGTCATCGCCTTTGACCAGCTGCGCCAGATGAAGAATATGTTTATAGTGTCCGTCACGCTTGCCTCGCGTGCCGCGATCCGAGGAGGAATGGATGCGGATGACGCGCTGATGCTCTCCGACCGCTATATTCAGCGTTGCGAGCTGACGAACACTGCGGAGGAGATCACAAATCTGCAATTTCATATGATTTCGGATTATACCGCGCGCGTTGAACGCCTGCACTTCGGAAGCGATCCGTCACAGCTGATCGCGGCGGTTTCAAACTACATTCAGCATCACCTCTCCAAGCCGATTACAACAGAGCAGATCGCCGCTTCGCTCTATATAAGCCGCACGCATCTGTCTGCCCGTTTTCACAGAGAAACCGGCACAACCCTTTCAGACTACATTCTGAAAGAAAAAACGGAGGAGGCAAAACGCCTTCTCCGTTATACCGACAAATCCCTTGCGGCAATCTCCGCCTACCTCGGCTTTTCATCGCAAAGCCATTTTTCAAGAACCTTCCGTAAATGCGCAGGGATCACGCCCGGCGAATACCGCACAAAGCACGCAGGGCATTGAGAGATTCCTGCTTGACCCGACGGCTGTTTCGTGATGTGCCGTCGGGAATCCGAACCCGTTTTCTTTGCCTACTGCAACGCCAAGATATTTTCTCCAGCCATAGTTATTGCGCCTTGTGTTCCAGACGAGAGAACGGTTGTTCTTTGACGTTTCCGTATCTTCGCAGTCGATCATAGGTATTAACCAAATCACGCAATGAAAATGCCGAATGTAAGCAAAATCTATTGCATTCGGCATTTTTCGATTAATACAAATCTGAGTCTGTCAATTAAATCGTTTTTCTTTCGGCATGCGATAAAGCATTAAGATATCTCAATGTCTTTCAAGCCGAACCCACATCATTGAATACGCAAAGATAATAGTCCTCCAGGGTGGACGGCACGTTTATTGCCGTCTCTGTCGGTCTGACATCGGAAATGACGCGCAGTCTGACCGTTTGTGGGTCATCCTCATCACGTGCAATATTTATCACGCGGTGCTTTTCCTGCATGGAGGAAACTTCACTCTCGCCGACGGGAATACTCCAGACATTGTCGTCGATTTTTTTGATCAGCTCATGCGGAGGAGCTTTTTCAATTATAACGCCATTTTTCAGCATGATAATATCACGCGCGATGAACTCAACGTCGCTCACAACATGCGTTGCGATTATGACAATTTTGTTCAACGCTATCTGCGAAATATAATTCCGTATAGCAATTCTCTGCTTTGGGTCAAGCCCCGCTGTCGGTTCGTCGAGTATAAGGACCGAGGGGTTACCGAGAACCGCCTGTGCGAGCGTAAGTCTTTGCTTCATTCCGCCCGACAACGCGTCGATTCTGCGTTTTGAAACGTCGTCAAGCTCGACCGCGACGAGAATTTCATTTATCTGCTCCGCTATATACTGCTTTCTCTCTTTTCCTCCGAGCCCGCGCCCCATGTCTTTCAATGTCGCCATATACCACATGAAGCTCTCGACCGTGAAGTTCGGATAAAGTCCCGGATACTGCGGCATGAAGCCCAATTTCTTTCTGAACTCCGTGCCCATCTTCTTGATGTTTTCCGGCTCTTTTCCGTCATCTCCGAATGTGATCTCGCCGGAATCGGCTTTCAGGTTATCTGTAATAATATTCATAAGAGTCGACTTTCCCGCGCCGTTCGGGCCCAAAAGCGCATATATTCCGGGCTGAAAATCTGCGGAAAAGCAGGAAAGCGCCTGATTTTTACCGTATGCCTTGCTTAACTCTTTAATGGATAAAATCATAATCTTCCTCCTTTATGTATGCGTCTGAGCGAAAAAGTGAAAGAACAGCCGACGAAGATAAATACAATGGCATACGCTATGGCAAACCATGCATATACAGCCGAGGGCGTTGTCTCCGCCGAAAGACGATACAACGAATCGGCGTCCGTCAATTTGCTTATGTCGATATAACAGAAAAATTTCACCCCCGCCGCCTGCAGAAGTCCTGGGGCGAACATAAATATCGCCGACGTCACATACGCGGATAAATTGTCCTTTATAAAGTATGATATCGCAAAGCATGCCGAGGCGGCAAGCACCGCTCCGAGGAGCGAAAATACAAGCACAGAGCCGATGTATTGCCCGAGCGATAAAGATGTCGGAACAAAGGCGTATCGCGTCATACTGACAAGCAATACGCCTGTCGGCGGCATATTCAACTTCACGGCAAAGCAGACAAGATCAATTGCTTTGAGCAAAACTGTTGCTGAAACCGCATAGATCAGGGTAAACAGATATTTCGCCATGAATGTGTCTGTTCTGCCCTTAAGAGTCGTGCCGAGCAAAAATGACGGAGATGACGACGATGATGTCTTTCTGCGCTCCATCGAAAAGCCGCTGATACTCAGAACGCACAAAAACGCTACCAGTATCCAGTCCGTCCCGGTATCAAGATATTTATAACAATACAGTTCGTTTACAAATGACCCCGTGACGCCCTTATTATACAGCGAGCCGAGATATCCCGATTGCTTCATAATGTCGCCGAGCACACGGATTTTCATCTGTGCAGCCGAATAATCGGCGCAATATGCAAGATAATCATCTATCGACATTTTTTTGGAAAAATACGCCTCTGTGTTTTCGCCGTATTTTTCAACAATAGCATTACAGTTATCGTATTCGTTTCTCAGATATGCCGCTTTTTCGCTTGAATATTCTCCTTCGATTTCGGCAATATATCCGGTGTATATGCGGTTATATGACGTGTCGTCAATCTCAAAATAGCTTGCGGCATAGGCGCATTTTATGATAACAACAGCGGCAAGCAGGAAAATTATCCATATACGCTTGCGTTGCTCAAAGGACAAAAGACTTGTATCATACAGGGTCGCCTTTTTACGCCCTTCTTTCAAGTCAAGTGTTTTTTCGTTCTTTCTTGCCGAAACTCTCCTTTTACGCGCCGAATTACTTACACGGGCAAAACCGAAACGGTTGACAAAGAACGCGGCGACAAGAAGAACAGCTCCCGGTAATATGCTGACCGGTATTATCGATACCGGATGAGCTATAATATCCAAAGAGCGATATCTCGAAAAGATTTCTTTCAGATTGAATATCGACCAGAAGTTTATATATTTCACCTGTCCCGACTTTGTAAAATCGGCGGAGGACATCAGAAAGCCTCCGAAAAGGAGCGCTGCGCCGCCTATAATTCCCGCTGTGAATTTTCTCGCGACAGATGATATCGCCAGGACGACGGATGAAAAAACGGCAATTGTCAGCATTTTGATAATGAGCGAGACAATCAGATATCCCAATATGCTCATATTATAAGGGCAAAGCAGAAATGCGCTGACCGACTGCACTGGCACCGAAGGATCGGAAAACCCGAGCGTCGCCCATGTCGCCAGAAGTGACGAAAGATTGAATGCCGCCGTCAGCACGGCGCCGGCGATCATCGCGGCAAGGTATTTCGCCGCCGCTGTGTTCTCCCTGCCATTTGCGCAGGTCTTTTCTATTGCGTAAAAACCTGTATGATAATCGTTCACCGCAATCCACACAGAGCAGATCAAAACAGCGGCAAAAACGAAAATAATCTCTGTGCCGACTCCGAAATATTCATTCCATCCGATGACAATAGTGTCGTCGATCGAAACGCTCTCGTCCAGCGCCGAATATATTTTTATCACCTGCTCCTGATAGCGGTAATTATATGTATTGACCGCCCCGCCCGAGCCTTCCGCCTGCTTTATTATATTTGAGGATTGAGTTATGATCTGGTTCAGCCTGTTATGATAATTCTTGTCCGCGTCAATAAACGAAGCGACATACCGAAACAGCGAAATATCTTCAATAATTCCTTCACCGTATACGCTTTCTTTTACTTCGTCATATGTTGAGTAGAAATTATTCTCAATACGCTCCTTTTCTTTATAAAACAGCTCCGGATCGGATTTATATAATGAATATACAGCGATAGCCTGTTTGGCATATTTGCTCGTGCGCGAATTTGTTTTCGCGGAGACGCCGCAAAAGATCGCATTTGCAAGCAGCAGAGCAATGGCAAACATCATCAGATACAATTGAGAGCATAGTTTTTTTATCTCATAGTATACGGTGGATCTCATAACCGCCGCCCTTTCTTTTCTTGAATATGCCTATGGCTCTTTTTTATTTAGGCACCACTGTTTCTTCATTCGTCTTCAGATCCTGCACAATCCAGCGTGATACGGGACTGCCTGAAGAATAGTCGGTTTCGCTATATACAATATAATTGTCGCCGAGCGATATATAGCACCTTGAAATCGCTTTGTCCTGAAGATCATAAACCTCTCTTGACGAGTCCGTTTCAAACGAATATTCGTAAAGAATATGCGAATACTCAGCTGTAACCGGGCCGATTTTGCGCGGCTCGGAAAGATAATAATAAAACTTATCGCCGTGGTTCATTCCCATACTTACGTTTGACAATATCTTTTCCTTCTTTGAAACATCGGAAATCGGACAGCGGACAATATCCACATTCATATACGACATTCCGTCAAACTCCGTTGCCTGAAGGTTATCGCAATATACGATGTAATCATTTGCAATAAACATCTCTGCTCTCAGGACAATGTTGAAAAGATACTGCGTGTCATCAAGTGCCAAAGAGCATGAAAAAAGCTGTCCGGCGGAGTCAATAAAATAAATGCGGTTTTTATACACTGTTTCAACACGATAAGACTTCTTATCCGGGTTCTCCATTTTCTTATAACCGCTGCCGTCTTTGCCTATCACATGAATATTTGTTCCGCGATCTCCTTCGTTTGTCGTATATATTATCCAATCGCCGTAAATAGCCAGCGACTGTATATTTTCTGCAATTTCATCCTGTATCACGGTCACTTTGTTTGTGCCCGTATCAAATGATGTGATCTGATAAAAGCTTTTCGGCCTGTTTGTCTGCTTATCAACACCGGTTCTACGATATGCTCCGATTAAAACATGCTTGTTATTGTTTTCTTTGGTTGCTTTCTGATCAACCGCAAAATAAACCATCGGAGAGAATATATTCGTAAACGGATTCTCTTCGCCGGAGGCAAGAACATCCCCGTAAAGCGGAAGTCCCGCCGTCTGGATATTGTTCAGATCCTGATATTTTATCGAGAATGTGTTTATATCGTAGTAATAAATAATATCATCATAAAGATAAGTATTGAAGCCTCTGGCGCAGACATCGTCCGAGTCATTCCCGGGCGTTGAACACGCCGAAAGAACGAATGACAAAAAAACAAAAACCGAAAGCAGGCATATAGCAGCTTTGTATTTCTTCATAGATATCTCCTTGTTACAAAATCAGTGATAATTTAACCGAAAAGTGTTTCTGTGCAAATGGCGGAGGTTGTAAAATCATAGATATACAACCTCCGCGCAAGCTATGTATCAGTCAAAAACAGAAATTTCAATGCTGGGTGGGTTAAACGAAACAATTGAGCCCGGAACGGTCGCATAATAGTTTCCAAGTAAAAATGTGATTCCGCTTTCCTGAGAGAGGCGCACATCTTCAGTACGGATGAATTGACCTATAATAACACGCTCCTGAGAAGCAACAATAGGCGTAAGCAACGTCCCACCCGAGCCTGTGACAATCAGTTGCATATCCAGCAAAGTGTATGTCGGCGTGCCATTTCCCGTCGGGTCAAATCTGAGCGTTGCATAAATTGAGTGAAATGCATATGCTTTTGAATATTTATTTGCTTGGAGAGAGCCCAACACCGTAAACGTCGGGTCATCTGTGCTACGTGTATACTTCATATAATCCATGGCATTAGCTGTAATACAGAATGCAAACATAGAAACGATCAGCAGAGTAGCTGCAATAATTCTGAACAAATTCTTTTTCATGGTTTTGATTTCCTTTCAAATAAATTTTTAATTTTTCATTCGTAAGCGGATAACCAAAACTCGAGATTGCCTGATTATCCGCCCCGACAAATGATTTGTAAGCGATGACCGGCGGAAGCGAAAACGCCCGTCAATCGCGAAAAAACAACACATCCGACATACTTCTTCAGCGAAATCATCTTCCACACCTCCGTTCCGATGATATATCAGACTTGCTTTTACTGTTACACATTGTATCATGTGTCATGCAAGCACGCGGAAACATCTTTGCCAATGTTTTTCATTGATAACATTTCCAATATTATATTAACATTTGTTATATGATTTTTCAATAGAAAACGACAATCGTTGAGCTAAAATGCCTATTCGTCGCAAATACGGCTCTTAATAACGAGAAATCAATTTAATTGTCTTATTCGCACAAAAAATACCATTGTGGCTATTTACTTTTCTTGCAAAGTATGCTATAATATTTACGCAATCTCATAAATCGTAATGAAAGGGTTTCAAAATGAAAATATCTATATGCGACGACATGGAAATTGAATTGGATAAGCTTGCAAGTCTTTGCATGGAAGTCGATTCCCTTGCAACAATAAATAAATACACAAGCGGTCAGCAGCTTTGTGCCGATCTTGACAATGGAAATAATGCCGACATTATCATTTTGGACGTTGATATGCCACAAGATAACGGTATCACGGTGGGCAAAAGAATTCGTCAATCAGACAGCAATGTCATCTTAATATTCTATGCCAATCACCCTCAATATGCCGTAGAATCTTATGACTGCGATGCCTTTTATTATTTGATGAAGGATTGCCCAAAAGAGAAGTTTTCCACTGTATTGAAAAAAGCCTACGACAAGATAAAGACAAATAAGAAATATATAACAATTCAGCAAAGAAAAACGCCTCGCAGAATCCTGATTTCGGACATATATTATATAGAGTGCGTCAAAAAGCACTTGATCTATCATATCGAAGGCGAGAACATTGAAATATCAGCAAAACTGTCTGACACATATAACGAATTGAAGGATCTCGAATTTTGTCAGACGCATCAAGGATATATAGTCAATCTGGGAAAAATCAATAGGATAGCTGACGGCATGATAATGATGACAAATGGCGACAAGGTGCCGATAAGTGTCAGAAAACGAGCCGGGGTAATAGCACAATACGCAGATTTTATAGAGAAAGGCACATGAGTATATTTGTTGATTACACGAAATTTTGCAGTCCCAAGCTGTCCCACAAAGCAGGATTAGTAAGTCCGGAAAAACTTTTCAGCTGAACCGTCATGAATAAAAACACAAAAAGTGCTTGCGAAAGGCAAATTCTCGTATTCGCACTTTGCAAGTTCAACACATAATTCTTTATCTATAAAATCTTCAAGAAGTTGTTGATTATTATGCCATTGCTCCGGTTGCTACCCATGCGGTTCATCTTTGCAACCAGAGTACGTCTTTTGATTGGTTTGACTGCCCCGATCACGAAAAGATACGCGATACCGTTGCCAAGCGGACGGATTTGAGCGATGAAGAAAAGCAACGGGTTATAGAGAAAGCTTATGAATGCGTTGCCCCTGCCGAATCGAGCGTGCCGGATTGGGTCACGGAGCTTGGTATCAAAAATATTATCTGGAACGATCACACAAGCATAGATACTACCGCAGCCGAGGTCGCCGAATATTTTGGATTTACCGAATAATAAAATCAGCCGAGAATGAGGCTTTCGCCCCATTCTCGGCTGATTTATTGAGTATAATCGATGTTTTTTGTACGATCTGCCGATAGGATGACTTTTGTCACCTACCATTTCGGAGCGCCGACGCGGTTTCTTGAAGACCATTTGTTAAAGTGTCATACTTTTGACTTGTAAATGCTTTGCTCACTCGTCAAACAAATATGGCGCTTCGTCATATTTACGCCGGTAATAATCATACAATTGCCTCGATTTCTTTGATAATACCCTGAATTCGGGAGGAATCATCGTTACTTCATACAGAGACGATTCGTGATTGCTCCCATCCAGCTTGGTCATACCGAACAGTCTGCAAAACTTTTCACCGTTTTTGGTGACTGCGTCTGCAATCATTCTGCGGATGAACACCTCGTGCTCACCCAATGCAATAAACTTATCAACTATCGCATTGAACAATTCCATAAAGACTTCCGTGTTATGATAGTCCGGATGAATGACGATTGATGAAAAATACACGCTGTACGGAAATGGCATATCATAGCTCAATATCATATCTGCCGTAATGCCTGTATCAATAAAATCTCCTCGTTTGATACGATTATAGCACTCATCGGTTACAGGGGAAATATTTACATATGCAATAATTTTGTCTGACTTATTGTCCTTTGCCATCACATATATATCCGGATTGACAGCAAACCATTCCTCGCATCGCGTTGCGTCCACATGATATATATCTTCATATACTAATGCATCGAGGCAAACTGCCTGGGCGATATCTTCAAGCGTAACCTGCTTACCGGTGATAATTGAAATCGGTTTCTCGCCATTATCCGGGGGATTTACAGAAGGATTGAAATCCTCCTGTCTGGGAATCGCATTCTGAACACAATCGCAAATGCGGGATATTCCGTCACGATAATCAAAATTCTGAACATTCCTTAATGTCCGCGGCAATTTGTGAATGTCGACATTCGCCGTAAACGTGAATAAATTTGCTTCCTTGCGGATGCCGGAGAGATAGTCATTATAGAAGCTGTCCCATTCATATTGAACCCAATGCGATGAAGCATATTCCTCCTTTGAAAGCACAACAATCATAACTTTAGCAGAATCAAGTGCTGCATCGATATCTGCTTTGTATCGCGAGCTTCCCATCAGCTCCAATGTGTTGGACGAGAAGAATGTGCTGTATCCTCTGTCTGTCAAAGCGGTATATAACTCTTGAGCAATAGCAACGTCGGGAGTTTTATTTCCTTGATCGTCAGAACACTTATATGAGATAAAAACTTCGTAATTCATTTATGTAAGCTCCTTCAAGTTAAAATTTGGCTGTGCGCTTCTTTTTAATAATCATCATCTCAGGCTTTTATTTTCTTCCTTGACCATATATTTTAGTTATACAATATAACACCTATATTGTAACAGATTTCCGCCGTCAAGTCAATAAGACCTGACAAGAAATGCAATAACAATCTAATAAAATGACAAAATTGTTTTTGAAGTGCATATAAAGGATTTATCTGCCACAATTTTTAAGGGCTGACCTCGGTCAGCCTTTTATTTTTTATAAAGTAACAACCATTCGTCTTTTTATGATATAATAACAGAAAGGGGCGGCTGTCTTTGCCAAAACACGACAGCCCGAAAAAATATTTTTGAAAAATTTCAAAACCCTATTGACTCTCCTCCTTACTGTAATGATAGACTCGGATTGCAAGGAAGAAATAGCGCTGTTTCTGCCTTTGCAAAATCGAAAGAAAGGAAAAAGCTATGTATAAGATCGGTGAATTATCAAAGCTGTGCAACATATCGGTCAAAACCCTGCGCTATTACGGCTCCGAGGGATTGCTTGCGCCGGACAGAATCGATAAGTTCACAGGATATCGGTATTATTCCGCTTCAAAGCTGACGGATTGCTATCGTATCATTGCTTTGAAGGAGCTTGGCTTTTCTCTTGACGAGATACGCAAGCAACTGACCGTCGGCGATAATGAAAAAATTATCGGAATATTGAATGACAAGCTCGCCGAATTGAATTCGCTCATCGAAAACACGCAGAACCGCTTGAGAAAGATCGAATCGATCAAAAACAGTCTTATGGAAGGAGAGACAAAAATGTTTAATATTATTATCAGAGAAACTGATGAAATACGTGTTGCCTTTGTGCGCAAACATTATAAATCAAAGTCGGACGCATTGCTCAAAACGTCTGAAATTGCGGAAAAGTTGCCGAAAAGCATTGTCGGAAAACGCCGGATAATTGTAAACTATGAAACGGAATATAAGGAATCCGATTTCGACCTTGCCGCATGTGCAGAGATTACGGGTAGCTTGCCGAAGGGAAGTGATTATGCCGAAAAGCTCATCACCTTCGGGGGAGATGTTGCATCGCTTTGTTGCAAGGAGAGCGAGCTTGACGACGCCTATAAAGCCATAACAAAGCACCTTGACAGCTCAAATTATAAGGTTTGCGGCGCATATTATGAAATTTATCACGGCGACGGAACCGTCGAACTCAAGGTTCCCGTAAGTGGAATGTCAAAAGCACCTTTGTATGTAAATGTTGACGCAAAAGCGCCTTTTACGGATGACCCCGAGGTTTGCGGTAAGTGGAAAGTTATTGACATTATGCCGACGCGCGAGCAGTTTATCTACGGAAAGCCGAAATGCAGTCACCTGGCTTGGCTCCACGAGCTGTATTTTATCGACGGCGGAAAGGGCTATTGGGCAGTAGACGGCTGGACAAAAGGGACGATGTTTACAGGCGGGCCGAAGCCGGATACGCAATATGCAAATCATTATACAATCGAAAACGTCGACGGACACAGACTTCTTTTCCTTGAGATGACCGATTGCGGCGACAGCGGTATCGGATTCGGTGTTCCGGAGATATGGGTATATGAGAAGGCAGACGACAGACACTATTCTTCGCCTGAAGAGTTCAGAAAATGCGACAATATCGACTATCCGTTTGTAAACGACGAAAATGTCCTGGGAAAATGGAAAGTGCGTGATTTTGTCATTCATAAAGAGGACTTTGATGCAGGTAAGCAGAATATGAAACAGGAAGACCTGTTTGCACTTTCGGCAGAGTTCAGAGAAAACGGAGTGTATATATCAACTACCCAAAACGGAACCAACAGCGTCGCATCCGTATGGACAAAGGGGCTTGTTCTGAACAGGCGGGAAAAGACCGCGTCGGCATACGAAATAAAGACGATCGACGGTAGGGAATATCTTTTCAAAGAATGGAAATGCGGCGATTATTCGTTTGGCGGCGGCAGAGTTTATTTTTATGTATTTACACGCGAATAATTGAAAAGTCGGTTTCGTCAGCCGAAATAAGGGCGGTCGTTTTGCGACCGCCCTTCAAATTGCGGCAAAATTAAAATTCGGAGCACTTCCTTTGCTACGCTGCCATACAGACAAAAATATGCAGTTTTCATAGACAAAGCGCAAATGTTGTGATATAATGCCTACGTTGCTTTCCGGAAAGAGCGGGGAGCAAAGACTATTGTATTTCGGAGATTTTCATAATGGTGTTATCTAAAAAGCACGGCTCGCTTCTGATCTTTGTGAGCTGTTTTACATATTCCGTCGCTTATCTCGGGCGACTTTCATATGCTGCAAATCTGACGGCTGTCGCAGAGGCGTGTTCTGTCAGCAAGGAGTCGCTCGGAATGGTCAGTTCAATGCTGTTTTTTGCTTACGGTGGCGGGCAAATACTTCATTTCTTCCTTGCAAAATATTATCCTCCGCGAATAACGGTTCTTTTGGGAATGCTTATGACGGCGGCTTGCAACGTTCTTCTTGCGCTTGCGCCTGATGTTGCTTCAATGCGGGTCATCTGGCTTATAAACGGATTTGTTCAGAGCTTTTTCTGGTGCAACATATGCAATACGATTGCAAAATATCTTGCTTCCTCGCAGCTGCGGACCTGGATAATGTTCGGCGGATTTTCGTATTGCTTCGGTACGTTTGCCATTTACGGGCTTTCTGCCTTGTTTGTTTCGGTAAATTATAAGATAACGTTTTATATCATCGCGGCGCTTTCCGTTTTTGCGGGAATACTCTGGTTTGTCTCACTTGGCTTTTTCGAAAAAGCGCCGAAATCCGAAGAGCCGGAGCACGAGACGAAACAAGTGACGGCGGCAAAAGGATTTTATCGCGGGATGGTGCTTGTCATAATCGGCTTTGTTGCATTTTCTGCTGTCTGCAATTCTTTCATCCGCGACGGCGTTCTGACATGGCTTCCGACAATACTCAAAACGGATTTCGGCTTCGGCGATTCCTCTGCCGTATTGATAACTATGGGACTTTCTCTTCTTTCGTGCGCCGGGGTGTATGCGGCAAGAATTCTTTCGCGCAAGGTCAAGAGCAGGCTTGCTTCAATATCGATTGTGTTTGCGGTGCTTGCGATTTTTCTCGGAGGAGGGATTCTTTCGTATAAGTCATCAGCTGTTGTACCGTTTATCCTGTGCTTTGTCGTCATTATCTGTTCGATTTATTGCAACGGCAACTTTATCACAAGTGTGATTCCGTTCGGAATAAGAAAATTCGGCAATGTCGGCGGGCTTTCCGCGTTGCTTGACGCATTTTGCTATGTCGGCGCTACCGCCGCAACAACGGTTTTCGGCGCGGTGGCGGATAAAAGCGGCTGGAGCGCAGTTCTCGCGCTTATTACAGTCGTCGCCGCTGTGGCAGCCGCAGTCTGCCTTGTCGGCTCGCTTTTGTCGCGGCGCGGAGAAATTACAAGACAAATATTCTGAAACCAAACACGGCTGACCCGAGGTCAGCCGTGTTTTTTTCTTAAATCAATATTCCGCTTAAGTGATCTATCTCGTGCTGGATGATTTGGGCGGTGAAATCCGTGTAAGTCTTTATGCGACTTTTGAACTCTGTCGTCTGATAGCACACCTTTATTATTTTATACCTTCTGCATTTTCTCGGGCCGCCGAGGAGGGAAAGACAGCTCTCCTCCGTTTCGCAAGCGCCGTCCTTCTTTATGATTTCAGGATTCAGCATAACGGTATAAACGGGAGCCTTGCCGTCTTCGTCAAGAAAGGCAATTATGCGCTTCTTCTCCCCGATCATATTTGCCGCCATACCTACGCAGGTATCCTTATGCGCTGTCAGCGTGTCAAGCAGATTCTGAGCTATGGACAGGTCTTCTTTTGTCGCAATCTCCGATTTTCCGGCGAGGAATATCGGGTCATGAACAAGCGGCTTTATCATGTTCTTTCCTCCGTATTATATGTAAATTTACTGCGTCTGCGCGGAAACGACAGGCACACACGCCGATTTTATTTGTCAGAGCCGTTACTTCCGACGTTGTTTTCGGCAAAATAATGCTTCTGCGCATAAATGAAATGCTCGTCAAACCGTGCTCCGGCAATCTTGCTTGCGCGACGGAACGGAGTCAGCATATCAAATGCGTGATAAAGTCCGGGGTAAATATCAATTTCCGCGGGGACGCCTGCCTTTTTCAGATTTTCAATATATGTGACGGTCTCTGCATAGAAAGGCTCTGCCGTTGAAACGAACGTATAAGCCGGCGGTAAGCCGGAATAGTCGTTTCTCCTTGCCGCAGAGGCATAACAGGGCACATCACCTGTTACTTTTGAAAGATATTTTTTCCAGCCGTAATGGTTTTTTCGCGTGTTCCAGACGACGGAATGATTATCACGCGAGGTTTCGGTGTCCTCACAGTCAATCATGGGGTAAAGCGGCATTTGAAATGCTATGTTTACACCGCCTGCGTCTTTTTCATACATGCATAGCGCCGCCGCAAGCCCTCCTCCTGCGCTTTCTCCGCCGACCATTATCTGATCGCTGCGGACTCCGAGCTCTGTCGCATGCTCTTTCAGATACAGAAGAGCCGCATGACAGTCTTCAAGCGCGGCGGGGTATGGCGCTTTTCCGGCAAGACGGTATTCGGGGGAAATGACAACCGCGCCGTACTTTTTGGCGAGATTTTTTGCCCGCGACATATGCACCATGCCTGCCATGCCTGTCACATATCCGCCGCCGTGTATCCATAAAACTCCTGTGCGGCGGGCATTTTTGTCATTCGGGGTCAGAATGAGCAACTTCAGTTTTCTTTCGCCTGCGGGAATATAAGCTTTGTCGGTTTTGTAGCCTTTTGCCATCTTTAATTTCCGTTTCTGTCCTTTCTGCCGCGGCATGATTTATTTCAGTATCCTTTTTATTATCGAGATTTGTCGGCGCTTAGGCAGTGCGCCGAGCATAAGTAAAAGCGGATTGCGGTTTATGCTGTATGCAAAGGCAGGATGCTTCTTTTGAAGGATTTTCAGCATTTTTGCTGCGATTTTTTCCGTCGGAACGCTTTTCGCCTCGACGCTGTCGACTATTTTCCTAAAACGTTCTACATTGCATTTGTAAAGTGAAGTTTCCTTGCAGAACCGTTCGAGCGCGGAAGTCGAAACGCCGAGCATTTCGGTCTTCACCGCGCCTGCACGGAGCACGGAAACGGATATTCCGAGAAGTCCGAGTTCCATGCAAAGCGAATATGCATATTTGTCCAGCGCGCTCTTACTGACGGCATAAATGCCCGTGAAGGGAAGCGGATCAAGCGGGGCAAGCTCGCTTGTCGTCATTATTATGCGGCTCCCTTCAGAAAGAAACGGAAGGAAAGTGCGATTTACATAAAACGCTCCGAAAAAGTTTATGCGGATTATCTTTTCAAAGTTCTTGCCACTCATTTCCACAAGCGAATCGAGCATGTATATCCCCGCAAAATGAATTATCGCAAAAAGGCTTTCCGTGTATTTTCCGACCTCATCCGCCGCGCGTTTTATGCTTTCTTCGCTTGTAACGTCGGCTTCAATCGGGATGACGTTTTCTTCGGGCTCTCCGATCTTTTTGTCAAGCGCGAAAACGCGGAAGCCCTTTTCGGTAAGAGCCTTTACGGTCGCTCTGCCCATGCCGCCGAAGGCACCTGTCACAAGTATGTATTTCATCATCTGCCCACCTTTTAGGAATTGTTTTCGACTATCCGTTCCGCAAGGGAAACCGTGTTTTCTCTGCGCCCGAACTGCTCCGTGAATTTACTTGTCACCGCTATAAAAATAAGATAGATATACGGCATGCCGAGGTTTGTTTCGAGCAGGGAATTTATTATCAGAGGACGTAGCTTGTCAGAGAGATTTTCAAAGCCGGCAGAACGGATTCCGCCGATGAGAAGTCCCGCTTCCCAGCCGAACTGAACGAGAATTCCGATCGCCAGAAGCCATGGGATATTTATGCGGCGCGGGCGCTCCTTCTGAAGAAAATTGTATATTATCAGCGCAAGATAACCGACAAAAAGTATTGCCGCCATGTAGCCGTGATACTCGCCCGTCGTGCGCTGTATTATGATCGGCTCCATCTCTTCCGGAGAGAAGGTTTTTGCAAGCTGAGGACACACAAACCACCATAAAAGTATCATAAACGACCATTCAAAAAGGTGCTTGTCCTTTGAAATCCAGAGCCATATCCAGGTGAAATTCGTAAAACCGTAGCTCATAGACATCCATAAAAGCACGAGAAAAAGACTGTGCCCTTCGGAGATCGTGCGCGAGCCGCAGACGAGATGAAAGAGACCGAAGTCGACTATCATATAAAGAATTCCCGCAAGAAAGCCGACGAGAACGGTCATATATTTTTTCTTATAAAGAAGCAGCCCCGCGAAAATTATGAGAAAGGCAATATCAAGCCATATGTAAAGCGGAGTAAACATCCTGCGCGCGATAAGTTCTTTCATGACTTGCCATCCTTTGCGATTTTTTCAAGTATTTCTTTGTCTGCCGGACAGAAATCGTAAAGCGGAATTTCGCTTGGCGTTATCCACTTGAGATCGACATGCTCAAGTAGCTTCGGGGTGCCTTCCGCGATTTCGGCATTGAAGAGAGTGAGGGCGATTGTTATATCCGGATAGACATGCGTGACGTGGCAGAAATCGTCCTTTATGTTTATATCTATCGCAAGTTCTTCTTTACATTCTCTGACAAGTGCCTGTTCCTTTGTCTCTCCTTTTTCGACCTTCCCGCCGACGAATTCCCATAAAAGTCCTCTGGACTTGTGCGGGGGACGACGGCAAATCATGAATTTTCCTCCGTTCCATATCAGCGCGGCTACGACTTCTGTCATAAAATCCTCCGAAAAACGTATTGTCGTTTCATTATACCATGGGCGGGGAAGAAAGGCAAGCGATATGGAAAAATCGTTATGACGGGAAAGTGTCATTGACGTTTTCCGAGAAAAATTTTTCTGTATTCTGCCGTGAATTTTCAAAACAAAAGCGGAGATTTTTTTCGGTCTCTGCTTTTGTTTTGAGAGTTATGGTCATTTTATACAAAAAACACATGGAAACTTTTCCCTTTGAGATGCCGTGCCTCGCTTGACAATATATACAAAAAATGATATAATTTCGTCATAAGATGTATAATTAAGGTGTATTTTGCCACAAAATCCGCACTTCTGCCTGGAAAATCAAAAAGACTGCCGCGTCTGCGACAGTCAGATTGTGCACTCCTGTGCAGTCGGCAGAGCCGACGATTTCGATAAAATCTTATTTGAACCCGTAGTGTAAGTTTATAGGGTGATAAAACTTTACGCCATCATAATAACAAAATAAGGACGGATTGTCAAGATGTTTAATGAAGAATTTTCTGAAAAATCAAAAAACGGTTACTATATCGGGGTGGATATCGGGACGGATTCCGTCGGATATGCGGTCACGGACAGGGATTATTCGCTTTGCAGATTCAAGGGCGAGCCGATGATCGGCGCAACCCTTTTTGACAAGGCAAATCAATGTGCCGACAGGCGATCTCACAGGACGTCGAGAAGAAGATATGACCGCAGACAGATGAGAGTTGACCTTATCCAGGAGCTCTTCTGTACGGAGATGGCAAAGGTCGACCCGAACTTTTTCATACAGATGAACGAGAGTTACCTCTGGCAGTGCGACAAGAGTGCGGAGACGCTTGTCGGCTGCGAATGGCTTGACAGGGAATACAACAGGCGCTTTCCGACAGTACACCATCTGATGATGGAGCTTATAAATGATGAGGAAAGCAACACGGACATCCGTCACCTTTATCTCGCGGTGGCGTGGCTTGTTGCACACAGGGGTCACTTTTTAAGCGATATAAGCTGCGATAAGATCAGTGAGCTTTATGATATAAAGCCTTTGTATTCTGCATTTATCGGCTGGTTTTATGAAAACGGGTATTCTGCGCCATGGGAATGTGATGCTGACGCGCTTATGGCTGTCATGTCGCGCAGGTGCGGAGTGAGAGCAAAGGAAACGGAGCTGAAAAAACTAATTTACGGCGGTAAAAAGCCTGTTGATGACGAGAACTGTCCGCTTTATCAGGAGGCGATAATAAAGCTCCTTGCCGGCGGAAGTATCGAAATAAAAAAGACGCTGAAATGGGAAGAATACAAGTGTGCAGAAGGGTCAATCTGCCTTGACGACGCGGAAAAGCTCGAAACTGTGCTCGCCGAGCTCGGCGATGACGGAGAAGTCATCCGGCTTATGTCGCAGGTCTACGACTGTGCTGCGCTTTCAAAAATGCTGAGCGGACACACATACATTTCGGAAACGAAGATCGAGCAGTACGACACTCACAAAGCCGACCTCAAGGAGCTTAAGCGACTTGTAAAAAAATACTGCCCGGATAATGAATACAAGGAGTTTTTTACAAGCGAGACGGGAGCATACTCTGCTTACTCGGCTTATTTCAAGTTCTCCGAGAAGAAAAAGGGAAAGAAGATTGCCCGTGAAGATTTTTACAAGGGAGTAAAGAAGCTTATCGCAAAAATAAAGGTGAGAATCGGCGAAGGGGACGATGCGGATCTGCTCATTGCGGACGGAGTGCTCAGCCGGATAGATGCCGGCACATATATGCCGAAGCAAGTAAATCCCGATAACCGTCTCATACCTTATCAGCTTTATTATGCCGAACTTGACGCGATACTTTCAAACGCCGAAAAACACTTTGCTTTTCTTTCCGAGCGTGATTCGGACGGGCTTTCCGTATCGGACAAGATCAGATCCGTTTTCACATTCAGAATACCTTATTTTGTCGGCCCGCTCAAAAAGTCTCCCGGAAACAAACATGCATGGATAGAGCGCAGGGCGGAGGGACGTATCCTCCCGTGGAACTTTGAAGAGAAGGTCAATCTTGACGCAAGCGAAGACGGCTTTATCAAGCGCATGACAAATAAATGCACATACCTCCCCGGGGAGAATGTTTTGCCGAAGCAGTCGCTGCTTTACTGTAAATTTACCATTCTCAACGAAATAAACAATATCAGAATCAACGGAAAACCGATAAGCGTTGAGCTGAAACAACAGATATTCCATGAACTTTTTGAAAAGGAGAAGAAGGTCACAAAGAAAAAGCTTATTGATTTTCTCGTGTCTGTCAAAGCTGTTTCAAAGGGAGAGGAGGCGCGTATAAGCGGGCTCGGCGACGAGATAAAGTCGTCATACAAGCCATATATTGATTTTCGCAGGCTCATTTCTGCCGGAGTTCTTACGGCGGACGACGTCGACCGCATAATTGAAAGAATTACCTGCACGGAGGACACTGCGAGGCTTAAAAAATGGCTTTTGAAATGGTCGAAGGAGAACGGAAAGAATCTTTCCGATGACGATATAAAATATATATCGCAAAGGAAATATTCCGATTTCGGCAGACTCTCGGGCAGATTCCTCAACGGTATTGAGGCGGTCTGCGAGAAAACGGGCGAGGTCGGAACCGTTATGCACTTTATGTGGAATACAAATGACAACCTGATGCAGATAATAGACGGACAGGGATACGGTTTCAAAGCTCAAATCTCAGAAATCAGCAGAGAATATTTCTCCGGACATCCGACAACTCTTGCCGAAAGGCTGGACGAGCTTGGCATATCAAACGCCGTCAAACGTCCGGTCATGCGCACGCTTGACATAATAGCGGATGTTGTCAAAGCCGAAAAGTGCCCGCCCGAGAAGATATTTGTTGAAATGACGCGCGGCGAGGACAAACGCATTGACTCGGACAAGCTAAGCAGAAGCAAGAGACTGCGCGAGTTTTACAGCAAGATTGACTCCGAAGACACGGCGAGACTCCTGAAAGAGCTTGACGCCATGGGCGACGAAGTCGACAGAAGATTGCAAAGCGAAAAGCTGTTCCTGTATTTCTGTCAGATGGGGAAGTGCGCATATTGCGGAAAGCCCCTTGACATTTCTGCTATCGGAACAAACGAATACAATGTAGACCATATCTGGCCGAGAGCATATATAAAGGATGACAGTGTCCTTAATAACAAAGTGCTTGTTCATTCCGAAGAAAACGGAAGAAAGACCGATACATATCCGATAGAGAGCGGTATAAGAAGCAAAATGCGCGGATTATGGGAAAAGCTCCGTGACGCAAAGCTCATAAGCGAGGAGAAATTCCGAAGGCTGACGAGAGATCATGAATTTTCGCCTGATGAACGCCTCGGCTTTATAAACCGTCAGATCGTCGAGACCGGACAGTCGACAAAGGCGGTTACGGAGCTTTTGCAGGAGCTCTATCCGGAAACGGAAATCGTTTTTGTCAAAGCGGGAAATGTCAGCGAGTTCAGACACGAATACGGAGAAATATGCAACTATGCACTTTTTGACCGCACGCTTACGGACGCGGAGAAAAAGTCAAAATGTCTTGTGAAATCCAGAACCGCGAGCGACATTCATCATGCGCATGACGCATATCTGAACATTGTCGTCGGCAATCTGCTCCATGAAAAGTTCACAAGGCGATACTATCTTGATGCGTTGAATGACTACTCTCCGAAAATGCACATACTGTTCGGAAGAAAATGCGTAATCGACGGAAACATCATATGGAATCCCGAAAAGCATTTGCCGATTGTTGACAGAACAATGGCAAATGTACATACTCATCTGACAAAATATCAGACGAAGCAGAAGGGCGGATTTTTTGACCAGCAACCTCTGCCTGCGGGATCGAGCGACAGTCTTGTCCCGCTCAAGGGAGGACTTGACACGGCGAAATACGGCGGGTACAATAAGCCGACGGTCTCGTTTTACGTGCTCGCGAGGTACAGAATCAAGAAGAAATATGAGCTGACGATCGTCCCCGTTGAGCTGCTTGTTGCAGATAAATATCTTTCCGATCAGGGCTATGCGGAAGAGCATATAAGAAAGAAGCTTCCTGCAAATGCGGAGGACATATCGCTCCCGCTCGGTAGCAGAATAATTAAGGTGAATACCGTGTTTTCGCTTGACGGATTTGAGGCGTGCATTTCGGGAATGGCTGGCGTTGGACGCCAAGTTATTATGCGCTCTCTTATGACGCCGAGATATACGGCTGAACAGATTGCATATATCAAGAATCTGGACAATATCTCCGAGAAACGGAAGAAAAATCCCGAATATGTGATTGACGAAACGTTTTCCGGAATATCAAGGGAGAAGAATGTTGCGCTCTTTGTCGACCTTGTAAATATAATGAACGGTAGCGTCTATTCAAAGCAACCGGGCGCAAAGCTGAGTGTTACGATCGATAAAAGAGAGGAATTTGAGGCTTTGAGCTTGGACGGACAGTATGAGACTCTTAAAAATATGATTCTGTTTCTTAAAACAAATCGCGCCGGAACATGTAATATAGAGGCATTAGGCGGTAGCAAGCATGAAGGAGTTATGCTTATGAGCGCAAGTCTGAGCAACTGGAAAAAGAATTATTCGGATGTCCGTATAATCGACAGGTCATCCTCGGGACTCTTCGGGCATCGCACGGGAAACCTTCTTGATCTGATATGAGCTGGAGGACAGTGCTGATCTCAAACAGGTGCAAGCTCGATTATTCCATGGGATATATGGTTATCCGCGGAGAAGAAACGGCAAGGATATTTATCGATGAAATAGCTGTTCTGATGATAGAAAATCCTGCCGTTTCGATGACGGGTTGCCTGCTTTCCGAGCTTACGGAGAAAAAAGTCCGTATAATATTCTGCGATGAAAAAAGAAGTCCCTATGCGGAGCTTCAGCCGTACAGCGGGTGTCACAATGCGTCGCTGAAAATCAAACAGCAGATGGGATGGACGCAGGAGCAGAAAACAGAGGCTTGGACGGCGATAGTGCTTGAAAAGATATGCAATCAGGCAAAAACGCTTGTTGAAAACGGTCATGAAGGCGAAGCCGCCATGTTAACGGGATATATGCGGGAGCTTGTTCCCGGCGATGCGACTAACAGGGAAGGTCATGCCGCAAAGGTGTATTTCAATGCGCTTTTCGGCAAGAGCTTTTCCCGCGGACAGGAAAACCCGATAAATGCCGCCCTGAATTACGGTTACGGACTCATTCTTTCGGCATTCAACCGCGAGGTTACTCTCTGCGGATATCTTCCGCACATAGGACTTTGTCATGACAATATGTTCAATCCGTATAACCTGTCGTGCGATATGATGGAGCCGTTCCGCGCCATAGTTGACAGAAAGGTGATTGATATTGCGCCGGTCGAATTCGGCAAGAAAGAAAAGCTGGAGCTTCTCGGAATTCTTCATTCCCCGGTGCGCATAGCGGGGGCGGAGCAGACAGTCATGAACGCAGTGAAGCTATATTCGCGAAGCGTATTTGACGCGATAGAACTGTCGGACGCGGACAGGATAAATTTCATTGAATTATGAGTTACAGATTTATGAGGATGATTGTGTTTTTCGATTTGCCGACGGATACCGAGCCTGCGCGCAGGGAATACCGTCGCTTTCGCAGGATGCTCATAAAAAACGGATTCCTTATGATGCAGGAATCTGTTTACTGCCGTATGGTTCTGAACGCAACCGTTGAAAAATCCGTCGCCGAAACTATAAAGCGCGAAAAACCGTCGGCAGGTATAGTTCAGCTTCTGACGGTTACTGAAAAGCAATTCGCGGCAATGACATATATAACGGGAAAATATGTAACGGACGTTGTCGACAGTGACGAAAAGGTGGTGATACTTTGAAAATAGCCTGCCCGTATTTCAATTCGCTTATAGAGATAAACGAAGGTGTGCCTTTTTCTCTGATAATTGAAAATCAGCCTTTGTTCCGTCGCTTTGCGGAGGATATACATTCTCAGCTTTCCGGGAGTGACGGGGATACTGTTCTTTCGGTCGACAATACTCCCGTGGCAATGAATAAATACGCCGATATTCTGGAAAGCTTTGCTCCTTTTGACATAAACTCAAAGACTATGCTCTCCGGAATATCGGCTGCGATTGAAAAGGTTGCTGTCGACGAAAGTCATTATATTGAGACGTCGCGACTGATTGCCGAAACGGAAAAATATATTTCAGAGCTCAGCTTTTCGCTGCCGGTGACAATCGAATGCAGAAAGCTGAATATCGGAGCGATAATAAAGGCGGCATCTGTTGCGATAGCGGACGATTTTGAAAACGTAATTGAAAAGATTATTTCATATATGTCGCTTATCCTTGACTTAGGCGGCAAAAAGCTTTTCATAACACTGAATATGAGGTCATATTTCAGCGATGAAGAAATTGAAGGATTTATCGGTGAAATAAAAAAGAAACAGCTTTGCGTCTTTATGCTTGAAAATTGCGCAAGAAAGAAAATCGATGGTATGGAACAGCTTATAATAGACTCAGATTTGTGTGAATTCTGAGACTGAATTTGACAAAAATGCTTGATTTTCTTAGCATTTTATGATATAAAATGATTGAGGTTTGTTTTGCCCTATATGTTTACACGTGTCGTCCGTAGCGGCATTTGAACTCAAATTTGAGGTTTGAGAGTAGTGTAATTTTATAGGGTACTAAAACCATTGCATAAAGCTTATCAACCGCCCAGCCAAACCTGGTTTGAGAGTAGTGTAATTTTATAGGGTACTAAAACACATTTTGAAAGACGAATTGCCAAAAACGGGTTTGAGAGTAGTGTAATTTTATAGGGTACTAAAACACGCCGAGGCGGAGGAATGGAGTCAGCTTTGTTTGAGAGTAGTGTAATTTTATAGGGTACTAAAACCCCGCCGCCGAACAACCGGAAACGGCCTCTGTTTGAGAGTAGTGTAATTTTATAGGGTACTAAAACGCATAAAATGTATTTTTGAAAACGCGTTAAGTTTGAGAGTAGTGTAATTTTATAGGGTACTAAAACACGGCGGGGCATATGGTGATTCACAG
>ERZ779725.239-NODE-239-length-37685-cov-5.795376_pt1 | contig 37685 bp, 63 predicted proteins | sample MGYA00511890_ERZ779725 | MGnify/ENA primary metagenome ERZ779725 (study PRJEB29588, sample SAMEA2148549) | human gut metagenome | biome: human gut; feature: human-associated habitat; material: faeces | place: Denmark | collected 2008/2010 ...
TTTTTTCTGGTGGGGAACTGCCGAATGGGGATATTTTTCGCCTTATAATATTCCAGAACCTCCGAGGCTGTGGAATCAAAATCCCCTACGATATAATCGGGGTCAATGCCCAGTGCCTTTGCATGACGCATCCCTGCATCGCAGCAGATGACCGCATCTGCGCCATCCATATAGCTCTCACAAAAGCTGTAATCTCTGATTTCCGCTCCCGCAAAAAGAATTACCTTCATTGTTATTCATACTCCTTAAAAATATCCAGAAAGCCCTTTGCCGCGCCTGCAATATCCTCCTTGCCGAATCCCGCAGAGCCTGCAACAATCACGTTTGCGCCTGCATCCAGAACCTCGCGCACATTATCGAGTGTCACGCCGCCGTCTACCTCAATATCGAACTCCAGACCCAGCTCCTTTTTCCATTCTGCCAGCTGTCTGATTTTGGAAACATGCTGTGCCATGAATTTCTGTCCGCCAAAGCCGGGCTCTACTGTCATAACCAAAACCATATCCACATCCTTCAGGAAGGGATATACCACCTCAACAGGCGTTCTGGGGTTAATGGTAATGCCTGCCTTTGCACCCGTTGCCTTAATCTGCTGAATCACCTCTGCGGGGTATTTCGTTGCCTCCACATGGAAGTTGATAATATCCGCACCGGCTTTTCTGAATTCCTCTACATATTTTTCAGGCTCCACAATCATCAGATGTGCATCAAAAACCATATTGCTGTGCTTTCTGATGCTCTTAATCACAGGAATCCCAAAGGAAATATTGGGAACAAAAATCCCATCCATCACATCCAGATGGATATACTGCGTGCCTGCGTCCTCGACCAGCTTTAATTGCTCCGCTACCTTGCCAAAATCAATGGAAAGCATGGAGGGGGAAAGTTTCGTTTTCATGGGTTAGAATCTCCTCTCTTCTTCTTCCTTACGTTCATGATAAATCGTAACATATCTCTCATATCTCATCGGATGGATTGCCTTGCCAATCTGCTCCTTTACGGCACAATCCGGTTCATTGATATGCACGCAGCCGTTGTAATAGCATGCATGCACAAAGGGCAGAAATTCCCGAAAATGATACTGCAGCTTTTCCGAGGGAATATGCGTCAGATACAGAGAGGTAAACCCCGGAGAATCCACGATATAGCTTTTCTCTGTGATCTGAATCAGCTCCGCATGTCGCGTGGTGTGCTTCCCGCGCTGTATCTTTTCGCTGATTTCGCCCGTATTTAATTCCAATCCGGGGAAAGCTTTATTGATTAAGCTGCTTTTGCCAACCCCCGAAGGTCCTGCGAATACAGAAATCTTGTTTTCCAGAGCAGTACGCAGTGCATCAATGCCGATTTCCTTTTCCGCACTTGTGCAGATAACGGCATAGCCTGCATCCCAATACATTTCTGCCGCCGCCAGATAATTCTCCTTTTTATCCTTGTCGATTTTATTGATAACAATTACGATATCCAGCTCCTGTTCCTCTGCCAGCAGCAGAAACCTGTCCAGCAAATCCAGATTCATATTCGGGCTTTTTGCCGCAAATACAATCACCGCCTGATCCACATTGGACACCCTTGGACGGATGAGCTCATTCCTTCTGGGCAGAATTTCATCCAGACTGCCCTTTTTCTTTTCCTCATCCAGAACAGAAATCCGCACCGCATCGCCTACGGTCGGGCGAATCCCCTCCTTGCGGAAGATGCCTCTCGCCCGACATTCGTATACGCCGCGTTCCGTATCAATATAATAAAAACCGCCAATTCCCTTTAAAATTACGCCTTCCAGCATAGATTCACCTTTATCCTTATCATCCGGAGAAGTTTACACTCTGCGACCACTGCTGCACATTATCAATATAGCAGGTAACCGTACCACTGCCCTTACCCGTTACTGAAACGCTGTAAGGGAATTCGGAGGCATCTCTGTAGGTGTCTACCACAGGGTATACTCCGTCCGCATCCTCTTTTACCACACGCACATAAACAGAGCCTTCGCTGCCGCTGGGTGCGTTAATTGTGAAATATTTTGTGCCCTGTGTCTGGGTATTGGAGGAAGGCTTATTGTTCTCATTCTCCTGCGTATCCGCGCCGCTGCTGACAACCAGATTAACCACACTACCGCTCGGTACGGATTTATTCGCCGCTACAGTCTGCGTGATAACCTTGCCCTCTGCCACCTTGTCGCTTGCCGCATAAGATACATTCCCGACCGTTACGCCAACCGCTGTCAGGGAAGCCTTTGCATCCTCCAGTGTATCATTTACAACATTGGGTACGGTAACATTGGTATCCTCGTCCCCCTTGCTGATGGTCAGAATAATGCGGCTCTTTGCCGTAATAGAAGCACCGGCTTCTGGCTCCTGCTTGATAACCTCAGAGGGCTTTGCATCTGCGTCATGCACATAGCGAATCTCTGCCACGTCCCCAACCAGACGGGTAATGGCTTCGATTGCCGCATTTTCGCTCTTGCCAACCACATTCGGCATTTCCTCCTCTGTCAATCCAAGGCTGACCTTTACGCCGATTTTGGTACCTTCACCAATCATCGTCCCTTCGTTGACAGACTGATAAATGATACAGCCTGTGTCATAGAAGCTGCTGTAGTCCTCCCCCTCCTGCACAAGGGTAATCCCCATTTTTTCCGCTTCCTTTACTGCTTCATCGTAATCCATCCCTAAGAACAGGGGGGTTTCGATATTCTTATCACTGGAAATAAAGCCGCCAAAGCCGCCGCCCATCATAGCAAAAAGTATGATAAGGGCGAATATCCAGAAGCCTCCGTTGAAGCCGTCAGTCTTGCCATCAGTTACCGCGGCTATATCCGCGAGAGAGGGCATATTATCCATAGTTCTAAAGTTCCTTTCGATTTATATTCCAATCCCGCGCGCGCTTCGGGTAATGGTCTATCTTAATTCAGAAAGAATATCCTCGGGGTCTATCCCGTATTGCTTGCAGGCCGCATAAAACATCTGTTTAGGGTCGCCGTTGCCTATCATCTGCTTTATCTTCTGTATTTGCCCAGGAACGGACATCATCTGTTTAGCCTGCGCTATCATTTGTGGGTTGAGTTTCCTCGGACTTCCTCCGCTTAGCATTTGTAGTATCGGGTTTAGCATTTATCATTTCCTCCAATCTGGCTATTCTCTGTTCAAGGCCGTTCACATCGACAGGCGGAGCGGGTTTATACGGGGTTATGCTATAAGGCGAGAGAGAGGGGAACCCCGCACCGTCCGTTGTTTTAAGCCACACTATGGGGGCCGTTTCATCCAACAGAAGAACGGAGCTATTAGGGGGCATTTGATACGCCTTTGCGCCGCCCTCGCCGTTCACTTTGACTACTTCGGTTCGCTGATATTGGGTTTGCTGGTTAAAATAAGGTTGGTATGGATACACTGTTTCACGCTCCCTTCTACCTGAATTTTGGCATAAAAAAAGAGCCGATAGGACTGCTCCCATCGGCTATTTATCGGCTATTTACAGTGCGTTTTCAGTTGTTTTTCGGCAGCCTTGCACCGCCTTCGTATCTGGTCATATTCAAGGGGTATTTCAAATTTAAGCTGGTACTCGCCCGTCAGAGCATCGTATGGTATCCCGTCTAAAAGGCGGCGGGTTATCAGCCAGCGGTCTTTTTCGTTATGTATCCATTCGTGTATGAGTGCTTCCCACTCTGACCGGGGGCGGGAATTGAGCAGGGTCTTGTCCATATAATAAGAGGCCGCTTCTCCAAAAGCCTACACCTCCTTTATACAAGATTTGCCCCCGACGTTTGCCGGGGGCTATTGAAAGGGATTCCCGTCCGGGGGCTACTGTTTGTTGTAGTTTGCCGAGGATATGCCCAGCACCGCGCCCAGGAACGTGTCAACGGCGGTGATAGTGCCGACGATCTCCTCAGGATAGGGGAGGTTCCAAATACCCGCAAGGGCAAAATAGAGGGTGCCTATGGCGGGGAGCCAGATCAGGGCGATTGCCTTGAGAATGTCGTATACCTTGTTCGAGAGTTTCATGTTTTTTCCTCCTTTAATTGTTGTGTGCTTCAAGCCTGTCCAGCCGGTGGTGGGCGCTTTTCGTGCTTTCTTCCACACGAGCCACGCGGAGGTCTATGTCCTCAATTTTGGTGGCCTGCGCCCGCATATCGAGTTTGATATCGTCCACGCCGCGCTTGATGTAGTCCACGTCCGATTTAAGCGCGGTGTCAATGGCGGTGTCGCGTGTCGCCGCGTCAACCGCGTCCTTTCTTGCGGTCTTTATGTGAGCCAGCCAGCCCAGCAAAATGCCGCTCAAGCCTGTGACTATTGCCCATATCCATTCTTTGGTCATGGGTGCTCCTCCTTATTTTTTTAGTGTGCCTACATAGATTTTGCCGTCCACGGATACGGTAGCCTGCAACACGTTCGGTAGCTCTGTCGGTGTCATGCTGTGTGCCTGTGCAAACCGCTGTATGGCCGCAATGGTGTTTTTGCCCGCTATGCCGTCCGCGTCCCCCGCGTCATAGCCCAGGGCGTTAAGGGCGGTCTGTAATGCCTTGATATCGTCGCCCCGCATCATGGGGCTCGTCAGGGTTATGATCTTCCGCTCCTTTACCTCCTCCTTTTCTTCCTCCTGCTGGAGCAGGGCAAGCCGCCCCCAGTGCGTCCAGTTGCCATCGGACAGTTTGCGCTTGCATACGCCATCGTCGCGGCCTTTCGCCTCTATGGTGTAGCCGTCGCCGACGTATACGCCGACGTGAACCATTTTCTTGCTGCTTTCGCTGTACTTGAATACGAGGTCGCCCGCCAACATGGGGGTTTTCCCGGCGTAGCCCCTGTTTTCGCCGCACATACGGTAAAGCCCCTGGGCGTTGGTGTCGCCCTTCATCCAGTGCTTTATGTCGCTGATGTAGTGTACGATGAGGCCGGAACAGTCGAACGCATAGAGAGGCCGTTTTTCGGCCTTCTCCATGAAATATGTGGCGCGTTTATAATTGACGTCGCTGGTTTCGCGCCGTTCTATCCATGCGTAGGGGTCGCTCATGCTGTCAACCTGCTGCCCCTGCGCACCCCAGACGTACATATCCCCGACATGACTTTCGAGGTATTCTATGAAGCCTGTTACTCTGCTCATTTGCGTTTACCTGCCACCGCGAGGCCGAATCCTATCAGGGCTATGGATACCGCATACGCGAGGACGGAGGCGCCGCCGGTCTTGGGTATCACCACGGGATTTTTTGCAATGGGCTGTTCGGCGGGCTGCGCGGCGTTAAAATAGTAGGTTTTGCTCACAGTCCTGTTTTTCTGCATGGCGTTGTAGAGTTCTTCTGCCGTGGTGGCGTTTTCGTATGCCATATCTTTGACGGTTATACGGAGGGCGGCGGGCTGGTCGGTAACTATGCCGCTCAAGTAATATGTTCCAGCCTCCAATCTCAGGTCGTTTGTGTCCAGCTTTACGCCGTCCAGTTCGATTATAAGTTCCATGTCGGTCAGGTCGAAAAACCGGGGTATGCCTATGTCAACCTTGAGCAAAAATAGCTCATTATTGACGTAGGTCTTGGATACCGCCTTGCCGGTCTGGTAGTCCAGCGCGGTTATATCCAGAGTTACGGGGTCTGCGGCGTAGGCTACGGTGCAAAGGCACAGCATGAGCATTACCGCGAGGATACAAGTGAGTTTTTTCATAATGTTTTCCTTTCTTTTTAGAGTTTTATGCAGCGGTTCTCGAACTTCTTATATGCATCGAGGTACACTTCGTTTTTGTCGCCGTTGTAAGTGACCTCATAATACATACCATCGGGGAGTTTGGTGGATACCAGTGTCTTCCAATTCTGGAGGGTCTTGCAGTGCCAAACAACATAAGTATCAGTTATGTTGATCTCTATGCCGTCCGTCTTGTCGAGGTGCTCGTTTACATAATCTCTCACGATTTCACGAGCTTTGAGTGTGTAGTCCATAATTCTTTTCCTTTCTTTATTTTTGTTTTTTAATTATGAAAAAAGAGCCGTGCGGCTCCTTATTCCGTGTATTCGCTCCATTTGGAGCTGCCCGCCTTGGGCTTGTAGACGGTGGACTTGATGTGCTGCTCGGTGCATTGCCATGTTTTGCCGTTGTAGGTAACTATGGTGTCTACCTCAATCACCGTGCCGTCCTCGATGTCGCTCCACGCGGGATAGGTCACGGTCTGCACCGTCCAATATGTGCCGAGGTTTGCGGCAGGGGGCTTGTTGCGGCTGTATTTGAGGGCGACATATCCACCCTCAACCGTATCCCCGGCTATGTAGCGGGTCTCAGCGTCCCACGGTGCGCCCTGCGTGGGGGTGGGGGTAAGCCCCGCCCGCGCCGCCGTCAGCACCTCTACAAGGTCGGTCTCGTGCGCCTCGATTTCCGCTTTACGCACGGCTACCAGCGCCATAAGCTCACTCCGCGTCATTGACATTCACCCCCAGCTCCGCAAGCGCGTCTATATAGTCCTGCGTGGTGGCCTGCGCCTCATGCTCCGTCCAGCTCTGGACTATCGCTTCGCCGTTGTCCTCCCAGCTCTCGGTATAATAAAAGCCCTCCTTTGAGGGCATGGGGGAACGGGTCACGGGCTTATAGCCCAGCTCCTTTATTGCCGCATCGTCATTGGTGGAGAGGTGCGCCCCTGCGGGGTGCGTCACACCGTTGATTATAAGCGGCGATTGCAACTCAACCGGCAGGCGTAAATATTCGGGATACCCGCCCACCAGTTTGGCATAGTTTGTGTTTAACATTGTACCTCCTTTTTTTACTAAACTGTAAATTCTGCATACCTGGAATAGCCTGTGGTTTGGTATATACGCAATGATATATCATCGCGTATCATAGACTTTGGAAATGCATACCAGAAAGGCGTCATTTCATCGGGATACAGTCCAGCCACTTGTTTACCATTTATTTTTACATAAATCGGATAACCGTCTCGTGCCGTTCCGTTTATAGTAATCACGGATTCTTTTGTTATTGCGAAAACTTTCGCGCCAACAAACTTTTCGCCATATACCACTGACACCCCATCAACTGTAAGCGTTAAATTGTATTTAAATGTCGGCGCTGCTGCAACAGATAATTTATATTCGCTTTTCTGTTTAATCATTCTGCGCCGTAAAGCAAACTGCAAGGGTATCATGCGCTCACAACCTCCTGCACTGCCCACACACCGTTGTATACGTCAAATTCGTAGGTCTTGCTTGCCTCTATTGCCGGAGCCTCGCCTAAATAGTTCGCCCCGCTCACAAACGACACCGCGACCGAGGCCGCCGTGCTGAATGTGCCGTGCGCCCAGCCGGATGCTGGCGGGGTAAACACGTATGTACCCACAGGAGAGGATACGTTATATATGGTGTTAGCCGTCAGCGCCGCGCCGCTGGCGGGGAGGACGGTCGCGGAGGCGGGTGGTATAGCATAATCCGTGCCCGCTACCGCTGCCGCCACATTACCGCCGTTGCCTTTTAACAGCCCAGTGATGCTACTTGCGGTGTCGGTGCTTATCTCGTTAGGGCCAGCGGGGCCCTGTTCGCCCTGTGCGCCCGTATCGCCTTTTGCTCCCGTGTCGCCCTTGGCTCCCTGCGGGCCTTTGATGCTGACGCTTGCGGGGTTATCCAGTCCGCCGTTATTACTCCATGAGAGTATGCCCTCGGCAGAGACAGCGGGAGTAAAATACGGCCCGGTGTCGCCCTTGGAGCCGTCCGCGCCCTTGGGGCCTTGGATACCCTGTTCGCCCTTGGGGCCAGTATCGCCCTTCGCGCCGGGGTCGCCTGTCGCGCCTTTTTCGCCTGTCGCGCCTTTTTCGCCCTGCGGGATACCGAACTCAAAATCAAATACCTTTGCGGTGTCCGCGCCGCTTGCCGTTACCTTTACGGTGGCGGCGGCTCCGGCAGTGAGGGTATTTGCCGTGGCGGTAGGTGTGCCAAATCCTGCGGCTGTGCCGGGGTCGCCTTTCGGTCCGGGGTTGCCCTGCGGGCCCTGTTCTCCCTGTATGCCCTGCTCGCCCTGTATGCCCTGCTTGCCCTGCGGGCCTTCGGGGCCTTGGATACCCTGTTCGCCCTGTATACCCTGTTCGCCTTGCGGGCCTTTTATGTTGGCTTCAGGGGGATTGTTCAGGCCGCCGTTGTTGCTCCATGAGAGTATGCCCTCTGCGGATACCGAGGGGGTAAAGTAGGGGCCGGGGTCGCCCTTTGCTCCAGCGTCTCCTTTCGCTCCCTGATCTCCCTTTGCGCCCTGCTCACCAGTCGCGCCCTGTTCGCCCTTGGGAACGCCGAACTTAAAGGCGAATACCTTCGCGGTATCTGCGCCGGAAGCTGTCACCTCTACAGTAGCGGGGGTTCCCGCGTCAAGGGTGGTCGCTGTGGCGGTGGGTGTGCCGAATCCGGCGGCTTCGCCCGTGGGACCTTGTTCTCCCGTGTCGCCTTTATCGCCGGGGTCTCCCTTGGGGCCCGTGTCGCCTTTAGGGCCAGTGGGGCCTTGCTCACCTTTTGCGCCCTGCAAGGGGCCGTTGTTTACCCACTTGGAATTTACGCCGTCCCAGATATATATATCATACGGTTCGCCCGCGCCCACGCCATAAGCGTCGCCAGCGGAGGGGTTAGATACTCCGGCTTGTAACGCCGAGAGAGAAGCGTAATAGCCTAACACGGCAAATCCTTCGCCCGTGTCGCCTTTGGCTCCCTGTGGCCCCCTTATATTGACTGTGGCGGGGTTTTCCAGCCCGCCGTTGTTACTCCACGATAAATCGCCGTCAGCGGTCACAGAGGGCGTATAGTGTGCTCCTGCGGGGCCTCGTTCGCCTGTGGCTCCCGTGTCGCCCTTGGGACCCGTGTCTCCCTTATCTCCGGGGTCGCCTTTGGGGCCAGTGGGGCCCTGTTCACCTTTGGGGCCAGCGGGGCCCGTTTCTCCTGCGGCTCCTGTGTCGCCTTTATCGCCTTTCTTGCCTTCGGGGCCTTGGGGGCCGACGGGGCCGGGAGTGCCGTCCTGCCACGCCGAGCCGTTTGCGGTTCGAGTGAGTACCTGCCCTGGCGTTCCGCCCGCCGGCAATCCCCCGCCACCGGAACCGCCGCCACTCTGCGCCGCCTCGTTTATGGCCGCTACAAGGGTATTCTTGTCCGCGGTGGCCAGATCGTCCATGTCGCCGATTTTTGCAAGGAGTTGTTCGTACTGCGTCAGGGATATATCCGGCAGTTCGCCATCCGCAGCGCCGAACGGCAGTACGTCAAACCATACCGGGCCCGCCGTCACGCGGCTGTCAGCCTTTATGCCGGATAGTTTCAGTTCCCAGCGTCCTGCAGTGAGGTTTATTCCCTGCGCTGCAGTGATTTCGCCACTTGTGAGTTCCGCGGTTATGGTCTTATCTCCGCATACAAAATAGGCCGTGATAACGCGGCCCTTCCAGTCGGCGTCAAACGCAAATTTTGCAGTCAGATAGTTTATGCTGTCCGCCACCACAATGGGTGTGCGCAGCATAAGCCTCTGCCCGCGTATAATGCCTGTAAGCATAGTCGCCCTCCTACAGTTTGTATTCTATGACATAAGTGCCGGATATTTTATTCACTTTTACCCGGTCGCCCGCTTTCAACGAGAGCGCGGCGTTATATTTATAGCGTTTCTGCGTAGCGGTAGTTTCTCCGTCAAATTTGAGCGTGGCTTTGCCGCCGGACACTGCCACCACGGTGGCAAATTTCGCCGCTGATGGCCTGCGCTTTTGTAAAAACAGTGCTTCCTGCTCCTGATATATCACACGAACACCACCTTTTTTGCCTGATGCTCCATGAGGGCGCCAGGGCGTATCTCTATTTTCCAGTCGGTTTCCTTGTACACGCCTACCAGCTCCCCGTTATACAGTGCGATAACATCTCCTACGCCATGGGCCGGGTTTACGGCCGTGTAAAATTTGATTTTTTGCGTTGCAAACATGGATTTTACAGCAAGATTATCCGCGTATTTTTGCAGCGCCGTCTGGCTTGCTATATTATCCAGTTCAACCGGCGTCGCCAATATGCGCCGCCCCCTGCGTACCGTGGACAAAGCGGAGATCATGCTGTCATTTATGCCCGTTGCGGTCATGGGGTTGTCATAGTCAGGGTTAGATACGTTGACGATGAAAACGTTGGGGGCCTCATATATGTCCATTTCCTCTGTGTATTCCGGGGCGATAATACTATATTCGTCGTCCCGATACTCCCGGTCTATGTTGGAGCTGGACGGGGCCTCGTACCTTTCAAGGCGGGCCACCCCATCAAAATCAAACCAAACATCCGAAAAGTTTATCTCGGACAGCAGTGCATTGATGATGGTGAGATATTCCGTTCCTATTTCCCAATCCTCACGGTCTGTGGCAAGAGTGTCCTCGCAATCGTCCATCCGTATGCGCGGTATTCCGGCGTCCCGGATAAGGCTCTGTATCGCAGTCATGTATGGCGTCCCCGCCGCAATATAATACCGGGTCTCGGTTTTGGTCTGTTTGAGCCTCAGCGCGCGGTCGTATGCCTCTATGGTGTCCTCGTCCTTGCCGTATTTAGTGTGTTTGGTGGTCAGCGTGCCCACCATGTATATGCCGAGAGGATACTCTATGCCGTCCTTGATGTAATACGGCCTTATTTCATCGTTTAGATAATCCACATTGTCGTTATGCTCGAACACGCCGTACATGGAGGTCTTTATTTCGCCGTCGGCAGCCATGGTGACGGTGGGATAGCTATCTCCCACCGCCGCCAGATTGTGCTCTGTAACAGCCCCGTTGCGTATCACCTCAAAGCGGCTGGCTACTACGCTCATCGTATCAATCATACTCGATCCTCTCATTGTTATCCGTCTGCTGTATGCTGCACGAAAACGCCCTGAAAAACTGGTCTACGCTCAGTTCGAAGCCCATCAGCGGGCCGGTGCACAGGCAGCCGTGCTGATCTCTGTATATCACGGTCATGCCCAGCAGTCCCTCAAAAGCCGCCGCCTGCGCCGCATCGTTAAAGGCAGCGTTAAAACTGTATATTTTGGTTATTTGCTGCGAGGTCTCAGCCACGGGATACCGCCGCCCGGCGTAAAACTGATACGCTACATCCTGATACGCCGACACGCCCAGCGGGCTATTCTGCGCGGTGGAATATTCCAGCCGCAACCATTGCATTTCACCCAGCGCCGCTATCTCCGGCGCGTCTACCGAAAGTGTGACCGTGACCTCATTGGACATGGAGTAACTGTCTCCAGCAACACCGCGCACCTTATATTTGTGCGTCCCTATGGCCATTTGGTCGGAGTATGTGTGTGCCGTGGTTTTTGCTATTGGTATGTCATCGCGGTAGATATAGTAAGTTTTGTGATCCGTTTCCGTCCACGCAAGGGCCGCTTTTTCGCCGCCCGCGGCAAAAAGTGTTATTGGCGCGCCCGGGGTGTTGGCAACGGTAAATTCAGCCGTTCCCCAATCGCTCCAAAGGCCGTATTCGTTCTGTATCCGCACCGCGGCTATGTGCGCGCCATCATTCAGGTATTCTTTAACCTTATACTGCCCGTCAGTGCTGTAAGCGGTGCGGAGTACCGCATCGTCTACCTTCACCTGATAAGCAAGCTGCCCTTCGCCTGTCCACGTTATCACCGGCCGCGGGCTTGAGGTAGCATATACCGTTGGAGTCGGTGGTTTGCCCTGGGCCGTAAATGACGCCTCTTCGCTCCATGCGCTAACTTGATTGTTTGCGTTCGTGCAGCGCACGCGCCATTTTACGATGCCTGCGGCAAAAGTGTTTGGAGGTATATTTACATTAGTGTTTGCCGATTCTGCGGAGGCCAACGCAGTCCAATCAGTGTGAGATGTATCCTTATATTGCAGTTCGTATTTTTTCTGTGCTAACCCCTCACGGCTTGCGTATGTCCACTCAAAATTTATCGTATCCCAGCTTCCGGCGTATGTGTTTTTCGGTTTTACTGTCGTTACGGTTATTTTGTCGTTCGGGAGTAAGCCCTTTATGAAGTAGTTGCCGTATTGGTTTTGGTCGTCTTCCAGTTGTGTTGATTGGGGGATTACAAAAGCGGGGACAACCCCGCGCGTACCCGAGGGGCGGTAGTCGGAGGCGGCGCCGTCCGCGTTGACGAGCCACGCGCGGTCAGAGGAGAACTGCGAGGAAAGCCACCAGCTGGTCGATGCGCCCTCCTTTTTCTTTATGCGCCTGACGTTGCTGGTGTAATATTGGAGAGCTTTGCCCTCCGCAACTCCGCTGTTATTGCCAAAGCCCGCCATGGTGTAGGTCAGGGCGAACATCTTGCGGGTTATGCTATTGCTGCCTTTGAGAGCAAAGGTAACATCTATCATTTTTTCGCGCAGCGTTTGCGGGAAACTGTTGAATATCGTATTTTTTATAAGATTATCCAGTGTTCCGTCCGGGTATAGGGTCGAGTTTCCAAACTCCGATTCTTCGTATGCATTTTTGTATACCAGCACTGTGCCTCCGGATACGAGGTTATTTTTATCCGCCACTTCGCATTGCCTGTTTTCTTCGGTGCCTACCGGGATGAGTATTATTGCCCCGAGCGGCAAGTCTGCTAATGTCGCCATATGTTATCCTCCGTACCCCATCCGCACGCTGCGTCGGTAGTTGTTCGCCATGTCTACCAGCTTTTGTATATCGCTTATCTGCGACATATCAACTCTGATATTAAAAGTGTCGCCGCCCACGCCGCGGCTCTCCTGGTTAGTGAAAACCTGGCTTCCCCTTGGGAGGTTGACCAGCTCCGGGCCGTTTTCGCCCACCCAAGTCAGGCCGCCGCGCCAGTTGTCGGTGCCAGCGGCGTTATGCGCCACGCTGCCCATCCAACGCCCGAAGCTGCTGTCTGTGCCGTTAAAGACGTTGGCTATGCTCTGTATATTCGAGGTGTCAAATCTCTTCTGCCCGAAGGAGAAAAGATAATCCAGCGTGTCTGTAAGCGCTCCCACAGCGTTTACGACCACCTTCACCGCGTCCGCGAACAGGGCCAGTACGCCGCCAATCGCCTGGAATACCGGCTTTAGCAGGTTGAGTATATCCAGCACCGGCTCTAACGCCTGTAACAGGTTGCCCGCCAGTTCGATGATTGTGCCGAAAAGATCAACCAGCCCCGTATCCGCCGCAAACTCCGCAAATTGCATCGCAAGGTCGCCCACGATCTGTATTACCTGTTCGAGGGCCGGTGCAAAAGCAGCCGCAACTTTGCTTTTCGCGGCTTCCATTTTTGCCTCGAACATTCCGAGCGAATCGCTGAGAGAGGCCAGCTTTTGTATGTCCTCGTCCTTCACGATGGGCGCTGCCGAGGCTACCTGTTCTATTGCCCTGCCGTATTTTTCAAGCATGGGGATAACGGCTTCTTCGCCGGTCGTTCCCAGCAGTTTTGAGGCTATTGCATTTCTATCGGTTACGTCGGACATCTGTACCAGAGCGCTGTATACCTCTGTAAAAAGCTGTGCCTGTGATTTCATTGTGCCGTCGGTGTTTGTCACCGATACGCCGAGGCGGTCGAACATTTCCGCCGCTTCGCCGGAGCCGTTGGCGGCGTCCTGTGCTTTCTCGGCAAGGGCGGAAAGGTCTCCCTTAGCCTGATCCATCGAGTAACCCACGGACTGCATGACATAATCGAGCTGCTGATATGATTCGGTGGACATGCCAAGCTGAGATGAACCGCTCTCGATTTCTTTGGCCCATTCTGCCTGCTGCACCGTCAAGTCGATAAGCGCTTTTTCTACCACCACTATCGCGGCGGCTACCGCCGCAAACGTGCCTATCAGCGCCATGGATTGACCGTCTATCTTCACCATCCCGTCGAGGGTTCCCTTGATGTTGTCCGGCAGGCTTATTCCAAATTTGCTGCCCAGTTCGTCGAGCGCATCGCCCAGCCCCTTGCTGTTGTCCCCCGCATTATCAGCCCCATCGCCGTACTCTTTCAAGGCTTCCGTGTTGTTTTTCAGCTCTTTTTCGGCTTTTATGAGCGCCGTTTCGGTGTCGTTCACGGCCTTTTTCATGCGCATCGTGCGTTCGTCGGCCTCGCCATAGGCCGCGCCCACCTTCTTTAGCCACTCTTCCTGCAATTCCAGTTTGTCTTTCAGGTTCAACACGCTTTCGTCGAGGTTTTTGTTTTTTGCGTTCAACGCCTCGGCGGAATCGGCATTATCCTCAAACTGCGCCGCCAGCTTTTTTGATTCCGATTGCAGCACTTTCATGCCGTTATCTATGCTTTTCAGCGCTTCTTTATATTCCTTTTCCCCTTCGGCTATAAATTTCGTTCTTATGTTCGGCATTTACGTACCTCCCAAAAATGCGGATAGGCTTTTAGTTTTCTCCTGCGTTATGCCCTGCATTTTTGCATATTCTTTGATTATTCTTGCTATCCTGTACGGCGTGGCCGTTTTCCAGAATTCCCTTTCACTCAGTCCGAATCGTATCACCCATACCGTAAGATACCACGCGAAATTTATGGGTTCGTCTTCCGCGTGGTTTTCGCGTTTTTTGGTTCCGCTTCCTCATCGCCGCGAAGCGCCGCTGCAGTCAGGTCCATCACGAGCGACGTTACGCCCGAAAGCTGTGAGGGCGGTATGAGCCGCCCCACTTGCTTCACGGTATAAGACTTGTCGGAGCCCTCGCTGTCAAGATAGTCGTTTATCATGGCAGTCAAAAAGCACACGATTGTCTTTGTCGTAGCGCTCCTGAGCGCTTTTGATATATTGCCGTCAAACATTTCCTGCACGTCCGCCAGCACATTCATGTTGCAGCAGAGAGTCATTTCCTGTCCGTCAAAGGTGTATTTTGCGGTTTTCAGTCTTATATCCATGCCGTTCTCCTTTTATGACGCGCCGAAGCACTTGTTTATCCACGCTACCGCATCGCTTTCGCTTGCCAGTATTGCAATCTCCATGATATTCTTGTCCTCGCTGTCATCTGCTAAAAACTCGCCCGTGGTCGTGGGAGTCTGGAAGGTGATGCTGTCGCCTTTTGTGGCGTATACATAGCCGGGTGCGCCAAAAAGCACCTTGTACACAAAGACGGCGGTATATTTGTCCGTGCCGTCAATAGCGTCCGGGGCGTAAAAGCCCATGCCGACATACTTCGCAATGTCCTTCGCAGTGGCTTTAAGGCTCTTTTGTGAGGTGTTTGTTCCTACGTTGCGCGTATTTTCGCTCATGCCAAAAAGCAGTTTCTGTGCCGCGTCGGTGATGTATTTCACTCCAACGCTGGCAGTGCCGCCGGTTATGAGTTTCTTGTACTCGGCAAGGCGGCTCTCGGCGTACAGTCTGCCCTCGGCAGCGGTCAGGTTCAGCTCCACGCTCATGGCATCGCCCATACTTATGGGCGTTTCATAAGTGATAGTGCCCTCGGTGTTTATATATTTGCCGATTTTTATTCCTCTGAGATCAAAAGTAGGCATTTAATCCAATCCTTTCTGCTTAAAAAATAGGTTTACCTTTTGGTTCAAAATTTCCTCAAATTTCTTTACTGCGCGTTCCTCGGCTATTGTCCAGAAACGGGAACCGGGGTCGTTAGAGCGCCCATAGTTGCGGCTGAATGCCACTTGCCCATTGGACGCGCCGCTGTCGTTTTTCCCTGTGGGCTTCACCATAACATAGCGGGAGCCGTCCTTATCCTTGCCTTTTGATTTTTTGATAGAGCGTAGCAGAGAGCCGGTACGATATTCGCCATACTGATATATGGCCCGTTCGATTTCCTGTTTTGCATAGTCTGCGCCATCGTTCATCAGTTCGTCGTTTAGTTCGTCTATGCCGTCCCTTACGCCTTTTAGGGCCGCCTCCACCTCATCAAATCCGGAAAACTCAACGTTAGCCATATATCCCTCCTACGCCCACCGCGGTCATGGCAATGTGGTACAGTCCCGTGTCCACTTCGTATATTTCCGCGTCCACAGTGCAACTCCAGCCTGCCGCAGCGAGCCTGCCCTTGATATCCTTTATAGCCAGCTCGAACGGGGGAGTGTCGGTGTAGTAATCCACAGAGTACATCACGCCCGTTTCCTTTTCTGCGCCCTCTGCGTATAGCGTCCCGATCTGGCCCATGCACTGATACGTGATATAGCTGCGCTGGTCGCCCATGTAGGGCGGGTGGCATACGGTGTATCCATCCTTGAGTATCTCCGCTATGGTCATGCCGTCACCACCCTCTGAGCCTTAATCTCCAAAAATTCCCGGCGGTCGCCTATGTTGTCTATGCTGATGATCTCGTAAGGCTCGGCATCCCGCTCATGCCATATGCGGCACTCGACGGTCACAAGGGGCGAGTAGCGCATGGTTATGGTCACGGGCTGCCGCAAGTGCAGTTCTTCCGCCTGATATACCTCCGTACCGTGGGCATTCACCCACTTGCACCACACGGGGCCGGGGAAAACATTTTTAAAGCTTTCCGCGCTGAATCCGGCTTTGATGCTGTATTCCGGCGCTTTTATGGTGATTTTAGTTCGCATTTCGCCTGCTCCAGCTTTAATTGCCATCAAAACCACCAGCCTTTATATTGATTCAGCATCGCGCGAACCGCTATGTCTATCTCGGTCGTAGAACCCTGTATCACAGCCTCCCGGTTGGTGTACCAATGGCCTATGAGCAGGAGCATGGCCTGTCGCACAAGGTAGGGTGTCTCCTCGTATCCTGCGGTGTAGGTTATGACTGCGCCGGGCTTGTTTACCGTCACGGTGCCGCGGCGCACGTCTGCGGTATACTCCACCGCCTCGCCGTCCACTGTAACGCTGTCCACGCTTATCACGGGGCCACGCGGGAGTGTCATAGTGCCGCTCACCTCCGGGTAAGCGGTTATGGACTGCTCCGCAAATGACTTCCCGCAATAGTTCTCGCAATATTCGCGGGCCGCGCTTATGAGAGGAGCTATTATATCCTTGTCTTCGCTGGTATCGCCGGGGTTATTCCGCAGATGCAGTTTTACCTCTTCGAGGCTTAGCGGTTCCACTGCTGGGGGTTGTCTTGTTATTACCATTGTCGGCCTCCATGGCTATGGCGTAACAGCCCCTGATGAGCTGCCGCGCCGTTGCCTCGTCTATGTCAATGATGGAGCCGGGCGGGGTTACTCCCTCCGGCCCGGCTGCTAAGGTCAACATTTTGATTTTCATCAGCTCGCCTTCATCTTCAGGCGGCTGAACGCCTCGCCTACTACGGGTGCGCCGTCGCCATAGTACTCGACAACGTAGCCTATCTCGTTGTTGACGGCGTACAGCTCGTTAAGCACCTGTATGTAGAGGCCGTCGCTGTCGCATACCCAATAGCCGGTTTTAAAGTCGCCGTATACTGCCACGTACTTGCCCGCGGCTACGGCGTTAGGCGCGTACTCGGACATATACACGGGAGCGCCCAGCAGCATATCAGGCTGTCCTGCCTGCACGGAGGGCTGCCATATATACTGGCCGTCGCTGTCCTTGAGCTTTGCGATCATCTTGCAGAGGTCGCGGTGCATTACCCAGGAGGCCCCGCGCATATACTGGCCCTTCACGCCGTATTTGCACTCTATCAGGTCGTCGGTGGCCACGGCGGTGGCGGAAGCGGCGGTAACGTCGCGCCCGGTGGCTATGCCGCTGTCAGAGGCGGTAAAGATGCCCAAAGGCTGGTTAGTGCCCGTTCCGCTCATAAAGGCGTTTTCCTGCGCCGCCTCGATCTTGTACAATATGCGGTCAAGCACGGTCTGATCAGGGCTGGGCGCGTGGCGCATGAGGGTCTTGGATATCTTAATCAGTTTGGCAAGGCGCTGGGGCTTAAATTCGCGGCGGCCGAAGGCGATGGTCGCCTCTTCGGGGGCTGCCGCCACCTCGGTTGTCCATGCCACATCAGACGCATCGGTAGTCAGGCTGGGATACCCAAGGCTCTGTGCCTGACCTATGGGGCCCACAACGTTGCATATCTGGCGCATAAACATGTCATTTTTGAGCCCGGCTATGAGCTGGTTGACAAACTCCACGGGCGCGGTCAGATAACCGGCGGTAGCGTTTGTGCCAAGGGTCATGGTGGTGTTTTTGTATCTGGTTATGGACTCGGGATCGCCCTGCAGTGCGCGGGCAAATACTTTAATGTGCTCGTCCTTCTTGTCGCCCAGCTTGTCGATCACTTCACCGGCGGCGCGTTCCCGCTCGAGCTGCTTCTGCTCGCGGATTATGTTGGCGTTGAGCGCGTCAAACTCCTTTTCGAGCCGGTTATAGGTCTCGGTGGATTCCGCGTCCATCACGCCGTCTTCAAATTTGTTCATTATTTCGCGCATCTGGGTTGCGACATTTGCGCGATCCTGCATCATTTCGTAGAGCTTTTTCATCGGTTACTTATACCTCCAAAATTTTTAGTTTAGTCGCTCTGAATCTCTTACGCTGCTCCTGCAGTGCGGTGTTTATATCTGCTGCGGGCTGGATTGCTCCCCCGTTGTCAGGCTCCCTGTTTTCCGGCGGTTCCTTCGGCGCGTGCTTGTACAGCGCAAACCACTTTTCGGTATCCGCGCAAGCCGCGACCTTTTTGTTTTCGATGAGTTCGTTTACAAAGCCCATATTAAGCGCTTCGGTGCCGCTCATCCACGTTTCTGCTGTCATAAGGGCGGATATCTCGTCCTTCTCCTTGCCGGTGCGGGCGGCGTATATGCCCGCTATCTGGTCGTTGATACGGTCGAGCTCGTCGGCGGTCTTGCGTAATTCTTCCGCTCCGCCGCCGGCGTATGTCCATGCATTATGTATCATCAACGTGGCGTTTTCGGGCATTTTGATGGTATCGCCCGCCATGGCAACCACTGATGCGGCGGATGCGGCGAGGCCGTCTATATGCACGTTTTTTGCCGCCGGGTGGCGGTTGAGGATGTTGTACAGGCTAAATCCCGCAAAGATGTCCCCGCCGGGGCTGTTGATATACACATCAAGGGTGGATATATCCCCCAGCGCCGCCAATTCTTTTTGAAATTGCGCAGGGGTTATTTCGTCGCCCCACCATGACGTATCGCTGATCTCTCCGTACAAAAAAAGCTCACCGGCGTTGCCGAGAGCCTTAAACTCCCAAAATTTATTCATTTTTCAGGGATGCTCCTTTCGCTTGCGCGCTTTTAGGCGCGTTGAGTTTTGCGTTTTCCAGCGGCAGCATGTTGCCGTTGATAAAATATATCTTGCCCAGCCCGTTGGGTATGGGGTTCATATCCTCCAGTTCGCGGATATCGTCAGCACACATCACGCCGTTTTGCCGCATGGTGTTGTAGTAGCTCGTGCGGGTGGCGGTGTCGCCCCTCAGCAGGCTGTTTGTGTTGAATTTAAAATAATACTTCGCCTGCTCCGCCTCGCTCAACAGGTCACGGTAAAGGGCCTGTTCTATACGCACGGATAAAGGATTTATGCAATCCCGGACGAATTCGGCGCTCTGCTGCTCAATATTTGAAAAAGTGGCTTTTTCCAGATCCATGCACATGTGCGGGGGTACGCCGAAAATGCGGCATATCTCGGTTACAGCCCATTTGCGGCTATCAAGGAGCTGTGTCTTTGACATGTCCCTGTCCCACGGCTGCGCCGTGGAGCCGTTTTCCAGAAACATCCATTTCCCGGCGTTTTCTGCGCCGCCGTAGTTGCTCTGGAAGTCCTTTTTGAAGCGCTCGTATGCCGTATCGGAGAGTTGCCCCGGATAGGTTATATAGCCGCCGGGGGAAGTACCGGAAAAGCCCCTTTGCGCGTATTGTGTCATGCTGTTATTCAGTCCCAGCACGCTTGCGGCTATGGTCATCGGGTCTTCCGGCGTGCGGTCGCCAAATCTAAAACCGGGGATAAAGACAAAATCGCCCTCCCGGAGCGTTTCTGTTATGCCGTCATAGGTGACGTATATATACTGTTCCCCGTTTTCCCGGTTGGTGTACACTTCCGAGCAGCAGGAGGTGGGCAGATTTTTGAGGTGTCGCACAAAGCCGTATCTGTCCCGCACTATGCGGAGATAACCGCCGCGAGTGAGCAGCATGTTTGCCACAAGCATCTGCATAAGCTCATACGCCGTGGTGGTGCGGTTGGGCAGCACATACAACAGCTTATACAGGGGATGATCCCGTGCCTTTTGTTTGCCCTCCCCGGTATTTTTGTACATGTGCAGGGGCAACGCCGCCATGGTCTTGCTTATCAGGTCAACACACCTGAATACCGCCGCGACCTGCAGCGCCCCCTCTGCGCTTATGGCGTAACCCTGCCCTGCAAGGTACATCTGCCATGCGCTATCATCTGATACGGAGGGCAGTGTTTTAACGTCCGCCGCCCGTATTTCGTATGTTTTGCCAAAAAGTTTAAATCTCTTCACTGTTTACCTCACACTATTCTCAGGCCGCGGTGCTCGTATACGCTGCGCTTGGGTTCCAGTTTTACCGCCGCCGCCATTGCGTCTATCAGGGCGCATATCGGGTCTATCCGCTCTATGCTCCTGTTTTTCATGGGTTTTATGTTCTCGTTCCCGTCTTGGGCTACCACCACGTTGCCAAAGGCCCAGCGCCCGCAGGGGTTCCTCTCGTGTGTCATTTCGCCTTCGCGTAGGAGCCGCTCAAGTTCCTTCATCGCGGGCGACATACCGCCCATGGTCTGCGGTATGGTGATTATCTTTTGTGCCGCAACCTCCTGCTGCATAAGCGGTCGCAGAGAATCTATGCGCCACTCGTCCGCCGCGATATATTTGACGTTATAATCCAGCATGAGCTTGTCGAGATAGTTTGCGATATAAGCGTAATCCACGCAATTTCCTGGGGTTGCGTGCATGTGCCCTGCCTGCACCCATTTGCCAAAGGGCACATGATCCCGGTGCTCCCGTTCTCGCATGTTTTCTTCCGGTATCCATGCGTCCACAAAAAATCGCCACTCCGTTTCTTCCGGCAGCGGCGGGAAAAGTACCGCAACGGCGGTCAGGTCGGTAGTGCTGGATAGGTCTATACCCACATAGCAGGGCCGCCCCAGCATGTCGGCTTTATGCCAGTCCCCGGCGGTATCGTCCCACAGGGTGACGGGCAACCATCCGGTGCGTTTGAGAGATATCCACTGGTTGAGTCGGAGCCAGCGGAAGAGTTTCTCCGCCGCAGGGCTGTTTCTGGCTTTTATTGCCTCGCTGCGTACATTCTCAATTTTGATAGATATACCCAGTGATGGATTTGCCTTATACCAGTTAGCTTCGTTGTATATATCTGCGTCCTCGGGGACGGTGTAAATTTTAGCGTAAAATGCCGGATCTGTCAGTTCGCCGCTCAATACTTTTGTTGCTATCTCGTGCTGCTCCCAGCCCACGCTCTTGCGGTCGGGATCGTCGCCTGCGGTGGTTATGCACCATATTAGCTGTTCACTCCGCGCGGCGCCTGTGCCAAACGTCAGCACATCCCACAAATCCCTTTTAGGGTGAGCGTGCAGTTCGTCTACTATGACCACAGAGGGGTTAAGGCCGTGCTTTGTCGCCGCCTCTGCCGAGAGTACTTTAAAGCGGCTATGTGTGCGGAGATTAAGCATTTCCTTTGTACTGTCCCGGATTTTGATTATTTTGGACAGCACTCTGCTTTGCTCCACCATGCTCTTCGCGGCGTTAAAGGCTATCGACGCCTGATTTCTGTCCGCCGCGCCGCAGTATATCTCGCCGCCCGGCGCATCCATGACCAGATGGTATAGGCTCAATGCTGCTATCAGTTCCGTCTTGCCGTTTTTCTTGGCAATCTCCAGATATGCCATGCGGTATTGCCGCACGCCCTCGGCGGTCACGGTGCCGTATACGGAGTTTATGACCTCTATCTGCCATGGTAAAAGCACAAAGGGTTTGCCGTAAAAATCGCCGGTATGTTTGAGCGCTTGTACAAACTCGATAACTTCGAGCGCCTTGCCCGTGTTAACCACCGTACTTGTTCAGGTACGCCGCCATCGGGTCGCTCTCTGTGGCCTTTTTGGCTGCCGCTACTCCCATCCGGGCACGGCCTACCGGCGACAAGCACAGTTGCTCGGCGTATTTTATGATATTCTGCCCTTCCCGGCGCATGATAGCAATATATGGGTTTTCCGTCGGCTTGCCGTCCGCCGCCCGGTATATAAGCGGGCCGGTTTGATACTCCGCCTCGGCCTTTTGGTATATCGCCACGCTCTCGCAGTAGGCTGTAAGGGCGGATATGTCCAGATCGTTAATTATCGGAGTGTCGAGCTGGCGGTAGAGCTTTACCACCCTTTTCCATTCCTTCTTCGCCTCCGGGGACAGGCTTTTGGGTGGTTTTAATTTGTCGGAGCAGCCGGTAGGTTCGCCATTCTCCCGGTTTTCCATTGTGTCTTTAGTGTGCCGGTTTTTGCCGTTATCGACGAGCTTTAACGGCCTCGGCTTTCTTCCTGTCGGCATAGGTCCCTCCTTTCTCAAATTCTGTATTTGCCTATGATTTTTTTGTGTCCTTTGACGCTGTTGCAATGTATGCAGGCGGGCTGGTGATTGGCGGTATCCCAAAAGCGCGGGTCGCCCGGCCCGTCAGGCGGGTCTATGTGATCCACGCACCGCGCCACCATAGTGCAGCCATCATCCAGCCGCAAGGCGCAGAGTTGATGTTCCGGTGCCGACAAATACCAGCGGGAGTATTTGCTCCATCGGGCATCATATCCGCGCTGCCGGGAGCTACCCCGCCGCTCGTCCTGGGCGTGTATCTGCTCCTGCTGCCGCAGTTCGCCCGCCGTCCGGTGCTCATCGCAGTATCGTCCGGCGGTCAGTGCATTACATCCAGGGTACTGGCAAAAATGTAGGGCTCGGCTTGCCATAGCGCCGCTCATCTCCCTCAAAATGCTCAAGGGCCGCTCTTCGCAGCCCTTTTGATGGTATTATTATAGCACACAAAGAGTGTGGGAAAGTGTTGAGTTTTATTTATCTCGTTTCGCAATAGGTTTTGGTTTTATGATGCGCGGTGCGGTTCGCGCATAAAAAGTTTTTGCCTTATTATTTTAGTTTGTTTATCTTTTCGGTTGACTTTTTAATCTGACAGGTATATAATATAGCCATAACAAGAGAGGAGATAAAAGCAATGACTAAAGCATTTGAGAATCGTGTAAAGAAGGAATTGACAGTAGATACCAGAACCTACCGTTACGAGTATGAATGCATTATCAATCAGGGCATAGCCGTAATCAAGCGCTTGCCCATAAAAGAGCTAAATACTACCGCCACGATAGACGGTTGGGAGACGGTCAAGATATACAAGTAACGCAGAGTGACGCCCGCGAGGGCGGTAATGCGGCAGGCCGGTCACAAGCCCGGCGACAAAAAAGGAGGATATGAAAATGCAGGTAGTGAAAAACGGTGAAAAAATTGAGATGACATATGATGAGGTCTGTTATGACCTCGGTTTTTGCCCCGCTGTGCGGTTTGTGGACATCACCCCACGGGGGGCGGTTACATTTACAACCGGCAGGCCTGAGGAAATCCGGGCGCTCTATCAGGCGGTAAAGGACAAAGGTTACAAACCCGCGCAAAAATTCGCCACTTTGATGCGGCCAAGACTAATATAATCGCAGGATTAACGGAGGTGAGCACATGACAGACAACACGGTTAAGGCCCTGGGCCGGGCGTATGGTATAATGGCGGCGCAGCTCTCCGACATCATCGGGGCGCGCTGCCGGGTGCAGACAGCTAATATGTGGCCCATCCGTGGGCTGGGTGAGGGGTTGCGGTATATGATCCTTAACCGCAAGCTCACCCCGGAGGTCGATAGAGCTATTCGGGACGCGCTGCAAGGCGCAGAGGATATAACCGATGACGACCACGCGCTGCCGCTCAGCCAGCAGGGCATGTGGGAGCTTGCCTATATGCAGGGCCGTTGTGCTCCAATACTAAGCGACGGTGAGTACCTGCGGGAGCGACTCAAAGCCAAAGGGCTAACGTTGGAGCAGGCCGCCGAGGCCTGTGAGGTAAGCAAGGCCGCTGTGCACTCATGGTGCGCCGGAGTTAAGCCGATACCGCAAGCGCGGCGGGAGCTGCTGGCGGCAAGGCTCGGGATAATAATATAAGAGGGCTATATCAGCCCTCTTATACGGTATTCTCTTTACGCTGCTATTCTGCCTATCAGCCTGTCTACACCCTGTCTCTCAAGGGTCTTCGCCCAATCAATCGAGACGTGCATTTGCTGCGCTATCCGCTCCCAATATCCCCCTTTTGCCACTCCGTATTTAACGTACCGCAGTCTTATTGCCTCATATTCCAGCGGCGGCAAGCACATCACTTCAAATTCTATCATTCCCACCCAATGGTCGAGATTTTGTAATTCGTCTTCCAGCCGTTTTTTCTTCTTTCGCAGTCTTTTTAATTCCCGCGAAGCTTTTATCACCGTGGTCGGAGTGCTGTCCGGCAGTTCGGTACCGTGCGGCAGGCCCGTAATCTGCTGCGGGTGAAGGTCGTATTGCGCTTCGATCTCCTCGTCAACGCTAATTAACAACCGCTCTTTTTCCGTCCTCGTGCGCTCTGCATTACCCCAATACATCAGCAGTCGCCGCACGGCTGCCCGCTCATCTCGCCTTTCCCGCGTTGCTTTTTTCGGATTCAATTTTTCGCCTCCTTTTTGGATTAAAAACCGTCGTTTTTGATGTAATTTTACAAATCTTTTCGGTGACCAATTTGCCGCCGCCGTTTATTTGTAGTTTTGTTGTTTTTGGGCGCCCCATTGCCGTTCATTTTCGGAGCTTCTCAAAAATCGAAAAATTTTTCTTCCGATGGGCCGCCCCGGTACCACGGAGGGTTGATTTAGCTTTTTGATGCCCCCCTCCCCTCTATTTCGGCCTGTTTCCTCCGGCACAGGTTTGCCGTGTTCCCCCACCGGCGGAGCTGCCCCCGAACCCTCCAACGCTTTTCTCTATCATTCATTTCAACACTTCTTTCCGTGCTTATATGGCCTGCCCTTGTTGTAGAGCATTTTTTCTCGTACAACGCCGTCCACATCCAGTCCCTCATGCCCGAACCAGTCCAGTATGCGGATAAGGCAGTCCGCCATCTCGGTGGCTATGCCCTCGGGCTTGCCGCCCACGCCGGGGTAAATCATGTCGCGGCCGGCGCGGTATTCCTCTACCGCCTCGGACAGCTCGCTATGGCAAAGGGCGACAATCTCCAGCAGATTCCGCTCCTCGTCCCACCAGCCATGAGCAACGGCGTTTCCGTGTATTTCCTGTGCCAGCTTGTACAGCGGCTCCTCGTTGTTGTGGATCGTTATCATTTTTCTCCCTCCCATATCAGCGGCCTTCCCTCTGCATCTACCATTACGCACACGCCGCCTTGGTATGTTTTCAAATATTGTATCCCCGTGAGATTATCGACATATATCGTATACAATGCACCCGCTTCCAGCGTTCGCAGTCTGTAAGTACCAGCTTCGGCCTTTCTGCACCCGCACAGGGCGAGGGTCAGCAGGATTAATATTGTTATTGCTATTACTCGTTTCATTTTTCCTTCTCCTTAAAATCCTTCAACTCTCTCAATGCTGCTAAAAAACTATGAAACTCCGGCAAATGCCCCACCAAATACAAAGGGTCATCTTCTCTAAACAGTTGAATTTTGTGTCCGTCGTATGTCAAACATTCATAACCTTTGTGACGATACCGCCCCTGCGTGATTGTACATTTGCCCAAATACATCAAATATCGGTATGGATTATCTGAACCAGCATATTTGTTGCAAACAATATCGCCTTTGCTAAATTTGCTCATTAGTTTCCTCCTTCGGGGGCTCCGGCATGGGCATCCACGCAATAACAGGATTGCCCTTAAACCATAGTCCTTCAAACTTTTCTATGGGATATACAAGCCCCAGTATGTCGATGTCACTGCTGCCGGCATCGTAGTAATACCACCATTCCGGCAATAATTGTCTCATGCGTATCTCGCCGCGAAAAATCTGTCCATCTTGCAGCAGGATAATCACCGGTTCCTTTTCTTCTGGTAGTCTGTCTCTCACTTTAATCCAGTTCATCGGCTTCCTCCTTATCCATTTTCGCCCCGCAGTTGGGGCAGTAGTTTTCTCCAGTAGGATTGAGCCCTACCGAATAACCGCATACAGAGCAAGTCCATTCATGGAATGTCCGTCCCCAATCATCGTTTTCTATTTCTGAGTGTATCCACTTCCCATACCGCACCGGCTCCACGTCTGTGCGGGGTTCTGTGATCTCGAATTCCTCTGCAAGCCAATTAAACACATTATCAAGGCAGTATGAGCCAAACCCAATGTGGCATTCTCCGTCCGCTGGGTTAAAGTACCAGATGTTGTAACACGGCTTTTCAGGTATTCCTTCCACGACAATTCTGGCGAATGGTGTTTTTATCTTGTGTTTGCACTCATCCGCACTCGCTGCCTCCCGGCTGATGTAGTTACTCATTTTATTCCTCCGGTTCACTTGTACTATCGCAAATATTCAGAATCTGTTGGAGCAATTCAATCTGCCCGTTTCTGTGACCATAGCGATACCCGGTTGTATACGTTTCGGCCGTGTCTCCACTGTTCTTGTCTTTTTCAGCGACGAGCGCCTGATACTTGGCTCTCAAATCTTCAAGTTCCGTTGTATCCATAACCAAAGCAACATCGTCTGCAACCCTGTTAATGGCATTTTCTATCTCTTGATATTCCGAGGGATATAACTCCACTGCATCGCAAGCAGCTTCTATCGCCTCGCTTTTGGTTATATATTCTTTACTCATCGTTTCTCCGTCCTTTCTGCATTCAGCCAGTTTTCCAGCATTTTCCGGCATTCGCTGGGATACAATTCGCCGAGTATTTTCGCCATTTCTATGCATTCATCAACCACCGGGCATAGCGAGCAATTCATTCTTTTGACAAGTTTAGCCGCCAGCCATTCAGCGGATTGAGTCTTTAAGTATTCAAGGTTGGTCATTTTTTCCTCACTTCCCGCGTATGCTCGCCCTCATTTTAAGATTTTCATCTTCGGCTATTTCTACCGCCCATTCAAGGGCGGCTACAATAGCGCCTTTTTCGCTTAATTCTTCCCACGGGCGATTATGTTGTTCCGCCCATTTTAGCCGCCTTCGTGCCGCCTCTAACTGTTCTCGCAGTATGTCACAGCGCGTCTCCGGCCACATTATCGCGGTGTATTTCACTGGTTCCATCTCCCCTCCGCTCACCTTGAGCACAGTAAAACATTTCATCAACGTCATTTTGATCGTCATTAAACCACGGCTGATCGCAGATACCCCAATCCGGCGCACTGCCATTAGTCAGCTCCGCTATGCAAGGATGATAATGTACGCAGTTTTTACATCGTACTACCACGTCGGCGGCAGGAAATTTCATTAACTCTTTTGCCACTACTTGCGCTCCTTTGAGAAACGCTATTGATTCGGGCGTATTGTCTTTTTGTTTTCTCAATGTGGATAGCGTCTTACAAAGTGCTTCTACAAAAGCATCAACGTTTACATATTTACTCATTGTTTCTCCTTTCTCGGTCGGTTTGCGTTTCTTTTCTGCCGCGTCTATGCCGAAACATAAACGCAGTATATCGGGCGGGTATATCTTTTCGGCGGGCACATCGTAGTATGTCATAGCCTTGACCAGTTCGCACTTATTCAGCACCGCCCGTCCGCTCTCCATCATGCTGTACACGCCCTGGCTCATGTCAAGCGCAGCCGCCGCTTCTGCTTGCGTCCTATTCCCCCGAAGCTTCTTCAGGTTGTTTTTTATCATCGGCTGCCTCCTTGCCCATCTCGACCTCATCTACACACTGTACAGTACCAATCTTATAGCACCCGCATGACGGGCAATGAAACACGCCTATTCGCCAAATTATGCACAACACGCCGGTACTGCCGCAGTCTTCGCATGGATACGTTATTCTTTTCATGTTTCCTCTTTTGGTGGTTCTGGCAATGGCATCCAGTGAGTAACCTCGGCACGTCCACGATGGATAAAGTGGTCGATTGCCAGATACCCTTTGTCAATATTTCGTACGCCATTTTTACTTCTGGTAGCCACCAGCACTTCCACTTGGTCTTCAGGTAGTCTATCCCTCACGCTAATCCAGTTCATTAGTTTCCTCCTTATCCATTTCGGCCAAACACATAGGACAATATTTCAGCGGCTCATGCCAGCAGCCTTCGCATCTTGAACAAATATAATCCACATTTCGTATTGGATAATCCTCTTTTTCATTTTCTATTATCCTTTTTATCCAATATCCATGTTTCTTCTCTATAACATCGGCGGCGGGGATACTGTCGAGGAGGTCTATACAGTCCCTGAAACAGTCTGCCGCCTCATTGTCCCCGTCTAATACGCAATCTGTGATCCACATTCTAAGCCGCGCCTTAGCCGCTTCGCGCTCTATGTGCTCTTTACTCATTGTCAGTACCTCCCGCCCCATAAAAAATCTTGAATTTCTTTGGTTAATCGTTTTTGGCTCAATTGGTATGCTTGACTTGTAATTTCTCTCTGCTCTTTTTTGCCTTGATATAAATCAATCATAATCTCCCTTTCCTTCATTTTTTGTTGAGCTTCTTGTTCATCAAATCCGCATGAGAGTAAGTAGTTATAATAATCGTTATCGCTTTTGGCCATTGTTGCCCTCCATCCTTTCTGCGTTCAGCCAGTTTTCCAGCGTTCTCTGACATTCCGATATGCCCAGTTCGCAGAGCATTTCGATCCGTTTGGCACAATAAACCGCCGGGCAGCAGTCGCAGTCCACTATCTCGGCGAGTTTGTCCGCCAGCCATTCGGCGGATTGCTGTTTTAGGTATTCGTGGTTAGTCATGCCGCTCACCTCCTGTTTTGTCCATTTTAGCCCCGCAGTTGGGGCAGTACTTAAAAGGCGATATCGGTGCATCAATAAGACTTCCGCTGAATCCGCATAGCGAGCAAGTCGGTCTCAACGCCCGCTCAATCCACTCCCCATGCACCACCGGGGCAGCGTCGGCGGCAGGGATAGCCCCCATGTGTAAATAGTCCTCTATCACCGCCGCAGCGCAGGGCCAGCCGTAGCATACCGCGCAATAGTAGCCCTCGGCCATAGCGCCGCTCATAAACTCGTTTTGATTTGGCGTTGGATTGTTGGCGCCAGTTTTGAGCTCGACGTATATGCCATGGTAGCCGCCCCGGGCCGCAGGGATAAATACATCGGGCACGCCGGAATGTACCCCCTGCCATATCAGCCGCACAGCGGTGCGCTTATCGCGTAAGCCGCCGTTGGGTATGTGGTGGTAGAGCGTCAGGGCCGGATACTGCGTCCGCATCATCCGCGCCCAGTTGGTCAGGGCGGTCTGGTGCGCTTCCTCTTTGCCTATTACCGGCTGGGCAGGTCGCCATACGGGTATCCCGGCCCGGTTGGGGGTCATAGTGTAGTCCTTCAGCATGTGTCGTCCCTTTCTGTGAGTATTTTTATAATTGTTTTTTCGCGTTCCGTTAGTTCATACCTTATTGCTGCCGCTTTTTCTGCTGCCGCTTTTTCTGCTGCCGCTTTTTCTGATAGTAAAAACCCGCCGCCGAATATCGCTTTATTTCCTTGTGCATCGAGTTTTCGCACAAACGCAACGCTTTCGGCTTTAATCGCCAACTGGGTGCCATGAACTGCCAGATAATTTAATCTTGCCGCACTTGCAACGTGTGCCGGATACTCATATTTGGGGAGTTGTTTTTGCATATTGCGCGTATTTTCGCCGTCGGCTTGTTTTATCGCCTGGTGCAGGTCCGGGGCAACCAGTATTTTAAATTCGCCGAGATTAGTAACGAACGAGGTATTGACTTTTGCTCCGTTGGCGTATGTGATAGTTGCACCTGCAATGACGTAGTTATTGTTTGTTACCCCGCTAAATAACGTCAGTGCCGGCGCAAACAAGAAATAACGGATACCTCGATCATTGTAAAAGCGTTGTATGTTTGTAATTATGGAAAACGGTGGATTGTCGATAACGGCGCAATCATCGGGATAGTCCTCACGGGTATAATCGCCGCCCGGGTAGAAAGGGCGTATAATCTTTGTATTTTCCAACCCATACCGCTTGACCGCCCACGTCTTCACGGTCTCATAAATATTTGGCGGCGTATAGCAGTCGTCAGTCGTTTTTTTCGGCTTAAATTTTTCGACGAACTTCGCGTACTCTCCAGTCATCTCTAACTGGATACCGTTTAGTTTGTTGCTCATATCGTCCATTGTCATCTATCCTTCCAATCGTTCTAAAATCCGACGCATTTACAAGGCCCCGGTAAAAGCCTTGCGTTTTGCGCCGCTTAACACCGCCGCTTGGGCGGGATTTTGACATACTTGAAATAGGTAAAGCCGAACTCTGTCGCGCCGCTCTCGACGAGGATATAGTCCCTCGGTGTATGCGGCGGTTTGGCCGGCGTGTAGTTGCGTTTTATTGGTCTTGTCTGCTCCCTGCCGCATGGGGCAAGGTTGCGGGTGGCCATGTAGTGATGCCCGCCCTGCTCCGGCGTCCAGTGGTTAAACAAATAATTGGCCAGCCCCGTATAGTCCGGGCCGTGGTCTATGCCGTCATAGTGGATGGGCGCCCGGAGGTGCTCGCAGCGGTTGACGCTGCCCAGCGTCCATTGTTTGCGTATGGCCTCCTCCGGGATGCCGTCCGTCAGCATGTGGGCGTGTATGCGGTGGGTATTTTTGCCTCGGCCCATGTAGATAACGATTTTTGCCTCCGGGTAGGCGTAGAGCAGCCGGCGCCGGAAGTTGACGCAGAGGCGGCGGAAATCCTTAAAATCGTGCACCTCGTGCTCGTCGTCCTGGGTCAATGTGCTGTACATCGAGGCCGGGGTGAAGTTCTCGTTGATGATCCTGGTATGTGCCCGGCGGGCTACCTCGGCATTGAACCGCGCCCTTTCCTCGTCCGTTTTAAATCTCGGCTTCCGCGGGCGGTAGGGTTTTTGTGTCCTGTCTCCCACGGAGTATATAATCCGCTCCAGCACCACGCCGGAATATATATCACGCCTTACCCGCTGCATGGCAGCCTCCTTTTTTGATAATCATGTCTTGGCCCTTTGCCGGGGGCGGTGGTTTGCAGTGCGGGTCATTGGCCCGTTGGCCGCACCTGCCGCCACCCTATCAATGGAGGACCGGGTGATTGCCGCACCCGGCAAAAGGTCAAGTCCTGCCCGTGTTACCGGGCAGGTTTTAATGCGTGTATGTCCTCGGTTTTCTTTGTGCGGCGCGGGATAAATATCTGCTCTATCACTTTGTCGCTGTGGTCGTCCATGAGCCTGTCCGCCTCAAGGATATGCAACTCCCGCCCGTCAATGTACAGGCGGCATGAGCCCTTGTACTGGGCATATGTCCGTCTGGCTTTTGCAAAGTCGTTGGTCTTAATAATGGTCTGCGTCCCGGCGGGTGTGCGGATCAGGACGGTGTAGGTGGGTAGTTTCTTCTTTTTCATTTCTTTAGTCCTTCTGGCTGTTATATATAACAATCATTGATGGGAATGGAGCCGCATTATATGTAGTTCCGTTTTTATGGGTAAATCGAATTCGTCCTCGCAAGAAGCGCATTTCTGCCTTGCCATAAATGTAGTCATGAAAATAGCTCGTATCCGTCCGTGCCGGAATGAGCAGCACTATCGGATGCTTAGTTTTCTGCGATTCCTTGTATGCTTTTTCGATCCATTTACCGATCTCGCGTCCGTATGGCGGATTGCAAAATACCGCTCCACCGCAATCCCAGCTCTGCGAAAGCCCGTCCGTTTCTGGCGTGTAATACAAAGAGCATTTCGTCGTTTCATCAGTGGCTGCTGGATCCAACACAAAGTGAAATTCCTCGTTCAGCTCGTCATAAAACTTTTGAGGTGTACACCAGTTCATGTCTTTCGATGACAAAAGCGCTTTGTGCATGCTATCCCTCCCCCAGCAGATCAACGCCTATTTTCGCCAGCTCGTCGGCGGAGTATTGGTGCTGAATGTGGTTCATAAAATAACTCCCAGCGATTTTTTTGACGTTGGTTTTCGCCGCCGACAGGTAGCCCTCAAATTTTTCGCTGTTAAACAGGGTACAGGGGCGCATATACTCCTGCATCTTTGTCCCCTTCCACATTGCCCAGCGGCTGTCTATCACCCGGCGGCAGTCCTCCGGCGTATGGTCCTCCGCAATGCGGGCGTTGATATAGCTGCGGTTTTTCGGCGTTTTTTGATATTTCGTCCCGGCAACAGTGTTGAGGTAGTCTATTACCGCATCGGCGGCGGTCGTGTCAGTGATCGCATTGCGGGCGGTAACCTCTCCGGTCTCCCGGTCTATCGTTACTATCAGGGCGGGCCTGCCGTTGATGCTAACAGCGGCCCGGCCTTTTGTGTCCACGTGCTCCCCTATGGTGCGCAGGAGCATGTCGTATATCTCCCGGCTTTTCACGGTTATATCTCCTTTTTCTCCTTTTTGGTCTCGCTGCGCTCTATGGCTATGCCGATAGCGGCGGAGCCGGTGCTCTTTACGGTGGCCTTAACTCCGTCCGTGGTGGTTATGACCGCTTTATCCACAAATCCGCCGTACACCCGCTCGGCAAGCTGCTGCAATATCTCCCGCGTCTGCTCGTCCACGGCCATGCGCTTTTGGTGTGGATTGCCGGAAAAAAGCTCCTTGATCACGTCATTTGCCTTTTGCAGAGCCTCAAAGCGGTCGCTATCGTTGTGCAGCGCCGCCTGGTAGGCCTCCCGGGCGCGGCAGGCTTCTTTGCAGTCGCACACCAGCGTAGCTATGCCGTCCTCGTCCGGGTCGTCGATGTTTGGGTGTAGGGTCAAATAGCTCTTGATATTGAGCAGCTGCCCGCAGTAGCGGCAAACGCCGAAAGTCTTTTCAGTTGTTTCCATTTTTTTGTCCTCCTTTGATATGTTTTTTCGCAGTCTTTTTACGAGCAATAGCTTTCCAGCACCGTCAATCTGTAACTGCCGTCCTTGTCCGGCGTATCGTCAATCTGTACCGATTGAGGGATTATAAAAGCGGGGACGACACCAAACGTGAAACACGAGTCGAAGTCGTGGGCGGAGCCGTCCGCGTAGACGCACCAGGCGTCGCCAGAGAATTTCCGCGAGGAAAGCCACCAGAAAGCTGCCGAGCCGTCATATGTCTTTATTCGGCTATTCCTTCCCGTGAATATAGGGCATGTGAAGCCCTCGTCCACACCGTGGTTGTCGCCGCAGCCTACCATGGTCATTGTGGGAGCAAACACCTTGCGGGTTATATCCTCGGGGCCGCTGCCGTTATATAACGGGATCGTGCTGGGGATAATCAGCTCTTTAAGTTCATCTGGGTAGCTATCGTATATTTTGGTCATGCGGTTGTCCAGGTCTGATCCGGCGTACTCCGCGTTATCACCGAACCGGCAAAAGCTGTGTATATCTTTGCGGATAAGCCCTGCGGTGCCTACGTCAAAATTATTGAGGCAGCCGAGGGTGTAGTCAGCCATCTCGTAGGTTCCATCCACGCGGCGCTCGGGGATTTTGATGTTGCTTCCGAACGGTAGTTCTCCTAATTTCATGTTTTGCGTCCTCCTTATGATCTGATACCCTCCGGCGGCGCGGGCTATCGGCAAACCCGTCCGCGGGAGACGCACCGGGCCTGAATCCTGTTTATACTCGCCCGGTCGAGTTGCTAACGTGCTGTTGTGGGATTGTTAGGTCATTCGCATCACCTCCGGCGAAAGGAGACAGCAGAGGGCGGTGAGCAGAAGCAGCGTTTTGTCGGACATATCAGGTGGTCTGTGTATATCAAAAAGGAGATTTTAAACTCTGCCCATCGGACACCGGCCCAAGATGCCGCCCTCTGCTCTCCCCTTTCGCGTGGGGAACTACTGCACTTTGTATTTACAATCGTCGTACTTATGGCGGCGGGCAGCCTTTACCCTGGGCTGATCCGCTGTCTTGTCCTCTACCATGGAGGCCATGCTCCGCACCAGTATGAGGGGGGCGTGGCCGTCGGCGGCGGTCGCCATGAGGCGCCCATCCCTGCACATGGCGCGTATAGTGCCGGGGTCTACGTTGATGATCTCGGATGCCCGCTTGGTGGTGACATACTCGCCGTGCATCTTCACCATGCGCTCCTCCATCGCTTCAACGCTGTTTATACGCTCGTCCACGGCGGCGGTTATCATGTCCCGCAGGAGCTTGTTAAAATCGTTCATGGCTTACCTCCTAAATAAAAACCTTTCGCAGCTCTCTCCCGGTATCCGGTGCTTTATTCGTCCGTAGGCGCAATGCCCGCAGTTTACGGGGCTATATGCGCCGCTATAGTAGGTGTAGTGTTGATAGTAGTGCTGACAGTTGGCGCAGACTGGTTCCCGTTCTCCTATGTTGTATTTCATGGCTTTCTCCTTATCTTGTTAGCACTATGTTAGCACCTTGTGAGTAGAAAGTCAAGTTGGTTTTTGCTAACATACTGCTAAAGAGGTGGTAACAATGGCAACTAACAAAATCCAAACAGGATTGCGGCTCAACGAAACAATTTACGATAAGCTCAAAGTGCTTTCTGACCGCGAGAATCGCTCTCTAAACAATCTTATTGAGCATATCCTCCAACTACACCTTGATGATTATGAACGCACCCACGGGGCTATTGTGTTGCCTGAACAGTAACACGCCCGTTCCGCAGGGTCATTCCGAGGTCAATAAGCATCAAAAGCAGAGAATTAAGGGAAACGCCCATTTCATTAGCTACTTCGCATAGTTCGTTGTAGCGTTCTTCGGGTATTCTCAAACCTGTTTGCACTTTGTTCATATCTTTATCCCTTTCTTTGGAGGTATTTATGTCCCCAAACGCTGAAACTGTAACGCTTTCTATGTACTATGCTTATAAAGCTCGCGCCGCAGAGGGTGTCTTCCTCGATAAGGCTATTACCTTCGGCCTGGATTTCCCCGGCTTGCGTCCCGTGTTAAACGAGCTTGTGCGCTTCGGGGTGGTTCGCTCAAATACCATAGATACCGTGCAGCTTTCTTTGTCATTTATTAGCCATCTGGATAACGAGAGTAAGCAACGTGCCCAAAAAAGAGCTGAGGAGAACGAGAATGACGCCAAGGCGAATGTAGAGCAGATGAAGCAGTGGCGTCACGAATGGCGTATCGCACTTGTTTCCGCTTGCGCAAGCTCTATACTCACGCTCCTTATCGAGCATTTCACTGAAATACTCGTCTTTATAAAGGAATTTTTCCATTAAGCTCTTGCGTTTCATCGTTTCCCCCTTTCGACAGATTGTGATAAATACTTTTCCACGGCTCGGGGAGAGGGGTAATAAAGCCGCCGCTGACGGTCACGTCCCCTACAAGCTCTACCTCGATTACGGGGGGCTTCCCTGCTTCGTGGGTGATGGTGTACTTTCGTACAATATCGCTTACCGATATGCCGTTGATGGTTATTTCTCCGCTTGTGTCGTTTGTTTTGATTTCAACGTGGTTATTCATCGTTTTACCTCACTATTACGGTTTAACCGTTATTTTCAAGCAAAAAATTTATCTCATTGTAATTTATCCCATATACTTCCTCGATTTTTTTAATTATAGGAATATCGGGAAACCGTTTTCCCATTTCATAATTTGCTATCGTTGCTACTGAAATGCCTATAAGTTCTGCCGCTTCCTTTTGAGATAGGTTCTTGTTTACCCTCGCGGCCTTTAATGTAATAGTCAACCGTGTCACCTCCTTGTGTCTCTATCATACTACGGTTAAACCGTAATGTCAACTCGTTTTTACGGTTTGTGTTGATTTTTTTATGGTTTAGTCGTATACTATGAGCAAGGAGGTTAATACCATGGAAAATTCTCTCGGAAATAAGGAAGTGATGGCGCGCAATATAAGGCACTATATGGAGTTAAATAATGTAACTCGCATTGAATTGTGTTCAGCGTTAGGGGTAAAGTATACGACATTCTCTGATTGGATAAATGCGAGAACTTATCCCCGCATCGACAAGATAGAGTTAATGGCACGGTATTTCGGCATCACAAAAGCCGATCTTGTTGAAGATCATACCGAGAAAGATGCGTTGATTAGCTACATTCTGTCTGGGGTGTCTCAGTTAAACAACGACAATCGGGCAAAGCTCCTTGACTATCTAAAGCTGCTTTTACAAAGTCAGCGATAAGGCGTAATTGCTCTGTTGACATTCTTTTTAATGTATCACGGGTGATTTCCATTATCCTACCTCCAAACACTTGTTCTGTTTTGATAATAACACGTTAGATTCAAAAAGAAAGGGGGAATTTGTATGAGAGTACCATAAACGGGACTGCGCTCGCCGATGTTGCACAAATCGTGCCTCAAATTTAATCGGCAGGGGCGATTTCTCACCCCCGCCTAAGACGGTGGAGAAGCATCGGGGAACCGTCCTGAATAAAGCATAGCATTTATGCCGCTCTAATCAATACTCATAAAATAGCATTCGCTAACATTCTTGTTTTTTCGCCATAAATAAATGAAGAAGGTGATACCCATTGATGTTATATGAGCGTTTACGCGCCATGAAAGGCGATATGACGGCGCAGCAGATAGCGGACAAAAGCAGTGTGCCCGTTGCCACGGTAAACCGTGTGCTTCAGGGCTTAACGGAAAATCCGGGGTTTGATACGGTCTGCAAACTGGTGAAGGCCATGGGCGGGAGCCTGAACGAGCTGGACGAGGATAGGGTGTGTGAGCCGGAATCGCTGACGCAGTTATACGAAAGAGGGTTAGAGTACAGGGAACGGAAGATAAAGAAGCTGGAACGCACGATAATGATAATAGCAGTATTTACTTTTATTGTTATGGCGGCGGTCATAGGAATGCTGGTATATGATATGATGCACCTCGATAGAGGGTGGATAATAAAATAAAGAATCCCCCGTGCCGAATTAGAGGGCGGCAACAGGGGATAAGGCGGATGCTTCTCCGCCTCCGATTTTAACACAACGGGAGGTTTTTGTAAATGGCAAGGCAAAGCGACGGGAGATACCGGGCAAAGGTGACGGTTGGAAACGGTATCGTCAAGTACGTTTCAGGCAGGACGAAGAAGGAGCTGGAGGCCGCAAAGGAGGCTATCCGGCAGGAATATATCACCGGCAGGAATACGCCGGAAAACGCCATGTTCGGCGCATACGCCATACAATGGTATAACACATACAAAAAGCCGAATATAGGCGCATCGGCGCAGAGCAGTTATAGAACCGCGCTGAATAAGCACATATTGCCGGTGCTGGGGGATAAGCGTTTAGCGGCGATATCCGCCATGGACTTGCAGGAGCTTATCAACTCAAAGGCGGATACATGCACAACGATAATTGAGAATGTATATCATATTCTGGAAAGCATATTCAAACGGGTATATACGGAAGGGATAATACCCCGCGATATAACCGTAGGATTAGAAAAGCCGTCCAAGGCCAAGGAGAGCCGCCGGGCACTGACGGAGGCGGAGGAAGCCGCCGCGAAGGTGCTGATGCATGAGGGAAACGGCCTGCTGGTGGCATTGCTGTACTACACGGGCATGAGGCTCGGCGAAGCCCTCGGCCTGCAATGGGAATGCGTTGATTTCAGGAAGAAGGTCATACACGTCCGGCAGCAGGTCAATTTAAGGAAGGGAACGATAGCCCCGCCCAAGACGAAGGAGAGCATACGGGATATACCCCTGCCGGACGAGCTGGCGGAAATGCTCGTGCGGGGATTCCCACAGGCGTTTGTATTCCCCGCCCCCGATGGAACGTACTACCGCAATTCCTCATCAAACAGGCTATGGCGTTCGCTGATGGAGCGCATGGCAGAGTTGGAGCCGGACATAGAGACAAGAGAGGACGGTTCCTCTATCCTCACGCCGCACTA
>ERZ779725.246-NODE-246-length-37410-cov-3.662669_pt1 | contig 37410 bp, 40 predicted proteins | sample MGYA00511890_ERZ779725 | MGnify/ENA primary metagenome ERZ779725 (study PRJEB29588, sample SAMEA2148549) | human gut metagenome | biome: human gut; feature: human-associated habitat; material: faeces | place: Denmark | collected 2008/2010 ...
CTGCTCTCCAGCGCCCGACGGTATGTGACTTCCACATTCAGCGCGTCCAGCTCCTCCAGCATACTGCCGCCGCGACAGTCCAGCAGATCCCGCGAATAATCCTGCATATTATCCGCCACGGCGTTGCGGCTGGCGGACAGGATGGCGTCCGGCAAATTATCCTTTTCGGCCAGTGTTCCAAAGGTTGCCTCCAACGTCTCAATGACTCGTTCTGTGTAGCTCTCCTCCATTGACCACAGGGGGACAGCCCGTGAGGCAGGCGTCGTATGGGTGTCCGTGATGTCAAAGTAGTGCTTCAGCCGCCCTTTTCCACGGGCTTCGTCAATGACCGCAATGCCGGTAGCTCCCGCGTTGACCCACCGCCCAAACTGCCGGTTCCACTTTTCCAACTCCAGCACCGCCGTGGCGTTGGGACGCTGGGCATAGATCAGGACTTGCTCGTCGAACGGACATTTATAATTGTAGCAGGCCGAGCGCAAAAAGCCCGTCCAGCTCTCATAATCGCCGGTCAGTCTTGTCAGTGTGCGGCTATATAACTCCGTGATAAATTGAAATTTACTTGCCAAAGCATTGCCTCCCTTCTCAAAAAATGTTGGATATATTCATTCCTGACTACCGTGCTTCACCTCGCTCTTTCAGCCTTTGCAGTCCCTTCAAAAAGTTCGGCACCTCCTGAAAGCCCACAGCATCCACATAGTAAGCCTTTCTCTCACCGCCGTGCTTGACCACGATCACATCGCTCTCAGATAGAGAGCGCATTTGTCGGTAGAAAGGCCGCGTATCCGCATTGTGCTTCCGATATAACTCCTCCAGCGTCATGTTGGGGGCCAACACCCCGGCAAAGGCTTTGCGGTAATGGGTAGCACGCAGTTTTCCCTTGGCACGCTCATATCGCATAAAGGCGTAGTCCACCTTAGCCACGTTGTCGATCTGATATATCTCATAGCAGCCCGCGTCCGCTGGCAACAACTTTGAATCAAGCGGCTCATACACCGTGCCTGTCCGCTGCGCTACCTCCGCAAACTCACAAATATGATAGACATTGCTGCCTACCAATGTATGGTAGTCGTCGATATAGGTGCAGGACCATATCACGCTGCTGCCATCCATCCGCGTCATGACGATGCTGGCGCCATCTGGAATATAGAACAGCGTATTGTACTCCGCATCAATAAAGCGAATCCGGCGTTTGCTCTTATCCGGCTCCGGAAAGGCGATAACGCCCATGATATTTACCGGCTCACGGTCTGTCACCTTTCTCCACCCCGTTCCTTTTCCTGTGCAGTCCGGTGCTGCTCGTACTCTTCCGCTTTTTCTTTGGCCCAATCAGGCAGCTTTTCACGGTCGGCGATACCGAGAATATCCGTTCTGTCCCACCGGCATCTTTTGCCGGAAAACAGGTCTTCAAAATAAACTGCACGTCCACGGGAGCCGGGAGAACAGCCAAAACCACCCAGCGCATACCCAAGCTGGCAGTCCGCAGTGCGATACTCCGGTGCAAGGCTGGCAGGGCGGATGATCACCAGTTTTCCTTCCAAGGATTCATCCGAGCATGACAGGCAATATTCCCGCCCTAAAACAGTTACAGGTATTGCACGTTCCGCCTGAAATGCCCTCACCTTCTCTGTCTGCTCCCACAAGCGCTGCAAGAACACGTCCATAATCTCAACGTAGCTTTTGCTGCCGATAGCCTCTGAAAAGCGCTCATTGCCCAAAAAGTCATAATCCTGATAGCAGGTCATATAGGTGGTGTCTGTCGGATTATATCCGATCAGCATCGTCATGCCGCCCATACGAATGGACTGTATGATTTCATAGTCACCGGCTCTGCGGGGGGTTGAAGCCTTCTGCTCTCTGTACCCAAGCTGTTCAGCTTTGTCACGCAGTATAAGGCCCTTGAGATATGTACCCTGTTCAGGCTGCTGTTCAAACCACTCCCGCGCCTCACCGTCGCCAAGGGAAAATTGAAGGGTAAAGCGTTTGATCCTGCTGCGGTATTCATCATTTTTTGCTTTCCGCTTCTGATAGTTTGTCATCGTTCCTCACTACGCTCCTTTTTCCTGCGCTTCCGCGCTCACGATAGAGATGCTCGTCCAGCTTTGCCAAATGTTCGTACATCTCCGGAAACTCCATGCCGGTATCCGCTGTCAGCACCATGTCGATGGGCATCCTCCGTTCCAGCATGAGCAGCAGCATGGCCGTACTGTCCTTGCCGCCCGAAAGGGATACCGCGTGAAATATCCGCTTGTCGAATCAACTCACCCCCGTCCTGCTTTTCTGCAAGCAGTTATACTTATCTTTCCGGCTCCGTCTGCCTTTTCGCCTGATGCCGGTCATTTTTCTGCTGTTCCCTATGAGCCTTTTCAAACGGCTCCCGCTGGTAGCAGTAACAGTAGAACTGGTAATCACCCTTGACCGGCGTACAGCGAAGCATATACACATACTGCTTCGTTTTCACCATGAAAGCGCATGACGGAAGCAGCGTCCCCTTGATGGCGCAGCTTCTCCCGTAACGGTCGCAGCAGCGCTTCATGGTGTCAAAATCCCGCAGCGGAGAATCTGGCTGCTCCCGCAGCCAGTTCACAGCACGGTCAATATCCGCCTTGAACGCCGGTGTGTTCAGCGCGTCATTTTGGTGAGGCCACCATGTCGTGAAAAACTGCTTCCCACCGCTGCCAAAATCGCCCCGCAGATGTCCAACGCAGCCCACGGCCTTGTCCTGCTCCTCGCCGCGTGAGAAATAGAGGTCGTGCAGAGTCTCATCATTGACGCTGTAAAAGTCGATGACATTCTTTTCGCTGATGGGGTATTTCTGCTGAAATTCTGCAAGTGTGCGGCAACCACCGTCCTGGAAGGAAAGGCTGTCGCTCGCCAGCGGAATCCAGCCCTCCACAGGAAGCTGGAACGGCTCACGGGTAAGAACAGTACCATAATAGTTGACCAAGATGCTCCGTGACAGTGTTATCGGTTCGCCCCAGTCCTCATCGGCATGGCGCAGCTCATAGCGGTACACGCCCTCCGGCACCGTCGTTCTGTCAAGGCGGCACTCCGTAAACAGGGCAGGCTTTCCCAAAATTGTGACCTCCTGATAGGTCAACTTCTTCGCATCATAGCTCACCTTTCTTCCCCTCGTTCCTTTTTCAGCGCAGTACAGCTTTGCTCCCGTTGTACCCGCCGCTCCTTTTGCTCCTGATACTCGCTGCCTGTCCTTTCACAGAAGTCCTCGATCATCGCCGCACGGTCTGTCCCGTAATGTCCCCAGAAGAAGTTGGGCGGCCCATCTCCATCATTCTTGCAGTTGCGCTGCCATGTAACGAACGGGGCCGGAGCTTTCGGGTGTTCGCCCAAAACAAACTCAGAATTCCCAACACGCACCCGCGCCGTGATCTTATAGTCCGCATTGATGATCTCACCAATGACATAGCTGCCGCTTTCCAGATCCATGGTGTAGCTGCCGTTCTGTGCCTGCTGCGCCTTCACCGGCATGGCAGGTACACCGCAGACCAGATCCGGCTGCATGACAAACTGTGACCTCGCGCCCAGCAGCTCCTTCGGAAGCGCCGATACCGGCAGATACATTTTCGCTTCCCCCAAAATCTCATACCGCAGCAGGAAATCGTCCACCGGATAGTAGATACTCATAACAGGGTCTTTGATATGCCCCTTCGCCGTTGTCGCGTTCACATATCTGGCGTTGTCCAAATACCACTGCGGGTCTGCCCCCGGCAGGTTCCAGCCGAACATGGACCCTGCGCTCATAGCGGCCTCCTGTATGTCAGAAATGCCCCGCCGCCGATTATGCTCTCGAGCGATGTTCTGATTTTCCTCCCGCTTTCTGGTGTCCCAGTCGGAGGCGTAGTAGCCACGCTCACCCCTCTTGAGAATGATGAGCTGCCCCGTAGAGGGCAGCGTGGATAAGCAGGAATCGGGCAATTCATTCCTTCGCATAACCAACCTCCTCACCGTGCCTGCTCCTGCTGCCTGCGGCGATGCCAGCCCTCCAGCAGCTTGATAATGACCTCCTCCATCTGCTTGGGCGTATAGCTGGGTGGAAAGTATCTTTGCAGCCGGTCGTTCCGCAGCGTCACCTTCCGCTCCAGCGGCTTTTCCTCCCGCATGATGAGGTCGATGATGTTGTTCTCCAGCTTCCCCTCCGCGCTGATCTGCTTGAGCCGCTGGGCCTGATCCACGGAGGGCGACACCTCGTCCCGCTCCATGAGGAACTGGAGATAGGTCTGTTCTTTCTCGGTCAGGTGGGAGATGTAGTCGGCTGCCGGTACGAATTTCAGCTTTCCGGTATCTACCGCCTCCATCAACGGCGGAATGAGATTCGTCAGACGGATATACCTCTGAACTTGCTTTCTGCTTTCCTCTGCCTGCTCTGCCAAAATGTCAACAGACGCACGGCCTTGGAACTTCTGGCCAAGTTGGCCAGAAGTTAAATCTGTCCGTTCTCCCTGACGTTTCATGGCGTCCAGCTTCAGCTTATACGCCTTTGCTTTCTCGCTGGGCAGCAGGTTTTCCCGGTTGATGTTGTAGTCCACCACCAGAATGTCCGCGTCCTCGTCACTGTAATTGCGCACGATGACCGGACGGGTATCCAGTCCCACCACCTTGGCGCAGTAGTCGCGCCGATGGCCGGATATGATCTCATACCCTCCCTCGCTGCGGGGACGGACGATCAGCGGCTCGGCAATGCCGGTGCGCTCGATGCTGTCCATCAGCCGCACCAGATCGGCGCTGGGCCGGTCTACGGAGTACGGCTGCCGCGCATAGGGGAACACCTGCTCCGCCGGCACAATCTGTACCCGCTCCTGCCGGTCGGTACTTCTCTCTTCGTCTGTTTTGAACAGGTCATCGTACCGGGTCAGCTCTATGCCGTTTAATTTGCGGGCCAAGCTGCAACACCTCCTTCGTCAGCGCGGCATACGCCTGTGCCGCTTTCCCCTCTGGGTCATGCTCATAAATGCTGGTTCCTGTGACGCTGATCTCCGCCACGCGGATAGAACGGGGTATCTCGCTGGCGAATACCCGGCTGCCGTAATTCCTGCGCAGTTGCTCACTAATTTCCTTAGCCAGCGTGGTACGGCTGTCCATCATGGTCAGCAGGATACCGTCCACCGTCAGGTGGGGATTGATCTGCCGTTTGACGCGGGCAATGGTACGCATGAGCTGTTCCAGCCCCTTGGCGGCCAGATACTGCCCCTGCACCGGAATGATAACGCTGTCCGCCGCGGTCAGTGCATTGATGGTCAACATCCCCAGCGAGGGCATACAGTCGATGATGGCGTAGTCATAGGTCGGTGCCGCCGTGGACAAGAACTGCCGCAGCACCGTTTCCCGGCTCATGATGTTCACCAGCGTTACCTCCAGCCCCGACAGCTCAATGTTGGCGGGGACAAGATCAACCCCGGACGCATGGTGCAGGATACCCTCGCCGGGTGCGATGGGTTCCTCGTTGACGGTCTTGGTCATCAGGTCGGCCAGCGTAGTGGAAAGCTCGTCCGGCTGCCGCCAGCCCAGCATTTGGGTGAGATTGCCCTGGGCGTCGGCGTCCACCAACAGGACTTTCTTGCCCTGCTGGGCAAGGCCGACACCCAAGCTGGCAGCTGTGGTGGTTTTCCCCACGCCGCCCTTCTGATTTGCCAGTGCGATGGTTTTCAAAAGCACACCTCCATTTCGTGCAACAAAAAAAGAGCCTTCCGGCTCTTGCTCTGACAGTATTCTGTTCTACCCGCTCCCGCCGCTAAGATCATGGCCCACCATCAGGGCATAGTGGTTATCCATGGTCAGCGGTGCGTTATACAGCGCGGTCAGCAGATATGGCTTCACATGGCGCACGTCAGTAGTATTTTCCCTGATCCGATCCAGTACATACAGCAGATGCGCGCCGGTCAGCTTCAGCAGCCTTGAACGCACTACCTCCGCTGGCAGCTCCTCGCCCGCCACGCGGATGGTAGACTTGGTGGAGCACACGGTGTCCAGCATCAGCTCCACCAGCTCGTCCAACCGTGCGCGATCTACTTCGGTATATCCCACAAGGTAGTTGTAGTCCACATTGGTCATGATCTGCGCTCGATAGCTGTTCCTTCTCTCCAGCTCATCCTCCTGTGCAAACTTACGCTCTCGAAGGAATGAAGGGAAGGATTTTGTAAGATTCGTATTTAATTCTTCTTTACTTTGTTCTTCTATATTTAATTGCGCGGGATTTTCCTGTTCAGGTTTTCCCAGGACAGGTTTTACCTGTTCAGGAAAAGCCCGTTTAGGTGCGTCACCGGCATTTTCCACCTGAACGGGATTTTCCCGTTTAGGTGCATCCATCCCCCTCGGCTGCTCCAAAATGGTATATTCGATGCCGCCCAGCGTACCGTCCGCATGGCGTTCCCGCTCCCGCACAATGTACCCCGCGCCCTCCAGCTCCCGCACCGTGGCACAGATGCTGTCCACACCGTCCTTACAGATGTAGGCCAGCCCCCTGGTGGTGTAGTCCCAATCCTCCGGCAGCGACAGCATCAGGGACAGCAGCCCCTTCGCCTTCAGCGACAGTGACTTGTCCCGCAGATGGTGATTTGACATGACGGTGTAGTTCCGCGTTTTCTCCACCCTGAATACAGCCATGGACGCGCCCTCCTTTCCATTCGTTTTTTATATAGGGATATAGGTAAAGGGACGGTTCGCGCCGTCCCTTCTCACTTCTTATTTGCATTTTTTACTTAATTGCCCCACCAGCGGCTTCATCACTTATCTCAATTCCAGTTTCAAAAGACTCTACCACTGGAGTAAAATTCTTCCTGTCGAAATACTTGGAATTGCACGCTGCAACGTAGACTTCTTTCGTAATCAAATTCCGTTTCCACAGGCGCTTCAGCAGGACTAATGCAATGTCACGATCAACTTCTGTCATAGGCGCTCTCCTTCAGAACTGATAGTGCCCCGATTATAACATATCGCACATGATATGAGCAACCTATTTCCATTCACACATTGATTTGCTTTTTCCTTGAAATCATTTGTTTTGTAAATAAGATATATATCACAAGAGGAAACCCGCTTCCGCCGGTTTCCTCTTGCTTGTTGTCAAATTTCAGAGTTAAACTGTTCCAAAGCACCTTTGAATCGGCGGTCGTCGATCACGATTCTGTCTAATATTTGTCTAATAGCAGCCCCGATTTTGGCACCAAATTTGCCAATATCAGGCAATACTGCCGAACACCCCGCAACAGGCAGTTCGATAAAAAGTCCTGTATTCATGCGGGTTTGCGGACATTTTGAAGCACGGCGTACTACACGGCACGACCCGAATGTTATAACTCCTAAGCGTGGGGTCGGAGGTTCAAATCCTCTCTGGGACGCCAGAAAGCACCGCTGCAAGCCTTTTTTCGGGGTTTGCAGCGTTTTTTTGTTCCTCCTTCTCCCGGTAATTTCGCTTCCGTTATGCAAAAGTGGGCTTATCTCCTTTATTTATCTTCGCTTCGGTTACGGTGCAGGCTTGCCTTCAGTGCCGTGACAGTATCCGTGATGATTTTTATTTCATCCTCGTTACAATCTGCGACCAGATCAGAAAGCCAACTGTTCAGGACAGGCCGCGCACTGCGCATTTCCATGCACAGCACCTCGGCGGGATCACAGTCCAGAATATTCATCATTTGCACAAGCAGCTTTGTGCTGGGAATCGTCATGCCGGTTTCAATATGGCTGATATGTGTAGACCCCACATCGGTCATCGCAGCCAGCTGCTCCTGCGTCATTTTTCCGTATGCGCGCTTCCTTGAGCCGTGCGCCTATAAATGCGTAATCTATCATACAAACAAGTCTCCTGCAGATGAAGTGTTCTTAACTTGTATTGTATGTGCATTTTGCTCATGTTTTAATATCCTAAATGTACAACCGCCCATATACTTATAGTTGCAGGGAAATTTATGCCGTTTTTTGGTGCATCAGAGTATTATTTGCTTAATTAAGTCAAATTTTTTCGTTGAAAGGTCGACAAATCTCAAAAAGCCGGTTCGCAGCACACTTATAGCGCACACGCCGACAAAAGTGAACCATCCTACCACGCTGCACGCTTCCCTGTTTTATTCACCGCTACCCCAACTGCTCCGTCACGGCAAAGTGGTTTTTCTCATACCGGATCAGCCCGTCCCGCTGCATGAGGGACAGCTCGTTGCTCAGCGCGCTGCGCTCCACGTTCAGGTAGTCCGCCAGCTGCTGGCGGTTGTAGGGTATGTCGAATTCGTAGCTGCCGGTGCGCTTGATGCACTCCGAGAAATAGGACAGCAGCCGCTTGCGGATGGACTTGGGCGAGGTGTGCAGCACCCGGCGGGAGAGCTGCAAATTCTTCCCGGCGGAGAGTGTCAGCAGGTTTCGCAGCAGCCGGAGATGGCGGGGACACACCTTGGCGCAGGGCTCCAGCACCTGCCCGATGTGCAATAGCAGCACCTCCGTGTCCTCGGCGGCGGTGACGTTGACCATGAGAGGCTCACCCGGCGCGCAGGCATACGCCTCCGCAAAGATGCCGCCTGCGCCCACGCTGCTGAGGACGCTGTTGTTGCCCCATACGTCCCCCATCTCGATGATGACCCGGCCGGACAGCACCACGCCCAGCTGCTCCGTAGGCGTCCCCTCCGGCAGGATGACCGCGCCCTTTTTATAGGTGCGCTCTGCGGCGCGCAGGCAGCGCAGCATTTCCTCGATGTCCGGCGGCGTCATGCCGCGGAAAAGCGGGGTGTTCCCCAAATTGATCCGCATATTTTTCTCCTTTTCGTTGGCGTGCCAACAGACTTTCATAAATTATGATAGTAAAATGAAGCCACAAAGTCAAGAAGAACCGCAAGGAGGACAAAAATATGGTACGGAGAATCATTGAGATCGACAGGGACAAGTGCAACGGCTGCGGCGCCTGCGCCGAGGCGTGTCACGAGGGCGCCATCGCCATGGTGGACGGCAAGGCGCAGCTGATGCGGGACGACTACTGCGACGGGTTGGGGGACTGCCTGCCCACCTGTCCCACGGGTGCCATCACCTTCGTGGAGCGGGAGGCCGCCGCCTACGATGAGAAAGCCGTCATGGAGAACAAGCAGCGGAAAATGCGGGAGCAGGGCATGACGCTGCCCTGCGGCTGCCCCGGCAGCCAGTCCCGGAATATTCAGCGCGAGGCCGCGCCCGCCGCGGAAGCACCCCGCGCTGAACAGGCAAGCCGCCTGTCCCAGTGGCCGGTGCAGATCAAGCTGGTGCCGGTGAACGCCCCGTATTTTGACGGCGCACGGCTGCTCATCGCCGCCGACTGCACCGCCTACGCCTACGCCGCCTTCCACGAGCGGTTCATCAAGGGACACATCACGCTGGTGGGCTGTCCCAAGCTGGACAGCGTGGACTATGCCGAAAAGCTGACGGAGATCATCCGGGAGAACGACATCAAGAGCGTCACCGTCGTGCGGATGGAGGTGCCCTGCTGCGGCGGGCTGGAGCTGGCGGCGAAAAAGGCACTCCAGCAGAGCGGGAAGTTCATCCCGTGGCAGGTGGTCACCGTCACGGTGGACGGCCGGCTGAAGGAAGAATGATAAACTCATCAGAAAAAAGAAAGGAAGAAGCACAATGAAGTATGTATGCAGTCTTTGCGGTTGGGAATACGACGAGAGCGCGGGTTACCCGGAGGGCGGCATCGCCCCCGGTACGCCCTGGAGCGAGGTGCCGGAGGATTTTGAGTGCCCCCTGTGCGGCGTGGGTAAGGACAGCTTCGAGGAGGCGTGAGCTTTCTGCAAAAGGAGTAAAGACGATGAGCTATGAAAACTGGAAGGACAAAATCGGCACATTCGAAGTGATGGACGTGCGGGGCAAAAAGATGGACTTCTTCCCCGCATTGAAGGCAAAGGCTGCCGCGCTGAAAAACGGCGAAGGACTGCATATCATCCAGACCTTCGAGCCTGTCCCCCTGTACCCGGTGCTGGCCCTTATGGGCTTTGAGCATCACACGGAGAAGGTGAGCGGCAGCGAATATCACATCTGGTTTTATCGAGTGAGGAAAGGAGAATAACCGCATGAGCTACGAAAACTGGAAGAATAAGGCGCAGGGGTTTCAGACCGTGGATGTGCGCCATATACAGGGCAGCTTCTTTGAAGGGGTGAAGAAAAGAGCCGAGGCGTTGGAGGTGGGCGAAGGATTACACATCATCCAGACCTTTGAGCCGCATCCACTGTACGCTGTCATGGAGGGCTTGGGCTACGAGCACCACACCGAGCAGCGGGGTGAGGCGGAGTTCCATGTCTGGTTCTGCCGTGTGGAGAAGAAGGAAGGCGACAGCTCCGCTCCCTTCAAGCCGCTGGCTCTTTTGAACTATCCCATGATCGATGAAAAGCTGGGGCAGATCGCCGTGGATTTTTGGGAGACCACATGGCAGAGCGAGAAGCGCGTACTGCCCTACGAAACGCGGCTGCTGCTGTCCCTGACCAACGCTGTCGGTGCGGGTCGGATGCGGCAGGCGGCGCGGGAGCTGGTAAAGGCATATATCCACGGTGTGGAGAGCGCTGCGTTGGACGACGTGTTCGAGCTGCTGGCATGGAATCAGGGCATCGGTTTTTTTAGCAGCGAGATCGGCCCCTCTGCGCTGTTTCAGGCGTACAAGCTCATTAAAAACGGTGAGAAGCAGGGCAAGTCCCGGGAGGATATCTGCAGTGCGCTGCGCGAGAAATTCGGGGAGAAGAACCCAGAGATGCAGGTTCTGAACTAAAAAGCAGAAGGAGACGAACGACAATGGATAACAGGATGTTTTGTTTTCAGTGTGAGCAGACGGCAGGCTGCGCCGGTTGTACCGGAAAAGCCGGTGTCTGCGGAAAAACCGCTGAGGTGGCGGAACTCCAGGACCAACTGACTGGCGCACTCATTGGTTTGGCACGCGCCACTGATGGCGATACGTTGGCAACGCCAAATACATGGCGGCTGATGATCGAGGGCTTGTTCACCACCGTCACCAATGTGAGTTTCAACGAAAAGACCATCCGGGAGCTGATCGGTCGGGTACACGAGGAAAAAGCCCGTCTTGTGCCCCTGGGCGAAGTCCACTTCATAGGTGATGCCGTTTTCCACAATCTTCACCAGCCTGACGGGGGCCGGTGATTCCGGCGCTTCCTCCGCCCGGATTCCCTCCATGCGGGCAATTCCCTCATCCACCTGCACCACATGGCGTTTTGTGCCGCACAGGCGGTGCAGCAGGGGCAGCCAGCGGTTCAGCCTCTGCCAGACGGCCAGAGTACTCACCTCCAGGCTCAGCACGTCCGCGTAACGGTCCACCACCAGGCCGCCCAGGCCGTCGGAATCTCCGTGCAGCACGCGGTACGCATTAGTGGTTTCATCCAGGCGCAGAACTTCCCGGCGCAGCTTCACGGCGCGTTCCAGTGCGGCATCCAGATCCCGTTCGGCAAAAGCGTCCTTCCCGTGGTGCACCATGCGCAGGGGCGTGCGGCTGGCCTCATTCCAGAATCCGGCGCCGAACAGTTCGCCGTTCTTGTCATAGACGTTTACCAGGCTACCCGGCGCTATTTCCCCGCTTACGGAGCCGAGCATGCGGGGGAACACGGCCGGATTGTATGTGAAATACTTCAGCTCCACCCAGGGCTTGAGCCATTGCTCGCTCCCTTCCGGAGCCTTGTTGGCAAAAAGGTTCTTTTTGGGAGCCGTGCGCGGACGGCCCGGCTGGGAACGGCGGTCCCGGTAAACGGGCCTGGGACGGGAATCACGGGAATTGCGGAAATCGTTCATGAAATGCTGGAGAGAAGGGTTGGATCTGCGGCATAGCGGGCCACGGCCATATCGATGGCCTCTTCATACGCCCTCACGGGCTTCTTCATCAGAGAAGAGAGCCGTTCGCAGGACATGGCGGTATGCCGGGGCCGAGCATCCCTGAAACCGGCCTGTTCGTCGAGCTTTTGTTCCGCCACGGGCGGCAAAGAAGGCAGCAACCCGTGCTTCACGGCGCATTTCAGTACGGTTATGGCATAACTGTGCCAGGAAACGGGCTCCCCGGACTGGCACAGATGCAGCACGCCGGACGCCCCGCTCTCATAAGCCAGAAAACGGAGCCATGCACATAAATCTTCCACCCATGTGGGCATGGACCATTTGTCCGCCACGGCAGCCAGGGGCTCCCCTTTCATCGCCCGCCGCAGCACCATTTCCGGGAATGAGGGCCGGACCGGATTGCCGAACACCCAGGAAACGCGGGCTACCAAAGCATCCGGCATCTCCTCCCGCACACGGAATTCCGCCTCCAGTTTGGACTCCCCGTACACATTCACGGGGCGGCACTTCCCCTCCTCCGTTTTTAAGCCTTTCCTCCTGCCGTCCAGTACATAATCCGTACTTAAATGGATAAAGCGCATACCCTCCAGGCGGCAAATGCGCGCCATCATCTCCGGAGCCATGGCATTGACGCGGTGGGCCGTCTCCGGATCATCCAGGCAGGCCTCCAATCCGCTCACAGCGGCGCAGTTCACCACATGAGTGGCTCCGGAAGAAAGAAGAACACGTTTTAAAGCGCTTAAATCCTTCAAATCACAAAAACCCCGTCCGCATTTCACCACCTCCAGGCCATATTCCTCCAGATACGCCGCCAGGCGCCCCCCCACCCGTCCGTCCGCTCCGAACACCAATGTTCTGTACATGACGCAGAGCTTAGACGCTTCACCCTCCAAAATCCAATGAAAACCTTTTTTCATCGTGACAAAAGATGGAAAGGTTGTTTGAATTAAAGTTGTGTTTTACCATGAATATTCTTTAACAGCCTGCGGCCCGCTGAACGCCAGAGCCGCGGAAGTATGCAGGAAGGGAGCCCTCATTAAAACGGATGAAGGCGGGTCCGGCTGCATCCAGCCGTGGCCGGAACTGGGAGACGCCACCCTGCAGGAGGAATTGGACGCGCTCAGGAAGGGTCGCCCCCTGCCTCTGGGCCTCCGCGCTGCGGAGTGCGCCCGAACGGACGGGGAAGCCCGCGCGAGGGGTGTCAGCCTGTTTGACGGCCTGCACATTCCGGAAAGCCACGCCACGCTGCCCTCCTGCGTCAGCCCCGCTACCATTCGCATCATGGAAGCCAAGGGATTCAAGGCTGGAAAAATCAAGGCCAGCGCCAACCTGGCTGCCGCTCTGGAACGGCTGACAATGCTGGCTTCCATGGTCCCCTCCTGGCGCTGGAGGCTGGACTTCAACGGCAGTCTGAATGAAAACGATGCCCTGAAATTCTGGAAATCCCTGCCCCACCACCTGAAAACCAGGATAGATTTCATAGAAGACCCGTGCCCTTTCTCCATCCAAAGCTGGGAACGTCTGGTGGATGCCGGCATGCCTCTGGCCCTGGACATGGGTTCGGACGTGGAACACCAGCCGGCTATTTCCTCAGACCTGCCCATCATCCGCATCGTCAAGCCCGCACGGGAAGCAACTCCGGAATACCTTTACGAACCTCCCGTCTTCACCACCGTCATGGACCACCCCGTAGGACAGCTCTGGGCCGTTTACCAGGCGGCGGAATATTACCGCAACTCCCTTCCCACGGAAATTCCCCTTTGCGGCCTCTGCACGCACCTTCTGTTTGAGCCGGACCCCTTCATTGACCAGATGGGCGGCATGAACCCACAAGTGGCCGTGCCCGGAGGAGCGGGACTCGGCTTCGGAGAAATCTTGGAAAACATCCCCTGGCAAACACTGTAACAATGCAAGCCTTATCTGCTTCATTGAACCCATACGGGCTCAACAGCCTTAGTTTCTATTCCAGCCATTCTACCACTTAAAAAATCTTTAAATATTATTTTTGAATTCTTTCCGGTGTCTTGGCAGCATCAGCCGTTCCATTCCAAACAACAGGAACAGGGATGGGAATGTCTTTATGGCCTCCAGCATTCATATAAAATCCAATCATTCAACCTTCGTCTTACCCATAAGGAATTCCAGTAATTTCTTTTCTTTGACCCATAGACAATAAAATCCGCCTGTACATCTTTTCTACTGGCCGTCATTAAACGGCCAGAACACCCATGACGCTCCATTCTTTTTATCCTGGCAATGTATTGGCCGGATACCGGTTACCTTTCTCCTGACATTCCGGTTTTCTTTTCCCAAGGGGAAAGGTTCAATCCCTTTTCATATGTGACGAAATATATTGTCGTGAAACAAGCTCAAAAAAACATTAGCAATCTCCCCTTCTTCAACGGTCAGGTTCCATGATATCGCACATTAATACATGGAGACAGGAAAATATTTATCCACCGGATAAGCAATCCGGTGTAAAGCCGTAAATTTTGAAAATAAGAATTTTATATAAATTGGGCATGCTGAAAAGAAAGTTCATTGTCCAAAACTACCCATCCTGTTTGAGTGAACAAGGAAGGAATGAAAAAACTAAATATTTTACTTGGTGTTAGAAAAACATTCTTCTGGGCTTGAAATTGATTGGTTCATTAAGAAAAAGATGCCTGGTTCTTTTAGATAGCGGATTGCTTATCCGATAGGCTTCTTTCAGATTCCGGGTTGGAATCCAGATAATAGAAAGAATAACACCAATTATCAATAATTATGAAAAGAACCTTATTCGCTCTGTCCTTTTTAGCGGCTTCCGCTCTGTCCAACGGAGCGGAGCCAGTCTATTCCTGGGAATGGACGGCCGGTGGAGCTCAAATAACTGCTTCTGGTTGGCATAATGACTTCACTTACACGGAGGGGAATGATTACGCTTCTTTCACAAGCAGCAATAATCCATGGAACGCAAGTATTTCAGGTATTTCCAACAGTTTTACGATCAGTTTCGACCTGAAAAATCTCTCTACACAAAACAGCAATTGGAATTCCATCCTTAGTCTGTATTCCAATAACACGACATCAGGAAATGGGAACTCTCTACAGCTGCAGTTCAACTCGTCCGGAGCTCTTATGCTCTACAACAAGGTTGGCGGCGAAACTTCCTTTGGAGGAGCAAATACAGGAAACACGTCTTCCATCAATACGGGACTAACATCTGCCGATCTCCAGAGGAACACTTGGACCAGTTTCAGCATCATCTCGGATTTGGATTCCAATACTCTTTCCGTTTATGTCAACGGCTCTCTGGCTGGTTCCATTACGGAGTGGAATCCCCAGTCTCCCGCTCTGACCGGAGCTCAGTTCGGAAGCGCATTCGGAGGCGGTGGGCATGCATTGTTAGGCTCAATAGACATTAATAACATCAAGTTCTATAATGAAGTGGTGCTTCCCGTGCCGGAACCGGCCACGACTTCCCTCAGCCTGATGGGGCTTGCCGCTCTGATGATGCGCCGCCGCAGGGCTTGATTTCGTATCCGTTCCTTTTACATGCAATAAAGAGCCGCGCTTCTGACAAAAGCGCGGCTCTTACTTTTGATGATCATGAAGGACACCGCAACCGGATCATTTCAACTCCGGATGCCCATCACGGAATTTTCTATTCCGGACGTGTGGAAAATTTAAGGCCGGGATATTCCTTCACATTGCAGCCGGGCGTCTTGGGATTCACCAGCACCGGAACAAAAGTGAACATCCACCGACGCGCGGAATTGTTGCTGGGGCTCTTCACCAGCACGCGGTTCCAGCCCTTCTTCAACGGAACCATGGAAGGTTCCCGGAAATGGTAGTTTTCATCCACCATCACGCCGCTGTTGCGCGGCTTCTTCCATTGCGGCGGAGCAATCTCCCGGCCGTTCACGAAAAATTTGGGATCCGCATGGAACCATTTACCGGGAACGCTCGCCGGGCCGTTGCGCCAGTCGGACGTAGCCCAGGTATGGCCGCTGATCCAGAAAGGAACCGTCTGCGCCTTGGGGGAATAAATCCAGGTCTGCGCGTAATAAGTGTGGTTCTTGTGGGGATAAGCTCCCATCTTCGCTCCATTGAACAGCGTCGGGAAATCGCAGTAATGCTTGAAAATGATGGTGGCTCCCGTGTAATCGTCTCCGGACCACTCATAGGTGACGCCGTCAATCTCATAGGAATCCTTCATCTTCCCTGCCTTGTTATCCTCCTCCGGGGCGAATTCCGTTTCCGTCTTGCCGCCGTTGGGAATAGGCCCAAGCAATTTCCAGGGAATATTAGCCTGCCGCACGTAATTAAACTCCTTATCCACGAAAAAACGGTCCCGGATAGCGAGCACTCGGTTCTCGTAATCCGCAAATCCCTTCAGCAGAGGATCCCCCTGCACGGGCAAATTGGAAAAATACTTCATATATTCGTCCTGGTTGGGATCTCCCTGAACCTTCTCATGGGGATTGTTCCACAAGGGTTCGGAAACGAACGCCATCCCGGCGTAAACGGGCGTCTGAAGAACCTGGTTGCGCGGATCCGTAATTTCCAGGTCCGGGAAAGAACACAGCATCATGCCCAGTCCTTCCGCATTCCGAAACGGGCATGCCCGGCGGAAATACATGGTCATGGCCGTTTCAAACGGATCAAGGTGGTTCAGGTAAGTCTCCAGGGAATCAACATACTTCGCTCCGTCGGTAGGCCATGCGCCACGGTTCTGGCGGCCGGACCATAACTGCTGGATGGAGCCGTTATAGCCCTTCGGCGTCAGGCCGGGCTGCCATCTCATGGGAATGCGGCCGCAGGACTCCACTGCATGGATGTACTCCTTAAGAATCTCATTGTTCACCTGCTCATCCTTGCCGCGCACCTCGTCCGTGCCAATGTGGATGATGGGCATTTTCTCCTTGGGAACCAGGGAACACAACTCCTTGATCAGGGCCACCAGGGCTTTGGTGGCTTTTTCATCGCTCATCTTCACGTTGAGCGCCTTGCGGAACATCTGGCTGTGCCCCGGCATATCCATCTCCGGAATCAGCAGGATATTGCGCAGGCGGCAGTACTCCACCAGCTGCTTAAACTCCTTCTGCGTGTAAAACTTGCCAGGCATGCGCGTATAATTTTCGGGGGCGTTCAGCTCCGGATAAATTTTGGATTCCAGCCGCCAGCCGGGGTTCTCCGTAAAATGGAAGTGGTAAACATTCAGCTTGAGCTGCGCCATGGAATCCAGCTCCCGTGCAATCAGAGGTAGCGGCATGTAATTGCGTCCCACATCGTTCATGAATCCGCGGATTTCAAAATCCGGCCAGTCCACGATATCGCAGGCGGCAATGGTCGTCGTCCCGCCGCGGCGCAAAAGAAGCTGCTCCAGCGTTTTCATGCCGTAATAGAATCCTCTGGTATCCATCGCCGTAATGAGTGCGCCGCCGGGAGTTACACGGAGGGAATAAGCCTCCTCCTTCAGCTTGGAATTTTCCGTGCCGGCTTTCACATCCCCCTTGACGAATTTAACGGCAAACGTCCCGTCCGGAGCCACCTTCACGCGGTGCTCCGCCAGAAAAGATTTCAATTCGGAAACAATGAACTTCATCTGTTCCGGATAGGAAGTCCTGGACGGAGACGGAGCCAAAATGCGTACGGACTGCACGGGAATGGCCCTGTCGTCCCAGCGCAGCTGCTGGGGTTTGGGAACCAGCGGAGGCCGGTCCGCCGGAAACAGCCTGTAATTGGCCCCATTGGCCGGGAAAGACGGGGCCGTATCCTGCCCCCATGCTCCGGCGCAAGCCATGCACACCCATGCAAACGATAATAAAAGGAACTTCATGCGGTTCATAATACGCCCGCAATAACAGCTGCCTGTCAAACCTATCGTGTCCAACTTGCCGGAAAACGGGGTTCCGGCAGCATTTTTTGCAAAAAGACCAGAACCTGTGCTTACATGGCGGAGAATGGCTGAGCATCCTGCACGGCGGGGGCATCTTCAATTTCTCCGGAAATGCCGCTTACGGCCACGCCGCGGCGCACGGCGTAAAGCCCCGCTTCCTCCTCCTTCTTTCCGGCTACAAAAGCCCAGTAGTAATTACTGCGGTCATGATAGCAGGCCCACTCTCCGGCAATCCCCGGGCGCGCTTCCATCAGCAGGGAATAAGAATCCGCGGGAGAAACTTTGAACCCGCGGGGCGTCCTCAAACCGGAAGAGGGAAAAGAACGGATGTCTCCTCTCCACACAAGATCCAGAGAGGAAGAGGGCAGCAGACCTTCCGCGAGGCTGCTTCCCGCCAGCACCTGCCCGGCGCCAAACATGGGCAGACAGGAAGAACCCATAAGAGCGGCGCCGCAAACGGAGACAAGGCGCAGGAAAGGGAAAACGGATATGGTCATGGCGTGCTTCTGAAAAAGGCGGAAAGGACTCAACCCCCAAAAGCTTCCACAGTCAATCAAAAACAGCACTCTCTCTGGAACTGGGGGAAAAAGGCCGTTTTCCGGACAGGTGGACAGCTTGACAACCCATCCGCGCGTTTTTATAGTTTGCTGCCTGTTTTGAAAGGAAGAACGCCCATGGCAGCCCAGTCACGCAACATCGCAGAATTGGAAAACGCATCCGTATGGCGTCTGCTGATCCAGTACTCCCTGCCCTCCATCGCCGGCATGGTGGTATACTCTCTGTACAACATCATTGACAGCGTATTCATCGGCCACGGCGTGGGGCCTCTGGCCCTGTCCGGCCTGGCCGTCACCTTCCCCATCATGAACCTGACTTTCGCGCTGGGCACGCTGGTAGGCATCGGCGGGGCGGCCATCAGCTCCATCCGGCTGGGAAGAAAAGACCAGGAAGGAACTGAGCGTACGCTTGGCAACGTCCTCATCATGAGTCTGATTGCCGCTGTGGTGCTGGTGATTCCCACGCTTCTTTTCCTTACGGAAATTCTGACAGCCTTCGGAGCCAGCGGGCAAACCCTCACCTATGCGTACGACTTCATGCTCATTACCTTGCTGGGCCTGCCCGTCACATACGTCTTCTTCAACCTCAATCATGTGATGAGAGCTACCGGCTACCCTAAAAAAGCCATGGGCTCCACCCTTCTTTCCGTAGGAATCAACATCATCCTGGCTCCCATCTTCATCTTCTGGTTCAAATGGGGCATTACCGGAGCCGCCGTGGCCACCCTTCTCGCCCAGGTCGTCGGCATGGTGCGTGTGCTGTTACACTTTTCCGATGCGGCCAGCACGGTCCACTTCCGCCGCGGCATCTGGCAGCTGCGCAAGACCATCATCACCGGCATCCTGTCCATCGGGCTGGCTCCCTGCCTGGTAAACGTCTGCGGCAGCGCGGTCACCGTCGCCATCAACAGGCAGCTTGCGGACCATGGGGGAGACCTGGCTATCGGGGCCTACGGCATCATCAACCGCATTCTTATCCTGTTCGCCATGCTCGTCATCGGCCTCACGCAGGGAATGCAGCCCATCATCGGCTACAACCACGGAGCCATGAAACCGGCCCGCGTTCTGCTCACCCTCAAATACGGAGTTCTGGCCGGAACATCCTTTACCACGCTGGGCTTCCTGGCCTGCGTCTTCTTTCCCCGCGGCATTGCCGGCCTCTTCACGGATGACGCCTCACTCATCAGCCTGGCGGCCAACGGCCTGATCATCTGCGTGCTGGCCTTTCCGCTCATCGGCAGCCAGATCATCATCGGGAACTTCTTCCAGGCCATCGGAAAAGCCCGTCTGGCCATCTTCCTGTCCCTGACGCGCCAGATGCTCTTCCTGCTGCCGTTCCTGCTGGTCCTGCCCCGTTTCTGGGGGCAGGACGGAATCTGGGCATCCCTCCCCCTGGCAGACGTGCTTTCCTTTATCGTCACCCTGCTCTTCATCCGCCGGTTCCTGAAATACTACCGGCTGAAAAACAGGCACTACCTGGTTCCCGGCACGGGAAAGGCATAACCTTTCTCCCTATCTGCCTTATTTTATTTGCACGAATCCGCGTTCCCGGCCTCGTTCTTTCCGGGGTGCGGCAGGGGGGGAGTGAAACCGCTTTTTCCCATCCTCTGGAGAAAAGCCCTCCCCGCCTACCGTTTTGCCGCTGGCATTTTTGCAGGACATAAGACCGGCAGTATGCCTAACGCGCCGTACTTTCAGGACTCTATTCTGTTGGGCTCTTCGTATGGATTCATCATCCGGAACCTCGCCCGGGAAAACCGCTTTTTCCACCGGACAGCCCCTGGAAGCACGACAACCCGAACGGTATGACAAGGAATCAGATCAAATGAAAAACGGAATCATGATGCAGTATTTTGAGTGGAATCTGCCCAACGACGGACAGTTTTGGAACAAGTTAAAAGAAGACGCCCCCCACTTGGAGGAAATGGGTGTCACGGCCGTCTGGATTCCTCCAGCCTATAAAGGGAAGGAACAAAATGATGTAGGATACGGCACCTATGATCTTTTTGACCTGGGGGAATTCGACCAGAAAAACACCGTCCGCACCAAATACGGCACCAGGCAGGAACTCCAGGAGGCCATCAAGGCTCTTCATGAACACCATGTAGGCGTTTATCTGGATGCCGTCATGAACCACAAAGCGGGAGCAGACTATACGGAAAAATTCATGGCCAAGGAAGTGGACCAGCAGAACCGCGACAAGGAAATTACGGACGCCTACGAGATTGAAGGCTGGACCGGCTTCAACTTTCCCGGCCGCGGAAACAAATATTCCGACTTCAAATGGCACTGGTACCACTTCACCGGAACGGACTACGACGCGCGCACGGAAAAAACCTCCATCTTCAAGATTATGGGAGACGGCAAAAGCTGGAGCGAAGGCGTGGATGAAGAAAACGGCAACTACGACTACCTTATGTTCGCCAATCTGGACTTCAACCACCCGGAAGTGGTGAAAGAAATGGAAAGATGGGGAATATGGGTATCCCGGGAACTGGATCTGGACGGCATGAGGCTGGACGCCATCAAGCATATCAATGACGAATTCATCAGGAAATTCCTGGCGGCCGTCCGCAAGGAAAGGGGAGCAGACTTCTACGCCGTGGGCGAATACTGGAAACAGGATCTGGAATCCCTGGACGATTACCTCAAGGAGGAACGCTACAAAGTGGACCTGTTTGACGTCCCCCTGCACTACAACATGTACCAGGCCTCCAAGCAGGGCCGCGATTACGATCTTTCCAAAATTCTGGACGGAACCCTGGTTCAGAACCACCCTACGCTGGCCGTTACCTTTGTGGACAACCATGATTCCCAGTGGGGCAGTTCCCTGGAATCAGCTGTGGAAGACTGGTTCAAGCCCTCCGCCTACGCGCTCATCCTGCTCATGAAGGAAGGCTATCCCTGCCTCTTCTACGGGGACTATTACGGTGTGAGCGGCAATCCGCCCATGCACCGCGCCATCATCGACAATCTGCTGGAAATCCGTAAAAACCATGCTTTCGGGGAACAAAATTACTACTTTGACCACCCGAACACCATCGGCTTTACCCGTGTGGGAGATGAAGAACACCCGCATTCCGGCGTAGCTGTGCTCATTTCCAATGGAGAGGATGGAGACAAAGTCATGAACGTGGGCAAGCAGCACGCAGGGGAAACTTGGAAGGAAGCCACCGGCAACGTGGAAGAAACCGTCATCATTGATGAAGAAGGCAACGGCCGGTTTCTCGTTCACGGCGGCAATGTGGCCGTATGGATTCCGGAACACGCATCTCAGCACACACGGGAGGAAAACGGCAAATAACGCGGTTCCCGCCCGCAAAGAGCCAGAACGGGCATGAAGAAACGGCCTGTTCTCCACTCCGGACTGTTTTTCCGGAATGGGGTTCAGGCCGTTCTGACTTTAATCACCAGTTTCAGAAGCTTCCCTTCCCCAATGCAGCCGGCATGCGCATCCTCCGGGAAAAAAATGGCGAACTGCCCCGGTCTCACGACAAAAGAGGTGTCCGGCGCATCATCATAATGCTGCGCGTCCTTTTCCCTGCTGAATGGTTCGGAAGGCTTTTCCAGCGCCGCGCGCTCTTTCCACATGAATCCCTCTTCCCGGGAAAGGGGCACGTGGATGTCAATAAACCGGTCATGCACTTCCATGCGGGCGTTCTCCCGCTTCTTCATCACCGCTTCATTCACCATCACGGTCAGGGCGTCTTCCTCCAGGACATGGCGGCCAGTTTCCAGGGCTGCCGGAGCAGCCTCCCTGATAAAATCGAAAGCTCTCCTGAACAGGGGATTCAACATTTCGTAACGGGCAGAATCGGAAAGGGAGGCAATAATCATAATTACAGGCTCCGTCCCCGGAGCGGGCTTCATTGTAACGGGGAGGAAAAGCCAGTCAACTCATTTGCCCCCCTTCCCCCGATATTCCGACGCACAGCCCGTTCCTTCCTCCACGGAATGAAGTTACCGCCGTTTTCCCAAGCCTTTAAATACGTTATTCCCGTGAAGCACAGTAAAAAACTTGTCATCCGGCAACACCTCGTATATTGGAGTAACTGTAAGCTATCAGTCACACGATGATTAAACAGAAAAATCCATCCGGCACCTACCGCCCTTCTTATGACCGCACCCCCAGATACACTGTCAAGCAGGTTGCGGAAATGATGGAAATGTCAGCCTACACCATCCGGTATTACGAAAACGCCGGATTAATCCCGGACGTGGACCGCAGCGGAGGGAATGCCCGTATGTTTTCCGACTATACCCTGGGGTGGCTCCGCCTGGTCCACTGCCTCCGGATGACGGGCCTCCCGATTGAAGGCGTCAAACACTACATCGACCTGTGCCAGGAAGGGGACTCCACCATTCCGGAGCGCGCCGAACTGATTTTCAAGCAGGAGAAAAGTCTCCGGGAACAGCTCCGCATCCTGAAAAAACAAATGGAAGTGTTGAAATACAAGAAAAAATTTTATCAGGACCTTTTAGATAACCGCAGGCCGGACAGCTGCAATCCGCTGAACTACATCAGCGCCAGCGAGCCGAACATCGCTCCTGAGGAATAAGCCCTGCCTTAAATCCGCAACAGAAAGCGGCCGGGATTTCCCAATGAGGAATCCCGGCCGCTCTGCGTTCTTATCTGTTTCCCGCCGCCTCCGCATATTCCGCGTCGGTCATAAAAAATCCGTTTTATTTTTGAAGCTGACCGTACTCATCATCCGTCACCGGCTCAAGCCATTCATTAGACGCATTCTCACCGGGAATCTCGATAGCCAAATGGGAGAACCAGCTGTCGGCGGCAGCCCCGTGCCAGTGCTTCACATTGGCGGGAATATGGATGACTGTGCCAGGAAGAATTTCCACAGCAGGCTTTCCTTCTTCCTGATACCAGCCGCGTCCGGCCACGCCGATAAGCACCTGCCCGCCGCCGTTCGTCGCTTTGTGAATATGCCAGTTATTGCGGCAGCGGGGTTCAAAGGTCACATTGGAGATATTCACCTGTTCGCGTGAAACGGGCGCAAGATAACTGTTGCCTGTAAAATACTTGGCGTATGCCGTATTCGGCTCGCCTACAGGAAAAATCATCTTACGTTGGAAAGCGGCTTTGGCGTCTTCGCCCGCCGTATCTTCCGCCCATACGTCTTTGGCCAGATTAAATGCCGCCCATGCTTTCGGCCAACCGGCATAAAAACCGATGTGGGTGATGATTTCAGCAATCTCGGTACGGGTAACGCCGTTCTTCTTTGCCGACTGAAGATGGAAAACGAGCGAATTGTCGGTGATGCCCTGGCTGATCAGGGAGGTGACGGTTACCAAACTGCGGTCGTGCAGACCGAGCTTGTCAGTCCGACTCCATACTTCACCGAAAAGAACATCATCGTTGAGTTCCGCAAATTTGGGAGCAAACTCTCCTAACTGAGTGCGTCCCGCCGTCTGTACTATCTTTTCCTGCGACATAGAATTTGTTATGAAAAAACTAATTGAAAGAAATAAAATAATCTTATTCATTATTATGTTATTTAATAATATTAGCAATGCTGCTTGAAGGATTCAGCGGCGTCTGGTCGGATAAAACCAATGCCTTAACCATGTGCTTCGTTCCCTGCTTGTATTTCTGGAAATGAGCCGATGCGATGTGCGACTTATATGCCTTTTGGCTGGCGTAAGTTTCGAGAATGGTTATCTTGCAGGCATTTTCTTTCTCCGCAACAGCGTACATGGTCAACACGCCCGGTTCCGTGCGCAGGGAGATTTCCCCCACTTCGATGGCGTACTTCATATATTCCTCCAAATATTCAGAATGCACTTCTATTTTTGAGAGACGAACGATACCATCAGGCTGCATCGGTAGCTTGACGCACATGCCCGTATTTTTGCCATTCTCCATTTCCACTTTATCGTGATTTATGGTTTGGGCTCCTGAAAGGTTCATCAGACAGGCAAGGGAAAAAGCCATTCCCGCAATGGTTCGTTTCATAAAATCATTATTTGTTGATGGAAATCGTCTCATTGACCCACTTGACGAGCGCGGCCCTCGTCGTCCGTATTCCTTCCCCGGCAAAAGCGCCTCCCTTGAGAACGGTGGACTTGGGACACAGCTTCCGAACCTCGTCCGCACAGCGCGCCATGCCGCCGCCACCATGCGTCACAAATGGAATCACCGTCTTGCCGGAAAGGTCGTAACTTGCCAGGAAAGACGCGACCGGCGGCGCAATGGTGCTCCACCAGTTGGGGCTGCCGATGAAAATCACATCGTACTTGCCCATATCCTCCACCTTGGCGGCCAGTTCCGGCCGACCCCCTTCCTGAATCTCCTTCCTGGCCTGCACGGTACATTCCCGATATTCGGAGGGATAGGGTTTGACCGGCTTGATTTCAAACAGCGTTCCACCCGTCGCCTTCTGAATTTGAGCAGCGGCGTACTTCGTATTGCCTCCCCATGAATAATAGGCAATGAGAACCCTGGAAGGTTCCGCGGAAACCTTGGGTTGTTCCTGTCCCGAACATCCGGCTCCTGTCATCAGGGCCGCGGCCAGCGTGCATATCATTGATATCGTTTTCATATATTTTTATCCGGTTAAAAGGAGCGGCAAAAGGCGTCCGGAAAAAACGGTTTCATCCGGCATTTCCCTTGCCTGACCTTGTTCCTTATTTCTGTCTAAACATTAGAGTAACTATAAGTCAATATTTTTTCAACAATTCCGGCAAGCCTGACCGCATCACTTCCTAAACTGCTTTATCAATATATGTTATTCGTTCCGAAGCCGAATCAGAACAATTTCCGATGGAACGCCGATGCGGATGGGAAAGCCGTTCCAAATCCCCGCCCCATTGGAAACGTACAGCTTCATATTACCCACCGTGTACAGCCCGGAGACGAATCCCTCGTTAAAACGCGCCACCAGCCGGTCCACGCCGGCAATCATGCCTCCGTGCGTATGGCCGGACACTTGAAGATCCACGCCGTGCGCAGCCGCCTCCCGGGCCAGCCGCGGCTGGTGGGAAACAAGGATGCGCACTCCCTTTTCCGGGGCATCCTTCAACGCCTTGCTTATATCCGGCTCCTCCTTCCTCATGATGCCGGCCACAGGATCCGTCACACCGGCCAATACCACGGCCTCCCCTCCCGCCGGCGCGTGTTCATTAAGAAGCATACGAATGCCCAGAGTGGGCAGGAACTCCATCCACTCCTCATAACCGGAGTAATACTCATGATTGCCCGGCACGCCGAACACCCCGTATCTGGCCTTCAAATCCGCAAGCGGCCTCAAATCGCCGCCATGCACGGGCACCGTCCCGTCCACGAAATCTCCGGCAATCACGACGATGTCCGGATTCAGGGCGTTCGTGCGCTCCACAATCTTCCGAATGCGCTCCTCCCTTGTAATGCCGTCCACATGCAGATCCGCCAGCACGGCGACCGTCAATCCGTCCGCCTCCTCCGGCAGACGGTTCACGGCAATCGTTTCCTCCTTCACCTGGGGCACTCTGGTGCCTCCGATCAGGCCCACAGTTGCCAGCACAGCGGAAAGAACCAGCAAAACAGCATTCACCCGGTTGCCAATGATGCGGAACCTTTCCGTCCTGTTCCTCCGCAGGCAGAACAAAACCAGCAGATACAGCGCCCGCACCACATCCGCCGCCAGCAGCAGGAAAAAAAACAGGAAAAGAACGGAGAACAGCCACGCGGCCGCCAGCAGAACGTTTCCCGGCAAAACCGGGGAGAAAAACATGGGGCCTCCCAACAAATGCAGCAAGTGGAATTTGAATGCCGCCACCGCCAACAGGGCGGCAAGCAGAAGCTTCCAGCCCCATTTCAGCTTCAGCGGCAAAATAGCGCGGCAGAAAACGTAAACCGCCAGCAATGCTCCGAAAATCAGAATCATATGTCTCTTTCTTAAAAACAGCTTAACATCCTTCCTCCACCGCCGCAAACAACTCAACGGAAGGGAACGCGCCGGCAAAACTACTTGTCAATCTGGCTCTCCGTAAACGGATCCGCCCGGTGCCCCATCAGGGGAATTCTGGAACAGGCAAGGTCGAATTCCTTGAGTTCCGGTTCGGACAGGCGGACGGAAGCCCCTCCCAGAAAATCATCCAGATGGGCTGGATTGGTTGTTCCGGGAACAGGCGCAATCCACGGTTTCCGGGAAAGCATCCAGGACAGGGCAAACTGGGCCGGAGTCATGCCCCTGCGTTCCGCCCATTCCCGGACAAGAACAGCCAGCGGCATGTTGAATCTGAGGGCTTCCGGAGTAAACCGGGGCAAAGTGGCGCGGCGGTCCCGCTTTTGAAAACGGCTGTCCTCCGGACGGCCCCTGCCAGAAAGGCGCGCCCCAGCGGACAATACGGAACAAAACCGATGCCCAATTCTTCCAACGTGGGAAAAATCTTCGTCTCCGCTTCCCGCCACCAGATAGCGTATTCGCTCTGGACGGCGCTCACCGGACACACGGCATGGGCCTTCCTGATGGAACGGGCGCCGGCTTCGGACAGGCCGAAATGCAGCACTTTTCCTTCCCGCATCAGTTCCTTCACCGTACCTGCCACTTCTTCCATGGGAACGTCCGGATCCACCCGGTGCTGGTAAAGCAGGTCAATATGGTCGGTACGCAAACGTCTCAAGGAACCTTCTACCGCACGCCGGATATGGTCGGGCCTGCTGTTCAGGGAAGAAGGGCGGCCTTCCTCCACGCCAAAACCGAATTTGGTACCTATCCTGACCTGGTCGCGGACAGGGGCGAGAGCTTCACCCACCCATTCCTCACTGGTATAAGGCCCATACACTTCCGCCGTATCAAAAAAAGTAACTCCTTTGTCAAAAGCCCGGCGTATCAGGGCAATCATCTCCTGTTTATCATACTTGCCGCCGTAATAACCCACCATCGGCAGGCAACCCAGCCCGATGGGGGACACTTCCAGGTCTCCAAGGCGCCGGGATTCCCCAAGAAAACCCTTCTTCGGCGCCCCGGAAGAAGACCCCGGACCATCAAGAAGCAAAGAAGAACCCTCCCCGGCCCATCCCCGGGAAACCAGGGATAAGGCAAAACCGGACGTTATTTTGAGAAAATCCTTGCGTTTCATTACGTTCCATCTTTCTTCCCCAAATTCAGCCGCAGAATCGCCTTATTTCAGATACTTCAAAAAGAACTGTTCGATTTTATCGAACGGAATAACGCCGGCTTGATTGTCATAAAGATCCACATGGCTCGCGCCGGGAATGATCATCAGCTCCTTGTTATCCCCCTTCAACTTCTTGAAGGCGTCCTCGCTGAAATAACGTGAATGGGCTTTTTCTCCGTGAATCATGAGCACGGCGCTGCGGATTTCACCGCTGTACGCCAGAAGGGGCATATTGATGAAAGAAAGCGCCGAGGTAACGTTCCATCCGCCATTTGAATTGAGCGAACGCTTGTGATAGCCGCGGGGCGTCTTATAATAATCGTAATAATCCTTCATAAATCCGGGCGCATCCGCGGGCAGAGGATCAGGCACGCCCCCCGCGAGGGCATAAGAACCGTTCTTCGCATCATCCGTGCGCCAGGCATTCAGTTGTTTGCGAAGCTCATAACGGGCGTCGGCATCCATCGCGTCGAAATAGCCGTTCGCGTTCACGCGGCTCATATCGTACATCGTGGAGGTTACCGTTGCCTTGATGCGGGTGTCGATAGCCGCCGCATTGACCGCCATGCCGCCCCAGCCGCAAATGCCAATGATTCCAATACGTTCCGAATCCACGTCATCGCGGGTGGAAAGGTAATCGACGGCGGCGCAGAAATCCTCCGTATTGATATCCGGAGACGCGACATAGCGGGGAAATCCTCCGCTTTCTCCCGTATACGAGGGATCAAACGCGATCGTCAAAAAACCTCGTTCGGCCATCGTCTGGGCATAAAGGCCCGCAGATTGTTCCTTTACAGCTCCGAAAGGGCCGGAAACGGCAATAGCCGGCAATTTCTCGTTAACATTCCGGGGCATATACAAATCCGCAGCCAGCATAATGCCATAACGGTTGCGGAAACTTACCTTGCGGTGGGTTACCTTGTCGCTTTTAGGAAACACTTTGTCCCATTCCTGCGTTAAATTCAGCTTCTCGTTCATCATCTTGTCCGTATGGGGGTTATTATCTTCTGCCAACAGGCTCCCCGCACAGCAAAAGCAGGCGGAAAAAGCCACACAAAATATTTTAAATGAGTAACGTATCATCTTTCTGGAACTTCATGCGAATTACTGCTTCCCGTAATTGATCAGGTACAGGATCGATTCCGGATCCCGGTGGCACAGGAAAAGGCTCTCTCCGCGGTCCAGCCTGGCGATAGCGCCCATATCCTCCAGGGAAAGGGCAAAATCAAAGACGTTGAAATTCTCCTCCATCCTTTCCCGGTGGGTCGTCTTCGGAATGGCGATAATTCCACGCTGAATCAGGAACCTCAGGGCTGTTTGCGCCGGGGTCTTGCCGTATTTCTCTCCAATGCCCTTCAACACGGGGTTGGAGAAAAACCCATTGCGACCTTCCGCAAAAGGCCCCCAGGATTCCATTCTGGTACCGTACTTTTCCATCACCTCCCGGACTTTTTCCTGCTGGTGGAACACATGCGTTTCCACCTGATTGACGGCGGGTCTGATCTCGCAGAACTCCGCCAGGTCCACAAAACGGTCCGGATAAAAATTGCTCACGCCAATGGCGCGTACCTTTCCGGCCCGGTTCGCTTCTTCCATGGCCCGGTAAGTGCCGTAGTAATCGTTGAAAGGCTGGTGGATGAGCAGCAGATCCAGATAATCCGTGCGCAGCTTGCGCAGGGATTCATCAATGGACGCCTTCGCCTTCTCATACCCGCCGTTGGAAATCCACACCTTCGTGGTAAGAAACAACTCTTCCCGCGGAACCCCGCTCTTCTCCGCTGCGCGGCCTACGGCTTCCTCATTGCCGTAAATCTGCGCGGTATCAATAGAACGGTAGCCGACCTCAATCGCATCCAGCACGCAGCGTTCGCACTCCTTAGCGTCCGGAATCTGAAAAACGCCAAACCCCAGGACAGGCATCGTAACGCCATTGTTCAACATCACTTTTTCCATCACAGTTTTTTCTATTGTTTTTTGATGCTAAAAAGGAAATGACCGACTAAACGGCCTGCTGCGGTTTCAGCTCTTTCAGTTCATACTTCCTGCTGCCAAGACCTATCTTCTCGGCATACTCTACCGTATGCCGCCCATGGCGGCTTTCAATACGCTCCACCAGGGGCCTGTTGTCATTCCCTTCGGACGGCCTGACGGCGTAAACGAGATCCAGGCAGGCCTGGTCAAGAGCAACCGGATCAAGGGAGGCCAGAATACCGATGTCCTTCATTTCCGGCGCATGGGGGTGGGAATCGCAATCACAGTCAATGGACAGATTATTCATCACATTGATGTACAAAATTCTGTCCCCGAAGTAATCCGCCACCGCCTGCGCGGAAGCCGCCATGGACTCCAGGAAATCATCCTGACTGGCCAGATTGTTCCACACGGAGGAAACATCCCGCGTCTTTCCGGCGGAATGGATGTACGCCTTCCCGGCTGCCGAGGCAACACCGATGGACTGGTTCTTGATCACACCGCCGAAGCCGCCCATGGCATGCCCTTTGAAATGGGCCAGATTGACCATGAAATCATAATTCTTTAAATGATCCCCCACGATATCGTATTCCAGGTGCTTCCTGTCCCTCACCGGGATAGTGAACTCCCCTTCCGCGTCCATGATGTCCACCCGCGCAATATCGGAAAAACCGTGATCCTTCGCAGCCTGCAAATGGTCCTCCGTCCGGGAGCGTTTGCCTCCGTAAGCCGTATTGCATTCCACGATGGTGCCGTTCACCCGGCGCACCAGGTCTTTGATTAAGGCCGGACTCAGAAAATTGCGGCCTCCCGGTTCCCCGGTGCTGATCTTGACAGCTACCTTTCCCCCGGCCGGACGCCCCAGAGCCTCGTAAATCCTCACGAGAGCCTCCGGAGAAATTTCTTTCGTCATCCAGACCCTGGAAGCTCCACCCTTCTCCGCAATCGCGCCCAGGGCATACTCCGGCAAAGCCAGGCATGCCAGGGCTGCGGTGGAAGACTGGAGCCATGTTCTTCTCGTCATCTTATTTTCCATGGCAACTTGATTGTTGATGATTAATAACCGTTCTCCCTGTTAAGAGCCTGCAGGACCCGACGGGCACGTCCGTGTTCCGGAAATGAGGCCGCACAGCGTGCGGATGATTCTTTCCAGCCCCTCAAGCAGCAGCTTCCTGGGACAGGCGACGTTCAGGCGAATGAAGCACCCCGCCGTTTCCCCGTACATTTCCCCGCCGTTGACGAGCACCCGCCCCTCCTCTTCCAGCAGGCGGACAATCTCTGCGGAGGGAAATCCCAGCGCGGAACAATCTACCCAGACCAGGTAGGTCCCCTCCAGCGGCACCACACGAAGCTGCGGCAGACGTTCTGCCAGCATATCCCGGACAATCTCGTAATTCCCGTAAAGGTAGAGCTTCAGTTCCTCCAGCCATTCCTCCCCTCCGTTATAAGCCGCTTCCAGGGCATCTACGGCAAAGGAATTGACGTCACACACCTCATTGATGTTGATGGCCTTGTCAATCCTCTTCCGAACTTCTTCATCCGCCGCGACGATATTGGCTATCTGAATGCCTGCCAGATTAAACGCCTTGCTGGGGGAAATACAGGTGACGGAATGGTGCAGGGCGTCCTCGGAGAGGGAGGCGAACGGCGTATAGGGATGGCCCGGATACGTCAGTTCGCAATGAATCTCGTCAGCCACTACGAAAACGCCGTTTCTCCGGCAAATGGCGGCCATCTCCTCCAATTCTTCCCTCGTCCAGACGCGCCCGGCTGGATTATGGGGATTGCACAGGAGCATCAGCTTGACGGCGGGATCGGAGGCTTTCCGTTCCAGCTCCTCCGCATCCAGCGCATATCTGCCGTTCTCATATTTCAGAGGGCAGGTTTCCGCCACGCATCCGTTATTGCGGATGGAGGAAAAAAAGCAATTATATACAGGCGTCTGCACCAGCACCTTGTCCCCAGGGACCGTCAGGGCCCGTATGACGGCAGACAGCGCGGGAACCACCCCCGTGGTATAAATCATCCATTCCGGATTAATCTTCCAGCCGTGGCGGCGTTCAAACCAGTTTGTAACCGCCTCATAATAGGAATCCGGAACCCGCGTATAACCGAAAATGCCGTGTTCGGCCCTTTTCCGGATGGCTTCCGTCACCGCCGGAGCCGTACGGAAATCCATGTCTGCCACCCACATGGGCAGAATATCCTCCCTGGGCATGGAATCCCACTTGTAGGAATTCGTGCCGCGGCGCGGAACAACAGTGTCAAAATCGTACTTCATGCGGCTTCTCCGGATTGTTTTTTTCCCGTTTCAATGGAGCAATTGGCCGGAGCCTTGCAATGCTCGTCCAGAATAATATCCCCGTACTCTTCCGCAACAATGCGGCCGCTGCGCGGATTTTTGACGCTGTGCACACGCCCCTTGATTTCCGCATGCACGGAGGAATACTCAAAGCAGAGATCCGCATCCTCTCCGAGCGTGCAATTCTCCAAAACCAGGTTTTCCGCGTAGCACAACGCCTGCGTGCCGGAAATGCGGCAATTCACCAGACGAAGGTTCCTGGAATGCCAGCCCAGATACTCCCCATCCACCACGGAATCGTACACCGTCACGTCCTCCGTATTCCAGAAAGCGTCCTTGGAATGGATTTCCGCATTCCGTATCACCACATTCCTGCAATATTGGAAAGAGTAATTTCCGTTCAGGCGGAAGCCGTCAACATCTATATTCTCCCCGTGCATGAACAGGTAATCCCCATGCTCCGCCTGAACGCCGCGAAGCTTCGCATTCCGGCAGTGCCAGCAGCATTCCAGGGCATCCGTCAAAACGACGTTCTCCAGAACCATCCCGTCCATATCACGGAACATCTTGGGCGCTTCCACGCGGGTATCCTTCATGTGCAGATTCCAGGAATACCAGATGGCGGCCCGGGCGCCTTCCCTGAACAGGCAATGTTCCACCAGCAGCCCGTCATTGTGCCAGAAAGGGTACTTCCCCCGGAACTCGCACCGTACGGCTTCAATGTCGGAACATTCCTTCAGGGCGGATTCCCCCGGATAAATAATGACGTCTTCCAGCCTAAGATGGCGGGAAGCGAACAGGGGGCGTTCCCCTTCGTAGGAAGCATTTTTAATCATTCTCTTGGTCATGGCGATGATTTGATAAAAAGTCTGTTGTTTTTCATGATGTGCCTTTTAAACGGCGACGGCCGGCTTCCGGAAAAAGAAGGGAAAGGACGCCGGCCGCGTACCATGCCCTCTTCTTTCTTCATTCAGGCTATTCCTTATAGTAACTATAATGCAAAAAAATTTTAGCACTTTCTGTTTCATTATTTTTAATTCATTTATAATAAATACATATTAACTGTCATAAAATTATTTCTCAACATGCAAAATCGAGAAAAGCCTCTTCATTTTTCACTTTCTCCGCAAAAGGCGCATCTTTTACCCGGAAAGAATCCAGAAGCGGAAGGCCGCCGTTTCAGGCGGCATCTTCCGTCTCCAGTCTCCCGACCAGCGCCATAACGCCCGGAATGATGGGCGCCCCGGACCCAGGTCGCATCATCCCCGCCTCGCATCCCGGCACGACAGACACCACAGGGTATTTCCATACAGTCCTGCGCCCGCTTGCGCCTCAGGAAGCTACTTCAACAGCCGGTCCCGGCGGCCACGCCAGAATGAAATCAAACCGCGCCAGATAAACGGGAAACGACCACGTGGAGGAAAGGCTTCCCTGCTCCATCTCATACGGTTCCCTCCGGACAGAAATCCGGAACCGCAGCTTCATCCTCTTCGCAAACGGACACCATACTGCCCGCCCGCATGACCAACCGCTATTCCCGCACAGGAACGGCATTGGAGGACGGCATTTCCGGAACCCGGGTGATGCAGCCGGCAAATAATGCAATTATCCAAACTCCAGCCCTTCCCCGTCTCTCCCGTTCAAATTGCTCTGCGGATAAAAAAAGCCCCTCTGGAAATCCGGCGCCCACTCCTGCCGGAACCTTTCATGCGTCCGCAGGCGTTTCAACCGGAAAAAACAAACCGGGAGGCCTCAAACGCGGCCGTTCATTTCCGAAAGCAAGCTCCGCAGGAAAAAGCGTTCCGAACTCCTTGGGCAAGGGCCGGTTTACGGTTTTATGGAACAGGAAGACTTGGAAGCCTGCAAAGCGGAATTATCCATCTCAACAGCCAGCCAGAACACGCCGACAGCCATCAGGCCGAAAACGCAGGCTCCGGCGACGGAAAGAATGTTCATTGCCAGCTTCCGCCGCTTCGCCTCTTCCCTGCATCGACGAACCAGCGCCCGCAGCGCGCCGCAGACGGAACCGGGGCAAATGCCCCACTTTTCTTCCCGGGAGGGCTGTCTTCTGGGATACAGGTCGGACCTCATCATCACGGGATGCGGAAATGGCTCCGGCTGCATTACGGAAAGGTCTAAAGGCATGTACTTCATAGCGCCTTTTTAACGATTTTCGTTAATGCGTCAACATATTTTAACGAATTCAATTTATTTCTTTCTATCGACAATTCACGAAAATCGTGTATCATCAAGCCATGACACCGACAAAAGGGGATGTGAAACACTGGTTGAAGGCCATTGGGAAAAACCGTGACTGGCTTGCCATGGAATGCGGTACGGAAAAAGGTACGGTGAATAACTGGCTCTCCCCCTCCGGCCCCTTCCCCGCCAGCGCCATGTTGAAAATCCAATCCCTGATGTCTCAATACAAAACGGTTCAACCGGAAGACGAACCTGTCCAGACCAATCGCCTCGTGCTGGAAATCACGGAAGAGCGCATGAGGAAATATGAACGGGCCGCCTCTGAAAAAGGCGTCCCCCTCCGCCAGTGGCTGCCGGATTGGGCGGACGAAGCGGCGGAGGAACGCCAGCTGCGGCCAACACACTCCCCCCTGGTTCCCCTGGTCAGACAATTTCCGTCCCATGCTGGACACGCCAGGCGTGAATACAGTACGCAAATAATCGGCAACATCGCCGCAGGCTCTCTTGCGGAAAGCGACACTGTCCCGTCTACCATTTACATGGAAAGGCCCCTGGGTAAAAACGAATACGTGGTTCGCGTAGAAGGGAAATCCATGGAACCCCTTATCCCGGACGGCTCCCTGGTAATTATGCGGCGCCATACCGTCCCCCCCATCCCCAAACCCGGAACCATTGTTCAATACCATGACGAACGAGGGGTTACTCTGAAAAAGCTCGGCCGCAAAAAAAATCCGGAAACCGGAAAAATGGAATACGTATTACATCCACTTAATCCCGACTTCGGAGACATCGAACCCATGGACGGCGGCAAAATCTCCGGCATCTATGTGGAAACCCTGGACAGGTGGGAGAAAGCTTGACGCACCGGGTAAATGTGCTATAGGTAAATCATCTTTTTTTATTTTCCGTTAGCCGTCCACGTTGGGAAACGCGGGCGGTTTTTTATTGCCATTACAGCCGTGTACAGTAGCATCCTCCCAGAAAAGTGCTCCTGTTCAGCCCTTGGCCTCCGGGTCAGGGGCTTTTTTGTTCTTTTCAAAAAACTGAACTTATTTCCTTATTTCGGAATCTTGAGTTGTATCTGCTTTTTGAAAAAGTTTTTAGCAAAAACCTCGGCTCCGTTACTATTCCAGTCATCAGCGTTGATCGCGTTCATTTTCTTTTCTACCTCCACAACACATGCATTCCTCCCCTGAAAATCCTGCCATATCTGTTCCGGGGAGACAATACCCTTGCCCCACAAATCATGAGTATTCTTGTAAATCTGAAATCCTGCATCACTATCTCCATCCCCCAGGACTTCCGCCAAACGCATGCCCAGCATGTAGGAACGCTCTTCCTCATTAGCGGATTCAAGGCGGGAAACAGCATCTTCGCCCCAACGTACGCGGAATCTCTCTTTCGCCCCTTCATCTCCGGCAGCAAACAGCACAAGATCCATCAAGACCATCTCCTTGGTATTCGATCCTTTCCTTGCTCTGTAACATTCCATCTTCTCTTCCTGCTTTGCTCTCTCCCGCTCCTGTTGCATTCGCTCATGGGTGGCCACCTTCTCCAGCCTTTCATTCTCTCTATATTTGACGACAGCAAAAGCGACAGAAGCGATCACCAGAAGCACAAACAGGACTTTAACCGGACCCTTCACCTTCTTCCAGATAATTACCCATGACGCCATGATTGATAAAAAAAGAGCGATGGTCCCGGCATTCACCCACATCCAGACATCCTTCTCCAAATGCACCCGGAAAATGGGATTGTAAAGTAGAGCTATAGCGGCCGTTGACACGCTCCCGAAACACACTCCTTTTTTCTGTTCCTGCAGAAACACGAAAACCGCGTAGGCACACACTGCCAGCCGCAGGAACATATAATACCCGTAAGGCATCGGCAACAATGCCAGCCCCAGGAGGGTACAAACGGCAATCAGTAAACCTTTCATTTCTCCAAGGTATTCCTATATCCTCAAAAACTCAAGTCCTCAAGTACTTGACAACCAGTCGGACGAACATGAAGCTAAGTACTAGACAGGAAAAATCACGCAAGACAATCGGAATATTCCCTGAAATTTAGAATAATGCTACAATATATAGTATATATTAAAAATAACTGTGCGATAATTTCTTGAAATTATAACCTTTTTTCTTTAGCCTTTCATTCGTTGTCACCGCCTTGCCTAAGGTATGTGACAACCACCTTTACCGTATTCGGCAATGGCTGTCGAAACTTTGAACATACAAACATTTTTGACGAAATGGTTCAAAGGCAATGATGCGCGGTAAACACCCCTATTGCTAAAAATATAAAACTATGGAAAATGGCATTGAAACTACCATTTGGCTACTTCAAGGATTTCTCCTCATCCTGAAGATATTCAAATAATGTAGTAATACGCGCCGCCCGTCTGTACTGTTCATCCCCTATAACGTATCAGACGGGCGGCGTCAACATAAAGACGATGCTTGACTCCTTTTTGTTCACTAGCTAATATGATGCCTGTCATCTTCCATAGATGATGTTTTTAGCAAACTCCCAAGCTCATAATCACCTGTATCTGATTACAAGCTTCACCCCTCCCGGTGCGTCAACACTGTGGAGGGGTTCTTTTTGTTCTTAATTCGTACCGTCTTCACCAGATTCATCTTCCACCCCACTTATCCAAGTCTGCTCCATTTTGAGCAATATCATTAGTAATGATGTTGCTCAAATCAATCTCACTTCCCATCCAATCTTAAAGGGAGTCCTTTCATGGCGCGAAGGAGGAACTCGGTCAGGTTGACGAAAGCGGCGGCGGAAAAGGCGGCGGCTTTGAACCTGGCCCCTTTAGGTGTGGAAGCTCCGCCCAGGGCCGCGCCGAAAGCGGCCATGCGCAGGGCGCCCATGAAAGCCAGCGGAAAATCCACCCAATCTTTATCCTTCCCGTCAAAAAGTTTGGCGAGATCTTTTCCGGCCCGTTCCAGGTTATCCCAGGAAGCGAACGGAACAAGGGAAGTGGTAGCCTCGTAATAGCGGTAGCCGCACAGGGAAGACATGCCGCGGACAGCTCCGCCCGCGCGCCCCAGAAGGGGATCCCCTGCAGGGGCCCCTGGAGAGCGTCAATAAAAATGTGCCACCATTCCCGGCGTTTGCGGCGCCTTTCATCATCCGTGAAAAAATTAAGCATGGCGCTCATGGACGCCAGCAGAAGGCCGTGGGCGTAAAACATGCTGACGGACTTCGCCTTATTCTTCATCCCACCCTGCTTCCAGAGGGCAACAGTCTCCGCAAAAGTATTGATGCTCTCACCCCCCAGGAAAAGCATGCCGACATTCCAGACGGAGCGCGTCTGCGCCGCCAGGGACCGCTGCTGGGGCGTCATAGGCTGGGCCTTGCGGGAAAGGGAAAGCTCCACCTCCATCATGGCGCGCCTGTCCGCCTCCTCCCTGCTTAATCCGGGGTTCCTCTTCATCTCCTTCCGGTAAACGGCGTCATAAAGAATGGCGGAACTCACGGCATTCAGGCCGACGTCCGTCTGGGTCAGCAGGTTCATCCCTTTCACGTTCAGCCTCTTCCATGCGCCGGAGGCGGCCCCGCCCGCCTCGCCCGC